>Ga0070741_10004713_pt1 | contig 31534 bp, 22 predicted proteins | sample Coa_R1_4_FD_66440 | JGI IMG/M metagenome (GOLD analysis project Ga0070741, IMG submission 66440) | Surface soil microbial communities from Centralia Pennsylvania, which are recovering from an underground coalmine fire - Coalmine... | ecosystem: Environmental > Terrestrial > Soil > Unclassified ... | reverse complement strand
CTCAATGGCGTGGCGGCGCACGGCTTAGAAATGGACGATGTGGAGAATCGCTCGTCGCTGCATCCAGGAGTGGTCGTCTTCCCAGCAGCCCTGGCGCTCGCGGAGCAATTAGACTCCCCTGTAGAGCAGTTCTATGCCGCCGTTGTCGCTGGCTACGAGGTTACATTGCGCGTTGGTGCGGCCCTCAATCCTGCTTCAGCTTATAATCGTGGCTTTCACCCGACGGCGATCTGTGGCACATTTGGAGCCACGGCTGCCAGCGCTCGCCTGTTGGGGCTATCGCCTGAGCAGACCGGCAGGGCGTTCGGCATCGCTGGCAGCATGGCGTCAGGTTCGATGGCGTATTTGCATGACGGGGCATGGACGAAACGCCTGCACCCCGGCTGGTCGTCGCACGCAGGTATTACTGCTGCACGGTTAGCATCGGCTGGTTTCATCGGACCAAACAGCATGCTTGAAGGCCGCTATGGCTTCCTCCGCGCCTACTCTGCGGATAGCGATAAGAGCCAGCTCAAGCGCGGCGCGGATTTTGCCATTATGGACGTATCGTTAAAGCCGTATGCCTGCTGCCGCTATATGCATGGCCCCATCGACTGTCTGCTCGAAATTAGGGACAGGCATCAGCCCGATCCTGAAGAGATTGCTCATATTCGCTGCGGTGTGCTCACCGGCGGTCGCGGCCTGATCGCAGACCCCATCGAGCAGAAACGGCAGGCAAAGAACATCGTCGATGCCCAGTTTAGCATGCCCTTTGGCGCGGCCATCGCCCTGCTGAGCGGGCAGGCGGGGATGACGGTATTTACAGAGCAGTGGCTGCATCATCCCACAGTGAGGACGCTCATGCAGCGAGTCGAGTGCTATTCGTCATCGGAACTGGACGACCATTATCCTGCTGAATGGAGGGCCGAGGCCGCGGTCCAGATGCGCGACGGAAGAGCGTTTCATGCCGCGACTCGTTATCCGCTCGGCGATCCGCACAATCCGCTAAGCTGGCAGCAGCTTGAGGCCCGCTTCCATGAACTGGTCGCACCCGTTATTGAGGAAGAAAGTAGGCGTGAGCAGATCATCAACAATGTGCGCGAACTGGAACATCTGCGCAGCATACTATAGCAAAGCCGCCGGTTGGATGCCTTTCAAGCATCCAACCGGCGGCCTTCAATTGTTCTATGTTAACAGGCTTAGACGGTTTGAGTGATTTCCTGGGCCTGGACAACGATTTTGCCGTCGCTGACCGTCAGGTAAGCCATCTGGCCGCTGGCGATCTCACCGTTCAGCAGTGCGTCGGCCAGGGCGTCATCGACGTAGGCCTGGATAGCGCGGCGCAATGGGCGAGCGCCGTACTCTTCATCGAACCCTTCTTTGAGTAAGAAGTCTCGCGCCTCATCGCTGACCGCCAGCTCGATGCCCTGCTCGCTCAAGCGCAGGCGCACCTGGTTAAGCATCAGCTCGACGATGCGATAAAGCTCGATTTTACCCAGAGAATGGAAGACCACAATCTGGTCGATGCGGTTGATGAACTCGGGGCGGAAGAGGCGTTTCAGTCCCTCCATCGCCTTCGAGCGCATCGCTTCGTGCTGCTCGCTGCGATCATCCTCACCGGTCTTCGCCGAGAAGCCGATGCGGACGGCGCGCTTCAGGTCGGCGCTACCGGCGTTGCTGGTCATGATCACTACTGTATTCTTAAAGTCTACTGTGCGTCCCTGGCCATCCGTCAGGCGTCCATCATCCATGATCTGTAGCAGCGCATTGAAGACTTCAGGATGCGCTTTCTCGACCTCGTCGAGCAGAATCACGCTATATGGGCGACGGCGTACCATCTCGGTCAGTTGACCGCCCTCATCATGTCCAACGTAGCCGGGAGGGCTGCCGAAGAGGCGAGAAACGGTATGTGGCTCCATATACTCCGACATGTCGAGTCGGATCATATGGTCCTCGCCACCGAACAGCTCGGATGCCAGCGCCCTTGCCAGTTCCGTCTTGCCCACGCCAGTTGGGCCGAGGAAGAGGAAGGAGCCAATCGGGCGTTTAGGATCTTTCAAGCCAGCGCGCGAGCGGCGAATGGCACGCGCGACAACGCCAATCGCTTCATCCTGACCAATGACACGCTTGCGCAGATCATCTTCCAGGTGACGCAGGTTCTGACGCTCACTTTCCAGCATCTGGCTGATCGGCACGCCGGTCCAGTTCTCGACGATGCGAGCGACATGCTCAGGCTCCACAATCAACGCCACGGCGCTGCCCGACTCGACGCGAGCCTTTTCCAGTTTGCTGAGCGTCAGTAGCTCTTGCTGGCGCATCATGGCGGCGCGTTCGTAGTCCTCGGCGTTAGCCGCGGCCTCTTTCTGCGCCTGAATCTCGGTTAGCTCTTTCTCCAGATCGGAGATCAAAGTTGGGCTGACGATGCCCTGCTCGGTCGCCTCCAGGCGCATGGCTGAGCCAGCTTCGTCCATCACGTCGATGGCTTTATCCGGCAAGAAGCGATCATTGATGTAGCGGTCAGAGAGCTTGACCGCGGCCTCAATGGCTTCATTGGTGATACTGACGCCGTGGTGGATCTCGTAGTTAGGCCGGACGATGCGCAGCATCTCGATAGCCTCTTCCACAGAAGGCTCGTCAACCATGATTGGCTGGAAGCGGCGCTCCAGGGCGGCGTCTTTCTCGACATGTTTGCGATACTCGTCCAGCGTGGTGGCGCCGATACAGCGCAGCTCGCCACGAGCCAATGCGGGCTTAATCATATCGCCCGCCCCGACGGCCCCTTCAGCAGCGCCCGCGCCGACCACAGTATGCAATTCATCTATAAAGACAATCACTTCAGGAGCCTGGCGCAGCTCCTCAAGGATGGATTTGACTCGCTGCTCAAACTGTCCCCGGAACATCGCACCGGCAACCATGCCGCCAATGTTCAACGAGACAATCCGTTTGCCGCGCAGGGTAGGCGGGACGTTGCCCTCGTTGATGCGGCGCGCCAGCCCTTCGACGATGGCAGTTTTACCAACGCCAGGCTCACCAATCAGCACCGGATTGTTTTTCTGGCGACGACCAAGCACGGTAATCACACGCTTTAGCTCACGCGCCCGCCCCGCCGCAGGGTCGAGTTTGCCTTCGGCAGCTTCTGCGGTAAGGTCACGCCCATACTGGTCAAGGGTGGGGGTTTTGCTATTTTTAGCTCGCTGCTCGGCAGTGGCGGTATTGACTCCACCCATGCCATTGGCGGCAGAAGACGAGCGGTTGTTATTGGCAAAAAAACCGAGGGGAGCATCAGGCGTTTCAAAGCCCTCAGGGCCACCCATCTGGCCCATTGTGCTCATCAGTTCATCGACGCACGACTGACAGAGGTAATGCTCTTCGCGCTTGCCGTTTACGAACTGATCCACGCGCACACGGGCGGGGTTCTGTTGACAACGTTCACATTTTCTCATAAATCTATGCTCCTCATCAGAGTGGATACGGGGTCCAGCCCGCATCATCGTTTAGCAGATAAACTAAACGACTGCTAGCAATTGTAGCACATCTTTTGGCATTTGTCTAGCACTCATATTGATAGAGTGCTAAATGCTACAACACCAATAGATGGTGGGCTATTCCTGAAAAAATATCTGTTTGGAAAGTGGGCGGGGAGAACCGACCGCGCTGGATAAATAAGCTATGCGTGAAGGCGTTTTTTACTTTTAAGACGTGTGGTGTGTACTTCTCGACTCACTATTAATAACAACATGGCGGCGCGTGATATTCCCGCCCCCTTGCTTCGTAGCAGGTTGTTGGGGCATTTATTGACTGATATTCATGAATGGGATATGCTATATCCTATGATCGAAGTGCCGTATAATACAGGTTGTATTTTTTTTACTGTGAGTGGTAAGTATTGGGGATGAACGAACCAAAACCACAAACATGGCGCGAACTGCTCGCGACCCTGATCGCTGATCCTCAGGAGCGCCAGCGCATTGCCGACGCGGCGAGAGTAAGCACCATCACTTTGATCCGTTGGAGCACCAACAGATCAAACCCGCGTAAGGATAACCTGCGCCCATTGCTGGAGGCTGTAGCGGAATACCGGCAGCAATTGACTGAGCTTATCGCTAAGGAATTTCCTGATTTCTTGAGGGAATTTCCTGAAGCAGAGACGCTGATGGAAATTCCTTCGGCGTTTTATGCTCGTGTGCTGAGCGCGCACACGAGTAGCCCGCCAATTCTGCGGGCATCCACCATTTGTATTCTTATTTTACAACAAATTGTGGTGCATCTTGATCCACGTCTATCGGGATTGGTGGCAGTAATTATGCAGTGTATGCCGCCGGCACAGGGACGTAAAGTGCGCAGTTTGCGTCAGATTCAGGGGCGAGGGACGCCTCCCTGGATGGGGCAGGTGGAGAATCGCACGCAGTTCTTTGGTGCAGAATCGCAGACGGGTATGGCGTTGCAAACTGGCCGCGCCGTGGCCGTCCAGAGTGAGGAGGTAAAATCGCGCCTATTTCCCGTCCATCATACCAATTTAGAGAAGAGCACGGCGGTCTTTCCTATTATACAGAGCGACCGGGTTGCGGGCTGCCTCTGCCTGGCGAGCAACCTCCCTAATTTCTTCTCTCAGGCGCGGTTAGATCTTGCCAAGAACTATGCTGACTTGCTCGTACTTGCATTCGAGCATGGTGAGTTTTTCGATTTACAAGATGTGGAGCTGGGGATCATGCCTTCCATTCATCTCCAGCAAGAGCGGATAGCCAGGTTCCAGCAGCGTGTGACCCAGCAGATGATCCGCGCTGTGCAAAACGGCCAGTCCATTACCAGGCCGAAAGCGGAACTGCTGGTCTGGCAGGAGCTGGAAGAGGAATTGCTTCAAATATCGCTAAATCTAAAAATATGATTGCAGAGTGCCAACTCTGTAATCGCTGATTCGTGCCTCTGCGGCGGAGGCACGCTCGCTGCAAGATCCCTGAAGGCGCAGAAAAAGCTTAGCTGTTCTATCTTTCCCATGCTTACACATTATATAATGTGGGCGGAGTCGGGCAGAGGCGGTAGGGGCAAGGGGATGGGATATGGGAGGTGGGGGCCTCGCGCTTGCCCTGCCGTGAGATGAGTAACCGTTGAGCATAGCCAATGCGATACGCCAGTTGCAAAGCAAGAAAGGCAGGAAGGTACGAATGGATTTTACCTTTTCGGAAGAAGTCAACGAACTGCGGACGCGCGTCATCGATTTTATGGAGCGTTATATTTATCCTAACGAGCAGACGTACCGAGAGCAGATCGCAGCATCGGGCAATCCTCATCACCATGCCGAGATTATCGACGAATTAAAGCCTAAGGCGAGGGCGGCGGGACTTTGGAACCTCTTCTTACCCGATAAGGAGCATGGCGCGGGCCTGACCAATCTGGAATACGCCCCGCTGGCCGAAGTTATGGGCCGCATGGGCTGGTCCTCGGAAGTATTTAACTGTGCCGCGCCCGACACCGGCAATATGGAGATCCTGGCCCAGTTCGGCACCCCTGAGCAGAAAAGACAGTGGTTGCAGCCATTACTCGACGGCGAAATTCGTTCCGCCTTCTCCATGACCGAGCCTGACGTTGCCAGTTCGGATGCCACGAATATCCAGATGACGATTCTGCGCGATGGCGATGACTATGTGCTGAATGGTCGCAAATGGTGGACCTCTGGTGCAGCTCGCGAGCGCTGCAAAATTTTTATTGTGATGGGAAAGACCGATCCCCACAATCCTGACCGCCATCGCCAACAGAGCATGATCCTGGTGCCGAAAAACACTCCAGGCGTCACTGTTGTACGTAACCTGACCGTGATGGGGTATGTCGATAACGAGAGCCATTGTGAGGTGCTCTTCGATAATGTCCGCGTGCCCGCCAGCAATCTGCTGGGCGAGGAGGGGTCCGGCTTTGCCATCGCCCAGGCGCGTCTGGGTCCGGGCCGCATCCACCACTGTATGCGCTCGATTGGCGGGGCTCAGCGTGCGCTCGAATTGATGTGCGAGCGGGCGGCCCATCGCGTCGCTTTTGGCAAGCCACTGGCTGAACAAGGGATGGTGCAGGACTGGATCGCCAGGTCGCAAATAGAGATTGAGCAGGCCCGTCTGTTAACGCTCAAAACGGCCTGGATGATGGATACGCTGGGCAAAAAGGCGGCACAAAATGAGATTGCGATGATTAAGATTGCCATTCCTGAAATGTACACCAACGTGGTCAATCGAGCCATTCAAGTCTTTGGGGCTGCGGGCGTCTCAGGCGACTTCCCGTTGGCATCGATGTTTGCGCATGGCCGCACGATGCATATTGTCGATGGCCCCGATGAAGTGCATAAGCGTTCGCTCGCCAGGTCCATTGTGCGCCAGTTAGGCAGCCCTAAGTAGATTGTTTGCAAGCATACAGGCAGTAGTTTAGCGGAGGCGACCATCATGGTCGCCTCTTTGCAGGGAAGTTCGGTTTTTTCAATGAAAGATCCATTTTTGGCGCGGCGCAATGAGGCCGCGGAGCTATTTTTAATCCGGCACGCAGACGCCATTCCAGAGGCGGACGAAATTATCCCCAGCGGCATTTATGACGACCTGCCATTGAGCAAGAAGGGACGCGGGCAGGCGCGAGCTTTGACCGGGCGGTTGAAAGGTCTCTCGTTTGATGCGGTGTATAGCAGCCCGTTGCGCCGTTGTCGCGAAACGGCGGCTCCCCTGGTCGAGCATCTTGGCCTGACGCCGGTGATTGTCGAAGAGATCAGGGAGATCCGGCTGGGCCATGTCTTTCCCATTCCCGCCGTCAAAGAGAGCGATAATCTGGATGTGCTCACGCAGGCGCTGGCCGCCCGTCAGGCCGAGATTGTGCGCAAGGCAGGCGGCGCGGGCAACTGGGACGTGATTAAAGATAGCGAACCCTCCAAAGCATTTCGCAAACGTGTGGTTGGCGCCATCGACAAAATCGCCCAGAGCCATATTGGGCAGCGTGTCCTTATCTTCGCTCATGGCGGCGTAATTAACGCCTATGTCGCCGAAGTGCTCGGACTGAAAAAAGACTTCTTTTTCCCCTGCGCTAATACGTCCATTACGGTAGTGCGGGCCAGTAACGAGGCGCGCGTGCTTTTCATCCTGAACGATATCGCTCATCTTAATCTATTGCAGAACAGAGAAGGATAGCTACTTCATCTGCACGCGTCTCACGCTGGGGTTGTAGCGCATTAACTGGGCGGGTACCAGCGTCTTATCCTGCCGCCGTAAACTGCGCTGCTTCTGTACAGGGAGACGCAGCACCTGCTTTTCTTTTTCGCGACGGTAGCGATAGGCGGCGTGCAGAATATACTCGGCGATAGCCGCGACCTTGCGTGGCACCCCGTAGAAGCTGGGGAAGTCGTTGATATCGACCAGCATCAGGCCCTGCGGGGATTCCAGCACATCTACCCCGTAGAGATCCAGCCCGAATACCTGTCCCACGCGCTGCGCCAGCCTGAGCATCTCGCGCGACACCGGGATCTCCTCTTCCGTCACCACGCCGTGCAGGGGAGAACTTTTCGTGATCGCGCGCACCTCCTGGCCAGTGACGTACAGTTTGATATCATAGCCTGTATTCTCGACGTAACGCATCGCCAGGTAATAGGTTTTCTCGTCGAGCATGAGCCGCTCAACCTCCGCAGGCGTTCGTACCAGGTGAATATCTTGCAATGACGTGCCATTACATGGCTTGACCACAATAGGATACATATCATGCGGCACCTTGACCAGTGCGCGGGGATGGCCGACGAAATAGGTCGGCGGTACCGGCAAACCACGCGCCTGAGCGTAAGCTACGGCAACGGCTTTATCGCGCACCAGGCGTATTGCCCGCGAATTATTAATCGTCGGAATGCCTGCCGCTTCGGCTGATTCCAGGATGGTCAGGCCAGGCCCGTTGGAAACAGTTTTTAAAACATAGGCGTCGTAGCTCATCAGGGACAGGTCGGTTAGATTGGTGACTGCGGCGTATGGCTCCAAAACATCGATTTCATGCCCCCACTGTTGCAACTGGTCCGCTACTACCATCGGCATCGGCTTATGCACGTATTTCTCTTCTAAAATAAAGCAGAAACGCATATATTCCTCCTTAAAATGTTGTGGGCGACACATGGGATACCATCGTCTATCATCATTATAGAGCTTATGATACGCCAGAACGGCGAAAGTTACTATGAGGTTGGTAACAAAATCGCTGTGTGACTATCTTCTCTCCAGGAGTGCAGAGATTGTAAGAGCTTTAGCTATTTTATCCTATCCCTCTCCCGTCTGGCCCCTGGAGTTACTGGCAGGCTTAGTGTATAATCAAAGGCACTATAAAAATGCTTTTAACGTTTCATCTCGCCTATATCTTCTAAATGTGTATCTGATGCTCAATGAGCGCGTGCTCGCGTCGCAGACGCTCGTCTTGTTCATGGAGGGGTGGTGGGAACATGCGCTAAGCGCATGTTCCCACCACCCCTCCATGAACTCCTTACGCGGCGAAGCCGCAGGAGAGCCGCTTTGCAAGGGCGAAGATACTCAGAATCAGATACACTCTAAAATAGGATATACAACGCGAGCCAGGAGGAAACAATGTTTTTTGCTGAGAAAAAAATTTCTGAAGAACGATTGCATACTTTTTATAAGTACGGCCTCATTGGTTGCATTCTTTTTCTGGCTCTATGGTTGCGCAAATCCCTTTTACCCTGGGTAAGCGTTGATATGACAACTTTTTACCTGCCGTGGTACAACTTTATCCTCTCCCACGGCGGCTTTTCTGCTCTTAAATTTAATTTTGCAGATTTAAATGTCCCTTATCTTTATCTCATTGTCATTGCCACCCATCTCCCTTTCTCCGCAATAACAAACTTAAAGCTTATTTCAATCATGTTTGATATGGTGTTAGCAGGTTTTACATTTCTTATTGTGAGAAAGGCATATGGGCCAACACTCGTCCCTTTTCTGGCAGCATGTGTCGTGCTTTTCCTCCCATCAATATTTATCAATAGCTCTTTTTGGGGCGAAACCGATAGCAGCTATGTTTCGCTCTCTCTTGGCGCTATCTACTTCTTATTAAGCAAACGCTATTTCTGGTCTTTTGTGTTCTGGGGCCTGGCGATCTCCGTCAAGCTCCAGGCAATTTTTGTTTTCCCTGTGTTGCTGATAGTGTTGTTATCGGGGGAAGTGCCTTTGCTGTACTTCTTGATCATACCTGCCGTTTATTTGATCTTGCTCATTCCGGCATTAATCGCTGGACGCGGTTTTACTGATCTTCTCTTCATTTATGTCTCCCAATCTAACATCTACCACTGTCTAACGATGAATGCTCCTAACGTGTATCAATGGCTAAGGCCAGGATGTTATTTCAATCAGCAATTAAAACAAGGCGGGATCATCTTAACAGTCGCGCTGGTTTTAATCGTAAGTCTGGTTGTACTGTATAGTCGTAAAAAATTGACTCCTGTTCGTATTATTCGCCTGTCGTTCTTATTCAGCCTGCTGTTGCCCTTCTTTTTACCGACCATGCATGAGCGGTATTTTTATCTGGCAGACGTGTTCTCCATCGTATACGCCTTCTATATGCCCAGACGCTTCTATCTGGCTATGATTACGCAGCTCACCTCCTTCCTTAGTTACATGCCTTTCCTGTTTGGCAATCCAACCATCCCCTTGCCATATGTGGCTTTTGGGCCATTGTTCGTCGTCGCTATTGTGGTCTGGGATTTGATTGTAGATTTATATTGGCGCGAAACAGTAAGCCAGCCAACTGATCCTGGCGCCAATTTGCCAGGTCGATCAGAACGTCCTGCAACCGTGGATGATGAAGCAGCCGATAAAATCAAAGCCAGGACGAACCCTGCCCTCATTTCTTAAATACAACGTATGGAGGAGATGCTCTTGAGGATGTTCTCCTCTCGCCGCCTGCGGCGAAAAAAGGAAACAAGTGGGGAGACCCCACCTCCCCCGAAGGAGCTGGCTGCCCCTTTGAACCCCGCAAGAGATGTTTGATGGGCATCTCAACAATTCGGGATCACTCATGTGGGGAGAGGAAGGTGCTGGCGGTGAGCGCAGCCCGCCGCCAGCACCTTCCTCTCCCTGTGAGCGCCTTCGGGGCGAGCAGTCCGAGGGTGCAACCACGTTTGAGAAGCCCTGCTGTGAGAAACCAGGGCTATTTTACTCTCAGCTATAACGTGCTATAATAAAAATCATGAGACAACACAGAGCATTCATACTCATCAGGCAGACGCGTCGCGCTACCATTGAACGCTACCTCCTTGCCGCAGGGTAGCGGCGTCTCCATATACCTCAAAACTTTCTGCGTTCCGACGCCCTCGGACGCGATAAATCGGGTCCCTACGAAGTTTGGAGAACCACAGCTATTATTCAGCAGGACATGCAATATTCGTTCGCTCGCGTGTGTTTATAAGGATAGCAGTAAAATTGCTCCATGTCATGATCTCACCAACGAAGACACATCAGCGCGGGCGGATCGCGAGTTAGCGGGAGGAAACAGATTTTTATGGACTTAATGGGTAAACTGGCCAGCCTGGCCGCGCGTTACGAAGAGCTGAATAGCTTGATGGCGCAGCCGGAGGTGCTTGAAGATATTCCGCTGCTACAACGCTACGGGCGCGAGCATGCGGAACTGGAAGATGTCGTTCACAAGTATAACGAACTGACCCGAACAGATCAACAGATCGCGGAAGCTCAGGAACTCTATAACAGCGAAGAGGGCGAGATGCGCGACCTGGCTTATGAGGAAGTGGAGCGGCTAAAAAATCATAAGGAGCAGTTGCTGGAAGACGTGAAGGTTGCGCTGCTGCCCAAAGATATTATGGATGAGAAGAATGCCATCGTGACCGTCCAGGCGGGCGCTGGTGGCGATGAAGCGGCTCTATTCGCGGGCGAACTGTTCCGTATGTATAGCCGTTACGCCGATACCCGCCGTTGGAAAATCGAAGTGATGGATGTCAACGAGACCGAGCAGGGTGGGATCAAGGATATCACCTTCGTCGTGAAAGGCAAGGGAGCGTACAGCCGCATGAAATACGAGGGCGGCACGCATCGCGTCCAGCGCGTACCCGTGACCGAGGCCAATGGCCGCATTCATACTTCCACTGCCAAAGTCATCGTGCTGCCGGAGGCCGACGATGAGATCGAGATCGAGATCAAGGATACCGATATTCGCGTCGATGTCTATCGTTCGACCGGCCACGGCGGCCAGAGCGTGAACACGACTGACTCGGCGGTACGTATCACTCACCTGCCTACCGGTCTGGTGGTGACGTGTCAGGACGAGAAATCGCAGCTCAAGAACAAGGCGAAGGCGCTGACCGTGCTGAAAGCTCGCCTCTGGGATATCGAGGAGGCGCGGCGACAGGAGGAATTGCGCAAATCGCGCCGCTCCCAGGTCCAGACGGGCGACCGCAGCGAGAAGATCCGCACCTATAACTTCCCGCAGGACCGCGTTACCGATCATCGCATTAGCCTGAGCCGGCACAATCTGCCAGGGGTGATGAATGGAGATATCGACGAATTTATTGACAATTTGATCTCAGTTGATCAGGCCGATAAGCTGCAAAGCACGTTCCAGCAATAACGTATAAAGCCGCTCAAGCGGCAGCCTGAAACAGAAATATTCACGTTGACATATGCGGAGAGCGCATGTTAGACTGGCAAGAACGCGGTCTGACCGCAAAGCAGATTGGGGATAGACAATAATCATGCCATTGGAACAACCGCAAGCCATTCGCACCGTCTTCTTTGATGCCGGATTTACCCTGTTGCGCCCATCTCCATCTTCTGCCGCTATCTGTCTCAAGGTCTGCGGGCAGCTCGGCTTGCATATTCACCTTGATCAAATGAAGCAGCAACTGGTGGTTGCGCAGGAGTACTTCTTGCGGCAGGCACGGCTCAAACAGCATACCTGGGCTGACGAGGAGGCCATCACTGAGTTCTGGCTGGACTACTATATGAATCTGCTGCGTCCCTTCGTCGAGGAGCACGACGAGCGGCGCCTTTACCAGCTTGCGCAAGCCATCACCGAGGAGTTTGGGCGCCATACGAGCTGGGAGCTTTTCTCGGATGTCCTGCCAACGCTGGAGGCGTTACGCGCCCATGATTATTCTCTGGGCGTGATCTCCGATTGGGGCATCGCGCTCGGGCCGATTTTGCGGGAGCATCGCGTCAATCAATACTTCGATTGCCTGCTCGTTTCAGCCACGGTACGCCACGCCAAACCTTCGCCTATGCTGTATGAACAGGCTTTGCAGCGTGCCAATGCTATCCCGGACTATACCATCCACATCGGCGACTCGTACATTCATGATGTCCTGGGCGCCCGCTCGGTTGGCATTACTCCCGTGCTGCTTGATCGTCTTCATCAATTAGAAGAGAGCAATGTCGATTGCTTGCTGACGCACTCATTGTACGAATTGCTAGATTTATTGGAGGTGGCGCGGCCATGAGAGAAACAGCCAGAACGCGCGGTATGCTTATCCTCACAACCCTTGCCCTGGGTACCACGGCGGGCGCGATTACGACGCTGGGCCGCTATGTCAGGCGTGAGGCAGGTCGTCGTGGCTATCCATCGTGGGACGCCTGTCGCTGTGATTATAAAACAAAAAAGTATATCTTCCAGGTACTGCACAGTCGCAACGAGCGGCGCGGCGAAACCGTCGTCTCCCACGAGTGGGGTATCTATCTGCTGAAGCCGCCATTATGGCTGCGACGCTGTCTGCATCATGGTGCGCAGATTGCCGCCACGCTCAACCCCTCCGGTCGCTACGTCGAGCGCATCACGCTTAGCCCGCAGGAGGCGTATCAGCTTGCCGTGCTGCTCCAGAGGGCGTCCTCGAACGAAGAACCAGTGGAAGAAGCCGAATTGGAGCAGGCGCGTATTGTGTGGCGGCGCGAACTGCTGCACATTCCCCGCCATTCGTTCGATGTGTGCATTCGTCGCCTCTATCCCGCCCCTATCCCGCAGGAGCGCGCGGCGCAGGCCCAGCCGCTGCCGGCCATCTGGGACCCTCATAGCAACCTCCCGCTGCCCACCGAAGGAACGCTGCTTGAGACTCCCACTGGCACGCGCATCGATTATATTGGATGGACGCCGGTGCAGGTTTCCTACTGCACCGCTCGCCTGGAGCGGGAAGCGTAGGGACTGACCTCGCGACTCCCTCTATCTGCTCTCTCGGCTCGTCTAGTGAGTTGAAACACTGCCGGTCGGAGTTGTGATCTCCCGTACGACCTCGACGCCGTTCAGGCGCATATGATACAGGGCCAGCAGGTGCAGGAAATCGCCATCATGCGGTAACGCTCCTATCTGCCTGGCAACATCGATGGGAATATCGTAGGTCTGAACGGCGTTTTCCGGCACGACCACGCGCCATTTAAGATTATGCTGGTTGGCGTAGAGCTTGAGGTGCATGGCGAGCTGGTGGACGCAGAGATCGGTGCAATCCCCAACAATCACCGCCGCGCTGAGCTTGTGATGAGCATCCAGCCACGGCCCAAGCTTCGTGCCGTGGAAAGCGTTGAGCGAATTTTTGGGAACGACGGTGAAGAGATTCGCGAATGGCAGGGCTGCCAGTTCGGGAATGGTCTCCGCCTCGCTCGTATCGACCTGGCAATGTGGAGGAAAATCGGCAAATTCAACCGCATCCGCCGGATGACAGTCCTGCGGCAGCAGGAAATCTCGCACCCCGATTGCGTGTGCTCCTTTGAAGGCATCGACCACCGCCGGAATGATGCCCTGCACCCGCGGGCTGGAGAGCGTCCCCTCGTGACAAAAGCCGTTGATCATATCGACACAGAACAGTGCCACGCGTCCCTGCTGCGCTTCGGCAGCAAAGTCATTCCATGAGATCGTGGGCAGCTCGCGTTCCCACTCGACGAGCGCCCCGAGAAAGCGGGTGCCCTGCTCCATAAAGTTGGCTGGTAGCGTTGAAACTGTCATCACACTACTCCTTACTTGCATCTTTGCTTGACATCTTGCATTTTGACATTCCAACCCCTCAAAGGGGGCGCGAATAGTTCGCTTATCCGTTGAGGGGTTGAAACTATAGCTTCCTTTCCGCTTCAGGATTGAAGCGGTACAGGCGGGCGGGCCGGTGCGTCCCCTCCATCTTTTTCGCGCCCGTGTCCTCCAGAATGCCCGTCGCCAGAATCTTCTTACGAAAATTACGCTTATCCAGTTTGCGATGCAGAATAATTTCGTAGACGCGCTGCAACTCGCGCAGAGTGAATTGTTCGGATAGCAGATTAAAGGCAATCGTCGTGTATTCCAGCTTCCCCCGCAGACGATTGAGGGTGTACTCCAGAATTTGCGCGTGATCGAAGGCCAGCGGCGGCAGATCGTATACCGGGAACCAGCCCACATCGGCAGCGTCGCTCGCCGCTTTGACGTGCAATCGCTCGGAATCCAGCAAGGCGAAATAAACAACCGTAATCACACGCGTACGCGGGTCTCGACCAGGATCGCCGAAGGTGTAAAGCTGCTCCAGATAGACGTCCTGAACTCTGGTCTCCTCTTGCAGTTCACGCTTGGCCGCCGCCTCCAATGATTCATCGATGTTGACGAAGCCGCCAGGGATGGCCCACATGCCTTCATATGGCCACGCGCGCCGCTTCACCAGCAATACCTGGAGGTCTCGCTGGCGCAAACTCATCATCACTACATCGACCGTGACTGATGGACGCTCATATTTGCTCGCATCGTAATGATGCGCCTGCGTCTCCGATTTCTGCTCCTCAGCACGCACTTCCATTTCCCCTCGCAGGCTATTTGATACACTCTGTTCTTCCATTTTTTAATCCAAAAGCTAGATGACAAAATATAGCAACATATACGCTTCGTGTGCGAAAGGATCTCGACAAATCGCGAACTATAGCCTATACTAGATAATAGTCAGCCAGCCACTGATCGCCCTGTGTACCTTTCGGCAAACATACCACCTTAGTGTATTGTTTACACTAACAAATATACTCCAGGAGTCCTTGCTTGTCAAGTCCCTCCGTCCCGGCAAAACCCAGAGCTTTTCCGTGTTCCTCTCCTCTGACCCCTGCCGCCTGGGTTCGCGCCCCCAACGGGGCGCAGGGCAAGGGGAGAGAGGTGCTGGCAACGCCGCGTCGCGGCGTTGCCAGCACCTCTCTCCCCTTGTGAGCAGGGCTTCGCCCTGCGAGCATGACGAAAACGGAAAAGCCCCGGCAAAACCCTGTGCGAGATTGTTGCGCGCCGTTCCTCTGTGTTATACTGCACAACAGACAAAACAGATGTTCATATTGGGGGAAGAGAGGATGCTATGGCAGAGGTAGAGCTTCGGCAGATCGGTCCCTATCTTATCACCGAGCTGCTGCGCACGAGTTCTACAGGCAACTATTACCGGGCAAAGCTGCGCAAAAAAGATATTCTGATCAAAAAACTTACTATTTCTCTAAGTACTCCTGAAGAGCAAGAAGCATTTCTTAATCGGGCGAAGCAGCTTAAAAGGCTCAAAAACCGCAATATTGTGAACGTCATAGATGCGAACTTTGATGGCGACTCCGGCTATATCGCGATGGAATATGTCGCGGGCGAGACGATGCGCCAGCGTTTTGCTGCGGGGCAGCTCGTTGCTCCTGATGAGATCAGGCGCTATCTATCGCCGCTGGCGGAAGCGTTGCATTATGCTCATGTCAATCATACCCCGCACGGCAATCTTCACCCGGGCAATCTGCTGCTGGCGAAATACAACGACATTTTGCTCACCGAGTTTGCGCTCAAGCTGCCAGGAAGCGATAAGGTACTGGACGATGAGGCGCAGGCGCTCCCCTATATGGCTCCCGAGCACTTGCGGGGGGAGCCGACCTTCGCCAGCGATCAATACGCACTGGCGGTAATGGTCTACGAGTGGCTCTGTGGGCGACGCCCCTACGAGGCGACCGAACGCGCGGAGTTGCTGCATCAACAGGAACATGATGCGTTCCCGCAGCCGCACAGTCTTAATGAGGCCATCTCGCCTGCGGTCGAACGGGTGGTTGTGCAGGCGCTCAAATACAACCCGGACGAGCGCTTTCCCCATACGCAGGCATTCGCGGATAATTATTTAAGCGCGCTGATGGGTTTTGAGGCCAGGCCCGCGACTCCTCTTGGCGTGCGCACGATCCCCACGTTTCCGCCACTCAAAGATATCGATAAAGCAGATAAAGTTGATCAGAGTATGCCTGCAGCTAACAATGGGAAGAGTGTGCCACAACCTCCTGCCCCACCACAGCCTCTTGTGCCGCCCACACCTGTATTCTCTGAAAATGGTGTAGAGAAACATATCGTGCCGGAACCTCTTCCGCCCTTGCCGCATTGGGATGAGCCACCTTTACCGCCCACACCCTTACCGGCAAGCGAGAAGGAGCCTCCCGTCACGCCGCTCGCGGTGACCGGTTTTGGAGAGTCGCGGCTGCAAACAACCGTTTCCACCGACCTGCGACAGGGAGGAGTACTTTCGCACAGCCTGCCCGGCTATGAGGAACGACCCGCCCAGATCGAGATGGCGATGCTGGTTGCGCGCTCCATTACTCACGCCGTGCCGTCGATTATTGAAGCAGGCACCGGTACAGGCAAAGCCCTGGATGTAGAGACGCCCATTGCCACCCCAACCGGGTGGAAACGCATGGGTGATCTTGTAGTTGGCGACACAGTGTTTGATGAGAAAGGGCAGCCAACTCGCGTAGTGACAGCCTTTGACGTGATGTATGACCGTCCATGCTATGAAGTGGAATTCTCTGATGGCTCGATACTTGTTGCCGATGCTGAACACGAATGGGTTTCTTATACAGCAGCCGACCGGAAATGGGCGGGTAGTCCACGAAAGAGCCTGCAAAAGGTAAAGAATTTTGTTACGTTGGAACAGATTGCTCTGCTTAATGAACTGATCGAGCTATCTCTCCAGGATGACACACTCTCAGTAGAAGAAGCAGTATCACTCGTAGGGGGGCACCATTGGACCGTCTATCAAACTGCGCGCGAGATGAAAGTAATCCGTACAGGCAAGCGAGCCAGACGCTATCCGCGCTCTGTGCTTCTTACAACTGTGCGAGATCGCCTGACAAAAGATCTGAATGAACAACGCCGTGATGGACGATCATATACTCTCGTCACGACCGAGCAAATGGCGGCAACACTGACGATTGGCTCGTCCGCGCGAGCCAACCATGCCATCGCTCTCGCTAATGCGCTCGTATTGCCCGATGCGGACCTACCTATCGCTCCCTATTTTCTCGGTGTCTGGCTCGGCGATGGTAGCAGCCGCAGTAATCAGATTACGACCGCAGACCCGGATCTCATCACTGAGATAGAAAAGGACGGCTACAGCGTTCGATCACTACAGAGCCATCCCTACCTCTATGCCGTTGATGACGAGAACGGCAAATCTGTCAGCAGATGGCAACCTGGCATGACAGGTCGCTTGCGTGTACTTGGCCTCTTGCAGAACAAACACGTTCCTATGCCCTATCTGCGTGCATCCGAGCAGCAGAGGCGATCCCTACTCGCTGGACTTCTGGATACCGATGGCACGGTAAACCGCTGTGGGGCTGTTGAGTTCATGGTGACGAATCAGCAGTTAGCTCAAGATGTATATGAGCTTGTCTGCTCGCTTGGCTTCCGGCCCACTCTGCGTCAGGAACGCGCAACGCTCAATGGAAAGGATTGCGGACCCAAATGGACCATTGCATTCACCACCAACGAGCAAGTATTTCGGCTGAAGCGTAAGATTGCCGCACATAAAGAGCGGCTGCGCAACTATAGTCCTGAACGCAATCGCTTCCGTTACGTTGTGACTGTGCGTAAAGTGCCCTCTCGTCCGGTGCGTTGTATCCAGGTCGATGCTCCGAGCCATCTCTACCTCGCGGGCCGATCCATGATTCCCACCCATAATAGTCTGGCCTACCTCCTGCCGGTCGTGCGCTCCGGCAAGGTAGCGATTGTCAGCACCGCCAATAAGGCGTTGCAGGAGCAGCTTTTTTATAAAGATATTCCCTTTGTGCAGCAGCATATCAAGCATTTCGAGGCGGCACTGGTGAAGGGCGTCAATAACTATCTCTGCATTGACCGTATGGAAAGCGAACGGGTGGGCATGCAGCACTATACGCGCAACCGCGAGTTTAAGCGCCTGCTCGACATCGTCAACGATCCCGATGCCGACTTCTCGGGCGATTTTGAGACGCTCGGCTTCCAGCTCCCGAGCGATATTCGTGGTCGCGTTGCTACTGATAGCGATCAGTGCGCCTGGAACAAGTGCAGCTACTTTATGGATTGCTACGTGCGTCAGATGAGGGAGCGTGCCGAAGTGGCTCAGGTGATCGTCGTCAATCACACCCTGCTGCTGCTCGACGCGGCCATCGGCGGCTTTCTTCTGCCGGACCGCGATGTGATTATTCTCGACGAGGCCCATCATCTTGAGGAAGAGGCGACGCGCTCATTTACCATCACTATCAGCCCTGCGCAGATTCAGACCTTGCTGGCGCAGCGCATGCTCAAAGATCATAGTCTGCTAAGCCTGCAAGACGAGGTGCTCAGGACGGCGCAAAATATGTGGATTCGCCTGGAGCAGGTGGCGAATCCAGGCTTCAAAGGACGCGTCAACCTGGAAGCGCCGCTTGAAGAGGGACTGCGTTTAGCTACCGTCATCTCCGATCTGGCCGATTCGCTGCGCAAACAGCGACCAAAAAATCTGGAAGACAAGGACAGCCAGCTTTACGATAAACTGCTAAAACGCACGCAGAATCTCTCCGAGAATGTGCGCGTCGTCTTCTCCGCAGCCCAGCCTGATAAGTTCGTCTACTTCGTGGATCGCGTGGAGAGCGGCAGCTCCCGTAGCGGCTTCGCGCTGCAAGCCTCAGCATCTCCGCTGGATGTGACCAACTGGCTCAAAGAGCGTCTCTTTGACAAGTGCAACGTCATCTGTACCTCGGCAACGCTGGCAACGGTCAGCCCGGGTACACCCAAGACGACGGAGAGGGGCGCGAACTTTAACTACTTCCGCCGTCGCATCGGACTGGACCCGGTCGAGCGGCCCGACGTTTTAGAACGCGTCCTGCCCCTGGCTTTTGATTATGAAAGCAACGCCCTGCTCTACCTGCCTCGCGATCTGCCCGAGCCAACCTTCGGTTCCGGTTCCGATGAGTACATGAAAGCCATCGCCCGCGAAATGTATAAGCTGGTCAAGCTATCGCGTGGCCGGGCCTTCCTGCTCTTCTCCAGCAAGCGTATGCTGGACCGGGCCTACGAACTCATGTCGCCGCACCTCAACTTCCCCTTATTGAAGCAGGGAGATGCCAGCCGTCTCGAACTCACCCGCCGTTTCCGTCAGGAGGAGGGTGCAATCCTGTTTGGCTTGAAGAGCTTCTGGGAAGGGGTTGACATAGCCGGAGAGGCCCTCTCGCTGGTCGTGATTGACAAGCTGCCCTTCGACCCTCCTGACGATCCCGTACACGAAGCGCGTGTTGCCCTGATGAAGGCCGCCGGAGAAAACTGGTTCGGCGCCTACGTCCTGCCCCAGGCCGTGCTGCGCCTCAAGCAAGGGCTTGGCCGTCTGCTGCGAACGCGCGATGATCGGGGCGTCATGGCTATCCTCGACACGCGCCTGCACACTAAAGGCTACGGCAAACTCGTCATCAACGCCCTGCCGCCCGCCCGCCGAACGAGCAGCTTACAGGAGGTTGACCGCTTTTTCGCGCAACAATTGTCATGAGCTATCGTTAAGCAATTTATATTCAATCGCTTTACGGACGGCGGCTGTGCGGGAGGAGACGTTGAGCTTTTTGTAGAGGGTGCGCAGGTAGGCTTTGATGGTGGCGAGGCTGAGCGTTAGCCTGGCGGCGATCTGGGCGTTGCTCAGCCCTTCGGTGAGGAGTCGTAACACGTCCAACTCACGCTTCGTCAGAGCAGCTTTGATTGCTTCCGGCGTTAGCGGCAGGTTGACAGGGAGTGCCTGACCGGAGAATACCTGCTGTGGGGTCATGCGGCCTCCCTCGGCCCAGGCTGCTTGAAAGCGCACCTCTCCTAAGATGCTGTGGAGCGTCGTGATCATTTTTTCATATTCAGACATCTCCACAGGTGGGATCGGAGCTGCCATCGCCTCGCGCAATGCTGCCGCCGCCCCTAAGATTTGCGCTGCCCATACAGGTTCATTTTGCTCCACTACAATTTTGCCAAACTCTTCTAACCCCATAGCGGTATAGAGCCTGCTATGCGCTTTGATGGCTCGCGATAGGCCGTCTTCCAGCAGCAGGCGCGCCTCGCTCAAGTTGCCCCGCGCACGCTCTACTCGCGCGAGCCAGCATTCCGCCCAGGCGATAGCTTGCTCGTCTCCCACTGCCTGGCGTAACTGCAAACTTTCGGAGAGCTGCGTCCATGCGCCCTCGATATCTCCGTGGCGTAGCGCAATCAGGCCCAGATAGCCCTGAGCTTCGGCGATCTGCGTGCGTAGCTGCAAGCTTTTGTATAGCATCATGACCTGTTCGAGCCGCTCTCGGGCCTCGTCGTCTTTGCCTTCGTAAAAGTCTGCCGCGCCAATGAGCAAATTTGACCAGAGCGAAAAGAAGAGTTCGCCTATCTGACTGCAGCGCTCGATGGTTTCCAGTAGCACCGCGCGCGCGTCATCGTAGCGGCCCTGCCATAACGCGATATAGCCCGCACGGTGCAAGGAGTACCCGAGCAGCCACTCTTCGCCCCAATCCGTAAAGGTTCCCGCATGCATTCGTGCCAGCGAGACCGCCTCCTCCACTGCTGCGCGCGCCGCTTTAAAGTCGTCTCGTGTGATGAGTGGGAGCAGCAACATCCAGAGGCCGGTGATAATGTACTGGGCATCCCCTAGCTGTCGGGCCAGCGCCAGCCCTTCGCGGCATGCAGTTTCGCCTCGCTCTATATCACGCAGCAAAGATACAATGCCGCCATAAGTACACAGCGCCCATGCCCGCGCTGTCGTTGCGCTTCCCTCGCTGACTGCTAACGCCCGCTCCAGATAGTCTCTCCCTTCGATCAGATAGAGCTGGTCAAAGCTGTATCCCCAGACGAGCCAGAAGATGCTGAGCCCCCCTCCCAGGCGTAGTGCAGCCTGCTTGTCCTGCTGGTGGAGCACCAGGCGCATTACCGCTCGCCAGTTCCATTGTTCCTGGATGTAGCTTCTGATTAAAAAACTCTGGTTGCTGCCGAATAATATTCTGCGGCTAGCCTCGGCCCAGCTCATATAATAGTTTGCATGTGCCTGCTGGACGCGCTCGAATTCGCCTGATGCATGCAGACATTCCAGGCCAAACTCGCGGATCGTCTCCAGCATCTGGAAGCGCGGCTCCTCGTTTTCCTGCTCCTCCCTTTGAATCAGGCTCTTGTCGAGCAGAGAAGCGACGCCGTTGAGAATGTCGGCTGGATCGTTATCAAGCTCGGTATAGATAGCTTCCACAGCTTCAAGCGTGCAGCCGCCATTGAAGATGCTCAGGCGCTGGAAAAGGATCTGCTCCTCAATTGTGAGTAGATCATAGCTCCACTGGATGGTATTGCGCAGCGTCTGATGGCGTATAGGGGCGTCGCGGCGACCCAGCGTCAGCACTTGCAGAGGATGTGAGAGGCGCGAGAGCAGTGCCAGGGGTGGCAGCAGCTTGACGCGGGCGGCTGCCAGTTCCAGCGCCAGCGGGATGCCCTCCAGGTGGATGCAGATGCTGGCAATGGCGTGTGCATTTACTGGCGTGAACTGGAAATTGGGGTTGATCGCCTGGGCACGGTGCAGGAACAGCGTCACCGCCGGATTCGTCGCCAACTCCTCGATGGATTCGTGTTCGACGTCAGGTAGGACCAGGGGATGAACAGGAAATTCTTGTTCCCCATGTACATGTAGCGGCTCACGGCTCGTTACCAGCATAGTGACATTCGGGCAGGCGGTGAGGAGCGCGATGAGGGACGGGGCAGCCTGCACCACCTGCTCAAAGTTGTCCAGCACCAGCAGGAGGGATTTATCGCGGAGGAATGCCTGCACTACCTCGAAAATGGGATGGTTGCCAGTTTGCAGGTTGAGCGCCTGGGCTATTGAAGGAACCACTTGTTCAGGCTCCTGATTCGCCGCCAGCGACACAAAGCAGACGCCATTGCTCCAGTGCCGCTCGATGGCGCCCGCAGCCTCAAGCGCCAGGCGCGTTTTACCGACGCCGCCAGTTCCGGTCAGCGTAAGCAGGCGCACACCTTGATGCAGCAGCATAGCCGCGATGGTCTCGCACTCTCTGGCGCGGCCCAGGAACGAGGAGAGCTGGGCGGGCAGATTATTGATCCGCTCGCTTGCAGGTAGAGGGAGGTCGCGAGCTGTGGGTTTGCGCCTTCTCTTGCCTGAATTGCGCGTTACCCGAAAGTTTACGGCTGGCGATTGTTTGGCACTCTCATCCATCTTCAATCCCACCTCATTAACCTGAGCTTCTCCTTCGCTGGCATATGTTTTTAACTTACAATGGAATGTTGCCGTGCTTCTTGGGTGGATTAGCGTCGCGTTTGTTCTTCAGCATCTCCAAAGCGTTGATGAGCTTGGTACGGGTGTGGCGTGGCTCAATGACCTCGTCAATATAGCCACGGGCGGCGGCAATGTATGGATTGGCGAATTTCTCGGTGTATTCCGCGATCAGCTCTTTGCGCCGCTGCTCCGGGTCCTCCGCCTTCTCAATTTCGTCTTTGAAAAGGATGTTGACCGCGCCATCTGCGCCCATTACGGCGATTTCGGCGGTGGGCCAGGCGTAGTTGATATCGCCGCGCACATGCTTGCTGCTCATCACGTCGTAGGCGCCGCCGTACGCTTTGCGCGTAATCACGGTAATCTTAGGCACCGTCGCTTCGCAGTAGGCGTAGAGGAGCTTCGCGCCATGACGGATAATACCGTTATGCTCCTGCCCCACTCCTGGCAGGAAGCCTGGCACATCCTCGAAAGTGATGATCGGAATATTGAAGCAGTCGCAGAAGCGCACGAAGCGAGCGGCCTTATCCGAGGCGTTGATATCGAGCACGCCCGCCATGACGCGCGGTTGCTGCGCCACGATGCCGATGGGGCGACCGTTGAGGCGAGCAAACCCGACGATGATGTTTTTCGCGAAATGTTCCTGCACCTCGAAGAATTCGCCATTGTCAACGATATAGTTGATCACGGCCTTCATATCGTATGGCTTGCTGGGATTATCAGGGATGATGCTGTTCAGCTCTTCTTCGCTGCGGTTCGGCTGATCGCTGGGAGTGACGCGAGGAGGATCATCCAGGTTGTTGGAAGGAATGTAGCTCATCAACTGGCGAATCATGCGCACGCAATCCGGCTCGCTGGGACAGGCGAAGTGGGCGACGCCGCTGGTGCTGTTATGGACCTTCGCGCCCCCCAGCTCTTCAAACGTCACGTCTTCGTGCGTGACCGCTTTGAGCACGTTGGGGCCGGTGACAAACATATAGCTCGTCTCTTCGACCATGAAGATAAAATCTGTGATGGCGGGCGAGTAGACCGCGCCGCCCGCGCACGGCCCCATGATGGCGGAAATCTGTGGTACCACGCCGGAGGCCAGGGTGTTGCGCAGAAAAATATCGGCGTACGCGCCCAGGCTGACCACGCCCTCTTGAATGCGTGCGCCGCCCGAATCGTTTAGTCCGATCACTGGCGCGCCGTTTTTCATTGCCAGGTCCATGACCTTACAGATTTTCTCGGCGTGAGCTTCGGACAGGGAGCCGCCGAAGACCGTGAAATCCTGCGAGAAAACGTAGACGAGGCGCCCATCGATCTGCCCATAGCCGGTAACCACCCCATCGCCCGGGATGCGCTGCTCATCAAGGCCAAAGTCCGAGGCGCGATGGGTCACAAACATATCCAGTTCGTTAAAGCTGCCGGGATCGAGCAAAAGATCTATGCGTTCGCGCGCGGTTAACTTGCCTTTTTTGTGCTGGGTCTCAATGCGTTTAACGCCACCGCCCAGCGTAGCCGCCGCCTTCAACTCGTGCAGTTCCGCGATCTTCTCGCGCGTCCCCTTACTATTCGCCGTCTCTTGCGAGCTACGTTCACTCGTGGTCATACTACTCAACTCCGTTGTTTTGTTTTTGATTGAAAAAGAGTGGGTACAGACGCAGTATATCACATGGAATCCGGCAGGTGTCTGTCTTTTCGATGATGCTCTTGACATAACTCATTTTCGCTGATATAGTCTGTACTAATCGGTACATTATCAAGGTACATTTAGAAAGTATAAACAAACACCTGTTAATAAAGGAGCGTAGCATGCCTTTTTCACGTTTTGCCAGGATGCCAGACGAGAAACGCGAGCGGCTGATGATTGTGGCGGCGCAAGAGTTTGCCGCTAACGGCTTCGAGGCGGCCTCGTTCAATCGCATTTTGGAGGAGGCACAGATCGGGAAAAGTTCGGCCTATTACTACTTCGAGGATAAGGCCGACCTCTTTTGCACCGTTACCCAGTATTGCATTGATCGCTTGCAGCTTGCACCGCCTGATGAAGAGGTTTCCTCGCTCACCGCCGAAACGTTCTGGTCGGAGCTGGCAAGGATTCACGATCAGCCACTGTTGCGCACGCTGGAGCAGCCATGGCTCTTCGGCGTTGTGCGCGCCGCCGAACGCTTGACGCGAGAGTCGTTGCAGCGCGAAACTCTGGCGCAGCTTGCTCGCTACCTGAACAGCTATATCGCAACCAACATGGGCGCAATGATTAAACGTGGGCAGGAACTAGGACTGATCCGCACCGATCTTCCCGATGATCTGCTGATCGCCTGGTTCAGAGCCGTCGATGGCGCGAGCGATAACTGGCTCCTTGCTCATCTGGAGCAGCTTGATCAAGAGGCGATTACCCGCATCTCGCATCAAACTATAGCAACAATTCAACACATGCTGGCCCCATTAGTTTAAGTTAATGTTATATATGCTATGAAAAGGATGGAATCTATGTCTATACGCTTGTTCCGCACCCTGATTGCGCTGAGCGGTATCGTTGGCGTCATTATGCTGGTCACGTCTTTTGCGATTAATCCTGGTCCCCCGCCTGGCACATCTTTTGCCCAATTACTCGCCTTTGGTAGCAAGTATGGTACGGCTATCCGCCTCGGGGCGTGGCTACAAGCCGTTGCCCCCTGTCTCATCGTGCTCTTCGCCTTTGGCGTCGTCCACCTCGCAGGCGCTACCAACCGCCTGGCAGGCTGGATGACCCTGTTTGGTGGGGTTGTCCTGACGATGGTAAGTCTAGTAGAGGTGGCCTTTTACCTTAGCGCCATCAACGGCGACCCGGCGAGGACGTTGTTAATCAGCCTCGACTTGATCCATGCCGTCCAGAACGAGTACTCGATGGTAGCTGCGCCGCTGCTCTTTTTGCCGCTCGGCTGGATTATTGTCAACTCGCGGGTATTGCCTCGCCCACTCGGATACCTGGCATTTGTGCTTGGAGGGCTGTTCGTCGTCCTGGGGCTACCTGTACTCTTCGTGCCCTCCATTCAAACTGTGGTCAATATCCTGTCGATCATTCAAGGTGTCTGGTGGCTAGCTGCCGCTGTTACCCTTCTCGTTTTGACAGGAAAAACCTCTTTTGTAGTGGGACAAAGTAGTGATAGTATGATTGCGTAGATTAACGCTGGAAAAATGCAAAAGGGGATGTTCCTCATCAGATGAGGAACATCCCTTTTTCGTCTATAGTGCATACTTCTGCTTTTCATGAGCAAAGTACGCTCGCACATGTGGACTCAGCAGGTATCCCAGCATTGCCGTAATAATTGCCAATCCGATTACTTTGTCTAGCGCGAAACTACGTGAGGCTACAAAACCAATATCTGCCACGATATGCACCAGGATAAAGATTATGTTAGCTGCCCAGGCCCAGCGATATCCCTTCCATAATCCATAGCTGAGGCTCAGGTAGAAGACGCCGAGTACAATCAAGACGATGGAGAGCACCGGCGCTAGAAACTGCAAGAAGCCAAGCCCTTGTGCCACCGCCGACGTGTTGAGCAAGAACAGCGCGGGCACCGCGCCGCCAACCAGCGAAAGCAGGCCGGCCAGAACAAGAATAATACAGATGATATTCAGGCCGCGAGGTCGTGTGAGAGATTTCATGATAGCTACTCCTTTGCTTTTCATTGCTGTTTCAATAATTCGTCTAGCAGGATTATCAATATGGGAAGCATCCCAATGATCAGTAACGATCTTGAGCAAAGTATAGCTGACGTGCCAGCGACTGTAATGCGTCTATAGATGTGATGTGGATGCGACTCTAGTCGCGTTGTTGAGAGGGGATTGAACTCGTTGACCCGGGCCTGCTTTCAGTGCAAGCGTTTTATTATCTCTCAAAGTATTGACTTATCTCTCAAAGTAACTTATAGTTATTTAAAATGATCTCTTATAGCGAAAGATATTTTAAAGAAAGGGAAAGTAGATGGACCCTTTACTAACCTCGGACGAAATTGCTGCCTACTTACGCGTGGACGTGGTTACGATTCGCCGCCTGATCTCGCGCGACGAACTTACGGCGTATCGGGTTGGAAACGAGTATCGTTTCAAGCGTGAAGATATTGAGCGATATTTGCAGGAGCAAATAGTAGGAAAAGGAGCGCCAGAGACGCGTGTTGCTACATTTGAGACGATGATGGAGCGTTTTCGTAAGCTGTTTGGCAAAGGAAAAACTGTGCCGATTAATGGGTTGATGGTAAGCTCCTATCTTACTAAACGGGCGAGAAAAGTGTTGTGGCTGGCACGCGAGGAAGCGCAGCATTTGCAGCATCACTATATTGGAACCGAACATTTGCTGCTAGGGCTTTTAAGTGAGGGCGGAGGGCTTGCGGCGAAGGTGTTGAATGAGGTGGGGGTAACGCTGGACACGGTACGTCGAGCAGTCGAATATATTATTGGCCGTGGGGAAGAGATAGAGGTAGAGGTAGGCGAGATTGGACTGACACCGCGAGCCGCAAAAGTTATGAAGCTGGCTGCTAGCGAGGCTGAACGCCTGCACCACCGCTTTATCGGGACGGAACATATTCTGCTAGGGCTGCTGGCTGAGGGCGGTGGCATTGCTATAGGCGTAATGGAAAGCTTGAAAGCCGAGCAGAATGTCGTGCGAGAGAAGATTTTGCTGGCGCTCAAAGGGGTCACCGGTGAAACTGATGAGCAAGCTGAAGTGGAAGCGACTGGAGAAGATATGGTAGCTATCCCAAGCCCTGTGGCCGAAGGCGAGAAAGCGTTGACCTGCACTTTCTGCGGAGCTCGCAACCTGCTCTACTTTAACTGTTGCTTCAATTGTGGAATGCGTCTGGAGCAGGAGAAACAGGAAGGCAGTTCTGAAGCGCCAGGACCTGTTTAGCACTGAGGGGTGACCGATAATTGTTATGCTCTCCTCTACCTTCCTGTCAGCTTATTATCCATCCTGATCAACAAAAAGAGGTATGTTCTTCATTGGGTGGGAACGTACCTCTTTTTATGTATGTTGCAGCTTTACGCTTCGACGGTGTCCTTCACCACTGTAGGCGTCGGGTCGAGGATCATGCGCAAGCCGTGTTTGGCGCGCAACGTGACCATTGGCTGCAATTCGACCTGGAAGCCGGGAGCGAGGCGCGGGCTGTAACGCTGGATCAGTGTAGCCAGCAGCAGCTTTGCCTCCATCTGGGCGAAAGGCATGCCGATGCAGATACGTGGGCCGCCGCCGAAGGGGAAGTACGCCCACTGTGGCACCTTCTGCCCATTGACCGGGTCCCAGCGTTCGGGCCGGAAGACGTCCGCGTCACCCCAGATTTCGGGCAGATGATGTGTGACCCACTGGCTCAGCATAAAGGACGTCCCGGCAGGAAAATGGTACCCGCCCATATCAAAATCCTTCAATGCATGGCGACCTATCACCCAGGCAGGGGGATAGAGACGCATGGCCTCGTTAATGACCCATTCGGTGTAGGGCAGATTGGGCAGATCGTTAACGGTGGGAGCGCGTCCAGCCAGGACCGTCTGTACTTCGCGAATCAGCTTCTCACGCGGTCCGGGGTTCTCGGAGAGCAGCAGGAAGGTCCAGGTTAGCGTGTTCGCGGTCGTCTCGTGGCCCGCGCCAATAAAGGTCATGACGTGGTCGCGTACCTGTTCATTGGTTAGCGAATCCCCCTCATCCTGAGCGACCAGCAGCATCGAGAGGATATCGCCCGTGTCGCGTCCATCGGCTCTGCGCTGATCGATAAGCTGGTAGATGAACTTATCGATCCCGCGCCTGGCCCCCATCCTTTTGCCGTACTCGGTAAAAGGCGCATCAATGTATATATTGAGCAACTGGGCCAGGATTTTGCGCCGGTGTTCGGCCATTTGCGTGAAGAGATAGCCCAGCTCGCGTACCTGGCTGGCAAGCTCAAGCGAGAAGAGGCTCTTGACGACGATACGCAGCGTCAATTCCTGCATGGCCTGCGAGATATCAACTTCCTCGCCCTCGTGCCACTCTTCAAGCAGGTCCTGTGAGAAGCGTACCATATCTTCGGCGTAGCTCTCCACGCGTTTGCGGTGGAAGGCGGGTTGAACCATGCGGCGCTGCTGGCGATGCGTCTCTCCCTCAATGGTGAGCAGCCCTTCGCCGAGCACTTCCTTGAGATCGCTCCTGGTCTGCACCGAAGAGAAGTCGCGTGGATGCTCGGTCAGGATGTAGCGGATATAATCAGGATGGGAGACCAGGATGCTGGGCCGCCGACCCACATAAATTGTAGCCAGATCGCCATAGGTGCGCTGCAACTCCTGTAGATACGCAGTCTGGTCTTGCCGGAACTGCAAGATATTGCCGAAAAAGGGCTGCGGTTTAGGTCCTGGTGGCAGCTTCGCGGGATTCTTTTTAGCCATACGATTACTATTCCATTCTTCGCCGAAGCGAACTTTCTAGTGCTATTTGCGTACTAACCACTATCATCCAGTGCTACGTGTTTTTGTTGAGCAGCGATGCTGGTAGCCCATGAGCGAGCAGCGCCAGCACCTGATTTGCCATCGCCTCCGGCCCTGGCTCATCATGCTCAAACCACCAGAAGATGCCCTGCGTAATCATGCCTGAGATAAAGCGAGCGAGCAGGGGAAGATTATGCTCATCCTGGCGCTCCTGCAACGGAACAGCCTCAAGCGCCTTTGTCAGCCCCTCAATCAGTCCCGCCTGCGCACGCATCACGCCGCCAAGCTGCCCGCCATCCCTGCCGGTGAGCGCGATAATAAACAGGTCGCGCTGCGCGTGCGCATGCAAAAAGATCGCGCGAATAACCGCAGCGAGCCGCTGTTCCCGGGGGACCTGCTCCAGCGCAGCCGCAATCTGCTTGCGCATCTCGCAAAATCCCTCTTCTAGCAAAGTAGAAAAAATCTCATCCTTATCGCGGAAATGCAGATAAAAGGTTCCCACGCCGACGTCCGCCATCTCCGTGATCTCGGCAATGCTCGCATCGTGATATCCGCGCCTGGCAAACACCTGGCGAGCCGCCTTCAGCAGGTCCGCCCGTGTGCGCGCCCTCTTCCTGCTCCCCCGATGCCGCTCATCCTGTCCCTCAATTTGTGAATCGTTCTTCATAATTGAATGATACTTCATTTTTAAGGATAAGTCAAGGATGGATTCCTAATACCCGCCCGAGGGCAAGCGCGAGGCCCCATCCACCCCAACCCAACGCCCCTTGCCCTACCGTTCCCCCAACAATATCCATCCATCTGAAAAATAAAAATCAAACGGGACCCGCCATGTTCGACGAAGGCGGTAGGGGCCACTCCCACGATGAATCGGGGAGCTACCGGTTGCCCTGGTGGGGACGCGAGCCATAGGGTCGGTACGGATATTAGCGGTGATCGACGTTTTGCGGCAAAGGCAAAAGGAGGTGATGGCTATTTTCGGAAAGGTAGGATTTCCCTTTACCTGCCATCCCTATGTCATCGGGTGGCAGGTAAACAGGGTGATTTCGGGGCGGCAGTTGAAGCGGACCATTGGATGGACCATGCCGAGGCCGCGATTGGTGTAGAGTTGCATCGAGGAGAACTGATAGAGGCCGCTCGAATATTTGCGTCCGAGCGGAGGCAGCTCCACAGCGCCGACGAAGGGGATACGTACCTGGCCGCCGTGAGTATGGCCCGATAGTTGCAGATCGAAGCGGTTCGACTTTGCCGCCACATCCGCGAAATCCGGCTCGTGTACCAGCAGGATCGCTGCGCCCTCTTGCGGCATTGTGCGCATCACATCATGCAGCAGTGGCTCATAGGACCAGACCGAAAGCGTGCGCGAGCTATAGGGCCAGAGATCGTCGAGGCCAACAATATGCAACATCGCCCCCTTGCGAGCGATAGTATGCACCTTATTAGGCAGCTCCTGGATATTCGTCGCCTTGAGCACGGCCCGCACCTCATCGGCCCCGCTCCAGTGGTCATGATTGCCCAGCACCGCGAAAATACCGTCACGAGCGGAGAGCGAGGTCAGCGAAGTAATGGTATTGAGCGGCTCGTCGCCCTCATAAGTTACAAAATCGCCCGTAATCAGGATCAGATCAGGATGCAGTTCGTTGACCGCGTCTATAATCGGCTGCAAGCGAGCGGGAAACATCCACTCTTCATCGGCATGGATATCGCTAATCTGGACAACGCGATAGCCATCGAACGCGGGCGACAGGCGCGGCATATACAGGGGAATGCTGGTAATATCCACCCAGGACGGCTCAATCGAACGGGAGTAATAGGCTGCGCTGCCGCCTGCCGCAATCACGCCTACGGTAGAAATGCCCGCAACCTTCAAAAATGTACGTCTTCTCATAGCTTAATCTTTATATTACTAATTTGACAAACGATCAAAGGACTTATACCATACAGACGAAAAGCAAAATCAGAATGGATAAGGTTATCGGCAACCGGTAACAGAATAAGGATAGCACAGCCATGTCATTTTATCCAGAACCCGTGCCCGTACCCGCCATGCTCAGAACCGACGAAATGCTCATCCGTCCGCTGCGAGTCAGCGACGTCCTGCTCGATTACGACGCCGTTATCAGCAGCCGCGCCGAATTATGGCTGCGCAGTGGTGGTGACTGGCCCCGTGAAGGCTTCACCATCGAAGAAAACCTCGCCGACCTGCAACAGCACGAGCAGGAGCATCAAGATCGTCTCGCCTTCACTTACACCGTCATGAACCCCGACGAAAGCGAATGCCTCGGCTGCATCTACATCAACCCGCTCGCACGAATGATAGAGCGAGCCGTCGCAACCACTCAACAGTATCTCGCCTCTGGAGCGACCGGCCAGCCACCATCAGAAGTCAGCGCCAGCGATGCCGTGGTCACCTTCTGGGTGCGCCAGAGCCGCCTTGCCGACAACCTTGACCTGCGGCTCCTCCAGACGCTAACCGAATGGTTCCGCACCGCCTGGACCTTCCCCCGTGTCGCCTACCTCGCCCGAAACGCCCAGCCGCGCCAACTCCACCTCTTCGAGCAACTCGGTATGACTTTGTTCTATACGCTGCCGCACGCGAAAATATACATTTTGGAGGAAATGGGAAAGTAAGCAGTAATAAGCACCTTCAGGGCAAGCGCAAGGCCCCCTCACCGCCTTCCCCCGCCCCTTGCCCCT
>Ga0070741_10004712_pt1 | contig 31542 bp, 31 predicted proteins | sample Coa_R1_4_FD_66440 | JGI IMG/M metagenome (GOLD analysis project Ga0070741, IMG submission 66440) | Surface soil microbial communities from Centralia Pennsylvania, which are recovering from an underground coalmine fire - Coalmine... | ecosystem: Environmental > Terrestrial > Soil > Unclassified ... | reverse complement strand
AACCCATAGGCGCAGTAGCGACATGGAGACCTGGGACATTCGTTTACTCGACATTGAGCCCCACCGCCCCGTGGTGCTCCGTTCAGACGAGGAGACGAGAGCGATCGCGATCCATCTCCCCGCGGGAGAGGAGCTACAGGAACACCAGGTCCACGAACGCACCTACCTGGTGGTCGCAGACGGTCAGATCGAGGTGACCCAGGACGGCCGCACGATTCCGGGCGGACCTGGCTTTGTCTCGCACTTCGAGCCACGGGAGCGGCACGCTGTCCGGGCTGTGAGCGACGCCCGGCTGGTGCTTGTGCTCGCCCCTTGGCCCGGCATGGGCCATCCCTCGTTGCGCCCTCGGTAGGTCAAGCGTCTTGCGCGCCGCGCGTGCGGCGATGCGCGGATCCCACGTCCTGCGTGCGGTCAGCCCGCTGCAGAAGCTTGCGCCGCCACCGCGGTGTGCTCGCTCGCTGAGGTCCAGATCACCTGCTCGCGGCCCGGGCCGACGCCCAGCAAGACGACCGGCACGCCGACGAACTCCGAGATGAAGCTCAGGTAGTCGCGCGCGGCGGCGGGTAGGTCGCCCTCGCTGCGGCACTCGCCGAGGGCGTCCGCCCACCCCTCGAGCTCCACGTATTCCCCCGTCGCGCGATGTAGCACCGACTGGTGGTAGGGAAAGTCCTCGAACTCAGCGCCCTCTACGCCGCGATACCGCGTGCAGACCTGGAGGCGATCGAGCCCTGAGAGAACGTCGAGCTTGGTGATCGCCAGCGCCGTCATCGAGTTGATCCTCGCCGCGTAGCGCAGCGCAACGAGGTCCAGCCAGCCCATGCGGCGAGCCCTCCCGGTTGTCGTCCCATACTCGCCGCCCCGCTCGCGGAGCACGTCGGCGAATGCGCCCTCGACCTCGCTTGGGAAGGGTCCGGCGCCCACCCGCGTCGCATAGGCCTTCGCCACTCCCCATACCTCGGTGATGTCCCGCGGGCCCACGCCGGCTCCGATACACGCGGCGCCCGCCACGGGGTTCGATGAGGTGACGAAGGGGTACGTGCCGTGGTCGATATCGAGGAGCGCTCCCTGGGCGCCCTCAAAGACCACGAGGTCGCCGGCATCGAGTCGCTCGTGTACGAGCCTGATCGTGTCGGCGGTGTAGCGCTCCATGCGGTGGCCGTAGGTCACGTACTCCTCGGTCATCGTCTGGAGGTCGAGCAGCCGGTCCTTCGCGTAGGGACGCAGCGACAGACGCTTTGGTTCGAGCGCCACGATGATCTTCTGCTTGAGGATCTTCTCGTCGAGCAGGTCCTGTACGCGTATCCCCAAGCGCGCTGCCTTGTCGGCGTAGCAGGGGCCGATGCCGCGCCGCGTGGTGCCGATCTGCAGCTTGCCGAGCCGTGCCTCGCCGGCATGATCCAGGAGCAGGTGGTAGGGCATGATCAGATGCGCGTTGGCCGAGATGCGCAGCGAACCGGTGTCGACTCCGGTGCGACGCAGCTCGTCGAGCTCATCCGTGAGCACCTTGGGGTCGATAACCACCCCGTTGCCGATCACGCACAGCTTGCCGGGATGCAGGATGCCCGACGGAATCAAATGCAACTTCCAGGTGCGTCCGTTGCGGACGATGGTGTGACCCGCGTTGTTGCCGCCCTGGAACCGCACGACGGCATCTGCCCGCTCCGCGAGCAGGTCCGTGACCTTACCCTTGCCCTCGTCGCCCCACTGGGCGCCGACGATTACGAGACCGGGCATGTCTGTTCGCTCGAGCGGACGCGCAAAATCTGGGACGTACACATGGCGAGCTCAGTGTAGGACGAGGGGGCAGCCGCGCCGGCCCTGGAAATCGTTAGGCGAACCGCGCCTCGAACCGCCGGTCTTCGCCGGACAGCAACATCTCCTGGCACATCTCCGTCAAGCGCGACACGGTCCGCGCGCCAATCTGCTCGCAAAGCCTGTCGTGGTCATCGATATTGGTCGTGATCACGATCGAGCGCTGCTCCTCGTAGCGCGAGTTGACGATCGAGTAGAGCTCCTCGAGCACCCACTCGTTGGTGCGCTCGGCGCCGACGTCATCGATGTGCAGGAGATCTACAGCGGTCAGGCGATCTAGCAAGTCGATGTGTGATCGCTCCGCGCGATGGATGTCCCTGATCACATTCAGCAGTCGCGGCAGGGAGTAGATCGCAACCGAGCGTCCAGCCTCAAGCGCGGCCTTCGAGACGAGCATCGCAAGCGTCGTCTTCCCCGTGCCCACGGGTCCCATGAACCACAGCCCCCGCCCTGCCCCGAGTTGCTCACCTACGGAGTCGGTGAAGTCCCGCACCGCCCTTACCACGTCGCGGTCCATCTCCGGGACGGGGGGACGCTCGAAGGCCACGTCCCGGTAGCGACGCGGGATGACCGCCGTGAGATTTCTGGCCTTTGCCCTGGCGATCAGTTGCTCGCGGCAGCGGCAGTCGTAAGCGGTGTTCGTGGCCTCGTCGATGACAAGCCCCGAGCCGTCGCAGACGCCGAACGAGCACCTCACGGCGTCGCCGCCCGGTCAATCAAGCTCACGGCGCCCCTCACTCCATAAACCTCGAGCCGGCGTAGTTCATGAACTTCGGGTACTGCTTCTGGAAGGTGAGCACGACATCGCCTACCGGCCCATTGCGGTGCTTGGCGACGATCAGGTCGGCCTCGCCCGGACGCTCGGACTCAGGCTGGTAGTACTCCTCGCGGTAGATGAACATCACGAGGTCGGCGTCCTGCTCGATTGCGCCGGACTCCCTCAAATCCGACAGGATCGGCCGCTTGTCGCCGCCTCGCTGCTCGACCGCGCGGCTGAGCTGGGATACCGCTATGACTGGGACGTTGAGCTCTCGGGCGAGTCCTTTGAGCCCTCGGCTGATCTGCGAGACCTGCTCGACACGGCTCTCCACCCGGCCCTCATGGCGCATCAGTTGGAGGTAGTCGACGATTATCAGTCCCAGCCCTCCCTCCACCTGATGGTGCAGCCGGCGCGACTTGGCGCGCACCTCGAGCACTCCGGTCTCGCTCGAATCGTCGATATATAGAGGCGCCTCAGAGAGGCGCTGGCACCCCTCGAGGATCTTCGGCCATTTATGTTCCGGGACCCTGCCCCGACGCAGCTCTTCACCGGGGATCCGGGCTTGAGATGCGACGAAGCGCTGCGCGAGCTCGGACTCCGACATCTCGAGCGAGAAGAGCACGACAGGATGAGCCCGGTGCTCGGGGTGCCCCACGCCCAGCACGGCATTCTCCGCGACATTCGCCACCAACGCCGACTTGCCCATTGAGGGCCGAGCGGCCAGCACGATCAAATTGCCCCGCTGAAACCCGCCGGTGCGGTCATCGAGGTCCTTGAACCCCGAAGGCGTTCCGGTCAGGGGCGACTTCTGCACCGATAGCACGTGGAGCCGCTCGGTCTCCTCATCGAGGATGTCGGCGATCGAGCGCAGCTTCTTGGCCTGGTCGTCGTGCGCGACCTCAAGCACGCGCCGCTCGGCGGTCTCGAGCAGATCCCTCGCTGGAGCCTCACGGCTGAAGACGCTCGCCTGGATCTCGTATGAGGTCGTCAGCAGTGCGCGCATCAGCGCGTTCTCACGGACGATCCGGGCGTAGTCGCGGGCGTGGCCGGCGGCCGGGACCCAGCCGGCGAGCTCGTCGATGGCATCCGTGCCGCCGACTTCGTCGAGCTTGCCGTGCTGGCGCAGGACTTCGGCGACGGTCAGGTGATCGATCTTGCGGTCGTTGTTGTACAGCTGCAGCATTGCCTCGAAGACCGCGGAGTGCTGGTCGCGGAAGAAGTGGGCGGGCCGGAGCTGCTCGTCCACCAGCAGCGCGTAGAGGTGACGTTCGTCCAGCAGCACGGCCCCGAGCACCGACTTCTCGGCCTCGAGGTTGTGGGGTGGTACGCGTGAGTGCTCTGTGGTGGCCATCGGTGTCTGATCGGGGAGCGGAGCCCGAGTCTAAGTTCGCGTCCGGCGTGCGGCTTCGACGGACTCCGCAAGGAGCGGCAGTTCTAGTCGGCCGGTCGATCCGGCAACGGTCGAGGCGAACTTTGCTTATTCACGTTCGCCTGGCGCACGTGAATTCACATCGTTCGGCCGGGCGTGTCGCGTCGCAACGCGAGAGGTCCGCCCCGAAATCGGCCAGGCGCGCTACGCGGCAACCACGATCGTCTTGACCGCGGCAGTTGTCTCGTCGGCAGTCTCGACGACGACCATGTACGTACCGGTGTGGCGGATCGGTTCGTCGAGATGCACCTTGCGTCTGTCGATCCGGATACCCCGCGCGTCGCGGATCGCCTCGGCAATGTCCTGGGTGGTGACCGAGCCGAAGAGCCGACCGTCCTCGCCCGCCTGCTGGCGGATCGTCAGCACCGTGCGACCAAGCAGCGTCGCGTTCTCCTTGGCCCGCTCCTCACTCTCGCGCTCCGCCTGCTCGGCCCGCTCCCGCTGCCGCGCTGCCGCGGCGATCGAGCCAGAAGTGGCCGGCTGGGCGAGCTTGCGGGGTTGCAGATAGTTACGCAGGTAGCCGGCGGAGACGTCGACGACCGTCCCGCGCTCACCGAGCGACTCGACGTCTTGAAGAAGGATTGCCTGCGGCAAGGGCGCTGTCCTCGATCTCGGAGCTCTAGCTCGAGCTCAGCGGCTCTCGCTCGACCATGTGGCTCGCTGGAGCCTCACCGGCCGCCGCGCTCACCGGGCTCTGAGACGTACGGCAGCAGCGCGAGTTCGCGCGCCCGCTTGACGGCCCGCGCAAGCTGGCTTTGGTGTCGCCGACAGGCACCGGTGATCCGGCGGGAACGAATCTTTCCGCGCTCGGACGTGAACCGGCGCAGCATCGACACATCCTTGTAATCGACTTGGTCGATCTTCTCCCGGCAGTAGGGGCACGGCTTGCGCCGGGAAGAACCGGCGATGCCTTTCCTGTCTCGCCGGCGTACCGGCCGCTTGCGTTGCTTTGCCACTGTCTCGCTTTACCTCAGATTGCCTACATACTCAGCGCGAGCCGCTCAGAATGGGATGTCCTCGTCGCTTCCAGCAGTCACAGGGGCGGGCTCGAAATCACTGTTGTCGATCGGAACGTCGCTCTCAGCCGCCTGAAGGTTGCTGGAGAACCCATTTCCGTTCCCGCCACCGGTCGCGTCGTCGCGTCCGCCCGACAGAAACTGCACTGAATCAGCGATGATATCGATCGATTCCCGCTTCTGTCCGTCGGTCTCCCACGTGCTCCACTCGAGCCGGCCGTCGATCGCCACCGGGCGACCCTTCTTCAGATACTGGGCGCAGCTTTCCGCCTGTCGCCCGAACACGGTCACGCGGAAGAAGTTAGCCTTCTCCTCCCAGTTACCCGTGGACCCGTTCTTACGGCGAGTGTTGCAGGCGATGCCGAGCTTGCAGATCGACAGCCCACCCGGGGTCGTTCGGTGCTCGGGATCACGCGTCAAGTTGCCGGTCAGTACGACCCGGTTGATGTTCATGGCGCCTCCTTGGGGATTGCTCTATTGGAGCCACATCCGAGTCTAGGTCGCCTACAGGCGGCAATCGGCGCGGGAGCACGGAAAGTGGCGCAAACGTTTGGCTTCATTTACGAAGCCGCGCCACGGATGACGTTCTCGCGCGAAATCGCCGCTCTAGTCTCGTCAGATTCGCTGCGCTCCGCCGCGGCGGCGCCGATCACGCCGACTCGACGCTCTGCGCCTCTGCCGTGTCGCGTGCGGGTGCGGCCGCCGGCTCTCTCGTTGCCGGCTCTCTTGATGGCTTCCCCCGGCCACCGGGGATCGCCTTGATGATCCGGAACCGGAGCACCCCGTCTGCGATGTGAAGGTTGTGGCTGAGCTCGGTGAGGAGGTTGGCGGGAGCGGTCATCTCGAGCAGATGAAACTCCGCATCATCGTGCCGGTCGATCCGGTAGGCGAGGCTGCGGGTTCCCCATGCGCTCTTGTTGAGAACCGAACCACCTCCTCGCTGAATCGCGGCCTCGACCTCAGAGAGGATTCGCGCGCGCGTCTCCTCCTCTGCATCGGTCGAGAGCAGAAGTGTGAGCTCGTAGATGGGAGTCTCGTCAGGCATCTTTTGATTCCACCGCAATGGCCGCGTCGGTGGACGCGGACCGGCGGCGGTCGACTATAGCGGTCGCTCGGCGCGGGTAAGCTCCTTCACGCGCGGGGCACGGGCCTTCACCACGTGGGCACGGGCCTTCACGCGCAAGTGCGTCTCCCCATGCAGGTCACACCACCCGGCCGTTATCCACGATTGGCTCGCCGTCGGCCGTGAGCCGACCGCCCTCGCGCAGATCGCAGATCAAATCCCAATGCAGTGCGGAAGAGTTGCGCCCGCCGGTCTCCGGATAGGAGCGCCCGAGCGCCAGATGGACGGTTCCCGCGATCTTCTCGTCGAGCAGGATGGATCCCGTGGCTCGATTGATGCCCTCGTTGGTGCCGATCCCGAGCTCGCCCACAAAACGTGCGCGGGCGTCGGTTCGCAGGACCTGCTGGAGGTAGGGATCGCCGCGCCGCGCGCTCGCCGCCACGACCTCGCCGTCGCGGAACGTCAGCTCCACGTCGGTCACGTCAACCCCTCGCGGGCTGGAGGGAATGTCGAATTTGATCGTCCCGTTCGCCGAGTCCTCGAGCGGTCCGGTGAACACCTCGCCGCTGGGCATATTGCGCCTGCCGTCTGAGTTGATCCAGGTGCGGCCGTCGACCCGCAATCGCAGGTCTGTTCCCGCGGCCTCGATGCGAATCTCGCGGGCCGGGGAGAGGCGCTCCACGAGTCGCTGTTGCCGTGCGGAGAGATCCCGCCAAGCGGCAACGGGGTCCGCGCGGTCAACCAGCAACGCGCCGGCCAGGAAGGTCGCGTACTCCTCCTCGCTCATTCCGGCCTGCTGCGCAAGCGCCGCGGTCGGCCATATCGTCCGGCACCAGCGCCGCTGGAGACGGGCCTCGCGCACGGGGAGGCTCGCCCGAGTTGCCCGCGCGAGCAGCCCCGGATCGATGCCGGAGAGAGAGCGCGTGTTGGCCGGCGCGTCTATGCCTACAAAACCATCCGCGCTCTGGGCCTCTGTCAGCTCCAGTGGAGCGAAGGAATCGAGCTGAAAATCACGGGCGAAACGAAAGAAGTCCGAAGCGAGCTCCGACGGCGCAAGCCGCACCAAGGGCCATGCTCCTCGCTCGAGCAGTGCCCGGTGAAACGCGCGGACGAGCGGCACCGCGAGCAGAGGCATGGCGACCAGCACCTGTTCGCGCTCCTTGACGGACAGGCACCAGTCGCACAGCAGTGCGGCGTGGGCCTGGGGGTCAGGCCCTGGCGCCCGCGCCGCGCTCGACCCGGTCGCGCTCTCCGCCTCGGGTCCGCCCGCGGGTGCCGCGCTCGCCCCGGTCAAATCCGGGAGGCCGCGGCTTCGAGCTCGCTGCGCACGTCGCCGGTCACCGGATCGGCGTGGCCCGCCCAGGCCGTGGACGGTTCCAGCGCGGCCACCTTGCGCATCGAGTCGCGAGCCTGCTCGGTGTTGAAGTTGAAGGCCGGATGCGGGACGCGAGTGTGGCCCTTGAGCCCCGTCTGCGGATCGAGCGTGTAGAAGCAGTCCGACACCAGCGCCAGCCGGTCTGAGTCTCGGAAGAGACCGATCAGCCCAGGTGCGTGGCCGGGGAGGTGCAGCACTCTGAAGCCGGCCACGTCGTCGCCCTCTTCGACCGTTCCCGCAACCTCAAGTGCGCCGCCGTCCCAGATGTAAAAGATGCGCGGATAGATCAGGCGCCCATAGCGATCGAGTCTCGAAAGGTCCCAATAGTCGCGCAGCGATTCGGGCGACTCGGCCGCTGCGCGGTCCGCCGGGTGGCAGAAAACCGGTGCATGCAGGCCGGCTGCCGCACCGCGATGATCGGCGTCCGCGTGCCCCAGGACGACGCGTCGAATCCCTCCCAACCGCGCCCCCGCCTTTGCAACCGCCGGCGTCATGGCAGAGATCCCCGCGTCGAACACGGTCACACCGCCGCCGTCGGCGAGCAAGTAGACGTTCATCGTGCGCAAGGGGAATCCGCCGCGCACCACCCACACCCCCTCGGCGATCTGTTCAGGCTCGGAGCCGTGAACGGCGGAGAGTGCCCGGGTGCGGAGATTGGCGAGCGCCGCCAGACGCGCCTCGCCCGGCGAACCGGCGGGCTGCAGGAACCCGAGTTGGCGGGCGATCGTCCCGCTGTCGAGGTAGGCGTCCAGTGCGCGGATCTTCCCGTCGGCCACCGTGACCACATCGCATCCCTCCAGCGCGATGTGTGCGCCGTTGGGTTCAAAGCCCTGGAAGAGCCCTGGTCCTGCGAAGGTCGCCTCCGCCCGCCAGCGGACAGCGGTGCGGTTGCGGTAGGTGGTGGTGTCGACAACCTCGAACCGGAAGTCGGGGAAGGCTTCGAACAGCTCCTTGAAATAGGCCCGCGTGCCGTGCGGAGCCACTAGCTCCTGCTGTCCGACCAGCCGGTCGACCCCGCCTTGCTCCCAGCAGTCGATGGCGGCGTCGAGGTCGTGCGCGGACAGCGCCTCGAAGTAGCGCTTGGCAACCTCGGTCGTCGTCACGGGGCGCTCAGTCTACGCGTGACCGCGCAACGGCGGCCGGCGGTCGCGAATATGGTGCGCTCCGATGGAGGGTCGCCGTGCTCAACCACCCGGGGAGCGCCCCGGTGAAGCCGCGGGGCGCGACCGCAGCCGCCGCGAACGGGGTCGCGGAGAGCGCATCCTCCCCGGGCTGTGGCGGCTCCGGCTTCCGCTGCCGTGGCCGGGCGTGCCCCACTGCAATGCCTGGGCCATTCAGGCCGGCTCGGGAATCGTGCTGGTGGATACGGGCATGCACGAGCCCGGCTCGCTGGCCCAGCTCGAGAGGGCACTGGACCAGGTCGGCTACGAGCTCGAGGACGTCAGCCTTCTGGTGTGCACGCACGCTCATTCCGACCATTGGGGTCAGGCGGCGCCGATCTGCCGTCGCGCCAACTGCGAATTGTCGCTTCACCCCAACCACGCTCACGCCACCGAGTCCGCGTCCGACCCCCAGAGCACGCTCGCCCGCCGGATCGAGGTGGGACGGCAATCCGGCGTTCCCGAGTCCGCGCTGCGCCGCTACGCCGAGCAGATGCAGGGGATCCCCTCTGGCATCGCAGAGGTGATCGAGCCGGACCGCGACCTGGTGCCGGGAGTGGAGATCGGGTCCGACCTCGGCACGTGGACGGTCTACGAGACCCCAGGGCATGCGCCCTCCCATGTCTGCCTGTTTGCACCGGAGCGGCGGCTGCTGATCTCTGGCGACCATCTCCTGGGCCGAATCTCGCTCTTCTACGACTACGGCTGGACGCCCGATCCGGTGGGGGAGTTTCTCCATTCGCTTGACGTCGTAGACCGGCTCGACGCGCGGCTGTGTCTCGCCGGCCACGGCAGGCCGTTCACCGACGTCCGGGGTCATATCGAGGCGAACAGGCGGCTGGTGGATCAGCGCCTGCAAGCGGTGGCGCAGGCGCTGCACCGCCAGGCGCGGACCGTGGTGGAGATCGTGCCCGAGGTGTATGCCGAGCCGCTCACCCCGTCCAACGCAGGGTGGTTTCTGACCCAAACGCTCTCCTACCTGCGGCATCTCGAGCAGGCCGGCCAGGTGAGGCCAATCTCAGACGGCGACGTCCAACGCTGGGGCCGGACATGATCAGACTCGGTCTGATCCGCCTGTTCCCAGACCCGGTCTGATCCGCCTGTTCCGCAACCTTGCCACACCTTTGTCAAGGTTGTAACGTATGCGGCCGCGTGCGCGTCGACGAGATCATCGCCACCAAGGGGGAGCCGACGTTTTCGTTCGAGTTCTTTCCCCCCAAGACGGCGGATGGCGAAGACAACTTGCGCGAGACGCTCCAGACGCTCCGTCGGCTCGAGCCTGATTTCGTCTCCGTCACGTACGGCGCCGGCGGTTCGACCAGGGCGCGAACGGTCGAGATCACGAAATGGATCAAGCGCGATCTCGGAATCGAGGCCATGGCTCACCTGAGCTGCGTTGGCGCCACTCGCAAGGAGCTCATCGAGATCCTTGACGGAGTCGCCGCGGCCGGGATCGAGAACGTACTGGCGCTGCGTGGCGATCCCCCGCACGGCGAGAGCGGCTGGAAGCCTCATCCCGGGGGGTTGCGCTACTCGACCGAGCTGGCCGCGCTGATCTCGGGCAGCTATCCCTTCAGCGTCGGCGGCGCCTGCTTTCCCGAGGTCCACCCCGAGGCGCCTGACCTCGCCCACGACCTGCGTTTCCTGCGGCGCAAGCTCGAGCACGGAGTCTCGTTTCTGATCACGCAGCTGTTCTTTGACAACGATGTCTACTTCCGCTTCGTCGAGGAGGCGCGGGGCGCCGGCGTGGACGTGCCCATCATCCCCGGGATCATGCCGATCACCGACGTGGGCCAGATCAAGACCATCACCGGCATGTGTCGCGCGACCATCCCCGGTTCGCTGCTCGAGCAGTTGGAGCTCCGCGCGGGGGATCGCGAGGCGGTCCTTCAGCTTGGCGTCTCCTACGCGACCCTCCAGGCCGCCGAGTTACTGGCCCGGGGGGCGCCCGGCATCCACTTCTACACGCTCAACCGCTCGCCGGCGACTCGCGCCATCCTCTCGGCGCTGAAGCTGCTGCGCCCCTGGGCCGGTCGCCTCGCGGAGGTCGCGGTCGGGTAGACCGGAACTCAGGTCAGCGCTTCCAGCGCCAGCGGGCCGTCGGTGAGCTCGCGGCTGATCTCCGTCGCCCAATCCGCCAGCCGGTCCTGTGCCGCGTCGGCCCGGTCCTGCGCGGCGCGGTACACGCCGTAACGCTCGCCGCACGGCAGAGCCATCCAGTCCTCGTACGCCAGGTTCGCCTCGGCCTGGGCCTCGCGACGGACGAAGCGCAGCTCCTCGAGCAGCGCATAGTCGGCGACGGAAGGACGCTCCACCAACGTGTTCTCCTCCGCCGGCGGGTCCTCCTCTCCTTGCTGCGCATCGTCTCTTGGGGCACGACCTTCTGTCTTCATCCTTTCCCCCAACTCTGCTCGCCAGGACAAGCAGTCGACTGTCGCATACCAAGGGATCTTGCACCGTGCCGCGGACGCCACGATCGCGTCGGCGACTTGCAGGGCATTTCGGGCGCGCCGGAGAGGACCGCCGCGCGGGCTTACTGTGAGGGCGGATGCACCTCGAGGGCGTGTGCGACCATCGGCTGGCCGCGAACCTCGTACCGCACGTCGACCACGTCGTTGCGCTTATAGGTGCCGATCCCCCAGAAGCCCAAGAACCAGGCCCACGGGCTCAGCTTCTGCTGGACCAGCTCGCGGCCAAAGACCAGCTCGCCACTCGAGACGAAAAAATCAGCTCCCAGCTCCTGGCGCACCCCGTTCACGTAGACCTCGTAGGGCTCGCGCACGCCCGCCGGGAGTTTCACCCTCCATTCCGGGGCCATCAGGCTCTGCACTCCGGCCAGCGTCCCGCTCCCGTCGTCGCCCTCGGGGTCCGAGGATCGCGAGCCGCCAGCGTGAGTACGACCACGCCCTCACGGGTGCCCAGCTCGCCATCGTCGGAACCCAACACCCCTTCGTCGAGGAATCCGGCGGCTCTTGCGGCGCGCAGCATAGGCCCATTGTCCGCATCCGTGAGCAGCACGATTCGCTTCAGGCCGCCCGCGTCGAACAGCCAATGCGCGGCCAGCGTCAGGGCGCGGCGCGCGAGACCCCGATTGCGCGCTCCCGGAGCTACCCAGATCCCCAGTGACGCTCTTGCGTGACCCCAGTCGATTTCCTGAACCGTTAGCTCTCCGCGGCACTCATCGCTGGGCAGTTCGAGGATCGCGAGGCTGGCCCGGATGCCCTGGGCGCGCTTGGCGGCCGCGCCCTCGAGCTGCTGTCCGAGCTGCGCTCCACTTGGCGGGCGCCTCTGCCCGAGCCTGACGTGGAGCTCGGGATCCTCCTGGTAGGCGATGAGGATCTCGGGGATGTCGCGTTCTGCGGTGAACCGAAGCCCCACGGAGTCGTCCGAGAGGGGCTGCGGCAGTGGGGGGATCGCCGGCATGTCGGCCACTGACCGTACCCTGTCGCCGCGTGCATGCAAGTGAGCAAGTGCCGTACCTGGGCCAGCCGCTGACCGTAGTCAGGCAAACGGGGCGCACCCGCGTCCATCGCCGCAGCGAGGTGTTGCTTGTTCCCGCCGGCCCCGCCGGCATCCCCGCGCTGGAGCGCTTCTACCGCCGCTGCGCTCGGATCGAGATCGGTGCGAAGCTCGACCATGCCTGCCGCGTGGCCGGCAACGCCTACTCGACCCTGGCGATCCGCAACCAGCGCACCCGCTGGGCGAGCTGCTCGTCGAAGGGAGGGATGAGCTTTAACTGGCGGCTGTTGCTCGCGCCCGAGCCGGTACTCGACTACGTCGTCTGGCACGAGGTATGCCACCTCGAGGTGATGGACCACTCGCGTCGGTTCTGGGCATTGGTCGCGCGCTTCTGCCCCGACCACCGGGAACACGCGGCGTGGCTGCGCCGCCACGGCCGGACGCTAGTCCTATAGCAGTCCAGCGCTGACCGTCAGTCGGACTCAAGCAGGACCCGCCGCAGCGCCGCGGCGGCAGACTCCCCCGACCTCTGGTCTATGGACCGCCGCCGCAGGCTCCCGAGATATGGCTCGGCGGAGCCGTCCCCGCGGACGTCGATACCCGCGTGAATGCTCGACATGAAACGCTCGGGTCCGGCAAGCTCGAGACGCGCAAAGACCTGCTGGACCGGCTCAAGCGTCTTGTAGCGAAGATCGACGCCGCGGTTCGGCGCCGCGTCGGTGAGCATTTGCACGCGCGACTCGATTGCGTCAAGGACGGTTTCCAGCTCGGAGAAGCGCTCTCGTTCCACCCGCCCGGTCCTACGCACGGTCAGCGTCCAAGCCACCGTGTGGCCCGCGGAGGCGAACTACAGACCCCGAAGGTTAGGAGCGCGCCTCCATGGGGACGTACTCGCGATCGCGCTCGCCCGTGTAGATCTGCCGCGGCCTGGCGATCTTCTGCTCGGGATCGTCGATCATCTCGAGCCACTGCGAGATCCAGCCCGCGGTGCGTCCGATCGCGAACAACACTGGGAACATCTCGACCGGCATCCCCAGGGCCTCGTAGATGATCCCTGAGTAGAAGTCGACGTTCGGGTACAGCTTGCGCTCGATGAAGTACTCGTCCTCGAGCGCGATCTTCTCGAGCTCCAAAGCGATGTCGAGCAACGGGTTCGTGCCCGTGACCTCGAATACTTCGTAAGCCGCCTTCTTGATGATCGTCGCGCGGGGGTCGTAGTTCTTGTACACCCGGTGGCCGAAGCCCATCAGCCGCTCATTCCCGTCCTCGACGCCCTTGAGGAAGTCGGAGATGTTCTCCTTGCGCTCGATGCGCCTGAGCATCCGCAGCACCTGCTCGTTGGCGCCGCCGTGGAGCGGTCCATAGAGCGCCGCGATCCCCGCTGCAACCGCCGAATAGGGATCGACCTGCGACGATCCGACGCTTCTCACAGCGCTGGTTGAGCAGTTTTGTTCGTGGTCAGCGTGAAGGATGAACAGCACGTCAAGAGCGTGCTCAAGCCGGGGGTCGGGGTTGTACTTGAGCTCGGCGATCCTGTAGATCATCGAGAGGAAGTTGCCCGGGTAGGTGAGGTCGTTGTCCGGATACACGTAGGGCATACCTCGGTTGTGCCGGTACGAGAAGGCCGCCAGCGTCGGCATCTTCGCGATGAGGCGGACGATCTGCATGTAGCGCACCTCTTCATCCTTGATCACGGACGCCTCGGGATAGAAGGTCGAAAGCGCGCCGACCGAGGCCAGCAGCATCCCCATCGGGTGAGCGTCGTAGCGGAAGCCCTGCATGAACTCCTTGACGTTCTCGTGAACGAACGTGTGAACCGTGATCTCGTGCACCCATTGGTCGAGCTCGAGCTTGTTGGGCAGCTCGCCGTGCACCAGGAGGTAGGCGACCTCAAGGAACGTCGACTGCTCGGCCAACTGCTCAATCGGATATCCGCGGTACTGCAGGATCCCCTTCTCACCGTCGATGAACGTGACCGCGGAGCGGCAGGCGGCGGTCGCCATGTAGGCGGGGTCGTAGCTCATGAGCCCGAAGTCGTCGTCGCGCGTCTTGATCTTGCGCAGTTCGGTGGCGCGGATCGTGCCATCCTCGATCGGCACCTCGTACTGCTCGCCCGTGCGGTTGTCCGTGATCGAAAGGCTGTCGCCGGACGTAGCCGCGCGGGCGCCGTCGGTCTGCTTGGTTTCGGTGGTCATGGCACTCCTATCGCGCGTCTTCGGGGGATCTACGGCTCTGCTTTAGAGCGGACGACCTACATCCACTCTAGTACCGCGACCGCGTGGGCTTCAGCGATCTCGTCAGCCAACTTGGACAGCAACCCCCATAACGACCGCAGCGAGCACGACTGTCACCGCGATCACCGCGCGCTGGCCGCCAACGCCCCCCGGAAACTGCGGGCGAGTCAGGCCGATCGTCGCCACCAACACCGCCCACAGGACAAACGCGGCTCCGGCTATTCCGAGAGCAACATGAAACGTGTCTGCGGCGAACAGCAGCGGGGTGGGCACCGAGGCGCAGGCTACCCGATCCGGGGCGCCCCAAGGCGAATCCGCTACGTGACGTCGCCCGTCTCGAGATGGATCGCGTCACCCCGCGAGAGCCCGCCCGCGCCCTCGTAGCGGCTCTCGGTCGCGGCTCGCTGACCCTGGTAGTGGCTCCCAAGCTCGGGGCTTCCATAGGGCCGCTGCGCGGGCCGGTCCAGCGCCATGAACGAGAGCTGCGCAATCTGCAGCCCTGGGTAGAGCTTGATGGGGACGCGAGTGAGGTTGTTGAGCTCGAGCGTCAGCGTCCCCTTCCAACCGGGATCGCAGAAGCCGGCCGTCGCGTGGACGATCAGCCCAAGGCGACCCAACGAGCTCTTGCCTTCTATGCGCGCGACGACGTCGTCGGGAAGCTCCACCCATTCGAGCGTGCGGCCAAGACAGAACTCCCCGGGGTGAATCACGAACGACTCCTCCGGGGGGACCGCGACCTCCTCGGTGAGGTTGCCCGGTGGGTCGCGCAGGTCGATCGCCGGAGCGCGATGGTTGTGGAAGACTCGGAAGGAGTCTCCCAGCCGGAGGTCGACGCTGGCCGGCTGGATGAGCGCCGGGTCCCACGGATCGATCCGTATTCGTCCCTGGCGAACGAGTTTGTGGATGGTCGAGTCAGATAGGACGCTCATCCGGGTCGGCGATCTGTCCGGGGCCGCTCATGCCACGGAGTGTGCCAGTGCATGCGGCTTCGATGGGCTTGACGTCTGAGCGCGGCGCTCGAGCGGCGCTCAGTGCTCGAGGCTGCGCGCCCGCGCACGGACCGTGCGTACCCGCGCGGGAGGGGGAGGCGGCGCGCCCCCGTGGGGACCGCGCCGGGGAAGCCGGGGAGATGGCTTTGGCGCGTGGGGATGACGGAGCTTGCTACCCCCACCACCGCCTTCCTCGGATGCCGGAGGTTCCTCCGGCCGCTTCTTGATCGCCCACCACACGATCACGATCAACGTGATAAGCGGGATCTTGAGCGCCAGCATCAGCCAGACAAATCCCCAAGTCACACTCTGGATCGTACCCATAGCGCGCAAAAAATTCACGCCCAATGAGGACGCGGTGTCAGCGAGATTGCACAGAAACGGCCGGATCGCTAGCGAAGCCCCACCGGCGCTGCCACGAACCGCGTCATACGACCTAGGTCGGCTACCCGCTGCACGATCTCCTCGCTCGTCAAGCGTGCAACCCGCTCGGTCCCAAACTCCTCGACGTTGAACGACGCGAGCGCGGTGCCATAAGCCATGGCACGAGACAGCAGCTCATGGCCCAGCTCCTCGTCGGGATGAGCCGCGAGGTATCCCATGAAGCCGCCGGCAAAGCAGTCTCCGGCCCCGGTGGGGTCGAGCACGGTCTCAAGCGGGAACGCTGGCAGCGCGAAAAAGCCCTCCCGCGTGAGGAGCGCCGCCCCGAACTCGCCTCGCTTGGCCACCACCACGCCGGGCCCCCAATCGTGAACCATGCGGGCCGCCCGGATCAGGTTGGGCTCTCTCGTGAGCTCCCGCAGTTCTGAGTCGTTGAGCATCACGCAGTCGACCTCGCCCAGCGTCTCGATCAGAGACTCCCGTTCGGTCTCGATCCACAGATTCATCGAGTCGAGCGCGGCGAATCGCGCGCCCCTGCACTGCGCGCGCACCTGGCGCTGTAGCTGTGGCTGGATGTTTGCCAAAAACAGCAGTTGCGCCGCGCGGGATTCGTCCGAGAGCCGTGGCTCGAACCCGGCGAAAACGCCGAGCTGTGTGTCGAGCGTCCGGCGTTCTGAGAGGTCCCAGCTGTACTCGCCGCGCCAGAAAAACGTCTTTCCGCCCTGCACGCGCTCGATGCCCCGTGTATCTATACCGCGGGCGCGCAGGAACTCGTAGTGCTCTTCGCCGAAGTCGTCGCCCACCGGGCCAACGATGTGTACGGAATCGAAGAACGACGCCGCCAGCGCGAAGTGAACGGCGGAGCCGCCCAGCATGCGCTCGCGCGAGCCAAATGGGGTGCTGACCGCATCGAACGCGATCGAGCCGACGACGGTCAGCGCCACGGCGTCCTCCGTCGAGCCATCATGGCGAGAGTCGTCGCCGCCTAAGCCGCGTCGAGCTCTCGCTCGTAGATCCGGCAGCGCTTCACGATTCGGCCGCCCATCGCCTCGAGCCCGCGGTTCATGGACCGGTTTGACTCGAGGATCCAACCGGCCTCTCCGTGGGTGAGTCCGGTCCGGGCGGCCGTCTCGAAATGCTCGATGTACAGCGCGGCGGCAGCCCCGGTGTGCTCGAACTCGGGCAGGACTCCGAGAAACCCGATCCGCATCCTGTCGACGAACCGTCGCCTGCTCAATAGGTGCCACCACCCCAGCGGCAAAAGGCGGCCGTGCATTCGCTTGAGCGCCTGGTTGACGTCTGGAATCGTGATCGCCATCCCCACGGTGCGGCCATCCTGCTCGGCGATCATGAACCAGTTGCGGTCATAGACGATCTGGAGAGTGAGCGCCAGCTCGTCGAGGTCCTCCTTCGAGTAGGGCACAAAACCCCAGTTCCGCGACCAGGCCGCGTTGTAGACGGTTGCGAACTCGTCGAGCTCGCGCCGCAGCCGGCGGCGCGACATCCTGCGAATCGTGACTCGGTGCTTGTCGCGCGCTCGTTTCGCAAGCCGCGGGAGTACCTCATTCATGCGCTGATCCCGGTCGGACAGATGAAGCTCCCAGTGAAGAATGTCCTTGGCCTTAGTCAAGCCCGAGGCTTCGAGGCGCTCGTGGTAGTACGGGGGTTGCCACGGCTGCTTGATCATCGGCTCGAGTTCAAATCCATCGATCAGCACCCCGCACTCCTCGTTCATTGAGAAGTCCATCGGGCCGAGCATCCGCTCGCAACCGCGCTCCGATAGCCAGCTGACGGCAGCCTCGAGCAGCGAATCCACGATCTCCTGCTCGTTCTCGAACTCGAGAAAGCCGAACATGCCCCAATTGGTCCCGTGGTACTCATTGAAGGCCAGGTCGATCTGGGCTGTGACACGGCCGACGACCCGGTCGTTCCTGCGCGCGAGGAAGTACTCAGCCACCCCGTGCTTGAAGTAGGGGTTGAGCTTGCGGATCAAGAACGCGTAGCGCTCGAGTTTCAGCGGTGGAATCCAGGGAGTGCCGCGATGCAGACGGAAGGGCAGGGCGACGAAGGCTCGAAGGTCGACGGCCCCGCGGACCGGCGTCACCTCAATCGTCGCGTTCTGCGGTGCCGTGCCGACGATCATCGGGGGGCACCGTAGCGCAGAGCGCAAGCCAACGCCGTTGCTTGTTTATTGGATTGGCCGGGCCGCATGCGGCCCGGCCCGGCCGGGCACATGTGCCCGGCCGCCGGCCGAGCATGCTCGGCCGGAACAACTTCGTTTGCGATCTACAAGGTTTGTGCTGACAACTATTGTCATGTGCAAACGTCGCAGCTACACTTCCTCTCGGTTTCCAGTGACCGTTCCCGATCTGAAGCCGGACGTCGCTACGCCCGGGCCACCGGCCATCCACCACGCGCTGGCCAAGCACACCGGCTATTTGCTCGCCCGGCTGGGCCACGTCGCGGCCAAGCAGTTCTCTGAGCGCATCGGACAACTGGGCCTGACCACCCGCATGTGGGGCGCACTGAATGTGCTCGACGCCGAGGGCGAGACCACGCAGCAGCTCCTGGGCAAGCGCACCGGTATCGACCCCAGCTCGATGGTCGCGACCATCGACGAACTCGAGTCTCGCAGCCTGGTGGAACGTCGCCCCCACCCGTCTGACCGCCGGGCCCACGCCCTGCACCTGACCGATGAGGGCCGCGAGGTTCTAGCGCGCGGCCGGCGGCTTGCCCGTGGGGCCCAAGAGGACCTGCTCGCGCCGCTCGACGCCGAGCAGCGCAAGACCCTGCACGACCTGCTGCTGCGACTTGCCTTGGCCTCCGCTCCCCAGCGCCCCGACGCCGGGCGCGAGCGCAAGGCCTAGGGCACTAGCCGCTCATCGCCGGAAGCGCCCTGGCGGGGATCGCCTCCGTCGCCTCCTGTGGTCTGGGCGCACGGGCGAGGGCGACGCCCACCGCAAGCAGGGCCCACGTAGCCGGATCCTCCAGGAAGTCCGCATACAGCATCGTGTGCACGAGCATGGCCACGAAGGCGGCGGCGATGGCCGCGCGCGCCGGATCGCGCCGGGTCCCTCGGACGAGCACGATGAGGGCTACAACCACCAGCGCGATGTAAGGCAGCTCGCCGATGATGCCCTGCTCGGCGGCAATCGTGACCGGGGTCGTGTGCGAGGCGGTCAGCGGTCCGGACGTCGGGTTGTGCCTGTGGTATTCGATCTCAAAGGAGCCCGAGCCGAAGCCCTGGAGCGGGCGATCACCAAACAGCCTTGCCCCGCCCGAGAGCACGCTGCCTCTGCCCGCCGAGACGCCGTTGAAGCTCTGGTTAAAGCCGAAGGTGGTCGGCGAGATTGCAACCGCGGCGACTCCGATCACGATCACGATGCCGGCGATCACCAGCGTTCGCGAAAGCCTCCAGCGCACAGCGGCGACCAGTGCCAACGCAACGAGCAGCCCAGCCATGCTCGAGCGCGAGAGGCTCAGCACTAGCGCGAGCCACATGATCGCGAGCGCACCCCCGATAGCCACCTGCTCGCGCGCCGGCCGGTCGTAGAGCAGCAGGACCGCCAGCAGCACCATGACCACCGCCAAAAAGCGGCCAAAGATGTTCGGATCCGAGAACACCGAGTTGACGACGAAGTAGGAGTAGAGCTGGTTGCTGGCCACTAGCTTGGAGTTGAAGAGCACCGACCGGGTCACGTACTCCACGAAGGCAATGCCGGAGAAGACGATCCCCATCGCGGCCAATAGCAACAGACAGTTGCGCAACAGCCGTGGGGTCCACTCGATGCGTTCGAGCAGGCAGAACAGGACCGCGAACGGCGCGTAGAAAAAGACCATGTTCTGAAGCGCCTTCTCGAACCCACTCGGCGAGCCCACCGTCGGCGAGTAGAGCGCCTGCAGCGCATAGATCACGATCACAAGCGCCAGCAACCGCTTGAGCCAGATGATCATGGTGGAGCCGGGAGGGGATTCGTCGTCGAGGGGACTTGCGCGGCCCAAAACGGCCGGCACCGCGAACGCGACCGCCCCCGCGCCAATGACGAAGTACAGCGGCACGAGCAGGTCGGCGCTACTGCCCCCTGCCGAGACGGAAACGCGGAATGGCAACGTCAGCGCCGCGAGCAGGCCAAGCAGCCAGGGGCGTGATCTGATCGCCATGGCCAGAATTGCGATGACGACCACGGCAGCCACGGCCGCCCCCGCGGCTTCCAAGGGGTGGTGGCGGATCGCGACAACGCGCGACGTGGACCACACGTCGGCGAGCAGCAGCGCGGGCGAGAGCACGGTGGCACCCAAGACCGCGGCCGCCCGCAGGCGGGTGTGGTTCACCAGCAGCGCCGCGGCGGCCAGCAGCGCCACCACCACGATGCCGGCCTTCGGGACCGGCCCAGTCAGCGCTGCAACCACACTCACATGCGGGGAGAGTACGCCACTGATCTTCTACTCTGGCGGGGTGTCTTCAAGCGGGTGGTTGTCCGCCTACAAAACGGGGGCCACTAGGGCCGTTGCGGCCGCGTGTGCGTGCGCGGTCGTGCTGTCGGGATGCTCCGGGCTGTCCAAGCCGGCAGGCGGGCGCGGCGCGGCCGTCGATCCGCGGACCGGTCCCCCCAATTACCTGGCCTGCCTGCGCTCAAACCGGCTCACGGTCAGCGAGCAGGGTCACAACACGCTCCAGGTCGGCAGCCTGCCTTCGGGTCCGACGATCGTCTTCGAGCCCACCGCGGGAATCGCCGAGGGGCAGCAGATTCAGGGCAAGGCGCAGGGCGCCGAGGTTATCGGCGCGGCGCTGCTGTACCCCAACCACGCGCCCGGCGCACAGCTGACGGTGGTCGAGAACTGCCTCGGGCAGGGCGTAGCTGAGCCAAAGGAGCCCGGCGCTTGACGACCGTCGCGACCCCATCTGAACGGCCCGCCGGGGAACGTCGAGCGGGGCGCCTGCGCTCGCTTTCCAAGTTGCCCAACTGGGCGATCGCCACCGGCGTGCTCGTGGTGCTGGTGGCGGTCTCGGCGTATGTGCGGACCCGAGCGCTCTCCGGCCAGTTCTGGATCGACGAGGCGATCACCAGCGGGATCTCCACTCACTCCCTCGGTGCGATTCCCGGCATCCTGCGCCACGACGGCAACCCGCCGCTCTATTACCTGCTGCTGCATTTCTGGATGCGCGCATTCGGCACAAGCGAGGCCGCCACGCATTCGCTCTCGCTGCTGTTCGGGCTGCTGACGATTCCGGTCGCGATGTGGTCCGGCTGGAGCCTGTTCGGACGTCGGGTGGGGCTGTTCGCCGCCGTCATGTTCGCGACCAATGCCTGGCTCACGCAGTACGCCCAGGAGACCCGCATGTATGAACTGATGGCGCTGCTTGGGTTGATCGCCACCACGGCCTTCCTGCACGGGTTCCTGTACCGACGGCGGCGCTACCTCTTCCTGTTCGCGGTCGCCCTCGCGCTGATGCTGTACACGCATTCCTGGGGCATCTTCTTCTTCATCGGTGCGCTCATTGCGCTCATCCCGGTTTACGCGGTGACGGAGGATCGACGCGGCCTGTTGCGGGACGCAGCTCTGACCTTCGCGGCTGCCGGCATCCTGTTCATCCCCTGGATTCCCAACTTCATCTACCAGGCAACGCACACGGGCGCGCCATGGTCGCACGCTCCCGGACTGGGAACGCCGATCCTGATCTCGCGCGATCTCCTCGGCGGAGACCGGGTCACGATCGCGCTGATCATCGGCTGCATCGCAGGGCTGGGAGCGCTCTTCACACGGCGCCTGCGTCGCAGCCACGACGCGGTCGCGCTGTGGACGCTGATCGTGCTCGGGCTGGCAACACTTCTGGTCGCCTGGCTGAGCTCTCAGATAACCCCAGCCTACGTCTCGCGCTACTTTGCGCCGGTGCTGCCGGCGATCCTTCTGATCGCGGCGCTGGGCTGCGCACGGGCGGGTGTCGTCGGCATCGCGGTCCTGATCGCGACGGTCATCTTCCTGGTGCCCCACCCCGGCCAGTTCGCCTATCCGATCAAGAGCGACATGCGCAACGTCGCGGGCCAGGTCGGTCCGCTGATGCACAGGGGCGACCTGGTCGTCGTCGCGCAGCCCGAGCAGACCCCCCTTGCCTGGTACTACCTGCCTGGGGGACTCAATTACGCCAACTCGATCGGGCGGGTCTCCGATCCCAGCTATATGAATTGGGTCCATGCCCAGAGCCGGCTGCAGCGCGCCAATCCCGCCGCGACCTTGGGACCGATGGTGTCGAGTCTGCGACGAGGGCAGCAGCTTCTCTACGTACGACCCCTCACCGAAGGCGTGGAGAACTGGGAGGCGCCCTGGACCAGGCTGGTGCGGCGTCGCGCCGCCGAGTGGGGCGCGCTGCTACAGGCTGACGTGCGCCACGGCGTGCTCAAACAGATTGCCTGGGCGCCGCATGACTACCAGGAGGCGCTGTTCGAACCCGACAGCGCGGTGCTCTACAGGAAGGTGTCATGAGCCCCTCGCCTGAGATCACCGCCGAGCACCCGGTTGTCGTGCTGGGCGCCGGCCCCGCCGGCCTGACCGCCGGCTACCGGCTCGCCCAGGAGGGTAAGCCGGTGGTGGTTCTGGAGTCCACCGGTCAGGTCGGTGGCTTGGCAAGGACCGAGGTGCGAGACGGCTATCGCTTCGACCTCGGCGGCCACCGCTTCTTCACGAAGGCCAAGGAAGTCGATCAGTTATGGCACGAGATTCTGTCCGATGAGTTCCTGCGCCGGCCGCGCCAGTCCCGGATCTACTGGAACGGGAAATTCTTGGAGTACCCGCTGCAGGGCATGGACGTGATCCGCAAGTTGGGTCCTGTCGAGTTGATTCGGTGCGGCCTGTCATATCTGTGGGCCGCGGTGAGGCCCAAGCGCCGGGAGGACAGCTTCGAGGACTGGGTCTCGAACCGCTTCGGCAAGCGCCTCTACCAGCACTTCTTCAAGACCTACACGGAGAAGCTTTGGGGAGTCTCCACCGCCGATATTCGATCCGAGTGGGCAGCGCAGCGGATCAAGGGGCTGTCGTTCTTCAGCGCGGCCAAGTCCGCCTTCTTCGGCAACAAGGGCAACCAGATCAAGTCGCTGATCTCAGAGTTCAACTACCCGCGCTTCGGTCCCGGCCAGATGTGGGAGCAGATGACCTCGGAGATTCGCGCCCGCGGAGGCGAGGTGCGCTTGAACGCACCGGTCACCCGTTTGCGCTTGGACGCTTTGGGGGGTCGGGTGGTGGAGGTGGTCGGCGGTGGCGAGACCCTCACGCCCTCCCACGTGATCTCTTCGCTCCCACTGCGGACGACCGTGGCGATCACTGAACCGGAAGCTCCTGTGGAGGTCAGGGATGCCGCCCGCGGGCTTCGCTACCGCGATTTCTTGACCGTGGCTCTGGTCATCGAGGGAGAGGATCTCTTCCCCGACAACTGGATCTACATCCACCAGACAGGGGTTCGCGTGCTGAGGATCCAGAACTTCCGCTCGTGGAGCCCGTGGATGGTTCCCAATGACAGCGACGCTTCGATCGGGATGGAGTACTTCTGCTTTGAGGGCGACGAGCTGTGGACCATGCCCGACGAGCAATTGGTGGCGCTGGCCACGCACGAGATCCAGAAGCTGGGGTTAGCCCGCGCCGAAAAGGTGAAGATGGGCTTCGTGGTCCGTGTCAGCAAGGCCTACCCGATGTATGACGTCGAGTACAGCGAGCGGGTCCAGACCATTCGCCGCTGGCTCGAGCGAATCCCCAACCTGATTCAGGTGGGGCGCAACGGCCTGCACCGGTACAACAACTCCGACCACTCGATGTTGACGGCGATGAGGGCCGTGGACAACATCCTCTTGGGGACGCGTCACGACATCTGGGCGGTGAATGCCGAGAGCGTCTACCACGAGGAGGACGTCGCCCCCGAGCAGCCCTACCGCTCGGCCCCCGAAACCCCCGAGATGGAGAAGCCGCTTCGGTGAGCGGCCGCGGTGCAGCGCGAGGATGGATAAGGGCGCGACCCTCAACCCGAGGGTGGGCGAGAAAACGACATATGTGGTCGCTTTTTCACCCAGCCCCCTTCTGGGCGACGGCCATGATCGCCTTCACGCTCTCTCTCGGCGTTCCGACTCTCGCGCTCGCCCAGGGCTCTGGCACGCCGAGTCCTGGCAGCGGCAATCCCCTCTCTCCGGGGTTGCCCCAGTCGCAGACGCCGACGCCGACGCCGACCGCGCCTGCGACGACGACGCCGGTTACGCCCAACTCTTCCTCGCCGGGAGTCACGACCACCACCTCGAGTTCTTCGAGCGGCGGCGGCCTGAGCGGGACCGGCGCGATCATAATCGCGCTTGGGGCCATGGCCGTGCTGGGGGGCATCTCGTTCTTCATCTGGCGCGATTCGCGGCGCCGCGCACCACTGCGCCGCGCCGCGGCTGTCACCGCGGGCGCCGGAGGACGCTCGCGAAGCGGCTCCAAGGCCCCGCCTAAGGCCCGCAAGCTCAGCCCGGCCGAGCGCAGGCGACGCAAGCGCGGGCGCGCCCGCTAGGGCGCGCCCACCCGCGCGGCGGAGCGTCGCTCATTCCGCGGCCAACTTGCGCAGCTTCCGCTTGGCCCGCAGCAGCTGACGCTCGACCGTGCGCGTCGTCGACCCCGTCCGCACCGCGATCTCGGCGTAGCTGAAGCCCATTCCGTGCAGCCACAGCAGCCGCTGCTGGCGCTGCGAAAGCGAACGGATGCCCTCGAGTCGGGTCCGCAGCTCATAGAGATCCGCGGCGGGCGGGGCGTGCAGCGGAACGGCTCCGTCTCCGAGTTCCTCGATCTGACGCTCCAGTGACAACAGATCCGCCTGACCGCGAAGCAGCCGGAACGCCTCGTGGACGGCGGTCGTTATGAGCCAGGAGAGCGCGGTCTCGCGGCGGACCTCCTGGCGGTGAAGCCACAACCGGTTCCAGGCGGACTGGCAGGCGTCCTCGATTAGCGGCCTGGGGGCACGGACGTCCATTCCCACGATCCGCTCGAGCCGCTCGGACAGGCTCGCGTAAAGCTCGGCGACGTCGCCGGCGTCACTACCAGGACGTTTCGTGGCGGCGTGCTTCATTGACTCTAAATAAGACAAATTTGATACTACCCAGGCTATCAGATTTAATTTGTGGTTGATAGGTTCGTTAGCCCTCGCTCAGTCTCGATTGATTTCAGGAGGTACATATGGCATCTATCCCCTTGTGGGCGAACGTCGTGCTCGCGCCGGCCGTCAGCGCCAGTCCGAATCCCCACGGCCTGCCGGGCAGCAATGTCCTCCAGCAGCTCGTGAACGGGGCGGAAGCGTGGGCGTTGGCCTTGGCGCTGGTCGGCGCGTTCGTCGGAGCGGCTGTCTGGGCGGTCGCGTCTCACACCCATAACCACCATTACGCGGGGCGGGGGCGCATGGCCGCGATCGTCTCCGCGGCGGCGGCGCTCGTGATCGGCGCGGCTCCCGGCCTCGTCAACTTCTTCCAGCACTTGGGGACGACCGCGAAGTGAGGCTCTCGTGCTGGATCCTTGCCGCCGTGGCCCTCGTCGCGGCCATCCTCACCGTCGCTCTTTGCGCGGCGACGCCCGCTCCGGCATCCGCCGGAATCATCCCCGACAGCGCCTGCAAGGCGATCGGGGATCTGAACGGTCTTGGCGGCAAGGCGTGTAGCGCACTGAGTAATCCGAAGCAACTGCTCAAGACCGGCAAGAGCCTCATCACCGGCCACCTCGGCAATGCCCTCAGGGATCTGCTCGGCGGCGGGTCTTCGACATCCGCGGCGCTGAGTCTCGCGGCGCTGGTCGCCTGGATCGTGGATGGTGCGAGAACAGCTGTCCACGAAATGGGCAAGGTGGTCAACGAGACCTCCGCGCCGCAGCTCGGGAGCGTCTGGTTCTCGTCGACCTACTGGCGGATAGCCGCCGTATCGGCGCTACTGACCTTGCCATTTCTCTTCGCCGCGGCGGTGCAGGCGCTTGTGCGCTCGGACCTGTCGCTGTTGGCGCGAGCGGCGTTCAGCCACCTGCCGATCGCTCTGGTCGGCGTGGGCATCGCCGCGCCGGTGACGATGCTGCTCCTCAGCGGGACCGATGAGCTCTGCAGCCTGGTGTGGTCGCCCAGCAGCAGCAACGGGCTCACGACGTTGTTCGCCGGAGGCGGAACGGTCATTGGCGCCGTCGCCCTCGCCGGCTCCCCGTTCCTGGCATTCCTGATGTGCCTCTTCACCGCCGCGGCCGCGATCCTCGTCTGGCTCGAGCTGGCGATGCGCGAGGCCGCGGTCTACATCGTGGTGTTGCTGCTCCCGCTCGCGTTCGCCGCGCTGGTTTGGCCGGCCCGCCGCGTGTGGGCGGTCCGCGTGGTCGAGATCCTCGTCGCCCTGATCCTCTCCAAGTTTGCGATCGTCGCGGTCCTCGGGCTGGGTGGAGCGGCACTGGATCAGGCCGGCGCCCATGGCCTGAGCGCGATGCTCGCCGGCATGGTCCTCGTCCTGCTGGCGGCGCTGGCTCCGTGGGCCGTATTGCGCCTCGTGCCGCTGGCCGAGGTCGCGAGCAGCGCGGCGAGCGCCCTTCGCCCGCATACCCTCTCCGCGCTGCAGACGGCCTGGCCGAGCGCGAGGACCAGGGAACGGGCCGAGCGCGGCATCGCACACGTCGCGGGCGACATCGGTGATTTGGTGCGCTTCTCGAGCAACGGCCACTCCGCGAGCCCCCAGACGGCGGCGTCTAACGGCCACTCGCGAAACGGCCGCGCGAAGGCGGATGAGCAGCCGTACAACTGGGAGGACGACGCGCGGCACAGCGCCGCACAGCCACAGGCCGGCGTCGACGACGAGACGGAAGCAGGCGCCGGTCATGAGGACGCGGCCAATGGTGCGGGACTCGCCATGGATTCCGACGCCGCCGACCTCGCCGGCGACGCGGGTGGAGCGGATGCCGCCGGCCACTTCGACCGCTCGGACCTGGCTGACACGGCGGGCCTAGGAGGTGCGGGCAGCGCGGACGCGTCAGGCAGCGCGGGCGCCGCGAGCGGGTCGCGCAGGGCGACGCGCGAAGAGCGGATTCCGGGCGCAGATCCGCATTGGCAGGCACCGGACTTGTCGTGGGATCCTCTGCACCTCGGAATGGACCAGGGTTGGCCGCCCGACCCGCCGTGGCCGGCGCAGGCAGCTGCCGCCGGTCGGCCCGAAAACCCGCCGCATCCGTCGGACATCGAGTCGAGTCCCGCGACCAGCTCCGACACGCCAGGTGGCCCGACCGCCGAACCGCCCCCGGATCCGCAACGACAAGGCGCCGAGCAGTCAGACCCGCTGCCGCCCGCGGAGGATCGTGGAGGGCCGCTGTGATGGCGTCAGGCCGGACGACCCCCCGGAGCCTCAAGGAACCACAGGCTCGGTGACACAGAACCGGCTCACCTACACCTTCGGGCCGATCGAGCGGCGAGGCCTGCTCGGCCCTGTTCGCATCGGTCAGGCGGTATTGGTCGCGATGGGCGCAGTGCTAGCGATTGCCGCCCTCGACGCCGCTCCGACCGGCACTGGAGCGGTGGTCGCGGTGCTGCTCTTTGGAGGGGCTGTGGCGGCCGCAGTGCTCCCCGTGGGGAGCCGCACGCTCGACGAGTGGGTGCCGGTCGCGTGCGCCTTTGCACTGCGAGTGGCGACGGGGCGTGCGCGCTACCGCTCTCCTCTCCCGGCCGCCGGCATACGCGCGCTCGTTCCCCGAGCCCGAGCACGGATCCGGGTAGAAGGCTCCGAGCCCGCTCCCCCTCCCGCCCTGCGCGAGTTACGGATAGTCGAGGCCACCTACCGCAACCGGCCGATCGGGATCGTGTCCGAGCATGGCGGCCGGCGGCTGACGGCGGTTCTAGCTTGCCGAGCACTGGCGTTCGCCCTGCTTGACCCGGAAGCGCAGGAGCGGCGGCTCGCGCGATGGGGGCTCGTCCTCTCAGGCGCGGCCAACACGCCCATACGCCGCCTGCAGTGGGTCGAACGGACGGTCCCCGCTCAGGGAGACGAGCTCGCTCGCTGGCTCCACGACGAGCGCGACCCGGCCATCCCGCTACGCGGAACGCCCATGATCGAGTCCTATCTCGAGCTGATCGGCGCGACCGCTCGGGTGGCCCAGGAACACGAGTTGCTCCTGGCGGTGCAGGTGGACGCCAAACGGATTCGTGGGCGCGAGGCAGAGCAGTTCAGCGAAGTCCTCATCGAGCAGGCCGAGCGCGTGGCGGTCGGACTACAGGCCGCCGAAGTGACGGTCGTGGAGGCACTTAATCCAAACCAGCTTGCGCGCGCCCTACGCACCGCCTTTGATCCGTTCGCCCGCGCCGAGCTGGCCGCGCTCGAGGCGGCCGACCCGGATCGAGACGGCCTGTCCGAGGCGGGCGCGTGGCCACTCGCCGCGCGTGAGACCTGGGACCACTACCAGTCGGACGGCGCCGTCCACGCAACCTATTGGATCGGCGGTTGGCCCCGGGTTGAGGTCTCGCCTCTGTTCATGGATGCGCTCCTCGCTCGCTCCAGCGCGGTCCGCTCCGTGGCCGTGACCTTCGAGCCGCTCTCGCCGGAGCGCTCCACCCGCGAGGTCGAGGCCGCCATCACTCGGGACCGAGCAGACCGCGAGCTTCGCCACCGCTTCGGCCAGTTGGAGACCGCTCGCCAGCGCCAGAGCCACGAGGCCACGCTCCGCCGCGAGGCCGAGTTGGCCGCCGGCCACAGCGAGGTCCGCTTGAGCGGGTTCATCACGGTCTCCGGGCGCGACCAGGACGATCTGCGCCGGGCCGGCGCCGAGGTACTCGAGCACGCGGCCCGCGCCCGGCTCGAGCTGCATCGAATGTACGGCCAGCAGGGGGACGCGTTCACGTTCACGCTGCCGCTGTGCCGGGGCCTGCGGTGAACACTCGTCGCGCCGAACGACCCCCTCATCGCTGCACCACCCGCCACGCACAGGCGATCTACCCCTTCGTGGCCGCCGGTGGGCTCGGCGCTCACGGCGTCTTCATCGGCAGGGACTCCAGCGGCGCCGCCTTCTGTTACGACCCATGGGTCCTCTACGCCGAGGGCCTGCTCGATGACCCCAACGTGATCGTGCTCGGCAAGCTCGGGCAGGGTAAGAGCGCGCTCGTGAAGACGCTTTTGTGGCGGATGTTGCTGTTCGGCCGTCGCGCGTTTGTGCTCGACGTCAAGCGGGAGTATGTGTCGCTGTGCGACGCGGTCGGGGTGCAGGCGATCTCGCTGCGTCCGGGCGGGAGTGTCCGGCTGAACCCGCTCGCCTCACGCCCCGAGGAGCACGCGCAGCTCGAGCTTCTTCGTGCCGTCGCCGCCACCGCGATCGGGGACCGTGTGAGCCAGGTAGAGGCCGCCGCACTGCGAGAAGCGCTCCACACGGTCCGGCTCCGCGGGTCTGGAGAGCCGACCCTGCCCGACATCGTCGCCCTCCTGTTCAAGCCTGTGGCGGAGATGGCACAACGGTTGCGCACGACTCCCACCCGGCTCGCCGGCGATGTCCGCCGCGCGGCGCTCGCGCTCCAGGATCTGTGCGAAGGGCCGCTGAAAGGGCTCTTCGATGGACCCACCACCGCCGGTCTGAGGCTCGACGGAAGGCTCGTGGTGATCGATCTACACGCCGTCCGGGATTCCCCTGCAGTCGGGATCCTGATGGCGTGTGCGACGGCGTGGATGAGCGCGTTGCTTGCGCAAATGGCCGAGCGGCCCGGGCGCGAGCGCCTGATCAATGTCGCCGATGAGTCGTGGAAGATCATCCAGCACACCGGCCTCGGCGAGTGGTTTCAGTCCAACTTCAAGCTCGCGCGCCAGTTCGGGGTCATGAACATGGTGGTGCTGCACAAGCTGGCGGACCTGCAGGCCGCCGGCGATGCCGGGTCGCGCGCGTCTCGCATTGCCGAGGGATTGATCGCCGATGCCTCGACCCGAGTCGTCTACCACCAGGACGCCAGTCAGGTGCCGCTGACCCGCTCGCTGCTGGGGCTCTCCGAGAGCGAGGCGGACCTCCTGTCGATCCTCAGCACGGGCCAGGCGCTCTGGCGGGTCGGCAGCCGCTCGTTCGTCGTCCACCACCACCGGTCTGGGCTCGAGGCGAGAATGACCAACACCGACACGGGGATGGCGATCCCCGCCACGGTGGGGATGAGGGAGTGAGTGGTGCAATTGGCCCGGCCGGGCGAATTGGCGGATGAGTCGGCATGAGCGGGTCGCGCCGCGCGGTCTCCGACGGAGCACTCCTCGCCGCGATCGGAAGTGTGCTGGGCCTTGCCTTGCTGATCTGGCTGTGGGGCGGCGTTGCGGGAGCGGCCTTCGGCGGCGGGTGGCCCCAGGTGCGGGGCGGCGAGCTGCCCGGGATCCTTGTGCGACTGCCCGCGCGGCTGGCGGACCCGGCTCGCGCCTGGCCGCGGCCCGCACGGTCACGGCTGCCTGGGGCCGTCGGCTTCTATGCCGCGCTGGCGGTACTGGTGGCCGCCCTCGCGGTAGCCGTGTGGTTGGCGCTCGGCGGGACCAGGACCCTTTGGGATCGCCGCGCAGGCGCCAGTTGGGCGCGTTCGCGGGACCTCCGTGCGCTGCGGAAACGCGCCCGGTCAACGGCCCCGCGCGGACTCCGTGACCAGCGGCTCGCGCTGGGGCGCAGTGCGGGTCGGTTGGTCTGTGCCGAGCAGCGGCACGCCCTGGTCGCGTTCGGCCCTCCGCAATCGGGCAAGTCGGCGGGCCTGGCCGTGCCGGCGCTGCTCGAATGGCGCGGCCCGGCGGTCGCCTCCTCGATCAAGACCGACCTTCTCGCGGCAACGGCGAGCCGTCGCCGCTCGCTTGGTGATGTCTTCGTGTTCGATCCGTTCGAGCTCGCGGGCTTCCCGGGGCACGCCTGGTCGCCGCTTCATGGAGCGCACACTTGGGACGGCGCGCTCGAGGTGGCCTGGCGGCTGGCCGGCGCCGCCGAACTCGACCAGCGTGGCGTCGAGGGAGGCGACTTCTGGGCGGTAGCCGCCGAGCAGCGCCTCGCGCCACTCCTCTACATCGCCGCCGTCACGGGCGCCGGCATGGGATCGGTCGTGCGGTGGGTGTACGGGCAGGGGGGACGGGAACTCGACCAGGCGCTCAACCGACTCTCGGAGTTTGCGGCCGACTCGGAACAGCTCGACGCGGCCCACGCGGCGTTTGACGCGGTCCGCGCCTTCGAAGCGCAGGCGGACAGGACACGATCCTCGATCGAGGCCACTGCCCAGGCGCTGCTCCGGGCCTACCGGTTCACGCGCGTGCAGCGGTCTGCCCGCAGCACGGAGATCCTCCCCGACGTGTTGCTCGACCGGGCCGCCACGCTGTACCTGATCGGCGATGCCAAGGCCTCGAAGCTGCTCAGGCCGATTTTTCTCGCGCTCCTCTCGGAGATCGTCGACCGTGCATACGAGCGGGCAACCCGCAACGGCGGACGGCTGACGCAGCCTCTTCTGCTGTGCCTCGACGAGGCCGGCAACGTCGCGCCGCTCCCCAACCTCGCCGAGATCGCCTCCACGGCGCCGAGCCACAACATCCAGCTGGTGTCGATTTTCCACGACCTCGCCCAAGCACGCAGCCGATACGGGACGCAGGCGGAGACCGTCGTCAACAGCCATCGCGCCCGCATGCTGCTTCCGGGGGTGGCCGATCTCGAGACGCTGCGCTACTTCGCAGGACTAGTGGGAGACGAGGAGGCACTCGACCAGACCCGCACCACAGGCGCGGACGGCCAGAGCCGCTCGACCGCCCGGCGAAGACGGCCGTTGATCGCACCGGAGGCGCTGCGCCAACTGCCAGATGGCCACGCCCTGCTGCTGTATGGCAGGTTGGCCCCGACGCGCGTGAAACTGCGCATGTGGTTCGCCGATCGCCG
>Ga0070741_10004711_pt1 | contig 31544 bp, 27 predicted proteins | sample Coa_R1_4_FD_66440 | JGI IMG/M metagenome (GOLD analysis project Ga0070741, IMG submission 66440) | Surface soil microbial communities from Centralia Pennsylvania, which are recovering from an underground coalmine fire - Coalmine... | ecosystem: Environmental > Terrestrial > Soil > Unclassified ... | reverse complement strand
GGGCGACGGTGGGACGATCTCGGCGACGCGCGCGTCCTCCGCGGCCGCGAGCCCGATGTGGAAGTCCGCGCCGAGCGGGCCGGCGATCTCGTCCGCGACGAAGCGGCCGGGCATCGTGCCGCTGCTGCGTCGGATCAGCTCGCCGACGAGGTAGCCGAAGGTGAGCGCGTGATACCCGCTCGTGCTGCCGGGCGGCCACCACGGGGTCTCCTCGGCGAGCGCCGACGTCATGCGGTCCCAGTGGTAGAGCGCGTCCTGCGGCAGCGGGGTGCGGATCGCCGCGAGGCCGGCGCGGTGGCTCAGAACATGGCGGACCGGGAGCGACGCCTTGCCGCCCGCGGCGAACTCCGGCCAGTAGCGCGCGACCGGTGCCTCGGGGTCGAGGAGGCCACGATCGACGAGCAGATGCGCCGCGAGCGCCGTCATCGCCTTGGTCGTCGAGAAGACGTTGACGATCGTGTCGCGCTCCCAGACGCGCGTGCGGCGGCGTCGGCGAAGCCGCCCCAGAGGTCGACGACGGGCTCGCCGTCCACGGTCGCCGCGAACGACGCGCCGATCTCGCGCCCGGCGTCGAAGTTCGCCGCGAAGGCCGCGCGCACCGCCGCGAAGCGTCGCGCGCACTCCCCGTCGACGGCCATCGTCGCCATGCGAGCCGTCTATGCGAGCCCGGTGCTTCGCTGCAACCGATCGCTGGCGCTCCGTGCAAGGTCTCGCAGCCGTGCACGCAGAAACGGCGGGCGCCAGGTCGGATGGGGCGGCCTCGCCGTGGGCGCATGCCGTCGCGCCGCGCGTGCGCTCGCGCGGCGGACGTCACGGCCGACGCCATGGCGACGTCGGGGGATGCCCGTCGGCGCGCGACGCGCCGCCGTCGCGTCGACGCGTCCGCTTGCTCGTTCGCTGTGACCTCCCGCGGGTGTGTCACGGATGGCACATCGTGGCATGCGACTTGATGTGAGCCGGCGCCATGACTCGTCGTCTGCTCACCGCTGCCATGTGCATGGTGCTGGGTCTCGTCCCGGCCGCCGCACGCGCCGACTCGATGCTCCGCTTCGTGGAGAAGCAGCAGAACCTGCTCGGCAACGTCGCGGGTCTCGACGGCGCCCACGGCGTCGCCGTGAGCCCCGACGGCAAATACGTCTACGTGGCCGCCGAGGTCGACGACGCGCTGACGGTCTTTGCGCGTGATGCGAGCACGGGGGCGTTGACGTTCGTCGAGACGCAGCGTGACGGCGTCGGCGGGGTCGACGGTCTTCAGGGCGCGCACGCGGTGGCGATCAGCCCGGACGGTGCGCACGCCTACGTTGCGTCCGCGACCGGGGATGCGCTCGCGAGCTTCTCGCGTGATCAGGCGACCGGCCGTCTCACGTTCCTCGACGCGAAGCACGACGGGAAGAAGGGCGTGAACGGGCTCGACGGGGCCGAGTCGCTCGCCGTGAGCCCCGACGGCGCGCACGTCTACGTCGCCGGCCGGAACGACGATGCGCTCGCGGTGTTCAGCCGTGACGCGTCGAGCGGGCTCCTCACGTTCGTCGAGATGGACCGCGACAATACCGCGGGTATCAGCGGCCTCCTCGGCGCGAAGGCGGTCGTCGTGAGCGGCGACGGCGCGTACGTCTATGCTGCCGGGTCGCTCGAGGCGGCGGTCGCCGTCTTCGCCCGGGACGCGACGACGGGGCACCTGACGTTCGTCGAGGTCCAGCGCGACGGCACGAACGGCGTCACCGGTCTCAGCGGCGTCGGCGCGCTCAGTGTGGACGGCACGAGCTTGTACGCGGCGGGTCGCGACGCCGACACCGTGGTCGCCTTCCAGCGCGACGCGGCGACCGGGCGGCTGACGTTCGTCGAGGCCGAAGAGGACGGTGTGGCCGGGGTGAACGGCATCAACGGCGCGAGCGGCGTCGTGGTGAGCCCGGATGGCGCGCACGTCTACGTCACGGGTGCCGTCGATAATTCCATCGCCTCGTTCGGGCGCGACGCCGGAACCGGCGCGCTGACGTACCTCGGACGGGAACGCCAGGGCGGCACGGTCGACGGGATGAAGACCCCAGAGGCCGTCGCGATGAGCGCCGATGGCGCGAACGTCTACGTCGCCGGCAACACGGACGACGCCGTTGCGGTGTTCCACGTCCGGAGCTGCGGCGACGGGACCGTCGATCCGGGCGAGCAGTGCGACGACGGCAACGCCGTCGGCGGCGACTGCTGCTCGGCGACGTGCCAGTTCGAGGCCGCCGCGAGCACGTGCGCGAGCGACGACAACGTCTGCACGGACGACGTGTGCGACGGCGCCGGCAGCTGCCAGCACGTCGCGAACACGGCGTCGTGTGACGACGGCCTCTTCTGCACCGTCGACGACGTCTGCACCGACGGCGTCTGCCACGGCGCCCCGCGCGACTGCGCGGGCCTCGGCGACGCCTGCAACGAGCCGATGTGCGACGAGGCGACGCACCAGTGCGGCATGCAGCCGAAGGCCGATGGCACCGTCTGCGACGGCGGCGACGCGTGCACGCGGACGCACGTCTGCGCGGCGGGAGCCTGCGTCGACGCCGAGCCGGTCGTGTGCGAGCCGGCCGACGCCTGTCACCTCGCAGGCGTCTGCGATCCGGCGACCGGCACCTGCTCGAATCCGCCGGGCCCCGACGGCACGGCGTGCGACGACGGCAACGCATGCACCTCGACCGACACGTGCGCGGCGGGCGTCTGCGTCGGCAACGACGAGATCACGTGCGACGCTGCCGACGACTGCCACGCGCCCGGGGTCTGCGATCCCGCGACGGGCGAGTGCAGCACGCCGGCTCTTCCCGACGGGTCCGCGTGCGACGACGGAGACCCCTGCACCGACGGCGACGCCTGCGCGGCCGGCGTCTGCCAGCCGGGCGCGACCGGCGACCGCGACGGCGACGGTGTCTGCGATGCGATGGACCTGTGCCCAGACGTCGCCGATCCCGATCAGACCGACAACAACGGCGACGGCGTCGGCGACGCATGCGAGTGTGCGGACCCGCTCGGCCGCTGCCTCGGCGGCGGCGGCCCGGCATCGACCGACTGCCTCGTCGAGTTCGTCGTGAACGGCGCGCCGCCGACCGGGAAAGGGGTCATCCGCTGCGTCGACGGGAATTCCGCCTGCGACCTCGACGGCGCGGCCGACGGCTCGTGCACCTTCGGCGTCTCGCTCTGCGTCGGCAATGCGGATCCGCACTTCGCGCGCTGCCGTCCGGGCGACGTCCGCCGCTTCCAGGTGATGAGCCCGAACGCGAACTCGCGGTCATCGGTCGATCACGACAACGGCGTCGCGCTCGAAGACACGCTCGGCGGGATGGGCGCCCAGGTCGTGCGCGGCAAGCAGACGGTGTCGCCGTTCGTCGAGGCGGCGCACCGTGGGACCTGTAGCCAGGTGATGCAGCTCGTCGTCCCGGCGCCCGCACGGCACGACGCGAAGCCCGTTCGTCGTACGTTCAAGATGCGAGCGACGTCGACCGATCGTCGTAGCGACGTCGATCGGCTCACCCTCGAGTGCGGGAACTGAGGTCGCAGGTCGGACATTTCCTTGACACCTCCCATTCGACGGCGTAGCTGAGCCCGAACAGCGGCTGAAGAGATCAGCCGCCGCACGCTGTGAGGGGGGTGGGGCACCGCGAAGCCGAGATCTGCGCCGACGGCGTGGTGCCGAAAGAGATGCCTTGCTAGCTTCCGAGGCCGTGTCGCACGAGGCGATTCGGGAGCTGCTTCCCGATTACGCCGCCGGCGTCCTTCCCGAGGAACGGTGCGATGCCGTCCGCGGTCATCTGGCGGCCGGCTGCACCCGCTGCCTCGACGACGTGTTCAGCCGTCCCGTCGGGCTGCCGCGCGCCGTGCCCGCGCCGATCGTCCCCGTGCCGGTCGCGGTGCCGACGGTCGAGCGCGGATTCCTCGACGTCCTCCTCCGCGTCTCGCTCGCGCTCGCGTCGGTCGCGGCGGTCACGTTCTTCTACTCGCGCGCGCCGAACGTGACACCGGATCAGGACCTCCACGCGGATACGACGCGGGTCGTCGAGCCGGTCGCACCGGTGTCCGCGCCGGGCGGGCGAGGAGCGGTCCCGCCCGCACCGGCCAACGCTGCGGCGCCGACGGCCGTCGCGGCGCTTCCGTCGCGCGCCGTCGACGATCTGCCGCCGCTGTCGCCGCCGGCGGTGCGTCGGGCGGCCCAGGCCGGGATCGACGTCACCGTGCATCCCGCCTTCGGCGGCGCACGCTTGGCGCTGATCGGTCCCCGGCCGTTGCCTTCCTCGCGGGACACCGCGTGCAGCGTCTTCGCGGGGATCCCGAAGCGCCTCTGCGACGCGTTCTGCGGCGCGCAGGCGTGCGACCAGCATCCGGGCCCGGAATGTGATCGGCTCCGGACGCGCTTCCGGAAGGCGACCGGTGGGTCCATCTTCCCGTGCGAGATGGCGGCGATCGTGAGCGGGGACATCGCGCCCTGCGATCAGTCGCACGTCGATCTCTGGGCGTTCTCGGTCATGCGCGACCACGAGTACACGGTCACGGTCGACACCGCCGACCCGGAGTCCGCGGCCGACCTCTGTCTCTTCGGGTTCTGCGAAGGCGGCGAGACGTTCTTCGGCGACGACCAGATCGCGTGCACCTTCCCGCCGGGGTCCGCGCGCTGTCCCCGGACGTCGTTCGTCGCGTCGAGCGATCAGACCTGCAGCGTCGGCGTCGCGGTCTGCCAGCCCGGCTGCCGGAACCCCGAGGTCGCGCGCTATCGGCTGGCGCTCACCCCCGGGCAGCCGCTCACCCTGACGGCCGACAACGCGTTCTGAGCGGGCGTTGAGGACGCCTGCACCGACGGCGTAGGGCGTCGGCGGTTCCTGCACGGCACGCGGTCGAATCCGTACGTGCGAACGCGCGACCGCCGGCACGCCGGTTGCGTGCACAGGGCGCGGCGTGCCTCGACGTCCTCCTCGCCGTATCTTCGCGCTCGCCCTCGCCGCCCTGCCGGTCACGCTGCCGGCGGCGACGATCCACTACCGGATCGACACGTTCGCGGGGCAGGGCGACGGCCCTCCCGGCGTCGTCGGCGACGGCGAGGTCGCGACGCAGGCCTTCCTCGACCGCCCGACCGGCCTCGCACGCGACCGGCGTGGGAACGTCTACATCACCGACCACGACCACGCCCGCGTGCGGCGCGTCCGGATGGCGCGCGGCGCGCGCATCATGACGACGGTCGCGGGCGACGGGCAGCCCGGATTCGGCGGGGACGGTGGCCCGGCGACCGACGCGCACCTGACGCTGCCGACCGGCCTCGCGTTCCTCCCGAACGGCGATCTTCTCATCGCGGACGCCGGCAGCGACGCCGGCGGGCACACGGTGCGCCGGGTCGACGGGAAGGGGACGATCCACACGTTCGCGGGCGTCGGCGACGCGGGCCCGGGTGACGCGGGCGACGGCGGTCCCGCGACGGCCGCGCTGCTGAACACGCCGCTCCGCCTCGCCGTCACGCGACGCGGTGACGTCTACATCGTCGAGCTGAACAACAATCGCGTGCGGATCGTCCGGGCCGCCGACGGCGAGATCCGTCCGGTGGCGGGAACCGGGATGGCGGGCGCTGCCGGAGACGAGGGGCCCGCGCTCGATGCGACGCTCCGCCAGCCGGCCGGCATCGCGCTCGACCGCCACGGGACGCTCTACATCGCCGACTTCGGCAACGATCGCATCCGCGTCGTCACGGCCGACGGGGTCATCCACGCGCTCGCCGGGACCGGCGTCCAGACCGGCTCGATCGATGGCGAGGGCGGCGACCCGAGCGACGACCGGAACGACGGCCCCGCGAGCGCGGCGACGTTCTTCAAGCCGACCGGCATCGCGCTCGACCGGCACGGCGGGCTCCTCGTCGCCGACCAGGGGAACAATGTGATCCGGCGCATCGGGCGCGACGCGAGCGGTCAGCTGAGCCCGGCGTCGCCGGTCGAGACGATCGTCGGGACCGGCGCGCCCGGGTTCGGGGGCGATGGCGGCGATGCGCTCGCGGCTACGCTGACGATTCCGACCGAGGTGCTGCCGATCGGCCGCGGCCGGCTCCTGATCGCCGATCGCGGCAATCAACGTGTCCGCATCGCGACGCCCGTCCGCAGGCGGTAGTCTTGTGCAGCGGCGGGCGGTCGTCGTAAGCGTCCGCCCATGCCCGACGAGCTCGCGTATCTCGACGCCACCGCGCAGGCGGAGCTGGTTCGAAGCAAGAAGCTTCATCCGAAGGAGCTCGTCGACGCGGCGATCGCGCGCATCGAAGCGCTGAATCCGCGCCTGAACGCGGTCATCATCCCGCTGTTCGAGAAGGCCCGCGCCGAGGTCGCCGAAGGACGGCTGGCGCACGGGCCGTTTCGCGGCGTGCCGTTCCTCTTGAAGGACCTGCTCTGCTACTCCGCCGGCGACCCGCACCATATGGGGTTCCGCTTCCTTCGCGAGACCGGCTTCGTCGCGCCGCACGACAGCTATCTGGCGGCGAAGTTCCGCGATGCCGGCTTCGTCTTCCTCGGGAAGACGAACACGCCGGAGCTCGGTACGCTGCCGACGACGGAGCCCGACGCATACGGGCCGACGCGGAACCCGTGGGACCCCGAGCGGTCGACCGGCGGATCGAGCGGCGGCTCCGCGGCCGCCGTCGCGTCGGGGATGATCCCCGCCGCGCACGCGAACGACGGCGGCGGCTCGATCCGCATCCCGGCGAGCGCGTGCGGCGTCGTCGGCCTGAAGCCGTCGCGCGGGCGGACGTCGGCCGGGCCCGACTTCGGCGAGATGGTGTGCGGGCTCGCCGTCGAGGGCGTCGTCACGCGGACGGTGCGCGACACCGCGGCGATCCTCGACGCGATCGCTGGCCCGATGCCGGGCGATCCGTACATGGCGCCGCCGCCGGCGCGTTCGTTCCGGGACGAGGTCGGCGCACCACCGGGACGACTCCGGATCGGGCTCATGACCCGTCGGCCCCTCGGCGTGTTCGAGACGCACCCCGACTGCGTCGCGGCGGCCGAAGAGACGGCGCGGCTCCTCGCATCGCTCGGCCACGCCGTCGACGCCGCGTATCCGGAGGCGCTCGACGAGCCGGAGGCGTCGGCGCATTTCGGCACGATGTACGCGGTGAACGGCGCGCGCGGGCTCGAGGTGATCGGCGAGCTCACCGGGCGGACGATCGGACCCGCGGACGTCGACTCGCTCAACTGGACGATGGCGGAGGTCGGTCGCGGCTGCTCCGCGATGCAGTATCTCGCCACCGTCGACTGGCTCCACGGCTACCGCCGGCGGATGGCGAGCTGGTGGGCGTCGGGCTTCGACCTGCTGCTGACGCCGACGCTGCCCGAGCCGCCGCCACCGCTCGGCACGTTCGTCCCCGGCGACGACCCGCTGGTGACCGGCATGCGCGCGACCGCGTACGCGGCGTTCACGCTGCCGTTCAATCTGACGGGTCAGCCGGCGATCTCGCTGCCCCTCGGCTGGAGCCGCGAGGGTCTGCCGCTCGGCATGCAGCTCGTCGCGGCGTACGGCCGCGAGGACCTCCTTCTGCGCGTCGCGGCACAGCTCGAGACGGCGCGGCCGTGGGCGTCGCGTCGGCCCGGCATCCACGCCTGAGGCTGGGGTCGCCGGCGGGGGATCGCTCCGCGCGCGCTCGGGAGCCCCTGCGGTCCGGTTGAGCGCGGTACGGCCTCGGACCACGAGCCAGTGGGGCGCGCCCGAGTCGCGCGCGGAGCGACCCCCCGCCGGCGGACCACACCGCAACGCGCCGCCCGCCCGACGTCCCGTCTCCGACGTTGCGTCGCGTTGGTGGCGCGACGCTCGGCGATGCGCGTTTTCCGGATCCGCGCTTCGACGGATCGCGTGAATGTCGTTGGGGCGGCGGGGTCCCTCCGCGCGCGACTCGGGCGCGACCCACTGGCTCGTGGTCCGGAGGCCGTGTCGCCGTCAACCGGACCGCAGGGGCTCCCGAGCGCGCGCGGAGGGATTCCGCCGCCCCACCGGCGCTACACCTTCCGAGGACCTTCGTAGGCGATCCGGCTCCCGGGCGGCACCGACTCGACGAGCCAGGCGTTGCCACCGATGACGGAGCCGGCGCCGATCACCGTCTCGCCGCCGAGGATGGTCGCGCCGGCGTAGATCGTCACGTTGTCCTCGAGGGTTGGGTGGCGCTTGGCGCCACGCTTGCCGGGCACGTCGCGGGCGAGGCTCAGCGCGCCGAGCGTCACGCCCTGGTAGATCTTCACGTCGTTGCCGATCTTGCACGTCTCGCCGATGACGACGCCCGTGCCGTGGTCGATGAAGAACGACTCGCCGATCTCGGCGCCCGGATTGATGTCGATCCCGGTCGTCGCGTGGGCGTGCTCCGCGAAGATGCGGGGCAGCATCGGGACGCCCTCCCGGTAGAGCTCGTGCGCGATCCGATGCGTCGTGATCGCCTCGATCGACGGGTAGCTGAAGATGACCTCCTCGACGCTGTTCGCCGCCGGATCGCCCTGGAAGGCGGCGAGCACGTCCTTCGACAGCATGGCGCGGATGGCCGGGATACGGCGCAGCAGGTTCACGATGACCGTTTCCGGCCAGCGCTCGTCGTGCGGCGTGCCGGCCGTCCGGAACCCCTCGTAGGTCGCCGCCCGGCGCGTCTGCTCGACCAGGATCTCGTAGGCCGGATAGAGATGCGACGCGACCGTGTAGCGGACCTTCGCCTCGTCGAGGGCGCCGGTCGAGTAGTAGCCGAGGTACATGGTCGCCTTCAGGTGACCGAGCGCCTCGATGACCTGCCGTTTGTTCGGCAGCTGCGCCGTGCTGAGGCTGTCGATCAGGCGTCCGGCGCCGTAGCTCGCGGCCACGTCGCCGATGACGTCCTCCAGCTCCCGGCTCGGACCGTGCGTGCTCATGGCGTGCCTCCCATGGCCGGTACGTAGCGGGGTCGCCGGTCCGGGGCAAACCGCGTGGCGCACTGCGCATGGCAGCCGCGCCCTCCGGTCTCCTCGTTTCCGGATCCGGATCGCGTTCCGGAAACGGCTGGTCTATGCTCCGGGCCGTGCGACCCCTCGCCGTCCCGCTCCTGATCGTGCTCGTCCTGCCGGCGTTCGCGGCGAACGAGACCGGCGAGCAGACGGTGACGCCGATCGTCCCTCAGCGGGAGCAGCGCATCGAGCCGATCGCGGCGCCGGATGAGCAGCACGTCCAGGCACTCGCCGGCGATGGACAGCAGGGCGTCGCAGCACCCGCCACGCACGGCCCGCTCCGGCAAACGGCGGACGTCGCTGCGAAGATCGTGCTCAGCGTCGTCGGTGGCGCGATCGCGGTCGGAAGCGTGATCGCCGGGCTCCTCCTCTTCTGAATCACCAGGAGAAGATGTGCGTGGGCGGCTCGCCGTCCGCTCCCCGGTAGACGTTCACGGCGTGCTCCTCGATCCACGTCACTTCGCCGTCGAGCGCGACCGCCGTCGCCGCGGCGAGCGCGTCTGCGTACGCGTCCGGTAGCATGCCGTCGTAGATCCGTCCGGCCTGCTGATACGGCCCGATGCGGACGCGGAGCCAGCCGACCGCCTTTCCGTGCTCGTCGTAGACGGTCGCGCGATACGTGCCGCGGAGGTCGATGCTCGTTTGCGTCGCGCGCGAGAGCCCCGACGGCCCGGTGCCACGCTCCTCGCGCACGAACGGCTCGGTCGTCCAGCGCGCGGTGTCCCCCTCGAAGATGGTGAGGTGGATGACGTTGTTGTCCCATTGCGACAGCACCTCGCCGATCCGCTCGGCGTGCGTCGACGTGTCGCGTCGGACGAGCACGCGGGAGGCGCCGACGACCCAGAGCCCGGCATGGGTGCCGTCGTCGGTTTCGAGGACGAAGCTCGGGCCGCTCGGCGAGTGCAGCCACCCCGGTGCCGTCAGCTCGCCCTTGTGTCGGCTCGGCAGCCGATCGACGAGCAGCACCTGCTCCCGGTGGGCGGCGAACGTCACATCGGGGTCGACCGAAAACGAGTGCGACCCGCGAAGGCAACCCGAGAGCATCGCCATGGACACGACCAGCAGGTACACGGTGCGACGCATCGCGGGGCGTTCTGGCAGGGAACGTGCCGTATCGCAACGCCGGATCGCCCGGCGGGGGTCGGACGATTTCCTTCCGGGAGGGTGGATTTTGTTCCGCGGATAGGGTAGCTCTCCTCGCGAAGGGGACAGGTGGGCCACCGGCGAAGGCCGAGCCCCGGTCCCCACCCCGAGCGGCTCCGCAGGTGCGGCGCCACGTGGGCGCGAGGCGCCCGATCAGCGTGGCAATAGAGCCGCCTCGCTCGCGGGGAGTGGAAGGTGTCTACGCTCGAACCCGGATACGAAGAAGCTCCAGAGCGTCCCGGACCGGACGTCGTCCGGCAGATCGCGCGTCAGCGCTTCGCGATCGGGCGGCTCCATCGCGAGCAGGAACGCGCGATCCTGTCGGTGCTCGCCGGCAACGACACGCTCCTGATCCTTCCGACGGGCGGCGGGAAATCGCTCTGCTACCAGCTGCCCTCGCTGCTGCTGCCGCGACCGACCGTCGTCGTGTCGCCGCTGCTCGCGCTGCTCGAGGATCAGTTCCTGAAGCTCCAGCAGCTGAACATTCCGTCCGTCCGACTCGACAGCACGATCGGCGCGGCGGATCGTCGCGCGGCGCTGAAGCGAATCGCGCAGGGCGGGTCGCTTCTCGTCCTGACGACGCCGGAGACGCTCGCCGGCGCCGAGCTCGGCGCGTTGCTCGAGAAGGTGCCGCCGGGGCTCGTCGCGGTCGACGAAGCGCACTGCGTCTCGGAATGGGGCCACGACTTCCGGCCGGCGTATCTCGCGCTCGGCCAGCGGCTCCAGGGGCTTCGCGCGGGCAATGTCCTCGCGCTCACGGCGACGGCGACGCCGCCGGTCCGCGACGACATCGTCCGCTATCTCGGCCTCCGCGAGCCGGAGGTCATCGTCGCGTCGCCGCACCGCCACAACCTCATGTTCTCCGTGCGGAACGCGCGCGGCGACGAGAAGCTTCGGAACCTCGCCAAGCTCGCGCGCCGGCTGCCGCGTCCCGGCATCGTCTATTGCTCGACGACCAAGACGGTCGAGGACGTGTGGCTCGGTCTCCGGCTGATCAAGGTCCCGTGCGCCCGCTACCACGGCAAGATGACGGACAAGGATCGCGCCGAGCATCAGGCGCGGTTCATGAAGAAGGGGAAGCGCATCGTCATGGTCGCGACGAGCGCCTTCGGCCTCGGGATCGACAAGCCGGACATCCGCTACATCGTCCATTACCAGGCGCCCGCGTCGCTCGAGCGCTATCTGCAGGAGGCGGGTCGCGCTGGGCGCGACAACCACCCGGCCCGCTGCATCCTCCTCTTCGACGAGAGCGACCTCGAGATCCAGGAGCATCTGCTCGCGCTCTCCCGGCTGTCGCCGGCGCTCCTCGGCCGCTTCGGGCGCGCGCTCGCCGCGTATGCGGGCGAGGATCGCGACGCCAACATCGAGGAGCTGGCGCTGTCGGCGGGCATCTCCCAGCGCGCCGCGATGTCGCTCGTGACGACGCTCGTCGAAGCGGGCGTCTGCGAGCGCGTGCCCGGCGGACGGATCCATCCGACGGTCCCGCTCGATACGCTCGTCGATCGCGTGGAGAGCCTGCGCAGCCGGTTCGAGGTTCTCCGCCGCGAGGACGCCCGCCGGCTCCGCGCCGTCGTCGAGTACGCGAACGAATCGGGTTGCCGGAGCGTCGCGCTGCGGCGCTACTTCGGCGACGAGGATCCGACGCCGTGCGGGCGCTGCGATCTCTGTCGGACGCACGGCATCGCGGCGCCCGAGCCGCACGGACGTCGTGACCGTCGTCATCACCATCGCGACCATCGCGGCCGCGATCGCCGTCCGTGGCCGCCCGCGCGCCCCACGGGCGATCCCGCCGCGGGTGACGGTGAGGCCGCCGCGAGCGGTCAGTCGTCGGCGTTCCCGCAGGACGGGCAGGGGCGCCGCCGCCGGCGGCGCCGCCGCGGACGGCGCGGTGCGCGCCCGCAGGGCCCGCCCGCCGAGACGCTCGCTGCCGCGGCCGTGCCGGCGCCACCACCGCCGGCGACGTTGCCGCCGCTCGACGCGGCGTCGGAGGACCTTGCGGCCGAGCTCGGCGCGCCGGGTCTGCCGCCCGCACCGGAGGCCGCTCCGGCCGCAGCGGGAGGAGCGCTTCCGTCGGGACGTTCGCCCCACCGGCGCCGGCGGCGGCGGCGTCGCCGGGGTCGCGGCCCGCGGCCGGAGGCTGCGCCGCCGAGCGAGCCGACCTGACCGCCGCGCGGGGTCAGGCGTAGCGAATCGCTTCGGTCGGCGGCAGGCGCGCCGCGCGCCACGCCGGCCAGAGTCCTGCCGCGGCCGCGAGGCTGCCCGGAAGGACGCTCGCGACGGCCACCAGGCGTCCCGTCACGAGGAAGATCGGCGCCCCGAGCCGATCCGCCACCGCGTTCAGGGCGGCCGTCGCCGCGACGCCCCCGAGGAGGCCGAGCACGCTGCCCGCCAAACCGAGGTAGGCCGCCTCCGCCACCAGGCGCACGACGACCTGCCGCCGGGTCGCACCGACGACGCGCCAGAGCCCGATCTCGCGCCGCCGCTCGATGACCGCCGTGAACATCGTGTTCGCGACCGCCAGCGACGCGACGACGAGCGCGACGACGCCGCTGCCGACCATGAGGCTCGTCAGCACGACGAGCGCGCGATCGAGCTGTCGCGACGCATCGCCCGGCGAGACGACCGACACGTGCTCGACACGCGCACGGATCCGCTCGGCGACGACCTCGGGATCGTCTCCCTCGGCCCAGAAGACGACCGCCGCGGTCGCGATCGGCAGCAGATCGGAGCCGGGTACCATCACGAGGCGGCGGAGGAGCGGCTCGCTCTCGACGAGCAGGCTCTGCGCGGTCGTGAACGGCATGAAGACGAAGCTGTCGGGGCCGGAGAGCGTCGGCTCGAGGACGCCGGCCACGCGGAACGACTTCCCGCGGATCTCGAGCGTGCCGCCGGTGTCGACGCCGAAGCGTCGCGCGACCTGGGTGCCCACGACGACCTCGTTCGATGCCGGATCGGGGACGAGCTTCCCGCTTCGCACCGATGGCGGTGGGCTCCGGCGATTTTGCTTGAGCGCTTCGAGGTCGACGCCGAAGACGAGGGGCGCGAGCGTGAACGGGAGCGCCGCCGGCGCGTCCGAGACCGGAAACATCACGACCGGCGCGACGACGGCCGCGCCCGGCACCATGCCGATCGCCGCGAGCTGCTCGCGGGAGAGGAGCCCGCCGCGCATCATGCCGCTCACCGCGCCCGTCCCCGCGCCGCTCACCGTGATCTGTCCGGCGGCGAAGTTCCGTCCGCCCTCGACGAGGTGTTGGAGCTTCTCGGCGAGCGCTCCGAGGAGCACGAGTGCCGAGACGCCGATCGCGATGCCGGCGGCGGTGAGCGCGTTCCGTACGGGCCGGCGCCGGACGTCGCGGAAGGACAGCATCGGCGGGCTCGGCTTCTAGAGGAGGGGAGGCGGACCCGCAACCCGCTGTCGCCGCCCGCTCCTCGCGACTCCATCGGGTGAGGCGTCGCGCAGCATACGAACCGCGCGATACTCGCGATCGACCTCAGCACGCCTCTTGCATGTGAGAACCGCGTCCGCGATCGACCCCCCCACAACCCCTGGAACCGGCCGACCGGCCGGTTCCCGGGGCCCACCTCCGCCGCGGTGCGCCTTGCCGCTCGGCCACGCCGCGGAGTAAAGGACAGCGTCATCCCGCAACCGGGGAGGGGAGCATGAGCAGGGACGGTGGTGAGAGGGGCGCTTGGGGTTCGTGGGACGTGATTCCCCGTGTCGTCGCCGGCGCCGTCTCGCTGCCGGTCGTAGTGGGATTCGTCGCGCTAGGCGCCGCCGTGATCGTCGTCCGCTCGGTACGCGACGTCGCCAGGGACACCTGGGCCCGCGTCCCGCCGCTGCGCACCGTGCCGCGACCGCGCGACTCGGACTCCGACGCCGCGTAACGCGCGGGTCCGGCGTCGCGGCGAGCATGCGGCGGCGGGAGGTCCCCCCGCGGGCGACTTCCGCAGCTTCTAGCGCGCGCATCGATTTTCGGGCGGGACGCAGCGATATACGGCCGCGCGCTTGAAGCGAGGACGCAGGAGCCCGCGGGGGACCTCCCGCCGCCGCCACCCCGCCACGGCACCACGACAAACAACGCCCGCCAGACGTTGACGTTCGATCGGCGGCTGCTACAGTGCAAGCGGGGTCATGGTGGGGAGGTGGGGCCGTGGTGGATCTCGGGTCGCTGCGCGTCGCGCGACGCGCTGAGCAGACGGCGCTCCGGCCGTCCGGTCTTCAGGGGCGTCTCCGGTCGCTCTTCTCGGTGCCGGCGTGGGGGAAGAAGCCCGAGCCGCGCGTGCGCTACGGGCAGACCTTCCTGCCGGGTATCGCGGCGCTCGGTCGCCAGCGCGCGAACGAGGCGCGCGCGCTCCTCGAGCGAGCCGAAGCCGTCCGCGGCCGGCGCTTCACGTACTACGGACGGACGGTCGGCTTTCCCGGCCGGATCGACTGGGAGCCGGGCGGGCTCCCGGAGAGCTGGTGGCTTGCGCTCGGGAGCCTCGAGGAGGTCGTTCCGCTCGGCGTCGCTGCCGCGCTCGCGCCGACGACCGACGCGCGCCGCCGCTGGTACGACGTCGCCGCCGCGCTCGTCCGCGAGTGGATCGGCAGCGTCGAGCCCGGTCAGGGCATTGGCTGGACGCTGCCCGCGCTCGTGCAGCGCATCCCGAACTTCCTCTACCATCATGCCTTCTTCGCAGCCGAGCTTCGCGCCGACCCGGCGCAGCGAAGCGCGCTCCTGCGGAGCCTCTACGCGCAGACCGAAGCGCTCGCCGCCGCCGTCGCCGGACAGCCCGCCGATCACCATCTCGTCCAGGCCGGTCGGGCGCTCTTCATGGCGGGCCGTTTCTTCGACGGGATGGAAGCGCGCGCGTGGCTCGAGGGGGGCGCGGCGCTTCTCTGGAACCAGCTGCGCGACCAGGTCCACGAGGACGGCGGACACGCGGAGCGGAACCCCGCGGTGCACGGTGTCGTCCTAGCCGCGTACCTCGAATTCTTCTCGATCCTCCAGGCCGCGAACGACGACGTGCCCCCGTGGGCCCGCAAGCGCGTCAAGGGGATGGCGGACTTCCTGACGCGGCTCCTGCATCCCGACGGCGAGATCGCGCTCTTCCACGGCGCCGGGATCGGTCTCGGGCGGCCCGCGCGCGAGCTCCTCGCGACCGCGGCCGTCATCCTCCACGAGCCGGAGCTGGCACCGCCCGGCGACCTCGGCATCTGGCCGCTCCTCATCGTCGGTGAGGTCGGGCGCCGGACGCACGCCCACCTCCCACGGCGGCGCGAGGGTGCCGAGCCGCGCGCCCTCCGGAAGAGCGGCTTCTACGTCTTTCCCGGCGAGCCCGGCGATGTCCTGCTGCTCGACGGCGAGAGCACGCCGAACGGCGACGACAACGTATTCGGCTACGAGCTCTCGATCGGCGGCTCGCGCCTCGTGGTCGACGCGGGCATCGCGGCGGACGACGAGCCGTGGGCGGAGTACTTCGGCAGCACGCGTGCCCACAACGTCGTCAGCATCGACGACGCCGAGCAGCGCGCGAATGGCCGGCCGCCGGCGGTTTCGGACGTCCACTGGGTCGTCCGCGAAGGGCTCGTCTACTTCTCCGGCACGCACGACGGCTTCGCGCGGCTCGCGCTCGACATGCGACTCGGCCATCGCCGTCGGATCTTCTGTCTCCCGGGGCGCTTCTGGATCGTGTGCGACGAGATCCTCGGAGGCGACGCGCACGAGCTCGAGTCGTTCATTCACTTCCACCCCGAGGTCGCGCTCGTGGCGCGCTGCCGCGGGCAGCAGTCGTTCCTCGCATCCCGCGGCGACCGCGCGTCGGTGCAGGTCGTTCCGGCGGGCACGCACGAGATCCGGCTCGCCGGCGGCGTCGAGGACGCCCGGCCGCAGGGCTGGTACGCGGCGCGGCCGGGCGAGCGTCGGCCCGCGCCGGTGCTCTCGCTCCTCGCGACGGCGCGGCTGCCGCACGTCTTCGGGTACGCGCTCGTGCCGCGCTCGGCGGGCGCCGCCGAGCTCCACTTCGAGCACGACGCCTTCCGCCTCGACGTGACGCTTCGCGCGCACGGCACCGAGTACGCGATCAACGTCATCCAGGGCGACGTCGAGATGACGGCCCGGGAGCTCTGAGATCGGTGCGCTCCTTCCTCGTCCTCGCCGGCTGGCCCGGGATCGCGCCCGCCACCGGCGCGTGGACGGGGAGCGACGCCGCAGGTCGGCCGCTCGTCCTCGCATACGACGACGGCACGTCGGTCGCCTCGAACGAGGAGCGCACGATCCGGGCCGTCCTCGCCGGCGCGCTCTACAACGCGCGCCACCTTCGCGCGGGCCTCGGCGACCGCCACGCCGTCAGCGCGCGCGACGACGCCGAGCTCGTCGTCCATCTCTACGAGGAGCGCGGCATCCAGTGCGTGAAGGCGCTCCGCGGCGCGTTCGCGCTGGCGCTCTGGGACGAGCGACTCCAACGCTTTCTCCTCGCGCGCGATCAGCTCGGTCTCTTTCCGCTCTACCACGCGAGCGACGACGGGCGGCTCGCCGTCGCCGCCGCGCTGCCGCAGCTCGCCGCGCTCCCCGGCGTCGGCGCGACGCGTGACCCGAGCGCGCTCGACGCCTTTTTGACCCTCGGCACGGTCCCGCCGCCCGCGACGTTCTACGCCGGCATCCGGCAGCTCCATCCCGGCGAGCTCGCCGTCTGGGAGGGCGGGCGCCTCCGGACGCAGCGCTACTGGCAGCCGACGTTCCCGGAGCGCCGTGTGACGCGCTCGGATATGCAGACGCTCGTCCGCGAGCAGACGCTCGAGGCGCTCCGCCTGCGACAGGCCGGCGCGGTTGCCGGTCTGCTGCTCTCGGGCGGCATCGACGCGGCGGCGCTGCTCGCCCTCGCGACGGTCGAGCGCCGGCTGCCGGCGCGCGCCTACACGGTCGGCGAGCAGGAGCTCCGGACGGCCGCGGCGCTCGCGGCGCGTGCCGGCGTCGAGCACGTCGCGGTCCCCGCCGTCGAGGATTGGCTGGGCGCGGTCGACGCCGTGCTCGCCGCGCACGGCGGTCCGGTCGGTGGGCGCGAGACGCCGGTGCTCCATGCCGCCGCGACGCGAGCCGCGGCGGACGTCGGCGTTCTCCTCGCGGGCGTCGGCGGCGAGGAGGTCTTCGGCGGGTCGGCGCCGGCACGCGCCGCCGAGCGGGCGCGTCGCTATCTCGCGCTCCCGGGCCTCGTCCGCGAGGCGGCGCACGTCTGCACGCGGGTCACGCCCGGGACGTGGGCGCCCGCGCTGCGCCGCCTGGTCGAGGACGAGCACCTCTCACCGGTCGAGCGCTACGCTCACGCGGTCGGCGCCGTCCGGCCGTTCGATCGGAGCGCGCTCTACACGCCCGAGATGCTCGGGGTGCTCGGCGACGCGCGTCCGTGGGAGCCGCTCGCCGTCCTCTTCGCCGACGCGGTTGGGGCCGGCGCCGTCGACGGGGCGGACGCCGTCTACTACGTCGAGCTGGTGCTCGGGTTGCCGGCACGCGCCGCCGCCGCCTACGCCGCCGCGACGGCGGTCGACCTGCGCCTGCCGCTCGCCGATCACCGGCTCGTGCAGTTCGTCGCGAGCGTGCCGCCGCGAGCACGAGGCAGCGCGTGGGAGCGCCAGCTGCTGCTCCGGGGCGCGGTCGGCGACCTCGTGCCGAGCGCCGTCGCGCGCGCTCCGCGTCGGACGCCGGGGCCGCCGCGCGCGGCGTGGCCGACGCTCATCGAGGAGCTCCTTCCCGCGAGCCGCGTGGCCGCGCAGGGATTCTTCAACTGCGAGACGGTCGCGCGGCTCGTGCGCGAGCATCTCCGCGGCCGGCGCGACCACGGCGCGCGGCTGTGGGCGATCATGCTGGCTACCCGCTGGCTCGAGCGACAGACGGTGGCCGTCGCGCCGGTCGTTCGCGCGGCGGCCGGGTAGTCGCGGCGGGCAGGCGGGGGAACCGCCGCCGGCGCTCCTGCGTCCTCGGTGTAAGCGCGCGGCATAGGCCGTGACGTCCCCCCGCTGGCCGTGGGCGCGCGCTAACGCCTGCGGAAGTCGCGGCGGCGGCGGTTCCCCCGCCTGCCCGCCGGGTCGCGCGTCAGCCTGCCCCCCGGATTGTGGTCAACGGCGAGTAGTCGTTCGCGCGCGGGCCTCGGCGGCTTTGCGGAACTCTTCTACGGAGTCGCGGAGGGCTTTTTGCTCGAAGGGGCGGCGGATGGGGCCGGGGACCCAGAAGCCGATGTCGATCGCCTGCGTGCAGGTTGCGCGCGTCCGGTCGCCGAGGGACTCGAAGCGGTAGGAGCCCTCGACGTCCTTCACGTCGCCCTCGACGAGGCGCCAGCGCCCGGTGTGCGGCGGCTCGTAGGAGTAGTCGAGCGTGTAGCGGATCGTCTTCAGCGTCAGATCGAGCGTGAAGGCGACGCGGCGCGCGAGCCCGTCGGGGTGACGGTCGATCACGCGGCATTCCTTCACGGCGGCGGACCAGCGTGGATACGCCTCGAAGTCGGTGAGGACCGCGAAGCAGTCCTCGATCGAGGCGGCGACGTCGGCGGATTGCGATTGCGAGAACTCGCTCACGGAGCCGGGACGATACGAAGCGTCGTGCGGCACGTCAAGAATGCACGCGCGCAGCGGGGACCGGATCGGCCCTCGCGGCTGTTGCGTGAAAGGCGATTCGGGTATGCTCGCCACGAGAAACGGAGCGCGTGCATGCCAGTCAGGACGATCGAATGGAGGAACGGGCGGGTCGTCATGGTCGACCAGCGCCTGCTGCCGACGCGCGAGGTGTATCGCGTCTATCGCGATCACCGGGAGGTCGCGCGCGCCATCCGGGACATGGTGATCCGAGGCGCGCCGGCGATCGGCGTCGCGGCCGCGATGGGCATCGCGCTCGGCGCGCGCACGCTGCGCGGGACCGACCTGGCGCGCGAGTTCGACCGTCTGTGCCGGACGTTCGCGGCCACCCGGCCGACGGCCGTGAATCTCTTCTGGGCGATCCAGCGCATGCGTCGCGTGTTCGCCCGGAATCACCACCGGCCGGCGGACACGCTCCGCATGCTGCTCGAGCGCGAGGCGCTCGCGATCCACGACGAGGACATCGCCGTCAACAAGGACCTCGGCCGCTACGGCGCCGCGCTGATCGACGACGGCGCGACCATCCTCACGCACTGCAACGCCGGCGCGCTCGCGACCGCCGGCTACGGCACGGCCCTCGGCATCGTCCGCGCCGCGGTCGAGGATGGGAAGCGCATCCAGGTGATCGCGTGCGAGACCCGGCCGTTCCTCCAGGGCGCGCGGCTGACGGCCTGGGAGCTGAAGAAGGACCGCATCCCCGTGACGCTCGTCACCGACAACATGGCGGGCCACCTGATGCAGCGCGGCCGCGTGAGCTGCGTGATCGTCGGGACGGATCGTACCGCGGCCAACGGCGACGTCGCGAACAAGATCGGGACGTACACGCTGGCGGTGCTCGCCCACCGGCACTCGATCCCGTTCTACGTCGCCGCCCCGCTCTCATCGGTCGATTTCTCGTGCCCGAGCGGCGACCGGATCCCGATCGAGGAGCGCGCGTCGCGCGAGGTGACCCACGTCTTCGACCGCCAGATCGCGCCGAGCGGGATCCGCGTCGTCAATCCGGCGTTCGACGTGACGCCGAGCGAGCTCGTGACCGCGATCGTCACCGAGCGCGGCGTCGCGCGCCAGCCGCTCGCCCGGACGCTGGCGCGGCTCGCGTCCGGCGCCAGCGAGCGTGCGCGGGAGCCCAGGCCGGAGCGGAAGGCCGAGCCGCGAAAGCAGCGACGCCGCTCGGCGCGCAACGAATGAAGGTGAACCTCGCGCTCCTCGCCGACGGCGCCAACGTGTCGCGCGAGGGCAAGCTGAACCTCTTCGGCATCTTCGACACGATCTTCGCGCCCGCCTTCCCGACGACGCATCCCCAGATGCAGCTCGTGCTGCGCTTCGAAGCCGACGCGGGCGAGGCGGGGAGCACGCGCAACCTCGAGGTGCAGTTCGTCGATGCGAAGGACCGCGTCCTCTTCCGGCTGCCCGGCACGTTGACGATTCAGCAGCGCGGGTTCGGCGGTGCCATTCGCCTCGACCACATCCTCTGCCTCAACAACGTCCAGCTCGAGCACCCGGGCCGCTACGGCTTCCGCGTCGTCGTCGACGACGAGCTCACCGCGATCGTCCCCCTCGAAGTCGAGGAAATCGCCGCACGACATTAATGCCGCGCCGAGAATGCCGCGCCGAGACTTCGTCTCGGCCCGGGGTGGCGAGTGTGTGGCGCCGCGTGCTTCGTGCGAGCGCCGTGCCGCGGCCGGCAGAGCCGGCGCGGCAAAACTTGGCAGATGCGGGCGTCTCTCATTCGTGGAGCCACACCGACGTAGTCCGGAAAGTTTTGCCGCGCCGGCTCTGCCGGCCGCGGCACGGCGTGGGCCTGTCGGTGCGAGCGCGAAACTCTCGCTAGTCGTTTTCCGATCCGAGACGAAGTCTCGGATCGGAATCTCGGAGGGGCAGGAGAATATCTAGCCAGAGGCCGCCGGCGGCGGCGTAGCCGCCTTCGGTGAGGTGGAGGCCGTCGGCGGTCGGGAGCGGGGGCCAGTCGGGGCCGGTGAGGAGGTTGCGGTCGAGGAGGGTCTGGCGGACGGCGGCGACGAATTGCTGCTGCGCCGGGACGGTCGTCCGGAACGGGGGTGCGATGAACGTCGGGGCGGGGGCGAGCGCGGCGGCGATCCGCACGAGGTTGTCGACGGTGTGCGTGGCGTCGTTCGTCGTGAGCGCGTCGTTGACGCCGAGGACGATCAGCACGGCGTCCGGGACGTGCGGGAGCGACGCGAGCACGGCGTCGACCAGGCGGAGATCGTGCTTGCACGCCGCCGTCAGCAGCGGGTGGAAGTGCCGCGGCAGCTCGGCGCACTGGCTCGCCGCGATCGGACGGAGCCAGTCGTCCGTGGTGGTGCCGAAGATCCCGTAGTTGAGGACCTTGGCGCGGCGCCAGGGATTCTCCCGGGGCTGCAGCTCGAGGAGCTTCCCGAGCGCGCTCGGCGGGCTCGTCGGAACGATCACGCTCGGAATGACGCCCTGGGTGGTCGAGTCGCCGACCATGACGACGACGCGATGGGCGGAGGCCGTCGACGCGAGGACCAGCGCGAGGACCGCGACACCCAACCGAATCATGCCGCTCGGCTCATACGTGCGGGCCGCCGCGTCGGTCAATCGAAAAGGGAAGTGTAGTTACACTTCCGAAGGAAAATCGCGGGCCGCGCAGGTGCTATGCGGCCGCGAGGAGGCGGCGTGCGAGGCGCGCGTGCGCGGGCCAGCGGAGCGCCGGGTCGCCGCGCGGCATGGTGCGCAGGCGACGCAAGGTTTCGATCCGGCCGAGCGCTTCGGCGATCCGCGCCGGATCGATCCGTCCGCGCTCGACCGCGTCCGCGATCCCGCGCATCGCGTGCCGGGCCGCATCGACGGACTGGCAGACGAGCAGCATGTCGCACCCCGCGACGAAGGCCTGGACGGCCCGCTCTCCCGGGGTCGTGCGTGCGGCGACCGCGTTCATCTCGAGGTCGTCGCTGAAGAGCACGCCGCGGAAGCGGAGCCGTCGGCGGAGGAGGTCGTGGAGGATCGCGCGGGAGAGCGTCGCCGGGCGGCGCGCGTCGAGCGCGGGATAGACGACGTGCGCCGTCATGAGGGCGGGGAGGCGCGCCGCGATCGCGCGCGCGAACGGTGCGAGGTCGACCGCCCCGAGCGCGCGTCGTGACCGCCGCACGCGTGGCAGCACGAAGTGCGAGTCGCCGACGCTCGCGCCGTGACCGGGAAAGTGCTTGCCGCACGGCAGGACGCCGGCCCGCCGCAGCCCGCGCGCGAGCGCGAGCCCGAGCCGCGCGACGGCGTCCGGCGTCGAGCCGAAGGCGCGGTCGCCGATGACGCGGTTCCGCGGGTTCGACCACACGTCGAGGACGGGGGCGAAGTCGAGATCGATGCCGACGGCGCGGAGCTCCGTCCCCATCGCGTGGCCGACGGCTTCGACGAGGCGCGCGTCGCCGCGGGCGGCGACGGTCGCCGCCGGCGGAAAGTGCGTGAACGGGCGGGGCAGGCGGTGGACGCGGCCGCCTTCGTGGTCGAGGGCGACGAGCGGCGAAACGCCGGCGCCGAGCGCGTGGAGGGCGGCCGTCAGGCGCCGGAGTTGCCCCGCCGAGCGCACGTTTCGTTTGAAGAGCACGATCCCGCCGGGGGGATGGTCGGCGAAGAACGCCGCCGTGGCCCGGTCGAGCGTCGGCTCGGGGAGGCCGACCATGAAGAGCTGGGAGAGGGTGCGCTCGAGCACGGCGGTCCGCACGGCGGCCCCGTATAGCATGAAGTTCTCTGGACACAGCCCGGCCCCGCTGCTATTGGCGGCTGCGCAGGGAGGGGATGGCGGCGGACCGGACCACGGGGCGGTACATCGCCGTCGAGGGCCCGATCGGCGTCGGGAAGACAGCCCTCGCGCGACGACTCGCCACCGAGTTCGGGTCGCGGCTCCTGCTCGAACAGGTCGAGGAGAACCCCTTCCTCAGAAAGTTCTACGAGGAACCGGGGCGACATGCGTTTCAGACTCAGCTCTTCTTCCTGCTCGAGCGCTACCGCCAGCAGCACGAGCTCGGCCAGCTCGACCTCTTCACGCAGGGCACCGTCGCCGACTACCTCTTCGCCAAGGACGGCATCTTCGCCTCGCTCACCCTCGGGTCCGACGAGTACCACCTCTACCAGCAGATCTTTCAGATGCTCGATCAGCGGCTCCCCCGGCCGGACCTCGTCATCTACCTCGAGGCTCGACCCGAGGTGCTGCTCCGTCGGCTCCGCAAGCGTGATCGCGACTTCGAGCGCGGCATCAGCCCGGAGTACCTGGAGCGGCTGACGGAGGCGTTTCGGGAATACTTTCACCGGTACACGGAGGCCCCTCTCCTGGTGGTCAACTGTTCGGACATCGACTTCGTCCAACACGGCGGCGACCTCGCCGACCTGATCAAGGAGATCCGGGCCATGAGACAGGGGGTACAGCACTACATTCCGCTTGGATCCAAGTGACGACTCCGACCCCTCGTAGGGGCGGGGATTGAAACGGACCGAGACGGGAAGAAGTCCAGGGCGACAGACGCGAGCGGGCACGATGCCCACGGACACCGAGCGCACCAGCGCCGGGGATCCACGGGCGTGATTCTCGCGAACCTTCGCACCAGGACGGCCTCCCGGACCATCGGTCCGAGGAGGCCGTTTTCGTATGGAGAAGAAGAAGGTGACGGTACCCGACGTGACCCGCATGAAGGCCGCGGGCGAGCGGATCACGATGGTGACCGCCTACGACCACGCCTTCGCCCGGCTCCTCGACGAGGCCGGCGTCGACATGCTCCTCGTCGGCGACTCGCTCGGGATGGTCGTCCAGGGACTCGAGACGACGCTCCCGGTGACGCTCGACGAGATCGTCTACCACTGCCGGATGGTCGCGCGCGGGCGGCAGCGGGCGCTCGTCGTCGGCGATCTGCCGTTCGGGTCCTACCAGACGAGCCCGGCGCAGGCGGTCGACAGCGCGGTCCGGCTCGTGAAAGAGGGCGGCGCCGAGGCGGTGAAGCTCGAGGGCGGCCTCAACATGGCGCGCACCATCGAGGCGATCGCCGCGATCGACGTCCCGGTGATGGGACACGTCGGCCTCACGCCGCAGTCCGTCCATCGCATGGGCGGCCATCGCGTCCAGGGTCGCCGATCCGGCCACGGCGTCGGGGAGCGCGACCGGGTCATCGAAGACGCCCGCGCCGTCGAGGCCGCCGGCGCGTTCGCCGTCGTCCTCGAGTGCATCCCGCTCGATCTGGCGGCGGAGATCACCGCCGCACTTTCCATTCCGACCATCGGCATCGGCGCCGGCGTCCACTGCGATGGGCAGGTGCTCGTGCTGCACGACCTCATCGGGCTCTCGGATGCGTGGACGCCGCGCTTCGCGAAGCGTTACGCGGAGGTCGGGCGCGAGGTCGTCCGGGCCGCCCGCGAATACGTCGACGAGGTGAAGTCGGCGGCGTTCCCGACCGAGGCACAAGCGTTCAAGCCCGCGAAGGCGCTCGCCGGCTGATGCAGACGATCGCCGCACGGTCTGCCATGCAGGCGTGGTCCGACGCGCGGCGCGCCGCGGGGGAGCGGATCGCGCTCGTGCCGACGATGGGCGCGCTCCATGACGGACACCTGGCGCTCGTCGCCGAGGCGCGGCGGCGCGCCGAGCGCGTCGTCGTCTCGATCTTCGTGAACCCGATCCAGTTCGACCGGCGGGACGACTTCGAGCGCTACCCACGTCCGCTCGCCGACGACGTGGCGCGCTGCGAGGCGGGCGGCGTCGACGTCGTCTTCGCGCCGCCCCCCGGCGAAATGTACCCGGAGGGCTTCAAGACGGCGGTCGAAGTCTCGGGGCTGACGGCGCCGCTCTGCGGCGCGGTCCGGCCGGGCCACTTCCGCGGCGTGACGACGGTCGTGACGAAGCTCTTCCACGCCGTCCGCCCGAACGTCGCCGTCTTCGGCGAGAAGGACTGGCAGCAGCTCGCCATCGTCCGCCGGATGACGGCCGACCTCGACTTCGGGATCGAGGTCGTGGGCGTGCCGACCGTGCGCGAGCCCGACGGCCTCGCGCTCTCGAGCCGGAACCGGCTACTCGCGCCCGGCGACCGCGAGGCGGCGCGCTGCGTGCCGCGGGCGCTCGCCGCGGCGGCGACGGAGAGAAGCGCGCAGGCGATCGTCGCGCGGGCGACGGCGGAGATCGCCGCGGAGCCGCGCGCGCGGCTCGAGTACGCGGAGCTCCGCGATCCCGAAACGCTGGAGGAGGTGACGGAGGTGGCGGCGCCGGCGCTGCTCGCCCTGGCGGTCTGGGTGGGCGGCGTGCGGCTCATCGACAACCGACTCATCGTGCCAGCGGCGGCCGAGCGTGAGAGCGCTCGAGCCGGCCGACGGGGTACGGGGGCCTCGGAGCAGCGCAGCGCGCGAAGCGCGCGAGCAGCGGACGGGCCCCCGGAACCAACAGGAGAACGCTCATGACGCGAAAGATGCTGCGGGCCAAGATTCATCGTGCGACGGTGACCCAGGCGGAGCTCGACTACGAGGGCTCCATCACGATCGACCGGCGCCTGATGGACGCGACGGACCTTCTCCCGAACGAGGCCGTCTGCGTCTGGAACGTCACGAACGGCAATCGCTTCGAGACCTACGCGGTCGTCGGTGAGCCCGACAGCGGCGTCATCTGCGTGAACGGTGCCGCCGCGCATCTCGTCCGTCCGGGTGATCTCATCATCATTGCGGCATACACGTGGCTCGCCGAGGAGGCGGCGCGGGTCCACGAGCCGAAGGTCGTCTTCGTCGACGAGCGGAACCGGATCCGGGAGAAGCGCGCCGAGATCCCGATGAGGGCGGCGGGGTGACGAAGGAGGCCCGCGAGCGCGACATCACCGTCAACCGGCGGGCCTTCCACGACTACACGATCACGGAGCGGTTCGAGGCGGGCCTCGTCCTCGTCGGCAGCGAGGTGAAGGCGCTCCGCGAGAACCGCGCGAACCTGAAGGACGCCTACGCGCGCTTCTTCGGCGACGAGCTCTTCCTAATCGGCTCGCACATCAGCCCCTACGCGCCCGCGAGCCAGTTCGGGCACGACCCGGTGCGGACGCGGAAGCTCCTCCTCCACCGGCGGGAGATCGAGCGGCTTCGCGGGAAGCTCCTCGAGCGGGGCCTGACGCTCGTCCCACTCCGGCTCTACTGGTCCAAGGGGCGGGCGAAGGCCGAGCTCGGGCTCGGCGTCGGGAAGAAGTTCCACGACAAGCGCGCGACCATCCGCGAGCGCATGGAGCGGCGGGAGATGGACCGCGCGATGGCGGCGGGCCGGCGTCGGGGCTGATTTTCGGTTGCCGGCGCGCGCCGGGCTCACCTATACACGGCCCGTGTCGTCGATCCGCGTCGCCCTCGCCGACGTCGGCCGCCTCGGCCACGATCTCGTGCGCTGCGAGGGCGTCATGGTGGCGCGGGACGGGGCCGTGTGGGCCGCCGACGGCCGCGGCTCCTGCACGCGCATCGCCGCGGACGGCTCGCACGAGGAGCGGATCGGGAACCTCGGCGGCGAGCCGAACGGCATCTGCTTCGATCAGGGTGGACGCGTCGTGGTCGCGAACCTCGCCGGCTCCGTGCAGCGCCTCGATCCGGCGAGCGGCCGTCACGAGGTCCTGGCGACGACCGCGAGCGGTGTCCCGACGACGTCGCCGAACTTCCCGTTCGTCGATCGCCGCGGGCGGCTCTGGGTCTCGAACAGCACGCAGCGCGCGAACGTGATGGACGCGGTGACCGAGCCGCGCGGCGACGGGTTCCTCTTCCGGATCGACGGCGATCGTGCCGAGATCGTCGCCGAAGGGCTCTGGTTCGCGAACGGCGTCGCGCTCGACGCGGGCGAGCAGCACGTCTACGTCGCGGAGACGACCGCGTTTCGCGTGACCCGCTACGCGATCCGCGCCGACGGGACGCTCGGCGCGCGCGAGCGCTACGGCCCGGACCTCGGCGCCGAGCTCACGCCCGACGGGATCGCGTTCGACGAGGCGGGGAACCTCTGGATCGCGTGTCCGGCGGCGAACGCGATCGGGATCCTCACGCCCGCCGGCGTCTTCGAGGTCGTCGTCCGGGATCCCGAAGGGCTCACGCTGTCGCTGCCGACGAACGTCTGCTTCGGCGGTCCCGACCGCCGGACGGCGTACGTCGGCAATCTCGCCGGTCCCGCGCTTCAGACGTTCCGCGTCCCGTTCCCCGGCATGCCCCTCGTCCACCAACTGTGAAGGAGATCGAAATGCGCCTCGCCCTCGCCCTGCTGCTCGCGGTCCTCTCCTCGCGACCCGCCGCCGCGCTGACGTTCAAGACGGTCGAGCCGTTCACGGTGCACGGTGCCGACTCGCTCATCATCATCCCCGAGCCATGGAACGGTGGGCTCTTCATCTACGCGCACGGCTACACGGCGGATCAACGCACGATCGTGCCGTACCCGGCCGATATCACGCCGGACAACTTCGGGACGAAGCTCATGGGCGGCGACCAGGTCCTCCAGCTCCCGCTCCAGTTCGGCTACGCGGCCGCGACGACGACGTACTCGTCGGTCGGGTGGGCGGTCGCCGACGCGGTGAAGGACATCGAGAACGTCCGGGTCCACTTCGTCCGGAAGTACGGCAAGCCGACGCACACGTACATCTGGGGCCACTCCGAGGGTGGAATGGTCACCGAAGCGGTGCTCGAGCTCGCGTCGCCGACGTACGACGGCGCGCTGCCGTTCTGTGCGCCGGGCGCGGGCGCACGTCGGAACTTCAACGGCGCCTTCGACCTCCGCGCCGTCTTCGAGTACGTCTGCCGCGACGTCCCCGAGGCCCGCTTCGTCTGCCACGTCTGCTCGGGCGGCCAGGCGCGCTGCCTCGCCGATGCCGACTGTCCGAGCGGCGAGACGTGCGGCGGACCCGAGCCGGTCCCGGCGCCCGAGACCGGGCTCAGCCGGGAGTGCACCGACTTCCTCCTCGGCAGCCCGGAGCACGTGAACGAGAACCCGCAGTTCGACGACTTCGTCGGCCGTGCGGTCACGGCATGCTTCGGTGGCGACACGCCGACGCCGGAGCAGGCGGCGCGGAAGGATCTGTACCTCCGCGCGACGCAGATCCCGGAGAGCTTCCTCGCGACGGATGTCTTCTTCGGCTCGGTCGGGATCGCCGAGGTCTTCCATCGCCGCACGCACGAGCGGGCGCCGTGGGGCAACGGCGACGTCGACTACGCCTCGCCGGCGCTCACGCTCGCCGAGCGCGTCGCGTTGAACGCGGGCGTCCCGCGTGCCAGCTCGGCCGCGCCCGCCGTCAACTACATGCAGGCCTTCTTCGAGCCGCGCGCGCGGACGACGGCGAAGGTGCTGACGCTCCACGCGCTCGACGACGGCCTCGTCATTCCCGAGAACGAGGAGAAGTATCGGGAGGCGTATGCGGCCGCGAACCGTCTCGACCAGCTCGTCCAGGTCTTCACGCCGACGGGCGGCCACTGCGGGTTCACGGGCGCCGAGCACGCGGCGGCGTTCCTCGCGCTGACCGGCTGGGTGGAGCAGGGCGCGAAGCCGACGGCCGCGGACATCCAGGCAACGTGTCGCGCGGTTGCCCCGCTCGCGGGTGGACCGTGTCGCATCCGCGATGCCGAGCCGGGCGAATGGGGGACCCGAGTCGTCGAGCGCCGGCAGAAGGGCGCGCCGCTCCGCTCGCTGGTGTGCGACGGCGACGTCGGCGATTGCCCGGTCGCGAGCGTGTGCACGGACCGGAGGTTCTGCCGGTAGCGCGGTCGCTCCGGTTGCGGGTCCGGAGACCCGTCCATATATTGAGTGCGCTTCTGTGGCGTTTTGGGGGCGAATTGGGTTCGACGGGGGTGAAGAAGCGAGAGCTGCGTGCCGGGGGTCCTGTTCACCCCGTAATCCGGACAGGGCTGCTTAACTGCAGACGCAAACTACGCACTGGCTGCCTAATTAGGCCGCCCGCTTCACCTGTCTGCGCCCGTAGGGCGGGCTGAAGCGCCATTTTTCGGGCTGGGCCCCCGTCAGCGCCGGCGGGGCGGGGGCCGAGATCTAACGCCGGCTGGCCGCGCGAGATCCCGCCTGCGGGAGCGAGTGCGGCGAGATCAAAACGCAGGCTACGCACGTAGAGGCGCTCGTGGATGCACCTTCGGACGGGGGTTCGATTCCCCCCGCCTCCACTATACGGGTCAAAGGTTTTTCGGCCCCGAGCAGCGAACTAGCCGCGGCGGAGTTTCTCGCGGAACATCGCCTAGCCCGCTCGTGGCGGCATCGGACGTCGCGTCCGATTTGAGCAGTAAGAAGTCCGAACCCGAGTAGGACGCAACCGACGCGAGCGACCAGCACCCGCTGTCCGGATCGCCGGTCGGGTCGATGCGGGTCAGGTGCTCGGCGATTCCGCGTTCGCCGCCGGGAATCGTCACCGGCTGCGTTACGGCATTCAACCGCGCTCGTGCTCGCGAACCGTGCTGGACGCCCTTGCTCGATTCGGTCAGCAACGCGGCCGTCAGCTTGCGGTCAACCACGCTGTACGCCAGGGAATCGAGCCGCCGCCGGTTTTCCATGCCCAACCTCCGGCGATCGATTCTCCGCGCGGTGTCCGAATTGGCAAAATGGGCGCGGAGCCGTCCTGTTCGGGTATCCCCTATGCCCGTTACGCTGAAGATGGCGCCCTGTCCGCGAAGCGCCGTGGTCCTCGGCCATGGCGATCGCGCATGCAGCAGCGCCGATGCTCGTGATCAACTCGCCGGCGAACTAGGTGCCGTACGCGGAGCCTGTGTCGCTTTTTCGTTGACATCTTGCCTTGGCGTGGCGTAGACGTCCCGCCCGCATGACGGCGCGTAAAGACTGGCTGTCCGTGGTCCTCGCCGTCCTGTGTGGGGCCGCGTTGCTCGCCGTCGCGGTTGCCGGCTAGCGCTGTGGTCTTCTCGGCAAGCCCTCGACGCGAAGCGGCCGGCGGCTTGACGATGCGGGAATGACGACGCTCGCGGTTCGTGTCCCCCGCCGACTGCGCCGTCAGATCGTCATCCGCTGCACCGAGAACAACCGAACCGTGCAGTCGTTCATCGAGGATGCGGTACGCGAAAGGCTCGCGCGCCAGCACCGGCAGGTAGTGAGAGCGTGACGCCGATCCTCGATCCGACGCTGCGCGAGCTGCTCGAAGCGGCCGGGTACGCCTGGCGCGATCAGCTGGACGTGTGGGAGCACCCGAAGACCCACCGCGCCCTCGACGGCGACGTGGCGGTGACGCTGACGGTCGAGCAGCTCGTGTTCTGGCTCGACGAGGGGAGCGCGGAAACCTCTCGAGGAGGCGTCTTGCGCGCGTCTTCAGAGGGAGAAGCTGCTTCCCGTCACGCCCGTCCACAGTCCGAGGGTGCAGGAGCTACCGAAAAAATTGACGCCGGTGTTAGACTCCCCTCGTCCATGGCGGCGCTGGGCACGGTGGTAAAGACGGAGACCGCGCACGTCCTCGTCGTCGAGGATCACGCCGAAGGGCGGGAAGCCCTGTGCGCGGTACTCGACGTGAGCGGCTATCGGGTCGCCAGTGTGGCGACCGGAGCGGACGCGCTCGCGCTACTCCCGGTGGAAGTCTTCGATGCCGTCATCCTTGATCTCGGCTTACCAGCCGGCGATGGGATCGACGTCATCCGCGCTGTTCGCGAACGACCCAATCCGCCTGCGGCGATTGTCTTCACCGGGCACAACCGCCTACGCGACGTCGCCGAGCAGAACGGGTGCGACGCATTCGTCTTGAAGCCGGAGCTAGATGAGCTGCTACGTCGGCTCCGAAGCCTCATAGCGGATCGTCGCGTCGCGCTGCGCAAGACCAAGGCCGAACCGCAGTGACCGCGCACGAGCACCTTACCGCAATGGCGGAGGATGTTGCCCGGCATGCCCAGCGGGAGCGGGCATTCGTCGCGGTCGCGAAATCCCGGTTGTTGCAGGCACGTATCGCGCAGCAGTGCCAGCGGTCTCGATGGCTGGTGGCGCGGTCTCGATTCCTGCTCAAGCGCACCTGGCGTGTTAGCCTCAGAACGCGGTCGTCGCTGGGCTAGAGGACCGTTACCGCACCAAGCCGTACGTCTCGAATCGGCTACAGGTGCAAAGGCCGCCGACGCAGCCCTGACAACAGAACCACTCATCAACGCAGCGCACACCGCGACCGCCGTTCCCCTTCCATTCGCGTCGCGGCATCCCGCACTCGGCGCATGTCCGCTCCATCTCCTGCGCCATCCCTAGCGCCATCATGACGTCACCCCCGTGTTGCCCGCCTCGGTCCCTTCCGTACGGGCCGGTCGCCCTTATTGCCGTAGCCCGACATTGCAACCGTCTTCGCCTTCCGCCGCCGGTCCTGTGACAGCGACCGCCCGACGTCGGTTTGCTCGCTCGTGAACTGCCCCTCGCGGTCCCGCCGCACGTAGCGCTTCGCGCCTTTCGTCGCTTCGATCAGCTCGCGTTTGCCGGCCATCGCAGCACTTCCTTTCGCTCTCCACACAAAGAGCAGAATGTATGCCGGATGGCGGTGCGCGTCCGCGCTTTCAGTGTCGGTTGCGGTTCGCGCGCGACGGACGCTATCTCCCCACCGTTACCTTTGCGCCGCTTCGCTTCGCCGCCGGCGCCTTCCGATCGAGCAACCGCGGCGGCCTCAGCGACCGCGCGCGTGGCTCTGGAAGAGGCTTCTCACCCGACAGCAGCGCCGCCGTCGCGCTGAGCAACTCGCGCTCGACGTCGGCCGCCTGGGCGAACGGCCCGCGGATGTCTACCTCACCGCCGCGATCGTGCAGCACTTCCCACGCGCCGTCGGTCGTCGGGCGAAGCGCGAGGACGCCTCGGAAGCGACCCATCGAGGCGGGCGCCAGCACCGGACGCACCGGCACGCACGTTTTGGGACCGAAGCCATCCCGGGGCAATCGGC
>Ga0070741_10004710_pt1 | contig 31544 bp, 31 predicted proteins | sample Coa_R1_4_FD_66440 | JGI IMG/M metagenome (GOLD analysis project Ga0070741, IMG submission 66440) | Surface soil microbial communities from Centralia Pennsylvania, which are recovering from an underground coalmine fire - Coalmine... | ecosystem: Environmental > Terrestrial > Soil > Unclassified ... | reverse complement strand
ATGCAGATGGGAACACGATCTCATCCGGCGGCATTCTCAATGTGTACGACTTCGAAAACCACCTGATCAAGCATGGCAATGTAACGATTCTCTACGATGGCGACGGCAACCGGGTATCTGAGACCGTGGGCGGCGTGGCCACCAGCTACTTCGTGGATACGAACAATCCCACCGGCTATGCCCAGGTGGTCGAGGAACTCCAGAACGGCAACGTCGTGCGCCGTTATTCCTACGGCTTGGAGAGGATCAGCGAAACCCAGAACATCAACGGAACGCTAACCACCAGCTTCTACGGCTACGACGGCCACGGCAGCGTGCGCCAGTTGTTCAGTTCAACCGGCGCGATCACCGACCGCTACGATTATGATGCCTTCGGCAATCTCATCGCTTCCACCGGAAATACGCCGAACAACTATCTGTTTGCTGGCGAGTCGTACGACGCCGCGCTGGGAATGTACTTCCTGCGCGCCCGCTATTACAACCAGAACATCGGGCGCTTCTGGACGATGGACACATACGAAGGCGATCCACAATCTCCAGGCTCGTTCCACAAATATTTGTATGGTGGCGATGATCCTGTAAACAAACTTGATCCGTCCGGCAATGACTTTAGCCTGCCGGGCATTCTAACTACGAATGCAGTCATCATGTCACTTGCAAGCGGTATAGTCAGTGGTCTTATCGCGGGAGTTGATAAGAGCATGCAAGGGGCTTCGCCGTTGGAGATTGCCGAAGCCACACGCCGAGGAGTGCTGTTTGGCTTAGTAACGGGTCCATTCATAAATGTGACAATTATCCGTGCTGTAATTGCTGGACTTGCAATCGGTGGTTCCGCTGTCGGCGCCATAGATGCTTGGCTCGAACAGAAGAATAAGCTGGCGGCATTCCGAGCCTTGGTTCTCTTAGCTGCAATAGTCGGTGCAGGAAACCTTTTGGGATCTAACCCGACGCCAATAGGAACCGTCTTCGCACCAAGCGTAAACACACCATACGGACCTGCAATACAATCCATGAGTCCTGCCGCCGTTAACGCTCGTAATGCCGCTGCAAGTGGTGCAACTCTTTACAAGATCGGTGTTCTTGGCAAGAGCACGGCGTCTGATGCGCAGTTCTGGTCATTGGACAATCCGCTTACGACCCCTGGTTATGCACAGAATCAGGGAATGCCAGCACAGAATTTGCAAGGTGACAGTTTCGTTCTAACCGGCACTCTTAAACCGGGTGCTGCCTTCATAACAAGGCCGTCACCAGGTGTGGGAACAAATGCTGGAGGGGCCCTAGAGGTGGTTGTGGGGGAGGGTGGCGTTGATATCGACAGCTTTACTTCACACTAAGATAATAGGGAGACGGCGTTCCCATGGCTTCCTTCGTATGTAGAAAAGGATTAGAAAAATGGACGACGAGACACTGATGCTTCTGCTCAAAGGTGGTCACTTGAATATGCCCGAGAGAGTCGCTCGTGGTGTGTGGCCGCACGCCGCGCTTTCCTTCGATGACCTTGCGGATTTTTTGGCGAAGATATTGGAAAAAGAGGTTTGGTTCCCGTATCAGTGGGAGCCGCACCAAGCCGGTCAAGCCGTTCGTGAAGGCGGCACGATTGAGAAGCAAGGACGGCATCGGTATGTTTACCGCAACAGCGCATCTGTCCCTACCGCTCCGGCAACGGTGGGTCGAAGCGTAGAAAAAGTGTTCCGCAATCCACGCGATGCAGCTATTCACTACCTTAAGTGGGATTTACATCTTCCAGGAGACCTCGACGGTTGGAAGGTTGTGAAGTGAACTACGCCAGCCCCCTTTTGCTCTTAGCTGTTGCTTTCTGTCTACCCTTCAGGCCAGTCCTCAATCCGTGCGCGAGCTGGCCAAGGTGCCCCAAGGAAGCTTCCCAGCCATTCATCCCCTCATATTGGAGATGAGCACAGAAACGTTTGTTAGAGCATTGCTAAACAGAGACCTCACTACAGTGTCCGAAATGCTTACACGTGGACAAGATGTCAACTCAGTTTGCTGTGACGTGGGTTGGACTCCGTTGCACTATGCTGCTGAACATGGTCTAGTCGATGTAGCAACGTGGCTTCTCAATCACGGTGCCGATCCAAATATAAGAGACAATCATGGTCAAACTCCGTTATATATCGCAATAGATTCTGAAGCCGACACTGCAAGGCAGCATTTTGTGGCGACCGGAGAGCAAGGTATTTCCTCTGCGATGACAGAATTGTTGTTGATACGTGGTGCCGATCCGAACACAAGGAGAAATAACGGCAAATCTCTTCTTGAGTTGGCCAGGGGATGGGGGCACTTAGCGGCGGTTGACTTGCTCGTTAAGTACGGGGCCCACCAATAGATCAGCATTACCGATCCCCAGGGCAAGTGGCCGGCCCAGGACGGTTCTATAAACGGTGGCAAGAGAAAAACTTCTCCTGATCAGATCGGAGAGATGTGCTCGGCATCGAGCCCTCGTTGGGATCTGATGGATGGACGGGTGGCCCAGGCTAAACTTTTCTGATCCATAATTGCTCTCGAGGGTGCCCCACCCTAGCTTTTTTGCTAGGTGGGTTTTCCTTCTGTAGCAACCAGAAATTGATCCGCGCGGCATCACGCCGGTGAGCAACCGTTACGGTGACGTTGTTTACCTTCTCGACGGACAGACGGGCAGATGCCATCGACAGGTGGCTTTGACTATCTCCTATTTTTGCGTAGAAACTAAAAGCATGAACTTAGAAACGGCAAAACATCAGGTTGAAGAACGTGTGAACCAGAGCTGGACCGCCAGGGACCATGCGGCTGACCATGGCCCGCTTGTTGTGGTAAAGCACATTGAAAAACCCTATGGATGGGTATTTTTCTACACTGCAAAGAAGTATTGGGAAACGAAGGACATAAAACACGCAATCGCTGGTAATGGTCCTATTATTTTTGACCGGAGGACCGGGGCTGTCCATCAACTAGGCACAGCTACGCCACCTGAGGAACAAATTCGAGAATGGGAGTCGCAGAACTGGAAGCAACAAGTCTGATTTCACCGGAAGGGTGGAGGCAAGCTAGATGAATGAATCGGAGCCACCGCAACTTAAGATAACAGAAACACCCTGGAAAAGAATTGTACGGGTAATCTACAACCTTACTTGCGTTCTGGTCTTGATGACAGCAGTTTCGTGGGTTTACTACTTTGGTTTGTTGCTGAAGAACGGCTCGTCAGTTCCCACAGCAACCCAAACACAGCCACTGAATCAATACGGAACGACTGTTTATATAACATCTGCTGAAGAACTGTGGCTTAGTCGGCTGCGAATCCTTTTGGTGCTCGGCATACCACTGCTTGTCCTGGGCGGTTTTTTCCTTCATTCCATCGCAAAGATCAAACTGTACAGTCCTGTTTCGGAGTTGCCGACAGCGAGGCTAGGCGAAGGGACCGGAAAGAGAACTGTGCGAATAATCTACACGTCTGCTTTCATCCTCGTCCTGGTGGCTGGAGCACTGTCATTCTGCTACTTTGTTCTTTTAATGCTTAAGGGGTCGCCAACTCCCACGGCACTTCAAACAGAATCGCTATGGTCTCACGGAAGGATTGTTTATGTCACGTTGGTCGAAAAGCAGCGGTTAAACTGGCTATGGATATTTTTTGCCACTGGGGGACCCATTCTCGCTATAGCCGGTCTTTTCCTTCATTTTGTAGGCGGTATCAAACTCCTTTCCAAAGTGACATTCAAGTAGTGAAGACGACGGGGTTTTTGCTTCAAATCTAAGCCCATAGAAATCGCATTTGATATCACATCGTTGATAATTTGCCGATCGTAGATCATTCTGGAGCAGGGCATTGCTCCTGGGCTCTTTTGACAAACTCGAAAACAGTTCCATTGTCGCCATTGCAAAATTCCAGCGCATACGGGCTGCAAACTGAAAACGGGTTGGAATCTGATGACTCAATATTCCAACCCGGTTCAAATTTGGCTGATTATGTTCTTAGCGCCAATCGCGGTCGCGGAAACGATCGTCGCGATCGCGGTAGCGATCATCGCGGTCACGGTCCCTGTAACGGTCGTCGCGGTCGTGGTCGTTGCCCCACCGATTGTAACCATTCCAATAGTGGACCTCGTTCCAGCAACGCTGGCGCTCATTGTACAAGTCGCGACGGCGGTCATTTGCCTGGTGGCTGTAATAGCCGTGGTCTTCGATGGCGTCCCGCAGCCTCGACTCGGCCCTTTCTACCCGGAACTGGCACGTCCGTCCATCCTCGGCTTGGGCTTTCGGCGTTGCCGCAAAAAAGCAGAGTGCGCCGAAGGTTGCTGCAATTGCGATTTTCTTTCCGTATCCTGCCAACTTTGATTGTGTGTTCATCGATTGTGTGTTCATCGTGGTTTCTCCTCCATTTCTCCGGCCATACTTGCTTAAGATGCGTGCTCTGTTTTTCAGAGCTACTGCAGAAGTCTGAAGAGTTGTAAAGTTTTGCTGAAAATTTGATGAAGACTAATTTTTTGGGCGCAAAGCAAGCGGGCTGGAGTTCTGAGAAAGCAACTCCAACCCGTTGCATAACGCCGTCAGGTTAGCGGAAGTCGCGGTTGTAGTCGCGATTCTGGGAACGGTTATCGTTGTCGCGGCCACGGTCGCGGTCGTTGTTACGGTCATCGCGGTCCCGGTTCCAGTTGCGGTCATCGCGGTCGCGGTTGCGGTCATCGCGGTTCCAGTTGTGTTCGTTGCGCCATTGATTGCCGTAGCCATCCTGGTGGCGGGCCTGGTTCCAACAACGTTGCTGCTCGTTGTTCAGGTCACGTCGCCGGTCGTTGGCCTGATGGCTGTAGTAGCCGTGGTCCTGGATGGCATCATTGAGTTTCGACTCTGCCCTTTCCATACGCACCTGGCAACTGTTTCTGTCGTCAGCCTGCGCGCGCGGCACGCCAGCGAAAAAGCAGAGTGCGCCGAAGGTTGCGGCAATCGCGATTCCTTTTCCAATCCTTGAAAAGCTTGATTGTGTATTCATAAGTTCCTCTCATTCTCTTCGGCCATATTGGTTAAGATGCCTGCGCTCTTTCCGAGCCGGTTAAGAGTTGTGAAGCTTTTCTGAAGATTGGATGAAGGTGTGGAGATCTTTGAAAGAATTCAACGGGCCGCAAGCAATCGCGGCTCAGCGGGAATCATGTGCGCTGTCGTGCTTACTGTGGTCGCTGCTGCGACTGGGTGTGACTTGCTGAGCCTGGGCCTGTTTTTTGTTGTTGTCGCCATGGGAGGTCTGGCTGGGCTGTTCATGCTTGCTGTCGTGCTTGTCTTTCTTCTCGTCTTTGCAATCACGGTCTTGTTCGCGCTCTTCATAAGGATCGCGATTATCTTTCACCCTTGGAATCTGATAACCATGATCTGTCCAGTTGCCGCCGAAACCGGTTAGCGCGCACCGATCGCGCTGGGCGTTGAGTTCGCGCTGCCGGTCCTTGGCGTCGCGGCTATCGGCCCCGTGCTTGCTGATTGCATCCTGCAATCTGATTTCTGCTTTGGCAATGCGCGATTGGCACTCCGTAAATTCACTGGCAACTGCGGCGGCGGAGATCATAAAGAAAAACATACCTATGGACCCTGCCATCACGCCTCGCGTTCTAAGTTGCGTAAAGCTGAATCCTGCACTCATAGGGCCTCTCAGTTCCACTTTATAAAGAGATGCGTATTCGCCGCTTTCAGCCAATAAAGCTTATGATGTTTCGCGAAAAAGTTCACGGCATTGTTCGCTATAACACCGCCGGCGGCGTTTCAATGCACATTCACCTGTGACACGGCATGGCCGTGGCGGACAAAGAACTGCCATTTGTCCACATTCGCCGGCACCGCGATGTCGAAAAAGCCCACCATCATTTCGTTGTAGGTTTGGTCGCCCCACTCGACCGGGCTGTCAGGGTCAGGATTGTGCGGATTATTGCGCGAGTTGTCATACCAGGCAATCGCCTGCAACTCGGTGCCGGCCTTGAGCAAGCGCGGCTCCGCCAGCCGGTAGCTCAACTGCCAGTAGAAGTCGTAGTTCACGCGCAAGAGCGTCTCCACACTTTTATCCGGATTCACAATGTTGTACTCAAAGCGCTTTCCCCGCAGATGCATGTGCGGGAAAAAGCTGAGCAATGTAGCGTCGTTCGGCAGCGTGCCGTGCACTTCTACCTGGTAGTTCTGCGCGCCTGGCGGAATCGGAATCGCATGCTGGTCGTAGGCCAACTGCAACGTCAATACGCGCTGCTTTGGGGCCTGTCTGGCGAAGACCATGCCCACGCTGGTCTGGTCGCTGGCCGCGTGTCCATTGGTTGTGTAATGCATCTGGAAAACCAGGTCCGAGTGCGCGGGAATAAACTTTGCCATGCCGTCAGGCCAATGGTCGGGCGAGCTTCCGGGCGCATACACCAGAAGCATGTCACTGGTGGTCGAGTGCGCTTCATGGCGAAGGTTTTCGTCGCGCAGGCTCGACGCGGTGAAGGGAACGCCCACCGGCGCATTGCGCAGCCACTGCGAATCTGGCGGACGAATATACACCACCGCATGATGCACATGCTCTCGGCTCGAGGACCGGACCTCGGACATCTGCACCCACTTGCCTTCGGTGAAGCCGGTGGGCACGATCTCATAGGTGTACTCCACGTCTCCGTGGGCGGGGAGACGAACCGGCTTCGGCATCTGCACCACAAGGTCCGGATTGGGAATGTTCCAGCCGAGCGTCCAGTGCGGCGGTGGCGGCACGTCATGCGGATCGCCTGCCGGTGCATGGGCATCGGCCCAAGCCGCGAGAGTCGCAATCTGTTGAGATGTAAGCGACGGATCGTCAGAGAAGCGTCCGTACGCCGGATCGGCAAACCATGGTGGCATTTTTCTGGAAGTGACTTTTTCGCGAATGGCGTCGGCCCAGGCTCGCGTCTGCTGGTACGTCCGCAAAGGCATGGGGGCAATTTCGCCTTCGCGATGGCACACCTGGCAGTGCTGTTGCAAAATGGGAAGCACGTCGCGATAGAAAGTTGGAGTCGAACTCGGAGGCTTTGCCGCAGGCGCGCTTGCTGGCAGTAACATCAGCAATGCAGTGATGCTGAAGAAGATCGGGAACATCCATCGCACGCTGCCATTGGGGAAATTAGACATCAAGAAAATTGGCCGTCACTCTATTCTTGAATGACGGCCAGCTTGAAAGCAAATTTCTGCTTATTTATTGCTTGCTCAAAACCAGCAGAGTAAACGAATCCGGCTTCATCGTCGGACGCGGGCGCGGCTGGTCGGCCGTGGGCGCGGGCGGCGGAGTGAATTCCGCGGTCACGGTATAGACGGTGTGCGTCTTGGGATCGAGCGCCATGGTGCGCGCGCCCTTCTGCGTGGTCAGGTTTTGCACCACCGTGTATTTGTCGGGCGAATCTTCGTGCACCACGGTCAGCGTTCCGTCCCCGCCGCCGTTGGAGCTGAAGGCCAGTTCGGTGCCGGGGTCAAAGCCGTTGGCATCCACTCCCTCGCCGATGGGAACTGTGGTTATGACTTTGCCGGTGTCTGCGTTGGTAATGGCCATCATCTTGTTGTCGCATCCCGAAAACAGGCGGCGATGTTTTTTGTCGATGGCCAATCCTGAAGGCGACTCACAGGGAGCCAGCGGCCAGTGGTTGAGCACGGTCAGTTTCTTGGGATCAATCGAAACCAGCTCGCTCTTGTCTTCGAGGTTCACAAAGAGCCCGCCCTTGTCGTCAACCACGGCAAACTCCGGCTTGCCGCCCAGATCAATCGTCCCGGCAACAGTGCCGGTGGCCGCATCAATCGCGGTGGCGTCGTGGCTTCGGCCATTGAAGGTGAAGACGCGTTTGGAGGTCGGCTCATAAACAATGGAATCAGGATTGGTTCCCGTCTTGACCCGTGCTGTTTCTTTGAGCGTCTTGAGGTCAAAGATGACGGCGCTGTTATCGCGGCCGTTGCTGATGAAGCCTTTGCCTAGGTCCTTGACCAATGCAACGCCGTGAATCCCGTTCAGGTTGGGGATATCTCCCACCACCTTGAGATCGCCGGCGTCCAGCACCATCAGGTGCGTGCCGCGTGTGATGTAAAGGCGATTGGCGTCGCTATCCATGGCGAGATAGTCCCAGCCTCCCTCGCCTCCCAGCGTGCTCTTGGTTTTCACGGTGTAAGGGCCGCTTCCCTTTTCCGCCAGTAGAAGACCGAAGGTGAAAAGAATGAACACAAAGCAGGAAAAACGAACCAGCTTGAAAGTTTGCATGAGGTGAATCCTCCTGATCATAGAATTGCGCAGGCCAGTGTAACGCAGCGGATTCAGGAGCGGATGTTAATTCTTCTTTACCAAATTCTTTCAGCTTCCTTCATCGATTCTTCATTTTTTCTTTGTAGCGCCGGCGTCTGCCGGCCATCGTCTATTTTTCCTGGGACTCAGCCGCGGGCTCGGGAGCTTCTGGAATTTCCACCGCGCTTCCGTGAATCTCAAAGGTCAAAGGCGCGCTGCCGACAGGCTCAAAGGTCACCCGCGCCGGCTGGCGCTGCCATTTGGGGGTGGAACATTCCGAATCGGGAACGTCGCTGTTATGGGCGGCGCCGACTTCTTTGCGGATCAGCGGCTTTCTGCGCCCAATCTGCTCCACCACGGCATAAACCTTCTCGGCATCGCTGGAGATGCCGCAATAAGCGGCGTAATCCCTGTACCAACTCACCGCCGAATAAAAAGGATCGAACTCCGGCAGCGTCAACGTAGAGACCCGGCCAGTCTGGCGGTCCACCAGCAGCCATCCGCTGCGCTGCCACTTCCATTTGGGGACCGATTTTGGATCGTCGGGCAGCCAGTCGTTCACCCGGTAAGCCCGTCGCACCACGAAGACGCGGTCGGTGACATCGTGCGGATCGCCCATGGTGAATTCGCGCAGCTTGGAATCCACGTAGAGCCCGCGGATTTTCATGTCCTGGGCCTTGTTCTCCGCCGGGCCGACAAACCACTTCACCGCCATCCATTGCCCGAAGGTGACGGTGTGCTGCCGGGGCGCGGCAAATGCTTGCGCACAAATTGTTACAAGAAAGAAGACGCTACGGGAGAGTGCTTTCATCGGTAGAAATATATATTAACTGCTTGGCATCTCACCTGCATAACTCATGATAGTCCTGCCATTCCGCCTGGAACGATCCGCGTTCGACATCGCCATCTTTGAACTTTAATTCATAACTCCCGGTAATGCTGGTGTCGCTGTAGCTTGTGAAGGTAATCGTACTGCCGATGGCCGCCTCGCAATTTTCAGAATGAAGACAGCGCGTAGCCACTCCCACGCTGCTTTGCAGGGAAATCGGCTGGTGGATGGGTGGCGGCAATTGTCGCCACAGGCTGAGTGTAATTGAAGGCAGAGGAATTTCGCGTCCAGCGACCTTCGACTTTGTCAGGTGAATTCCAACCGCCGGGCCATCCCAAGGGGCGCATGTGTGGCGAGCTACCGCATAAGGGTAAGTTTCTTTCGTTGCTGTTGGCGCCGGCTGCAGTGCGGGAGCAGGAAACGCAATCGCGTCCACACAGCGGTTTTGACGGCACCTGGCCTGAAAAGGAACCGGAGAGCAGGCTGGACGCTGGCTCCACGACTCTCCGCAGGCAGCGCGAACCTGGGCCTGCAACTTCAGCAACTCCGCCTCTCGCGCCTTGCCCATTCCGGGCTTGGCCAATACCACGGGAGCAGCGCAAGAGTCGGCGCGAAGGTAATATCCATCGCAATCCACATCCCGGATGCAATGGTTGGGCTGAGCGCTCAGAAATGTCTCCAAAGCAGCCTGCTTTGCGTTACAGGTGTCGCCCGCCCACGCCGGCACCAGCAACAGGATCGATAGCGCAGCAAGAATTGCCGGTCTTTGGCAAAAAATTGTCTTCCCCGCAGATCGTAAAGACAAAATGTCCATATCGTTTAGAACGACGCAAACCGGCAAACTTGCACTATCTGGCCCCGATCTCATTTGCCAGGGACGGGCAATTGTAAAATCATTCCGTTTCCCTGGCCTGATTCCACTTCGGGCATCTGCCCATTCCATTTTTCCACCATCGCGCGCTGTATTTCCAATTTACGCATCTCGAGCAATTGCGGTGTCAGCGAACTCTGCAGAATGTGGTTGGCATCGGCCTCGCCCTGGGCGCGGGTAACGGCAGACTTGGCGTCGCCTTCAGCTTCGGCGATTTTCTTGGCGGCCTCGGCCTGTGTGGTCGCCAACTCGTTTCTGGCGCGCTCCGCCTCTTGAATCGCCTGTGCCTTGGCGGTAATGGACTGCGCAATCATGGTTGGGACACGCGGCGCCCCAATGAAGCCGAACTGCTGTACCTCGACACCCACGGCTGCAACTTTCTTCTCAATCATCTCCTGTACGTGGGAAAGGAACTCCGCCTTTTTCTCTCCGTAAATGTCTTCTACGGTGTAGGTGGAAGCGACTTCGTTCAAAGAATTACGCACAATGTCGCGCAAGACGCCGTGGGTGAACAGCTCCAGGTCGCTGATGCGGTACTTCACATAAAAATCCGGCGCTTTGTCGCGATCAATGGAATATGAGAGCGAAACATCCACCAGGATTTCCATGCCTTCTTTGGAGTTGAACCCCATCTCTTCGTTCAGCGGATGTCCCTCGCTTGTATCGCGTGTCCACTTCACCGTCTGCACGTAGGTGGGAAACTCGATAATCTGCGTTTGCAAAGGGCTATAAAAGACCCAGCCCGTGCGGATGGGGATTTCCGAAGGCCCGCGCTGGCTGCCAGCAAGGTTGATCTCAATGCCCACGTGTCCGGCCTCAATGCGCGTGACCTTCACGAAGAGGCTGCTGACGATAAAAAACGCAATCAGTCCCAACGTCGCCCAGATTGCATATTTCATCAATCTCCTCTTAAAAGCTTCGCTGCCAAATACATCGGCATGCTGTTCATCGGGGGTAATCACCTTCATAGTTGTTTCCTCCAGATCAGGTTCAAAACCATAGGAACGAGCAAGAGCAATCCCAGAATCATGGCGATTCCGCCATACAATGCGCGGTCACTGGGAAGGTTCATAAGATGAAAGGCCTCAGTCAGCAGGCCATAAGCGACCAGCAAGATGGCAAGCGTGAATACCAGGCGGATTAATCTGCCCATTGCATCCCTTCCTTATGGGGTGCGGCGCGAGTCCAGCCACTGAAAAAATAAAGCTGAGAATGTTGCTGTTTTATCACGTTGCAAGCAACCCTTCAACCGAAGTATCCTTTCCAACCACAATACTGATGATGGCCACCGCGACTCTTCCCCGCCGCCGCGCGCAGAAAATCCTGATCGTTGATGACAATCTCGATAATCTCGTGATTACCGGGCACCTGCTCCGCGCCCGCAATTATGAAGTTCAGACCGCAAGCAGCGCGGAGGCAGGGCAGGAACTCATTCGGCAGGACCCGCCAGACCTGATCCTGCTGGATGTCATCTTGCCCGGCCGCAGCGGCTATGAACTATGCCGCGAACTGAAGGACGATCCGGCCACGCGGCTGATCCCGGTGGTTATGATCACCGGCCTGAGTGACCGCGAAGACCGCGTCCGCGGACTGGAATCTGGCGCAGACGAGTTCCTCAGCAAACCCATTTTTCCCGAAGAGCTTTTTGCCCGGGTGAAGTCGCTACTGCGCCTGAAGGAATTTACCGACGAGTTGGATAACGCCGAGGCTGTCATCTTTTCCCTGGCCCTGGGCGTGGAATCGCGCGACCCTTATACCGGCAACCACTGCGAGCGCCTGTCGCGCTATGCCAGTGACCTGGGCCGCTATCTGGGGCTCGATGCGGAGTCCGTCCTCGCCCTCAAACGCGGAGGCTATCTGCACGATTTGGGCAAGATCGTGGTGCCCGACGACGTGCTCAAGAAGCACATGGACCTCACCCCCCAGGAGTGGGTCATCATGAAGCAGCACCCGGCCACCGGAGAAAATATCTGCCGTCCGCTTAAATCCTTGCGCCTGGTGCTGCCCATTATTCGCCACCACCATGAACACATGAACGGCACCGGATATCCCGACGCATTGCAGGGGGAAGAGATTCCCCTGCTCGCCCGCATCCTGCAAGTAGTGGATGTCTACGATGCCTTGCGCACCCAGCGTCCATATAAGGCAGCCCTGCCGTTTGAACAGACCCAGAGCGAAATGCTGCAGGAAGCCAATGCCGGCCTGCTCGATCCGTCGCTGGTCAATGAGTTCTTCTCTATGCTGAAAGCCAGCGAACAGGCGGCGTAAAGCCAGTTTCAAGTGGTTGGTTCCGAGTTTCCAGTTTTCTACTCGGATTATCTGCCGGTGCTTAGGTCGGGCCGTAGTTTCCCGCCGCCGTTGTTATGCCCCAACGAAACGCGCCTTCTACTGCGCCTCCATGGCGATCCAGGTCCGGTAAACCCAGGTCCTGTAAACCTTAGATCCATGTTGACATCTGTTGCTTGAAACTTGAAACTTGGAACTTGAAACTTTTTCAGTCAGCTCACAACGTTCCTGTCGGCAGAGCCGTCTAAGTTGCTCATGGATGAGTATGTGAAATATAGCATCGTCATTCCGGCCTATAATGAAGCCGCCCGTATTGCTCCGACATTGGAAAAGGTGTTGGCGCACGTCGCCCACCAGGGATGGCAGGCCGAAGTCATTGTGGTCAATGACGGGTCGCGCGATAATACCGCCGAAATTGTCCGCGACTGGGCCCGGCGTAATCTGGCGATCAAGCTGGTGGAAAACCCCGGCAACCGCGGCAAGGGATACAGCGTGCGCAACGGCATGCTTCACGCGCAGGGAGATATTCTGCTGTTCAGCGATGCCGACCTCTCCTCTCCTATCTATGAAGCCGGCAAACTCTTTACTGCCCTGGAAAACGGAGCCGATGTAGCCATTGGCTCGCGCTGGATGAATAGCGCATTGCAGACCGAAAGGCAACCGCTTCATCGCCAGCTCTTTGGGCGCGTCTTCAACCTGCTGCTCAGGATGGTTCTGAATCTGAAGCAAAGGGACACGCAGTGCGGATTCAAAGCCTTCACCCGCCGCGCCGCCGATGCCATCTTCCCCCGGCAGCGCATCGAACGCTGGGGCTTTGACCCGGAGCTCCTCTTCCTGGCAAATCAGCTTGGATTTAAAGTGGCGGAGGTCCCGGTGGAATGGGCGCACGACGAGCGCTCAAAAATCAATCCAGTGCAGGATGGCATCAAGATGTTTTTTGAGATGCTGAAGGTCCGCTGGAACTCGATCACCGGCAGATACAAGGCCCCGCACCTGACCTCGGCTCCGCCAGGGGTCTCCGTTACCGAAAAAACCGCATAAGCGATAACGTGTGGCACAGCCGTCCCGGCTGTGGATCTGCTTTGGCTGAATGCTGATTGGTCTTCGCCAAAAAGCCCAAACCATCCGGCCTGGGCTCTTCAAAATTTTTGTATGTCAAAGACTTACGAAGCTGCGGCGCGGAAAGTTCTGGCGCGCGGCACGGCGGTTACTCCTTTGCCGCGCTCGAGCATGAGGGTCATGCTGTTGGAGCACCGGCCACAGAGCCAGAAGTGCTCCAGGCGCGGGGCTTTGCGGGATGAAGCAACCAGTTGCGGGCCAGTGGGGCGAATTTCTCCCGACCCATCTACTTCCACTTGAAAGATTTTGCCTTCACGGAAGTAATGGAACGGTGTTGAACAACTAGGATTGGCGCATTTTGAAACCATTGACATCCTCCCGAATCAAAATCAGTAAGTTCTGCAAGATTGTCCTGGCAGGGCGGAAGCCATTGGGTTTGATTGCTTGCTCGGCCAGGGGTAACTGAGCAATCGCCGTTAATCTGATGCAGAAACCGGACGCTGAGTCGCCGGGATAATTGAAATTTTTTAGAAGCTAAATGCTTCCCGGGTACGTTCTTCGTATAATGGATCATATCCGCAAACTTCGCCTGAATTCAACCCCCAAAATGATTCGGCGTAATTTGGCGCAAGGAACTCATGAGCATTACTCAAACCGTGCCGGATACGGCACTGCAACGTACTGATAATGAAAGGGTTTTTGAACTCTTTCGCCGCTGGGGATACCTCCAGGCCACCCTCGACCCGCTCGGGCATATGGCCCCTGAACCTCATCCGGAACTCGAAGTTGCCGGTGATGCCGCCGATGAGGCCAGATCGATTTACTGTGGCTCGATTGGCGCCGAATTCATGCACCTGCCGCAGGCCGAGCGCCGCCTCTGGGTGCAGGAGCGCATGGAACAGCGCTCTCAAAAACAAGCCCCCGATGCCGGACGCATTCTGGAGCGGCTGATTCGTTCCGAGCTCTTCGAGCAGGTCATCCAGGCGCGCTACCTTGGAACCAAGCGCTTCTCTCTGGAAGGCTTGTGCGGCCTGGTTCCGCTTCTGGATGAAGCGCTGGAAGTTGCCGCAGCTCACGGAACCGTCGAGGCCCTGATGGGCATGAGCCATCGCGGCCGGCTCAACGTCATGTTGAATATCGTCGGCCGCGATGCCGCTGAAATCTTTGCCGGCTTTGAAGATGTTGACCCTCGCAGCGTCCTGGGCGCAGGCGACGTGAAGTATCACATGGGCGCCACCGGCGAATTCAGCACGCGCAGCGGAAAGAAAGTCAGCATCCACCTGGTTTCGAACCCGAGCCACCTGGAGTCGGTAGACCCGGTCGTGCTCGGACGCACCCGCGCCAAGCAGACGCGTTACCACGATGCCGACCGTACCAAGTACCTGCCCATTGAGCTCCACGGCGATGCCGCCTTTGCCGGCCAGGGGATTCTGGCCGAAACGCTCAATCTTGCCGGCCTGCGGGCTTATGACGTCGGCGGAACGCTTCATATTATTTGCAACAACCTGATCGGCTTTACCACCAACCCCAGTGAGCTGCATCCGACGCGCTTTGCCTCCGATGTCGCCAAGCGGCTGCCCATTCCCATTTTTCACGTCAATGCTGAAGACCCGGAAGCGATCATTCGCGTGGCCAATATGGCGGCTGAATATCGCTATGAGTTCTCCAGCGATGTTGTGATTGACCTGATCGGCTTCCGCCGCCACGGACACAGCGAGGTTGACGACCCCACCATCACGCAACCGGGCCTTTACAAAATCATTAACGCGCATCCTCCACTGTGGGAGGTCTACGCGCAGAAAAACAAGCTCGATCCCGCGCCTATCATCGAGCAGATAAAAGCCGAACTGCAGGACGCCCAGCAGCGCGGCAAGACCATAAAAAAGAAGCCAATTTTTTATTCCCTGCCCCGGTACTGGGATAAGTTCGTCGGCGGCAATTACAAACCGGAATACGAAGTCCGCACTGGCCTTGATGCCGCCGAGCTTGGCGCCATCACTCAGGCGCTGACAACGGTGCCGCCGAACTTTACGCCACATCCCAAGATCAAACGTTTGCTGGAAGAGCGTGCCCGTATGGGCTCTGGAGCCAAGCTGGTGGACTACGGCATGGCTGAAGCGCTGGCCTTTGGCTCGCTGCTGAAGCAGGGTGTGCCCATCCGCATGAGCGGGCAAGACAGCCGCCGCGGAACCTTCAACCAGCGCCACGCCGTGCTGATTGATGTGGAGAACGAGCAGGAATATATTCCCCTGTGCCACGTGTCAAAAGACCAGGCAAACTGTGAAATTTACAACTCCACCCTCTCCGAAGCCGCTGTGCTCGGCTACGAATACGGGTATAGCCGCGATTATCCTGAGACCCTGGTGCTCTGGGAAGCCCAGTTTGGCGACTTTGCCAACGGCGCTCAGGTAGTGATTGACCAGTTCACCAGCGCGGGTGAAGACAAGTGGAACCTGTTTTCCGGCCTGGTTCTGCTGCTGCCGCACGGATACGAAGGCCAGGGACCGGAGCACTCCAGTGCCCGCATCGAGCGTTATTTGCAACTGGCGGCTGAAGACAACATGCAGATTTGCCAGCCCTCGAATGCCGCCCAGTATTTTCACCTGCTGCGCCGCCAGGCATTGCAGAAATGGCGCAAGCCCCTGGTTGTCTTTACTCCCAAGAGCATGCTGCGGCACCCTGACGCCAGCAGCAACCTCGACGACTTTACCCGCGAGCGCTTCTGGCGCGTCGTGCCTGACGACGAGGCCGGCGATGCATCGCGCCTGTTGCTATGCAGCGGTAAGATTGGCCACGAGCTGCGGCATGCCCGCGCCGCGCGCAAAGACACCAGTACCGCCATTGTCTTTCTCGATCAGCTCTATCCCTTTCCGGAAAAAGAGCTGGCAGCCGAGCTGGCGCGGCACCCGAAAGTTCGCGAAATTATCTGGATCCAGGAAGAGCCGGCCAACATGGGCGCTCATTCCTACGTGCTGCCCTGGCTGGAGCGCGTAGCCCGCAATATCCCCGTGCGTTCGATCAAACGCTCAGCCAGCGCCAGCCCGGCCACCGGCTCGGCCAAAGCGCACGAAATGGAACAAAAGACGCTGGTGACGCTGGCGTTTGGGAAGTAGCCGTTAGCAATTAGCAGTTGGCAATTAGCACTTGGTATTTAGCCAGACCAGTTTCCGGACGCAGTCTAAGGTGGATTCATGGCCGCTGAACCCTGAATACCAAACCCTGAACTCTGTTTACGGGCCAAATGCTAATTGCTAAGTGCTAACGGCTCCTTAAAGCGTAAACTAAATCTTGGCTATCATAAAAACCTAGGAGCGGATTCATGGCAAATGAAACGGTACAAGCAAAGCGCATGGTCCATTGCGTGAAATTAAACAAAGACCTGCCCGGGCTCGACGAGCCTCCCTTTGACGGCGAGCTGGGCAAGCGCATCTATGACCAGGTTTCAGCTGAGGCATGGCAAGGGTGGAGCGAGTTCTGCAAGATGGTGCTGAACGAATATCGGCTGAATCCAGCCAGCCCGCGCGACCAGCAGGTCATCGTGCAGCACATGGAACAATATTTCTTCGGCCAGAATCAGGCGGCGCACCCACCCGATTATGTCCCCCCAAGGCCTAAGGCCGGTTGCAAAAAGGATGATTGGTAGAGACGTAGCTCCGCTACATCCCCATGCCGAAGAGCACAAATTAGACGGCATACGACATGATAAACATCCTCCAACTCGGACTGATCGACTACGAGACGGCGCTGAAGCTGCAGCAATCGCTGGTCGAACTGCGCAAACAGGACCGCATCGCCGATACCCTGCTGCTGCTCGAGCATCCTCCGGTCATCACCCTGGGACGCAACTCCAAAGCCGGCAATCTGCGGGCCTCCGCTGAAGAGCTGGCCGCGCGTGGCGTGCAGATCTTCGAGTGCAACCGCGGCGGCGATATCACCTTCCACGGACCAGGCCAGCTCGTGGGCTATCCTATCTTCGACCTGCGCGCCTTCACCGATGAACATGGCAACCGCAAGACATTGGGCGCAGTAGACTTTGTGCGCCGCATGGAAGAAGCCCTCATCAGGACTTGCGGCGACCTCGGCATTCCGACCGAGCGAGTCGAAGGATTGACCGGGGTATGGACGACAGCAGATTCACCGCAGAGCCGCGGAGGCGCGGAGAAAAATTCTGCGGATCAACAAGCTAAGATCGCCGCCATTGGCGTGCATATTTCCCGAGCCGTCACTTCGCACGGCTTCGCCCTCAACGTCAGCAACGATTTAGACTATTTCAACTTAATTGTTCCCTGCGGAATCCCCGACAAGCCCGTGACCTCAATCGAAAAAGAGATCCGCGAGAAGCGCGCCTTGCGCGAAGGAGAACCCCCCACCATGCAGGAAGTAGCCCACACGATCGCCCGCAACTTCGGCCGCGTATTCAAGAAACAAACTCTATGGCTGGAATCGCTGGAAGATTTATTCGCCAGCGCCTCGCCTGCCCTACCTGCCAATCAGGATACTCCGGCCAAGCCTCCCCGCGAACTGGAAGAGATGCACGGCAACAGGACATTTTCTGTTTAAGATATAGGATCTTAAAGTACGGGTTAGACCTAGCTTCCCCGCGCACTATGCAAAAGCAATCATTCAGTGTCTTCGCAGATTACTACCAGTTTTATCTCTGGGATGAGGAAGCTTCCCCTGAACCACCAATCAACTGGACGGATGAAGATGTCGCGCGTCGTTTAAAGGCGGAAGCAAACGTGGTGGTCGTATGTCCCATTCGTAATATGACCGTGCCGGTGGAGATGGAAATTCACGAGACTGAGCCTGCTTATGATGCGGCAGCGTGGGACCACATTGCGGAGTGCAGCCTGAATCTGCCATCCGGCAAGTTGCAGGTTCACGAATGTACCGGCGGTCCGGTTGCAAATTTTCGGGTTTCTCCCGGCACTTACCGGGTCCGGGCATTCTATGGCTCACTGGGCAGCCTCAGCGAAGATGGTCTGGATGGAAATGACCACTATCACATCGTTCTTTGGCCTGCGGCTCACGGAGATTTGTCTGTTATCAAAAACTGGACAGGAAACAAGTAGACACCTGGTGGCATATGTAATCGCGGGTACTTCGGCCAAGTCTTCAAATATCCGACTACTCGTCTGTTGTACATTCAATCCCAGCGTTACAATAAAAGCCAGCGCCGGCTCGCATGAAGAAAACCCCAACGCCGAGCTCCAGGAAGACTTCAAAGAACTTGAAGACTCGTGTGGCACAGCCGTCCTCGGCTGTGGGCGACGGTGCATCGCGGAAAGCCTTGTCTATTTCCCGTCCCAACAGAGCCTCCCGCAACGGCGCATCATCCCAGCCAATCGCCACAAATCCCCACGGTATCCCCGACTGGCGTCTCGAGCGGCCCGACTTCACCACGGTTGAAGTCAGCAAGAACGGAAACGTTCATTACGAAATCCGGGGAAACCTGCGCGCACCGGCGCCGCCCATCCGCGATTCCAAATACCTGAAGCCGGAGCAATGCGTCGAGCTCTACCGCTGGATGCTGCTCAACCGCAAGATGGAGCAGACCCTCGAGACGCTCTACAAGCAAAGCAAAGTCGTAGGCGGAGTCTACTTCGGCCTGGGACAGGAATCCTGTTCCTGCGCCTCAGCCTATGCTCTGGGTAAAGATGATTGGTTCGCGCCCATGATCCGCAACCAGGGCGCGCAACTGGTGCGCGGCTTTCATGCCCGCGACATCATGATGCAATACATGGCCAAGGCCGGCTCTCCCACGCATGGTAAAGACGGAACTTCCCATTATGGGGATATCGAAAAACGCCACATGGTCTCGCCGATTTCCATGCTGGGCGATCTGATTCCCGTGATGGCCGGCGTGGCCCTGGGCGCGCGCCTGCAGGGACGCAACCTTGCCGTGCTCACCTGGATCGGCGATGGCGGCCAATCCACCGGCGTGACCCACGAGGGCCTGAACTTCGCCGCCGTGCAGAAGCTCGGCCTAGTGCTGATTGTCGAGAACAACCTCTGGGCCTACTCCACGCCCACCGAGATGCAGTTCACGGTAAAAGACCTGGCCGACCGCGCCATTGGATACGGAATCCCCGGCGTGATCGTTGACGGCACAGACGCCTGCCAGGTCTATGACGCCACGCACGAAGCCGTGCAGCGTGCCCACCGGGGCGAAGGCGCGTCACTGATCGAAGCCAAGATGATGCGCATGAAGGGCCACGCCATCCACGACGCCGCCGCCTACGTCCCGCAGGAGCTGATAGAGTACTGGCGCAAGCGCGACCCCATCGCCCGCTTCGAAAAATACTTGCTGGGGAAAAAATGGCTGAGGCCCAAACAGAACGAAGCGCTCATAGCCGAAGTGGAAAAAGAAATAGAAGAAGAACGTACCGCTGCCGAGGCCTCCCCCATGCCCAACCCCGAAGACGCAGCCAAAGGCGTGTGGTGCGACGGATGTCACAAGATCAACCCGAAATACGGAAGGCCCAAAGTTGCCAAGGGCTCCGGAAAGTTGAAGGAGTCAGGGGCGGCGATACATTTTAAATAGCATTCAGCACTCAGCATTCAGCCAAAAAGAGTTCGCCACAGAGGCACAGAGAAAATTGAGTCATTGTGTGATTAGGGCATTGCGGATTAAAGTCGACGTGCCATTGTGAGATTCGATGAAGCTATGGGTAATGATCCGCTCACTCAATGTCTTTTGCGCTTCTGTGTGAGTGTTTTGTGGCTGAATGCTGATTGCTGAGTGCTGAATGCTCACGGAGAACCGATGTCCCAAGCAACCTATCTCGAAGCCATTCGCCAGGGAATCTGGGAAGAGATGGAGCGCGACCCTGCCGTCTTCTGCATCGGTGAAGATATCGGCATCTACGGCGGGGCGTTCAAGGTCACCGAAGGGTTTATTGACCGCTTCGGCCCCGAGCGGGTGATTGATACACCCATCGCCGAGTCGGCGATCGTGGGCGCGGCCTACGGTGCGTCGCTGACCGGGCTCCGTCCGGTAGCCGAGTTCCAGTTCATGGATTTCATCGGCTGCGCCTTCAACCAGATCGTCAACATGGTGGCCAAGTCGCACTACCGCTGGAGCGCGCCCGCGCCTCTCGTTCTGCGCGGCCCTTGTGGCGGCGGGGTGCACGGCGGGCCCTTTCATTCCCAGAACCCGGAGATGCCTTTCGTGCATACGCCGGGGATGAAAGTCATCGCGCCGGCCACGCCGCGGGACGCCAAAGGGCTGATCAAATCCGCCATCCGCGACAATAATCCGGTGCTCTTTCTGGAGCATAAGTTACTCTATCGCCGTATTAAGGAAGAGCTTCCCGAAACGGGAGAGGAAATTATTCCCATCGGTAAAGCGCGTGTGGCGCGCGCGGGAAAAGACATCAGCGTGATTACCTACGCCGCCATGGTGCATACCGCCCTAGAAGCCGCCGGCATTCTGAGCAAAGAAGGAATCGAGCTGGAAATCATTGACCTGCGCACCCTGCTGCCCCTCGACCGCCAAGCCATCGCCGCAACCGTGAAGAAAACAAACAAAGTCATCATCCTGCACGAAGACACCAAGACCGGAGGCCTGGCAGGAGAGATTACCGCCATCATCAACGAAGACGCCTTTGAAGATCTCGATGGGCCGATTGTTCGCATCGCCTCGCTCGACACGCCGGTGCCCTTCTCGCCACCTTTGGAAAATTTCTTTCTACCCAAAGCTGAAGATGTGGTGCGCGAGGCCAGGAAGCTGCACATCTATTAAAGGGCCGAGGATTCCATGGAAGCCACGCTTAAAAAACTGCGTATCGTACAAATCTCCTTGATAGGCTGGCTCGCATTGCTCATCTATCTTATGGAGCGTATGCCCCTGCACTCAGCGCCGAAAACATTAAAACCTGCTGTTCTGTGGACGATCGCTGCTTTCGGCGTTTACCTCACCATTATGATTTTTGCTTATCGAGTGCGCCGTCTTTCCCCCGCCCGGGAGAAACTGCGGCTTCAGCCTACCGATGTTGTTACGCTAAGAAGGTGGCAGCTATGGAACATCGTGAGTCTTGTTTTGTCTGAAAGCCTCGGTTTCTATGGAATCTGCTTAAGAGTGCTGGGTGCTTCTTTCTTTCAAGCAGCAGGCTTCTATGCTGGCGCACTTGTTCTCCTGTTGCTCTTCACACCACGCCGGCCATAACATCCTTGTTGAGAAAATTTCTATATGAAAATCAATCCTATCGTATGGTCAAGCATTCAGGCTGAAGACATGTCGCCGCTGGTCACGCGCCAATATGTCTCTGGCGAACAAATTACGCTGGCGCGCTTTGAGCTGAAGAAGGGTTCGGTAATCCCCGAGCACAAGCATGCCAACGAGCAGATCAGCTCCATCATCTCAGGCTCTCTCGTCTTCCACATGGATTCGCGCGAGATCATCGTGCACGCAGGCGAATTTCTGGTAATTCCGCCCCATGTGCCGCATGGTGCGGAGGCGCGCGAGGATTGCATTGCCATTGACGTCTTCAGCCCTCCCCGCGCCGACTGGGCGGCAAAGCAAGATGGCTACCTGCGGCAGAAATAATTCTGAAGCGCGGGAAATCGCCTTCAGGCAGTAACGATTTTTTCGTCGCTGCTCTTTTTCGCTCCATCCAGGACTTCAATCTGATGGAAGCGTTCCAGGTCAACCATGACGGGTTTGCCACCGGTCTGTTTGGTGAACACGCTGGCAAAGCGCGCGTTCCACATGATTTCGTCGGCGGTGTAGGAAGTGCGGCTGTATACGATCTGGGCAAAAGCTTCGTCCACACCATTGAGCAGGATGAGGAATTCGCTCTTGCTGTCGTACAAATCCTGTGCCTTCATGCCATAGAGCGGGCTGTTCCCGTCAATGGGATGCACCACAGTCCACGTTAAAGGAAAGAATGTCACCCTCTCGCGCTCCAGCGCCAGTTGATAGTACTGCCGTATATAGCCGCGATCGGTGAGCTCGAAGCGCGAGAACAACAGCTTGGCCTGCACCTCGATAATCTCGTTGCGGCGGGCATTGACGATGCGGAATTGAAAGGCAGTAATGCCGCGGTAGGGCGCGATGACGGCATGACGGCTGTAAACGATCTTTGCCGTGGGACGCGAGAAGCGGGCGAAGATCACACCAGCCACCAGCGCGACCGCCAACAGGCTCACGAAAGATTCCAGCGTGGCCAGTGTATTGGCGGCAAATCCCGCGGGAACCACATTGCCATATCCGATGGTGGTGAAGGTCTGAATGCTGAAGAAAAACGCCCGCCAGAAGCCGGTGCCGGTGTTCGAGTTGCCCTGCAATGCCTGTGGGCCAAGCATCATGAAGCCCAGCGCAAAAAGAACATTGATGAGCGCGAACGAGCCCGCCATCGTGGCGGCAAATCGCGGCAAGCTCATGGTCAGCAACAACTGGTAGGCGTGGAGCGAACGCCAGAACCCCAGTCCCTGGCGGCGCACATTAAAGCTGCCATCGCGGTTCAGCAGGCGCTGTGCAGATTCCTGCGAAACCACGCTGCCAAAGCCCAGGTCGCGGTCTGTTTTCTCTATATCAACCGGCGAAAGCTTGGTATTCATGGTCGCCATTGTAGATTGTACAGAAAACTGAAGTGGCTATTTTGGCGCTTGGAATATCCGAAAAGCCGGGGTAGAGTTGTGCCGTGGCACTGCATTATCTTTACGCTCCGGCGCTGTTGCTGGTCTACTACATGGTGGTGTGGTTTTTCTATGGCCGTGACCCCAGGCCCGGGCCAGTGGTCACACGCTATACGCCTCCCCTCGGACTCACGCCCGCGGCAGTGCGTTATCTGCTGTTACACAACACCGATGGCCGCGGCCTGGCGGCATTGCTGGCCGACCTGGCTTATCGCAAGCGCATCACCATCGAACCACTGGATGGCAAATATCGCGTACGCTTCGTAAACTCTTCCGGCCCGCCGGAACCGCTGCCGCCCGAGGAACAGATCGCCATGGATCTGCTGCTTGCATGGGATACGCCCACCACCGCCGGCCCCGTGACCCTCGACATGGATTATGCCCCGCGCAATTCGGGGCTCATTATGGGAGTCCTGGGCTCGCTGCAAAAGCAATATGACAGTGTGTTCTACACGAACAATTACGGCCTTATCGCATTAGGAGTGCTGGCCACCTGCCTGTTGTCCGGCGCCATGATATTCACCATGCCGGCCACCGGCGGCGAGATTACATTCCTGACTCTATGGTTTTTGCTATTGTCTTTAATATCGGTCATCGTTCTCTCCACGGCGAAAAATGCGTTGACCGGAAGATCGGCCGTCAAGAATGTGATTTTTGTTTTTGCGCTGCTGTGCGCCTTATTGGCGCTGTTAGGTTCCCTTGCCTTCCATATGGCGCAGCGGTCATCGTGGGATTTCGTTGTGGCGCTGGGGTTGCTGGCTGTAATCAATATGATTTTCGTTCCTCAGATGAAAGCCCTTACCAAAAAAGGCCGCGAGCTGATGGATTATCTGGCCGGCTATCGCCAGTACCTGGTCGCGGTGGAAAGCGACGTCATGAGCCGCATGAATGCGGCAGGCAAGCCACCTGACTTGCTGAACGAGCATCTGCCGTACGCTATCGCCCTCGATGTAAAAGTAAACTGGGGCGACCACTTCAGCAGCACCTTCTTCTTCACAGCAGCGGCTTCCAATGATGCATAAGGATTCCGAAAGAGAACCAAACTATGTTCTATCTTCTTAAGACTGAGCCCTCCGAATATTCTTTCTCTCGCCTGCTGCGCGACGGCACAACTGTCTGGGATGGCGTTACCAATCCCGTGGCGCTAAAGAACCTGCGCGCCATGCAGCCGGGCACGCAATTGGTCATCTATCACACCGGAGACGAGAAGCGCGTTGTAGGCACGGCCTCGGTGGTTTCCGTAGATAGCAACGATCCTAAGAATCCCAAGGTAAAAATCAAGGCTGGCAGCGCTCTCACCCGGCAGCCATCGCTGGCAGAAATCAAGGCAAACAAGCTGTTCCAGGATTCTCCATTGGTCAGGCAGGGCCGGCTTTCGGTGGTGCCTTTGAGTGAGGAGCAACACCGTTTCCTGATTAAGGAAAGTTAGGGGACGCAGCACGCCACGTCTCTGTGAGAATTCAAGAGCGGGAACGCTGTCTCTCCCTGCGCTCATACAGCTTGAATATGATCAGCATGGCCAAAAGCCAGAGCACAAATCCGGCGGCCATGTAGAGCAGCATCCATCCCAGCATGGCGATGGCGCTTCTGGGGTGCCGAAACAACGCTGCGATCAGCGGCAGGAACATTACCAGCAGAATAAAAAGCCACTCCGGGTACTGATATCCCAAAAAGCTTCCCCGCGTGCGTGTCTGTTCGCCAGACGGATCTGGCATTGGAGCCTGGTCTGACGATGGCATTTCGTCGGGCATGCGCCTAACCATAACATAGACCAAAGCAGATACACTTTGGAGATATGCGACTGCCCGCTGCGCTTGAAAAAAGCATCGAGGATCAACTTTCCGCATTCGACCGCAGAGGGCTGGCGCGCGCGGTGGAGGAGCTCTCACGAAGCTATCGGAATACAACAGCAAGCGCGAATATTTCGACGGGTTTTGTTGCCAGCGACGTACAGCGCGCAGCCTATCTGCTTACACGCCTGCCCGCAACCTACGCGGCCATTCATGCTGTACTGCGGGAAGTAAAGGAACGCATGCCTGGCCTTGAAATTCGCAGCCTGCTTGATCTGGGAGCGGGCCCAGGAACGGCGATGTGGGCAACGGCAGAAATCTTCAGCGAATTGGAGCGCGTCACGCTGGTCGAACAATCCAGTGGCTTCATCCGCCAGGGACAAAAATTCGCCGCCTGTGCGACCTCAGCCGCCCTTCAAACCGCCCGCTGGGTAGAAGCTGATTTGAAGCATGAAGCCGGACTTCCCGAGCACGATCTGGTGATCATCTCGTATGCGCTGGGTGAGCTGCCCTCCACCAGCCGTGGCCAAGTTCTGTTGAGCGCGTGCAGGGCTGCAACCAAGGCGATTGCAATCATTGAACCGGGAACCCCGCGCGGCTTCGAAGTCATATTGCATGCGCGGAATGAGTTGCTGCAGCAGAAAGCGCATCTGCTTGCGCCCTGTCCGCATGAGAAGCAATGCCCTATGGACTTGTGTGGCGCAGCCGTCCCCGGCTGTATTTCGCCGGCCTCGAAGAGAAAACAGGATTGGTGCCATTTCGCGCAGCGGCTGGAGCGCACTTCGCTGCACAGAAAATTGAAAGCTGGTGAGCTGGGGTATGAAGACGAAAAGTTTTCTTACATTGCCGCCAGCCGGCAAGCTGCTCCATTGGCCGAGGCTCGCATAGTCCGGCATCCCATCCAGCTCAAAGGACATATCAAGCTGGAGCTATGCACGCCAGAAGGCTTAAAGCAGGAGACCGTAACCCGCAGTCAGGGCGGCGCATTCAAGATTGCTCGCAAAGCGAAATGGGGAGACGCATGGGAACCCGACCGCAATTGCCCTGCAAATACTTCGGAATTCTGATCTGTTGCCGACCGGCTCCAGAACATGCGCTTCCCAAGTGCCATGCTGTAAAATAATGGTTTGCTTACTGTCATTCACTCAAGCTAGAGGAGCACCATGCCCACAGATGTAATCATGCCCCAGATGGGGGAATCGATTTTTGAAGGCACGCTTACCAAATGGCTTAAGAAGCCCGGCGATAAGGTCCAGCGCGATGAGCCCCTGTTTGAAATCTCGACCGATAAAGTTGATGCCGAAATTCCCGCTCCTGCCAGTGGTGTCTTGAAAGAAGTCAAAGTTCCCGAAGGCACCACCGTACAGGTGAACACGATCGTGGGCGTGATTGATGCAGAAGGCAGCGCTGTGGCTGCTGCTCCTAAAGCGGCGCCCGCTGCGGCCCCGGCCCCGCCCCAAAGCTCTAAGACTCCTGAACCCGCCAGGCCGCCGGCCCCGACGCCTGCCGCTCCCGCGGCGACGCAAGCCCCGGCAGCGGCCTCCGGCCCGGGAACCAATGTGGTTATGCCGCAAATGGGCGAAAGCATTGTCGAAGGCACGCTGACCAAGTGGCTCAAAAAAATTGGAGAAAAAGTGCAGCGCGATGAGCCTTTGTTTGAGATTTCAACCGACAAAGTGGATGCCGAAATTCCCGCGCCCGTGGGTGGAATTCTGACAGAAATCAAGGTTCAACCCGGAACGACCGTGCAGGTGAACACAGTTGTGGGCGTGATCGGCGGGTCTTCATCCGCGGCTGCAGCCGCTCCCGCCGGCGACGGGCGCAAAGGTGAAGCAGCCCGTGCCGGTGGCGACGTAACCAGACAACGCGCGGGCGAAGAAGAGTCAGAAGTTTCTACCACAATGCGCCAACGCGCTGCCGTTGAACCATCGGCGAGACCACAGGAGCGTAAGGCGGTGGCCCAGCAGCCGAATCAGGTGATCTCGTTCCCGGCAGTGGACCGCGATCAACAAGGCCAGCGCATCCGCTCCAGCCCGCTGGTGCGCCGCATAGCGCGCGAGAACAATATCCCCTTGGGTAATATTCCCGGCTCCGGCCTGGGCGGGCGCATTACCAAGAACGACATTCTGGGCTTCGTCGAAAAATATGGCCAGGGCGGCGCTCCTGCTCCGGCGGCAGCGGCATCAAGTCCGGCGCCGGTCTTAACCGCAACCGCTCCAGTGCGGCCGGCCGCTCCCACGCAAGCCCCGGCGCACATGCCGCCGTCAGTTCCCGGCGAGCTTGTGCCCATGACCCCCATGCGCAAGAAGATTGCCGAGCGCATGGTCGAATCCAAGCACACCAGCGCCCATGTGCATACCGTATTCAAAGTAGACATGACGCGCATCGTCAAGATTCGCGAGCGCGGGCGCGCCAAATTCGAGCAGGCCCATGGGGTCAAGCTGACCTACATGCCGTTCATCGCTAAAGCTCTGATGGCGGGAATCAAGGCAATGCCCATCGTCAACGCTTCGGTCGAGGGCGATAGCATTCGTTATCATCGCAACATCAACATCGGCATCGCGGTTGCCCTCGATTGGGGATTAATTGTGCCGGTTGTAAAGCAGGCGGAAGAACGCAGCTTCCTGGGATTGCAGCGCGCCATCAACGACCTGGGCGAGCGCGCCCGCAGCAAGAAGCTGGTGCCCGATGAGGTGACCGGAGGCACAATCACAATTACCAATCCGGGAATCTTCGGGCCTCAGTTCGGCACGCCTATCATCCTGCAGCCACAGCTCGCCATTCTCGGCATGGGTGGAATTTTCAAAGAGCCGGTTGTCGTGACCGATAAGGATGGCAACGATTCCATCCAGATACGTTCCATCATTCGCCTCACCCTGGGATACGATCATCGCGTCATCGATGGCGCCGATGCCGACAAGTTCATGGTTGCGGTTAAAAACTACCTGGAAAACTGGAACGAAGAGATCGGATAAGCCCATTTTGAAAGATTCCGTTACGGGACTTAACGGCAGGCATAAAGCCTGCCGTTTTTTGTTAACAAATCTTCACAGATCAACCACCCGTTCATCATACGAATGAGGAATTGTCAGGCCAATCTGGTTCCAGTTTGGAACTACAATTTCCAGTCAACCAAACTCTCCGATATTTCATCTATACACTATGTAATGCAAGAAGAAAGATTCTCTGGCTGAATTCTTGCTCGCCCGCTCCGCAACTCGCATTCCCAGGGAGCGGCTTATAAATCCTGTTATGGAGAAGGCGCAAACACCTGCTCAACGCGGGCGGGGAATTGTTGCGCTTAGGAATATGACTCACCAGCTATGTTTGCCGGGCGCGGCGGTTCCGCACTCGGGAATATATCTCGCATTTCATAAACACCACCGCACGGTCCATGAAATCCTATTTCTCAAAGGCGAGTCCTTCCCCATCTGCAACGGTTGCGACCGTGAGGTGCGCTACGCTCTCAAGCATCCCGCTCCTCACATCAAAGAAGATGACGATTTTCGATAGAAGCGAAGTTTCAGTTCAACGGCGGACCAGGGATGGCCGCTTTTTTTCATTGCTCCAATTCTGAAACGGATTGCGGGAAGAGAAGCGGAAGCCTTCAATCAACTCGCGCACTCGCTCGCGCCGTTGGAGCAGCTTTTCCAGCAACTGCTGCAGGGCTGCGGTATCGTGCTCATACCACTCCGCGGGCACATACTGGGCTATATCCCATACCGCATTCGGGTCGAGCTTTTCGATGCGGCTGAGCCATGGCTCGAATGAATCCCACCCGATCACGCCTGTATAAACCGCGTTGGAAGAAAAAATGCCCCGCAGGGGCGAGTCGGGGAAATTCCACTCTCCGGCATTGAAACAATGTCCCTGATCTACCAGGGCGGCGGTGTGTTTGCGCTCGCGGGTCCGCTTCCAGTAAATCACCTGGCGGCTATCCGTATTGCAGCACCATTTGTCGAAGGCGAGGGCGCCGGCAAAGACCTCCGGATTACGCACTCCCCCGGAATCGTGCATCAGCAGCGAATCCGGCATGTATTCCAAAACATGCCCATCGCGCGGATCAACGATAAAACGCGAACCGAATTGCAAGCCGGGGGCACACGGCACCTTCTTGCTGGCCAGTTGCACATGCAGCTCGGCCGTTTCCTGGATCAACCAATCGCTGACTTCCACAATTTCAGCCACCGGCACGGGCAATCCGATGTAACCCGCCAGCCGCGTAGCCAGCCATTCGTTGGCCAGGATACGCGCATGTTGGGGATTATTCTGGAACTTCACGACGTAGAAGTTCCCGTCAGCGCCGCGCATGAGATGAGATTGCGCGCCGCCCCGCATGCGACGTACGTGTTGTCTGATTGGAACCGGCACGTTATCGCACGCAGTGAACTCTGATGCCAACTGCAGCCCAGTGTTTCAAGTGATTAAATGGAACAGGTTATCCCTGAACATACAGTAATACCATAGGTGGCAGGGATTGCTGCCGCGAGATTTTGAGATTTGGCTAGAGCGTACCCTTCGAGCTGGCAATGGAGTCGTTGGCGGCTGAAGCCCGCAGAAAGTTGCGCACGCTCTCTACATATACATCTTTCCAATCCACCACATACCTGTGTTCCAGAATATGGGCCTGCGCCTGCTCCATATCCCAACCCAGTGAACAGAGAACAGCCAGGGCCATCATAGGCGCGCGATGGACGCCCGCCGCACAGTGGATGTACAGGCGAGATTTTGGGTCTTGCAGGGCTTCTCGCGCGAAATCCGTTCCGTATTCGAAGATCTCCGGCGATTTGGGTTGGAAATCGTCGTCAATCGGCACCCACAAAACCTTGATCTCCCAGGGCTCAGCCAACGGACGGTCGTCAAATTCCACCTGCATATTGATAATGTGGGTAATGCCCAACTGGACCACTTCCAGCATGTTCTCTTCATTCCAAATGCCGCCGCCCACGGCAATCTGATCTGTGATCCAGGTATAGTCCATCTCTTGTAACCAAAGAAATCCACCAGGTTGGATGCAGAATCGATACAACCCAAGTTTGATTTCGTTTCTACAGTATAAATTGAAATCGTTCGCAATTCTCTCCCATTGACAAGCCGCCGCGGATGCGGGTCTCGGTTCACTATAGCGTTACGCTATACTGCAAAAGATGAAATTTAGGACGCTGCAGGACAATCTGCGCAGAATTCTGCAGGAGCGCATTCAACGACGGGAACTCAACGGATTGAAGCTGGCCCGCCTGACCGGGTTCAGGCAGGCGCACATTTCCAACTTCCTAAACCGCAAACGGTCCCTCAGCATGGAAGGCCTCGATAAAGTGCTGCAGGTTCAGCACCTTTCCGTGCTTGACCTGCTGGATCCTGCTGAGATCAATAAGCGCGCCAGCATACTGCCGCCTTCCGAAGGTGAGTTTGACAATGTTTTACTGGTGGAAGGCGCCGTGGCTGCGGTTCAACCCCTGGTGCAAAATCAGGATGTCAAAGAGATTCTGAAATTCAAGAAGACATTTCTCAAGCGGCTGCGCCCTCATCTCCACAATGCCTCGCGCAATGGCTGGTCACGATTTGTCATGGTGAAAGCGGATGCGCGTGACGCGATGGCCATGGCGCCCCGATTGCTGCCGGGGTCAACCGTTTTGATCGATCGCCACTACAACTCCCTGGAGCCCTACCGCAAAGGCGAACGTAATATGTACGCGGTGCGCAAAGACGACGGCTGCACAGTCCGCTATGTCGAAGTCGCGGAACGAACGCTGGTGCTGCGTCCGCATAATCAGGATTTCCCTATTGATGTGATTCAGATGGAAACCGGCAAATCGTTTGCCGACTACGTGGTCGGCCGCATCTGCCACGTGGCGATTGAGACGTAAGCAGGCGGCGATCAGCACTCAGCTTTGAAAATCAGCAGTTAGCAATTAGCACTTGGCATTTAGCCATCAGAGAGCCTTCAGGGGCTCCAGAATTGCGGATCTTGCATCTCTCTTGTCTTCCAAACTGTTTAGGGGCTAAATGCCAACGGCTAAGTGCTAAATGCTATTTGCTGCGTTTGGTTGAATTTTTCATAGCCGCCGCCTGGGCAGCGCGGCGAAGTAGTGAGGCCAGCACCACGCGATACATCTCGTCGAACGGGGCCGGCTTGCCGGTCCAGATTTCGAACTGGCGGGCGCCCTGATGCACGAACATCTCTACCCCAGAGATAATGTGGACATTCTTGCTGCGCGCAATCTTGACCAGGCGCGTTTCAATCGGGTTGTAGATCATCTCCATCAGGTACTTGGTCTTGATTTCTTTTTCGCTCAACGGCGCATCTTCGTTTTTCTTTGAAGGCGCTTCATCCATGCCGACCGGAGTAGCGTTGATGATGACGTCAAATTCCATCTTCTTGAGCGCCGAGCGTTGAATAAATTTGGCTTTGGCCTGGCGTGCAAGTTTTTCAGCCGGACCGGCGCTGCGGTTCAAGATAAACACCTGGGCATTGCGCTCACGCAATCCAAACACCGCCGCCCGCGCGGCCCCTCCCGCGCCGAGCACAAGAATGCGCGCATTTTCCAGGTTAATGCGCTGCTCCAGCGGCCGCAGCACGCCAAAAACATCGGTATTGAAGCCATACAGTTTGCCATCCTGCGAGCGGACCACGGTATTGCAGGCCCCCACCTTGGCGCTCAGCGGGTCCGTATTATCCAGGTGCTCCATAATGGCTTCTTTGAAAGGCATGGTGATGCTAAGGCCATGAATGGGAATTTCGCGCACGCAGTTCATCAGGTCTTTAAGCGTATGCGCGTGCAGGTGCAGGTATACCGCATTGATGCTCTCGCGGCGCAGGGCCGTATTCATCATGATGGG
>Ga0070741_10004709_pt1 | contig 31546 bp, 19 predicted proteins | sample Coa_R1_4_FD_66440 | JGI IMG/M metagenome (GOLD analysis project Ga0070741, IMG submission 66440) | Surface soil microbial communities from Centralia Pennsylvania, which are recovering from an underground coalmine fire - Coalmine... | ecosystem: Environmental > Terrestrial > Soil > Unclassified ... | reverse complement strand
GAAATCCTCGAGCTCAAGGACACCATCAACACGATGGTGGACCAGCTCAACGGCTTCGCCTCGGAAGTCACCCGCGTGGCGCGCGAGGTCGGCACCGAAGGCAAGCTCGGCGGCCAGGCGCAAGTGCCGGGCGTCGCCGGCACCTGGAAGGACTTGACCGACAGCGTCAACTTCATGGCCGGTAACCTGACCGCCCAGGTCCGCAACATCGCCGACGTCGCCACCGCCATCGCCGGCGGCGACCTGTCGAAGAAGATCACCGTCAACGTCTCCGGCGAAATTCTGCAGCTCAAGGAGACCATCAACACGATGGTCGATCAGCTCAACGCCTTCGCCGGCGAGGTGACGCGCGTGGCGCGCGAGGTCGGCACCGAAGGCCGGCTCGGCGGCCAGGCCAACGTGCTTGGCGTCGCCGGCACCTGGAAGGACTTGACCGACTCGGTCAACTCGATGGCCTCGAACCTCACCGCCCAGGTCCGCAACATCGCCGAAGTGTCGACCGCCATCGCCTCGGGCGACTTGTCGAAGAAGATCACGGTCGACGTGCGCGGCGAAATTCTGGAGCTGAAAGACACCATCAACACGATGGTCGACCAGCTCAACGCCTTTGCGTCGGAAGTCACCCGCGTCGCGCGCGAGGTCGGCACCGAAGGCAAGCTCGGCGGCCAGGCCATGGTGCGCGGCGTCGCCGGCACCTGGAAGGACTTGACCGACTCGGTCAACTCGATGGCCTCGAACCTCACCGGCCAGGTCCGCAACATCGCCGAGGTGGCGACCGCGGTGGCCCGCGGCGACCTGTCGCGCAAGATCACGGTCGATGTGCGCGGCGAAATTCTCGAGCTGAAAGACACCCTCAACACCATGGTCGATCAGCTCAACGCCTTCGCCGCCGAGGTGACGCGCGTCGCGCGCGAAGTCGGCACCGAAGGTAAGCTCGGCGGTCAGGCCAACGTGCCCGGCGTCGGCGGCACCTGGAAGGACTTGACCGACTCGGTCAACTCGATGGCCTCGAATCTGACGGGCCAGGTCCGCAACATCGCCGAGGTGGCGACCGCCATCGCCGGCGGCGACCTGTCGCGCAAGATCACGGTCGACGTGCGCGGCGAAATCCTGCAGCTGAAAGAGACCCTCAACACGATGGTCGATCAGCTCAACCGCTTCGCCGGCGAGGTGACGCGCGTCGCCCGCGAGGTCGGCACCGAGGGCCGCCTCGGCGGTCAGGCCAACGTGCCGGGCGTCGCCGGCACCTGGAAAGACTTGACCGACTCGGTCAACTCGATGGCCGGCAATCTGACGGCGCAAGTCCGCAATATCGCCGAGGTGACCACCGCGGTGGCGCGCGGCGACCTGGGGCGCAAGATCACGGTCGACGTGAAGGGCGAAATTCTGGAGCTGAAAAACACCATCAACACCATGGTGGACCAGCTCAATGCGTTTGCGTCGGAAGTTACCCGCGTGGCCCGCGAGGTCGGCACCGAAGGCAAGCTCGGCGGCCAGGCCGGCGTGCCCGGCGTCGCCGGCACCTGGAAGGACCTCACCGACAACGTCAACTTCATGGCCTCGAACCTGACCGCCCAGGTGCGCAACATCGCCGAGGTGGCGACCGCCATCGCCGGCGGCGACCTGTCGAAGAAGATCACGGTGGACGTGCGCGGCGAGATGCTGCTGCTCAAGGACACGCTCAACACCATGGTCGAGCAGCTCCGTTCGTTCGCCGCCGAAGTGACGCGCGTGGCGCGCGAGGTCGGTACCGACGGCCGGCTCGGCGGCCAGGCCGTGGTGCCCGGCGTCGCCGGCACCTGGAAGGACCTCACCGACAACGTCAACCTGCTCGCGGCGAACCTGACCACGCAGGTCCGCAACATCGCCGAGGTGACCACCGCGGTGGCGCGCGGCGACCTGTCGCGCAAGATCACGGTCGACGTGAAGGGCGAAATTCTGGAGCTGAAAAACACCATCAACACCATGGTGGACCAGCTCAACGCCTTCGCCTCGGAAGTCACTCGCGTCGCCCGCGAAGTCGGCACCGAAGGTCTGCTCGGCGGCCAGGCGCAAGTGTCCGGCGTCGCCGGCACCTGGAAGGATTTGACCGACACCGTGAACGTCATGGCCGCCAACCTGACCGAACAGGTGCGCGGCATCGTCAAGGTGGTGACCGCGGTCGCCAACGGCGACCTCAAGCAAAACCTGGCGGTGAAGTCGAAGGGCGAGGTGGCGGCGCTCGCCGAGACCATCAACAACATGACCGACACGCTCGCCACCTTCGCCGATCAGGTGACCACGGTGGCGCGCGAGGTCGGCGTCGAAGGCCGGCTCGGCGGTCAGGCCAACGTGCCCGGCGCCGCCGGCACCTGGAAGGACCTCACCGGCAACGTCAACCTGCTCGCCGCCAACCTGACCACGCAGGTGCGCGCCATCGCCGAGGTCGCCACCGCGGTGACCAAGGGCGACCTGACGCGGTCGATCCAGGTCGAAGCGCGCGGCGAGGTGGCCGAGTTGAAAGACAACATCAACACCATGATCGACAACTTGCGGCTCACCACCGACCGCAACACCGAGCAGGATTGGCTGAAGACGAACCTGGCGAAATTCACCAACATGCTGCAGGGCCAGCGCGACCTGTCGACGGTCGGCCGGCTGTTACTCTCCGAACTGACCCCACTGGTCAACGCCCACCAGGGCGTCATCTACCAGGTCGAAAGCGAGGAGGCGCAGGCGCTCAAGCTCCTCTCGGCTTATGCGGACGACCGCGTCGATGGTCATGCGCAGTCGCTCGGCATGGGCGAAGGTCTGGTCGGCCAGTGCGCGGTCGACCGGCGCCGCATGCTGATCACCGACATGCCCGACAGCGCGGTGCCGATCAGCTCGGCATTGTTCAAGGCCATGCCGCGCAACATCATCGTGCTGCCGGTGCAGTTCGAGAATCAGGTCAAGGCGGTGATCGAGCTTGCCTCGATCCACGAGTTCACCACCTTGCAGACCATGTTCCTCGAGCAGCTCACCACCTCGATCGGCATCGTCCTCAACTCGATCGAGGCGACCATGCAGACCGAAGGCCTGCTCAAGCAGTCGCAGCAGCTCGCCGGCGAATTGCAGGCCCAGCAGAAGGAGCTGCAGCAGACCAACGAGCAGCTCGAGCAGAAGGCGCAACAGCTCGCCGAGCGCAACGTCGAGGTCGAGCGCAAGAACCAGGAAATCGAGCAGGCCCGCCGCGCGCTCGAAGAGAAGGCGACCGAACTGGCGCTGACGTCGAAGTACAAGTCGGAATTCCTGGCCAACATGTCGCACGAGCTGCGCACGCCGCTCAACTCGATCCTCATTCTGGGCCAGCAGCTGTCCGACAACCCGGAAGGCAACCTGTCAGACAAGCAGGTCGAGTTCGCCAAGACGATCCATGGCGCCGGCACCGACCTCCTCAACCTCATCAGCGACATTCTCGACCTGTCGAAGATCGAGTCCGGCACGGTCAACGTCGATGCCGAGGATGTGTTCTTCGGCAACGTGCTCGACGCCGTGGCGCGGCCGTTCCGTCTCGAGGCCGAGGCGCGAAAGCTGTCGTTCGAGGTCCATCTCGATCCGAACCTCGGACGCGCCATCTTCACCGACTCCAAGCGCCTGCAGCAGGTCTTGAAGAACCTCTTGTCGAACGCGTTCAAGTTCACGTCACAAGGCGGTGTGCGGCTCAACGTCAGCGCCGCATTGGGTGGCTGGAGCAACGATCATCCGGTGCTCAGCCAGGCGCCTGCGGCGGTGGCCTTCGAGGTCACCGATACCGGCATCGGCATCCCGGCGGAGAAGCAGAAGATCATCTTCGAGGCTTTCCAGCAGGCCGATGCTTCGACCAGCCGCAAATACGGCGGCACCGGGCTGGGCCTGGCGATCAGCCGCGAGTTGGCGAACCTGCTCGGCGGCGAAATCCACCTGCGCAGCACGCCCGGCTCCGGCTCGACCTTCACGCTCTACCTGCCGATCAAGTATGTCGGGCCGAGCGCGCCGTTGCACGTGACGAGCAGCAGCGCGTTGCCGGCGGCGCAGCTTGCCGGCGTGCATATCGTTCCCGAGCGCACCGTCGAGCCGATCCCGGACGACCGGGCCAACATCCAGCCAGGCGATCCGATCCTGCTGATCGTCGAGGACGACCCGCACTACGCCCGCATCTTGTTGGACCTCTCGCGCGACAAGGGTTTCAAGACCCTGCTGGCGATGCGCGGCGACGACGCCATCGATCTCGCCAAGCAGTATCAGCCGAATGCGGTGTCGCTCGACGTGTTCCTGCCCGACATGCTGGGCTGGAACGTGCTCAGCCAGCTCAAGCAGAACCCGCTGACCCGGCACATTCCGGTGCAGATCGTCACGCTCGACGAAGACCGCCAGCACGGCCTTGCCCGCGGCGCCTTCTCGTTCGTGACCAAGCCGACCACGCGCGAAGGCATCGCCGAGGCGCTCTCCCGCATCAAGGACTTCACCCAGCCGCGGCGCCGGCGGCTCCTTGTGATCGAGGACAATGCCGCCGAGCAGATGGGCATCCAGGAACTGCTCGGCGCCGACGACATCGAAATCGTCGATGCGCAGACCGGCGAGCAAGCGCTGTCGATCCTCAGGGACCGGCCGTGCGATTGCGTGGTGCTCGATCTCAAGCTGCCCGACATGTCGGGTTTCGAGGTGCTCGAGCGCATGCGCGCCGACCGCTCGCTCGCCGACGTTCCGGTCGTGGTGTTCACCGGCCGAGAGCTGTCGGCGGAGGAAGACGCGCAGCTGCACACCATGGCGCGCAGCATCGTGGTCAAGGGCGTGGAATCGCCGGAGCGGCTCCTCAACGAGACGGCGCTGTTCCTGCACCGCGTCATCACCGACCTGCCGGCCGAAAAGCAGCACATGCTGGAGCAGCTCAACTCCTCGGACGAGGACCTGGTGGGCCGCACCGTGCTGCTGGTCGACGACGACCCGCGCAACATCTTCGCGCTGGCCAGCGTGCTCGAACGCCGCGGCATGAACGTGCTCACGGCGACCACCGGCCGTGAGGCGATCAACCTGATCGAGGACACGCCGTCCCTTGCCATCGTGCTCATGGACATCATGATGCCCGAAATGGACGGTTATCAGACCATCGAGACGATTCGGCAGGACAAGGCGTACCGCCGCCTGCCGATCATCGCGCTGACCGCCAAGGCGATGAAAGGCGATCGCGAGAAGTGCCTGGAGGCGGGCGCTTCGGATTATCTCGCCAAACCGGTCAATACCGAACAGCTGCTGTCCGCGCTGCGGATGTGGCTCCATCGCTAGGGCGGCCTCCATGTCCGAGAAAGTCAACGTCCTTCTGGTCGACGATCAGCCGGAAAAGCTGCTTGCCTACGAGGTCATTCTGGGCGAGCTCAACGAGAACCTGGTGAAGACGTCGTCGGCGCGCGAGGCGTTGACGTTTCTGCTCAAGAACGACGTCGCGGTGGTGCTGGTCGACGTCTGCATGCCGGAGCTCGACGGCTTTCAGCTCGCCGAGATGATCCGCGAGCACCCGCGCTTTCAGAAGACCGCGATCATCTTCATCTCGGCGATCCAGGTCGAAGACGTCGACCGGCTGCGCGGCTATGAGCTCGGTGCGGTGGATTACGTGCCGGTGCCGGTGGTACCGGCGCTCCTGCGCGCCAAGGTGCGGGTCTTTGCCGAGCTGTTCCGCAAGACCCGGCAGCTCGAGAAAATGAATGTCGAGCTCGAGAGCCGCGTCGCCGAGCGGACCGCGGAGCTCGAAGCCTCGAACGCGCGGCTCCTGCAGAGCGAGCAGGGCCGCAGCCTGGCGCTCGCCGCCGGTCAGATGGGCTCCTGGGAATGGGCGGTCGGCGACAAGGAATTGAAATGGGACGAGGGCCAGTATCGCATTTTCGGCCTCGACCCGCACAGCTTCACCGTCACCGCCGACAGCATCCGCGAGCTCGTGCACCCGCAAGACTGGGAAGCGCTGCACCAGATGGTCGATCGCATATCGAAGAATGCGCGCACCCAGCAGGCCGAATTCCGCGTCATCCGGCCGAACGGCGAGACGCGCTGGTGCACCGGCAGCGCCGCTGCCAGCGTCGACCCGCAGGGCCGCGTCGTGCGCATCAGCGGCGTCACCATCGACATCACCGAGCGCAAGGAAGCCGAGGAGCGCCAGACGCTACTGGCGCGCGAAGTCGATCATCGGGCGCGCAATGCGCTCGCCGTGATCCAGTCCATCATCAGGCTGACGCGCGCCAAGAGCGTCGACGATTACGTTGCGGCGATCGAAGGCCGCATCAAGGCGCTGGCGCGCGCCCATACGCTGCTTTCGGATTCGCGCTGGCACGGCGCTGATCTCGCCACGCTGGTGGCCGAGGAGCTCGCGCCCTATCGCACCGGCGACAAGGTCGGCATGAATGGGCCGGACGTGTCGCTCGAGCCCTCGACCGCGCAGGGTTTGGCGCTGGCGCTGCACGAGCTTGCCACCAACGCCGCCAAGCACGGCGCGCTGTCGTCGATCAACGGCAGGCTCAGCCTGACCTGGCAATTGCGTGCCGATGCGCTGGTGCTGGAATGGAACGAAAGCGGCGGACCGCGGATCGCGCCGCCGACTTCGCGCAGCTTCGGTCTGCGCGTCATCCGTGCCAGCATCGAGCAGCAGCTCAGCGGCGAAGCGAGCTTCGACTGGGATCCGAAGGGGCTGCAGTGCAGCTTCTCGATCCCGCGCCGCGACGCCATGAAGGTGCGGGAATTTACCGCCGCGCCGCGGCTCGCGAGCGTCAATGGCAGCGGCGCCGGGCTGAAAGTCACCGGCCGGCCGCGCGTCCTGCTGGTCGAGGACGAAGCGCTGGTCGCCATGATGGTGCAGGAATGTCTCGGCGACTTCGGCTATCAGGTCATCGGCCCGATCTCCACCGCGACCGAGGCGGCGGCCCGCGCCAACGACGGTAATTTCGAAGCCGCCGTGCTCGACATCAATTTGGGCGACGGTGCCGTCTATCCGATCGCCGACACGCTGGCGGCGCGCGGGGTGCCGTTCGTCTTCGTCACGGGCTATGACGCCGAAAGCGTCGATGCCCGCTTCCGCAACGTCCCGGTGCTGCAGAAGCCGATCGAGCGCGACGTGCTGCAGCGTATATTTGTGGTGGCGGCGAAGGCGGCGGTCGCGGGCTAGCCACTCGTCATGGCGCGAAGCGGCTAGCTCTCTATCATCGAACCCCGCTTACCGGGACGTCGATCGTGCCAGTCGTGCGTCGGCGTTCGCGCGCTATAGCAACGACTGCATCCGGGACATGAAGGCGAAGACGCCGCCGATGCCGGGCCGGCCGGCGGCGTGTTTGGATTGAAGAACGTCCACTATCCAGCATCTCACGCGGAAACAACAAAAGGCGCCTTTATTCGTGATGGTGTAAACGCGCCAGCCATGCGGTAGCGGCTCATGGTCGCCAAAGTGCCGCAGCCGCATAATCCCCTCCCTCCTTGCGCGTGCCTACGAATCGTTTCTACTGCGACATTGGCCCGTTGGCAACCCCCGGTTTGCGTAAGGATACCAGTGCACGCTCCGCGTGGTCGCCTAGAATAGAAATCAGCGCGCCCGCAACCGCCGGTACGTGCCGTAAACCGGATCCCACATCTTGGCGCGCACGGCGGCGGCGATGTTTTCTTCGGACAATGGGTTGGCGAGCCCTTCGGCGATCGCTTGCGTGGCGACCGCGACCGCGACGTGAAACGAAATCTCGCGCAGTGCGACCAGCGGCGGCAGCAGATTGGCGTCGCGGTCGTGCCGGGCCGGCGACAGTTCGGCCATGACGCGCGCCGCGGCCAAGAACATCGCGTCGGAGATGCGGCGCGCTTTCACCGCGATCGCGCCAAGGCCGATACCCGGATACACATAGGCGTTGTTGGTCTGGTCGACGCGGAATTCGCGGCCGTTGCGGTCGAGCGGAGGGAAGGGGCTGCCGGTGCCGATGACCGCGCGGCCTTCGGTCCAGGCGGCAAGCTCCTGCGGCGTCGCCTCGCTGCGCTGCGTCGGATTCGACAGCGGAAAGATGATCGGGCGGCGCACATGGCGCGCCATCTCACGCACCATCGGCTCGGTAAAAGCGTGCGGCTGGCCCGAGGTGCCGATCAGCACGGTCGGCTGCGCATTGGCGATCACCTCGGCGAGGCCGATGCGCTGCGGCGACGGCAAGGTCCAGCCGCCAAGCCGCTCGCGCGCTTGTGCAAACGGCGCCTGGAACGGCTGCAGGCCGGCCATGCCTTCGATCAACAGGCCGTCGCGGTCGACCAGATAAAACCGGGCGCGGGCTTCGGCCTCGTTCAAGCCGTCTTCGATCATGGCGCGCAGTATGAGCGCGCAAATCCCGGTGCCGGCCGAGCCGGCGCCGAGCACGGCGATGCGCTGGCGCGCCAGCGGCTCGCCGGTGACGTTGACGGCACTCAACAGCGTGCCGACCGCGACCGCTGCGGTGCCTTGGATGTCGTCATTGTACGAGCAGAGCCGGTCGCGATAGCGCGCCAGCAGCCGATTGGCGTTGCCCAGCGCGAAATCCTCCCAATGCAGCAGCACGTGCGGCCAGCGCGCCCGCACCGCCTCGGCAAAGGCGTCGACCAGGTCGTCATAGGCTTGTCCGCGCACGCGGTCATGACGCCAGCCGATGTAAACCGGATCGTTGAGATGGTCCGGATTGTCGGTGCCGACGTCGAGCAGGATCGGCAGCGTGGTGGAGGGATGCAGGCCGGCGCAGGCGGTGTAGAGCGACAGCTTGCCGATCGGGATGCCCATGCCGCCGGCGCCTTGGTCGCCGAGACCGAGAATGCGCTCGCCGTCGCTGACCACGATGGCCTCGATGCCGTCGTAGCGGGCGTGGCTCAGAATGTCGGCGATGCGGTCCTTGAGCGGCAGGCTCAGGAACAGGCCGCGCGGCTTGCGGAAGATGCGGCTGAACTCCTGGCAGCCCAATCCGACCGTCGGCGTGTAGACGATCGGCATCATCTCTTCGATGTTGCGGGTCAACAGCGCGTAGAACAGCGTCTCGTTGGAATCCTGCAGGCCGCGCAGGAAAATGTACTTCTGCAAATCGCTGCCGAGGCCGCGAAACGCATCGAGCCGCCGCCGCACCTGCCAATCGAGCGCGGCGACGTGCGGCGGCAGCAGCCCATGCAGCTCGAATTGCTCGCGTTCGTCTTCGGTGAACGCGGTGCCCTTGTTGAGCAGCGGGTCGTTGAGCAGCTCGTAGCCGGACAGCGCCGTCTCGACCACGCGCGCCGGCGCTTCGGATGCGGTTTCGACACCTGCGCTTGTCATTGCTCCGCCACGTCCGGTTTAGACATTACAAGTAAGCGCGATTTTCCGGCGCCGACAACAGCCGGTCGACATGCGCGCCGTGGCAATCAGCCGACGAGATCGATCTTGAAGCCCGCGCGCTGCAGCACGGCGTCGCGGGCCTCGCCGGTGAGCCGCCGCACCCGTGCGGGGTCGACCCCGACCAACCGGCCGCGCCACTTCTTCACCTTGCCGCCCACGAACACGGCGTCGACATGACCGGGATTCATGATGTTGACCACCGCGCTCGGCGCATTGTTGAGCGGCCAGACGTTGAGGTCGTCGGCACGCAACAGCACGATGTCGGCCGCTTTGCCGGGGGTGAGCGTGCCGACCTTGCCGTCGAGGGCGGCGCAGCGGGCGCCGGCCAGCGTGGCGAATTCCAGAACGTCTCGACAGGTCAGAAGCGGCGGTGTGTTCTGCTCGCCGTTGCGCCGGCGCTGCAGGACGAACAGCCGCTGCACATAGAATGTGGTGCGCATCATGCCGAACATGTCCTGGCCGACGGTGGCGGCATGGTCGCTGCTCAGCGACGGCTGCAGGCCGTGGTCGAGCGCGTCCTGGATCGCCGGCATGCCATGCGCCATCGCCATCTCGACATGCGGCGAATGCGAGGTGAAGCCGCCGGACTCCTTGATCAGGCGCCACGCCGCGTCGTTGAGATGGGTGCAATGGATGAATTCGTCACCGGGCCGAATGAGGTTGGCGCGGCCGAGCGCGAGCAGCGGCTCGGGGTTGAGCCTTATGTGCACGATGGCGCGCAAGTCCTGCTGGCGGGCGAACTGCCACATCTTCGGGTCGAGCGACACGCCGAGCGCCAGCGTCAACAACTGGTCGGCCGAGCTGAAATACGTGCGGCGCAGCCGCTCGACGTCCTGCGGATATTGCGCGCGCGGGCCGGCGCCGCGCGAATAGCCGAACACGGCCCGCATGCCGGTCTCGTGCAGCGCCTGGATCAGCGCGTCGGAATGTTCGGGCGAGTGATTGGCCTGCGAAAGGTCCACCACCGTGGTGGTGCCCATGTCGAGCAGCGCCAAGGTCGTCGCCAGCATGCCCGCATAGGCGTCGGCCGGCTCGTAATGAAAGGTGATGTTGTTCTGGATGTCGCGATTGTAGTCGGGATCGACGATGCCGTTTGGCAGGGTGTCGCGGAGCAAGCCCTGATAGGAGTGGCTGTGGGTGTCGACGAAACCGGGAATGACGATGCGGTTGCCGGCATCGACCAAAACGGCGTCGTCGGCGGCGATGCTGGGCCGCACCTCGCGGATCGTACCATCCTCGATCAAAATGTCCGCCGCGGCGAAGTCGCCGATCCGCGGATCGACGCTGAGCACGATGCCGCCCTTGAGTAGAATGCGGCGTGCGCTCTGCAGGCGGCTCAGCTCAGGGTCGGCGTTGGCGCTCTGTGCTGTGGCCGGCAGGGAGCTCAGCGTTGCCGTCGTACCTCCCGCCAGCGCGACGGCAGCGGCCTGCATGATGCCGCGACGCGACGGCCGGACGCTGTCAACTTTTTGTTTGCGCGCCATCGTCACCTCCCTGAGCGGGTCGTTTCCCGCCGCGCAACTTTATCCGCGCAACGTTCTCAGTCCAATTTCATTCGGACTACTGCGAAGTCGTACGCAGACCTGAGATTGGATATACAGCCATGCGGCCCGCAGGGTTGACGACCCGACCCGGCCATGAGAGGCAGCCATCCTGAATTCATTGCCGGGCAGTTTCATGGATTTGCACGATCGCCAACTCGGCGAGGTCGACTCGTCGGCGGCATGGCGGCGGCTTGGATTCGCCGCCGTGATCGGCACGATCGGCAGCGCCGGCATGTGGTCGGTGCCGGTTGTCCTCCCGTTCGTGCAGGCTGATTTCGGCATCACCCGCGCCGAGGCCTCCTTGCCCTTTACGCTCACCATGATGGGCTTCGCCTTCGGCGGTGTCGCCATGGGACGGCTGTGCGACCGATTCGGCATCGTGGTCGCGATCGTCTTGGGCAGCCTGACGCTTGGTGTCGGGTTTGTCGCTGCGTCGCTGGTGCCGACCCCGCTCACGTTTGCTTTGATGCATGTGTTGGTCGGCGTCGGCGCCTCGGCGACCTTCGGACCGCTGATGGCCGACATGTCGCAGTGGTTTAATCGCCATCGCGGCATCGCGGTCGGGATCGCGGCCTCCGGCAACTATATCGGCGGTGCGCTGTGGCCGCCGCTGCTGCAGTATGAGATGGCGTCGGCGGGGTGGCGTCACACTTATCTCTACCTCGGGATATTTTGCGTGCTTGCGACGCTGCCATTCATCTTTGGACTGCGGCGGCGCGCACCGGCGCATCCGGTCGCGTGGACGTTGGAGGCGGCGAGCGTTAGCCCGACACGCAGTCTGGGCATTTCGCCCAATGCGCTGATGGTCCTGCTCTGCGCTGCGGGGCTCGGCTGCTGCGTGGCGATGTCGATGCCGCAGGTCCACATCGTCGCCTATTGCGGCGACCTCGGTTACGGCCCGGCGCGCGGCGCCGAGATGCTGTCGGCGATGCTCGGCTTCGGCATCGTCAGCCGTATCGGCTCGGGTGTGATCGCGGATCGGTTGGGCGGCGCGGCGACGCTCTTGATCGGTTCGCTGCTGCAGGGCGTGACGCTGCTGCTCTATCTCCTGTTCGACGGTCTGGTGTCGCTCTACATCATCTCCGCGCTGTTCGGGTTGTTTCAAGGCGGCATCGTGCCGATGTATGCCATCATCGTGCGGCAGTATTTCTCGCCGAAGGAAGCGGGCATCCGCATCGGTATCGTACTGATGGCGACGTTGTTCGGCATGGCGCTCGGCGGCTGGATGTCAGGCGTGATCTTCGACCACACCGGTTCCTACCGCGCGGCATTTCTCAACGGCTTGATCTGGAACGCGGTCAACGTAACGGTCGTGCTCTGGCTGGTATTGCGGCCGACGCGCAGACTGGCCGCTGCGTAGCGATTGCCACGCAAGACTGAATCTTAGTGCGCCACGCTCGGCGCCGCCTCGTCAGTCTCCATCGGCAAAGACGAACGTCATGTCCTGCATTTTCTGAATAGCCAGATTTCGGTGATTGGCTTGCATTTGCATGACGTTCATACGGGGGACCAGGGTGATATCCGCTGCGGCTTTCATCGGCGGGACACTCGCAGGCTTGTGAGTTGTCCCTGGATAGCGCTCTCATGCGCCGAGGCGGCTTGGGATCAGAATTGATTCATTTCCGCAATTGCCGCTCCAAGATCGGGGAACCTGGCCATCGCGTAAAGAGAAGCCAGCAAGCCGGTCAGGCAGAATATGACGATCAGGAGAGCCTGGTATTCGATCTCAGCCGGTATCGCTGGCCGCGCGCCAGGCTTGGTGGGCCACGAGATGCCAAGCGCAAGAGACCTCGTAGCCACGAGAACGACGGGAAGGAGGAGAAAAAGCGGGTGACGCATTTGGCTCTCCATCGCTTGTAGCGAGAGAGCCACTAAGCATTTTCGATCATCCGCCCGCCTCCTCCGTTTGGAGGAGAAGGTCCGCGAGACCCGGGAACATCGGTATTATTTGACCAACGGATTGGAAAATGCCGCCACCAGCTTGACCAGGTCGGCCTGACGATTGGTCCCGGTTTTGTGGTAGGTCTGGTGCAGGTGGGTTCTGACCGTGGTCTCGGCGATGCCGAGCGCCTCGGCGACCTCGGGAACGCCGCCGACTTCGACGATTGCCAGCAGCACCCGCAACTCCATCGGCGTGAGCCTGTAGGCCTTGGCGATCGCCTCCGGCGGCGAAGGCGCGTCGAGCGCCGCCTTGTGCACGAACAGCGCGGCCACGGCGGCGTAACTCGTACCGGCACGGCGGCGCGCCCCCGACGTTAACGGCAGCACGTGGGCCACATGGCGCTCCCCGTCGCCCGCAACAAGCGGTACAGCGACGCCCCTGATGCCGATCGCCGCGTCACCGTTGCCCGCAGTCGAAAACGTGTCGGCCAGCACCTGGTCGGCCTGCCGGTCGTTCACTGCAAGACGTCCTGCTTCGGCATGAAGGATATCCCCCGCATTGAGCATGACGTGGCCCGCCGCATTGGCATGGACGATGCGGCCCGTCGCATCGACCAGGAACATCCCGGCGCTGATACCGTCGAGTGTGTCGGCGAACGATGCAGCTTCCGCCTTGTTGAGGTTGATCACGTTGCCGATCAGCACCGCCCGGCGGAAGTGTGGCGCCACGAGGCGGATGCGTCGGCGCGCCTCGTCGTCAAACTGACCATCGCGCTCATGGCGAAACAACCCCAGAAAGGCGATGGTCGTTGCCGACTTTTCGAGCAACGTCATGGCGGCATCGGCAAGGTGCTGCGGGCGTACCCACTCGCGGTAAAAGCGTGTTTGTCTAAACTCCTCATAGGGAATCACATCGGCGGTGCAGACCGTTTCTCCGATTTCGGCAAAGAACTGACCGGTCGTGCATGGATCCAGCTTTACATATTTGTTGAAATAGAGCTGACGGTAATAATAATCGATCCCACCGTCGTCATAATAGCTGTCGCCACGCTTGGCGATCGCATCCTTCCAACCTAGAGACGCGGCATGGCCACCTATGAAGGTCTTGGTTCTTGCCAGCACGTCATTCCACAGCGCAGGTTCAAGAGCCGCCTCGTAAATATCGCCAATCAGCGCCGATATCCGTTCCAACTCGTGCATCTCTGACCACCGGAGCTAACGCGACATCACTTGAGCAGCGGATTGGAAAATGCGGCCACCAGCTTGACCAGGTCGGCCTGACGATTAGTCCCCGTCTTGTGGTAGGTCTGGCGAAGGTGGGTTTTAACCGTCGTCTCTGCGATGCCAAGTGCCTCGGCGACCTCGGGGACGCCGCCGACTTCGACGACGGCGAGCAGCACCCGCAATTCCATCGGCGTGAGCTTGTAGGCTTTGGCAATCGCCTCCGGAGGCGAAGGCGTGTCGAGCGCCGCCTTGTGCACGAACAGCGCCGCCACGGCGGCGTAGCTGTTGCCTCCCTTTCGGCGTGCTCCCGACGTCAACGGCAGCACATGCCCGACATAACGCTGCCCGTCGCGCGCCATAAGAGGTACTGCGACGCCTTTGCTGCCGACTGCGGCGTCGCCGTTTCCGGCGGTTGCAAACGTGTCGGCCAGTACCTGGTCGGCCTGCCGGTCGTTCGCGCCCAGGCGTCCACCCGTCGCATAAAGTACGTTCGCCGTATCGAGTATGACATGACCTGCCGCATTGGCATGGCCGATGCGGCCGGTCGCATCGACCAGAAACATGCCGGTGCTGATGCCATCGAGGGTGTCCGCTAGCGATGCCGCTTCCGCTTTCTTGAGATCGATGACGTTGCCGACGAGCACCGCGCGCCGAAAATGAGTTGCCAGGAGCTGCATGCGTCGCCGCATGTCGTCATCGACCAAACCATCGCGTTCATGGCGAACGACCCCGAACATCGCTACGCTTGTCGCGGACTTGTCCAAGACTGCGTTTGCCGCATCGACGAACTGCTGCGGACGCATCCACTCCTTGTAGAAACGGGTCTCGAGCAATTCGTCACGCGAGATAAAATCTTTCATGCTTATGACATCGCCGACCCGCGCGAAGAGCTGACAGTGAGCGGCAGGATCTAGCTTTATGTATTTCGTGAAATAGCTGTGCATATTGGCCGGTTCGATGCCGTATTCAAAAAATACTTGACCCGTCTGCTTTGCAAGGTCCTTTGAGAAAAGCGTCGCCGCAGGTCCGCCCACAAACCTCGCGGCGCTCTCGAGCACCCCCAGCCACAGCGATTGATCCAACGCGGCATCATAGATTTGGCCAATAAGAGCGCTCAACGCCACCAGCTCGTCCATCAGACTGTGCCTTCTTGGGACTCTGTTTTCTTGGGAGGCGGACCGACAGGCCACCTTAAGTGGTTGTTAATCGCACCGCTGTGACGAACATCACGGCACGCCGCCTGCGTGCCCGACGCACCGGGGACAAACCCCATGGCTCCACACTTATTCAAGTCACCGGTGGCTGAGCCACGTCTCGGACATGCCACCGTCCTGGACCATAAGTGGCCGCGCGGCCGCGCCGGCGGTCACGGCGTGGCAATGTCCGCGTTACCCCTGAAAAATGTCGCGACGCTTGTATGTGCGCGAGCAGGCGTCGTTACGCTACGCCGCTTGCCGGCCGCCGCGGCACGAGGAGATTGCCGATAAATGTCTGCACCGGCTCGTCGTTCTGATTGAGCGTGGTGTTCTGCACGCGAATCATGCCGCGGTCGGGCCGCGATTTCGACGGCCGCACTTCCAGAATCTCGGTCATCACGCGCAGTTCGTCGCCCGGCCGCACTGCACGCGGCCAGCTCAGTTGATCGAAGCCGACGCCCAGAATGCCGCCGGCCGGCTTGAACTCGCCGTCGACCATGAGCCGCATGGTCATCGCGGCGGTGTGCCAGCCGCTCGCCGCCAAGCCCTTGAACGGCGAATTCTTCGCTGCTTCCTCATCGAGATGATAGAACTGCGGATCGAACGCTTTGGCGAAGGCGATGATCTGCGCCTTGTCGACGCGATGCCGGCCCGACCGGTAAATCTGGCCGACCGCATAATCCTCGAGATATTGCACCGTCACCCCCGCACCGGCTTGCCCGCAAACCACGCGCCGCATGCCACCGCCGCAGCGTTGATCAGCCCGAACGTAGCAAGCGCCGCGGCCAACGCAACAAACACGCCCGTGAGGCTGCCGGTCCAGCGCAGGGCCAGGAAGCCGCCCACGGCGGCAATCACGAGCCGCGCCAGATTGGCGAGGAGCGGCCAGAGCAGGCGTCCGGCGCCTTGCGAAGCGAAATAGAGCGCCATGCCGAGGCCGAACAAGCCGTAGACCGGCCCGACCACCTGCAAATAGCGTGAGCCGGCTTCGATCATCGCCGGGTCGCTGTCGAACAGGGAGAGCCAGGCGCGTGGAAACAGCGCGGCCCAGCAGCCGATGAATTCGCACACCGCCGTGGCGATGGCGGCGCCGATCCAGGCGATGCGCAACGCGCGGTCACGCAGGCCGGCGCCGATATTGGTGCCGACCATGGCGACCAGCGGGCCGCCGAGGCCGAACACCAGCGGAATGAGCAGATATTCGAGCCGCGAGCCGACGCCGTAGCCGGCGATGGCGGCCGGCCCGAAGCCGCCGACCAGCGCGGTGGCAATAGCGATGGTCAGGTTGGTCGCCACCGTGATCAGCGCCGCGACCAGGCCGACGCGGAGAATGTCGCGGAAAAGCAGCCAGCGCAGCCGCACGCCTTTGAGGCCGAGCCGCACGATGCTGCGCGGCGACCGCAGATAGCCGGCAAGCACGAGGCTGCCGATCGCGTAGTAGATCAGCACCGCCACGGCGCCGCCGGCGACGCCGAGCCGCGGCAGCGGGCCGAGGCCGAAGATCAGGCACGGCGACAGCGGAATGAGCACCAGCACGCCGATGCAGGTCACCGTTGCGGGCACCATCATGTTGCCGCTGCCGCGGATCACGTTGGCGAGCGAATTGAACAGCCAGACCAGGATGGCGCCGGCGAACACCACGTTGGAATAGGTGAGGGCGGCGGCCAACGATGCGCCGCTGCCGCCCATCGCGGCATAGAGCGTGCGTCCGCCGGCGAGCAGCGCGACGGTGAAGCTGGCGCCGAAGACAAGCGCGATGACCAGCGCGTGCAGCGCCAAAGCGTTGGCATCACTGCGGCGGCCGGCGCCGAGCGCCCGCGCGATGGCCGAGGAAATACCGCCGCCCATGGCGCCCGCCGACATCATCTGCATCAGCATGACCAGCGGGAAGGCCAGGGCGACGCCGGCCAGCGCCGCCGTGCCGAGCTTGCCGACGAAATAGGTCTCGACCAGTCCGACTGATGTCTGCGCCAGCATGACCAGCATGTTGGGCGCGGCAAGCCGGATCAGCGTCGCGGCGATCGGCCCTTCGATCAGGGCGCGGGTGCGGGGATCGTAGGACGCCTTGGCTGCCGCCGTAGGGGCGGCGGTTAGCGGCAGGTCCGGCGGCGCCACGCTTGTCAACGTCACGAACGCATCCTCCGCCATAAAGTGTAGTGGGGCCCTTGAGCGGCCACGATAATAAGCGTATATACACCTAAATCAACCAGCCGAGCCATGACGGAACAGACGAACTCACCCGCGATTTGCAATTGCCTGGCGCTGCGGCAGGCGGCGCGGCAGGTGACGCAGTTTTACGAGCGTTTTCTCGAGCCGAGCGGCGTGCACGCCACGCAATATTCGATTTTGGCCAGGCTCAAGCGCAACGGGCCGATGACCATCAATGCGCTGGCCGCCGACCTGGTGATGGACCGCACCACCCTCGGCCGCAACATTTTGCCGTTAGAACGCGACGGGCTCATCGCGGTCGGGCGCAGCACCACCGACCGGCGCAGCAAGGAGGTCCGGCTCACCCGCGCCGGCGCCGCCCGCTTTGCCGCGGCATCCGCCGCCTGGACCCGCGCGCAGGCGGCGTTCGAGCGCGCCTTCGGCACCGACCGCGCCCGCGACCTGCGCCACCTGATGCACGACGTGACGCGGGCGGTGTGAGGCAACGAATGCCGCCTTCCGCTCGTCCCCGCGGAAGCGGGGACCCAGATTTGTGCAAATTTCTGGATTCCCGCTTTCGCGGGAATGAGCGGAGGAAGATTACAGCGCCGCGATGGTCTGCACTTCGAGCAAATAATCCGGATCGGCGAGCCGGCTTATGATGAGCAGCGTGTTGGGCGGTGCGCCGTTCGGAAACATCTTTGGAAATTCGCGGCCGCGCCAGGCGCGGAACGCGGCGGCGTCCTGCTCGCGCACCAGAAAGCTGGTGAACTGCACCACGTTGCCCCAGTCGGCGCCGACCGACTTCAGCGCGGTGTGAATGTTGCCGTAGACCTGCGTGCATTGCGCCTCGATGTCGCCTTTGCCGACGGTCTTGCCGCTCGAGTCGCTTGGCACCTGGCCGGCGATGAACACCACCTCCTGGGTCTTGGCGCGCGCGATATGCGTGTAGGTTCCCGGCGGCTTGGCGAGACCCGTGGGATTGAAGATCTTGATGTCGGCCATGGCGGTCCTCCGTTCGGTTGATCGATCGAAACAAGCTCAATGCGCCGCCGGCGTCACCGCCGCCTTGGTCTTGGCGACGATGTCGGGTGGTGCGTGCGTCGTCTCGTGCACGGTCCGCGACACCTCCTCGGCGCTCATCGGTTCGACATTGAAGCGGATTTTTTCGGCTTCGGCGAGGAAAGAAGCATCCTTGAGCGTGGCCGCAAAGGCCTGGCGAAGGAGCGCGAGCCGCTCCGGCGGTACGCCGGGCGGCGCCACATAGGGCTGGCCGAGCGCCGGCGCCGACGACACCAGCGCAAACATCCGGCGCTGCTCGTCGCTCTTGGCGAGCTCGGTGAGAAGCGGCACCTCGGGCATGCGGCGGTCGCGGCGGGCGCCGGCCTGGGCGAGGAACGTCACCTTGTGCTCGGCGATCCAGTCCGGATGCTGGCTGGTGATGGAATCGATGCCGAAGGCGCGCGCCTGCACTTCGCCGCGCTCCATGCCGAGATTCACGTCCTCGGAGGTGCGGTAGCCGGTCACGATCTTGAATTTGGTGCCGAGGAGCTTGTTCATCACCGCCGGGATGATGACGATGCCCGACGCGACGCCGGTGCCGCCGAGAATGATCTCGCGCTCTTTGGCGTCGTCCAGCGTTTTGATGCCGGCGGTGCGCCACACCAGGATGACTTCGTTCTGCGGCCCGGTCGAGCCGAGCCAGTCGAAGCGGCCGGCGTCGTAGCGCACGTCGCGCGGGTCGAGCACCTGATGCAGCGGCATGGCGCTGTGCAGGGTGGCGATCGCGGTGCCGTCCTTCGGCGCGATGTTGTACATGTAATTGGTGGCGAGCACGTTGCCGCCGCCCGGCATGTTCTGCACGATGATGGTCGGATGGCCGGGCAGGTAGCGCGGCATGATCCGCGCGACGAGGCGCGCCACCACGTCATAGGTGCCGCCGACGCCGGTCGAAGTGATCAGCGTGACGGTCTTGCCTTTGTAGAAGGCACTCGCGTCCGGCGTTTCGGCTCTCACAGATGCGGTGGCGGCGCTCGACAAGACGCAAGCAAGCCATGCGGCTCGCAAGCATGTCGAGGCCGTCTGCGCGTTCATCGCGTGCCGCTGCTCGCGCGATCAATAGCGCGAGAAATCGCGGCCTTCCTTGACCACGAATTCGAGCAGGAACGGCGCGCCTTTTTCGGTGACGCTGACCGCTTCCTTCAGCCCGCCGACGATGTCGCCGGGCTTCTCCACCCGCCGCGCCGCGACGTTGAGCCCCTCGGCCACCTTGGTGTAATTGCCGCCGACCGTCATGGCGCCGAACTTCTCGTCGGAGATTTTTAGCACGTCGCGCTCGGCGCCCATGACGCCGTTGTTGAACACCACGGTGAGGATGGCGATCCGATTGCGCGCGGCCGTCTCGATGTCCATGCCGGTCATGCCGATGGCGGCATCGCCCATGACGTTGATGCAGAGTTTCTTCGGTTCGGCGAGCTTGGCGCCCATGGTGATGCCGAGGCCGTAGCCGAGCTGGGTCGACTTGCCCCAGCCCATATAGGAGCCGGCCGCGGTGGTTTCCCAGAACGGAATCATCTGCTCGCGTGGGCTACCGGAATCATGCGTCATGATGACGTTGTCGCGGTCGAGCGTGCGCATCATGTCGCGGATCACGCGATACTGGTTTAGCGGCGTCTCGTTGGAGTCCAGAAGCTTGGCCCAGGATTCGAGCCACGCCTTCTTGCCGGCTGCGACTTCTTCCTTCAGCGAAGCCAGCGCGTTGCCGCCGCCCGGTCCCTTCTGCCGACCGATCTCTGCGATCAGCGCCTCGATCACCAGGCCGGCGTCGCCGACCAGCGCCTGATCGACTTTATATTCCTTGTTGATGTCGCCCGGCTCGTTGGTCGAATGAATGATCACCTTGCCGGCTGGCACCGACGGCCCGAAATTGGTCACCGTGAGGCTCGAGCCGATAGCGAGAATGAGATCGGCCTTTTTCAGGAAATCGGCATAGACTTTTGAGCGCGAGCGCGTGGCGCCGCCGAGCGCCAGCGGGTGGCTATCGGCGATCGCGCTCTTGCCCGGATTGGTGGCGACGACGGGCGCCGGAATCATTTCGGCCAAGGCGGCGAGCTGCTCGCCGGCTTCGGCATAGTGCACGCCCTGGCCGGCCCACAGCAGCGGGCTCTTGGCGTTGAGCAGCATCGCCACCGCTTTCCTCACCGCGTCCGGATCGGGCGCGGCGCGCTGCACCGGCACCGGCGCGTAATCAAGCTGGTCTTTGAACTCGGCCTCGCACACTTCGTCCGGCACCTCGATCAGCACGGGCCCCGGCTTGCCGGAGCGCATGGCCGCGTAGGCGCGCCGCATGATGTGCGGCAGCTCCTGCACGTTGTGCGCCAGCGCCGACCATTTGGTGACCGGCCGATACACGTCGGCGGCGCGAAACACCGGGCGCACGTATTGCCGCGACAGCGGCAGTCCGCCGGCGATGACCAGGATCGGCACATTCTCCGAATAGGCCTGGGCGATGCCGGGAAATGCGTTCTCGATGCCGGGACCGGCCTGCGCGCCGAACACGCCGTTGCGCTTGCCGCGCTTGATGCGGCTATAGCCGTCGGCGATGCCGACGCCGACGCGCTCCTGCCGACACAGGATCGGCCGAATGTCGATCGCCGCGCACGGCTCGATGGTCTGATTGCGCGGATAGCAGGACAGAAACTCGGTGCCCTCCTGCTTGAGGATATTTGCAATGACTTCGGCGCCGTTCATGCTCGTTACTCCACGCTTCCGTCATTGCGAGCCAACGGGTCCGGGCCGAAGTGCCCGGCCCGATGGTAAACTCCGCGAAGCAATCCAGAGTCAGGTGCACTGACTCCTGGATTGCTTCGTCGCTTCGCTCCTCGCAATGACGAGGGACATACTATTCCGCCGCGATCGGAACGTCGCGGCGGATGAACTCGGCCATGGCGTCCTCGAACGGCACGCCCTTCTTGGCTTCGAAACGGCCGGAGCGCACCCGATAGCTCGCCGGATTCATGCCGGGCAGCGGCTTGCCGGCCGCGTGATCCTTGAGCATCGCCAGCAGGAGCCGCCTGATTTTCACGATCGCGGCGTCACATGCCAGCAGGTGCTCGCGGCTGCGGTCGGCGATTGGGCCCATGGATTCCTGGATGGCGCAGTCCTGCGTGCCGAAACCCTTCATCCCCGTATAGGACTTGCCGCTCGCCTGCAGCGCGCGGTCGATCAGATAATCGTTGGCGCGGTTGCGCACGGCATGATCGGTGCCGGGAACGTTTTCGGTGTGAATGCCGTCGCCGGCCTTGGAGCGGGCCAGCTCCTGCTCGGTGAACGGCCGCGACGGATGGAAATCGACGCTGTAGAGCATGGTGTGCTCGTCGTCGATCGGCGCCCACACATGCGCGGCATGCGGCAGCGACGAGATGATCTTGTGGAACGGCGCCAGCATCACGTTCATGTTCCACATGATGCTGCCGTCGCCGCGGTCGCGGCCGGTGCCGACCACGAAACCGAAATCGGTCGGGATCACTTCGTAGAGTGAGGCGACGATGCGCCGGCTCGGATCGCTCTCGGCGCCGTGCAGAAACGTCAGATGCGTGGCGTCGAAGCCGCCTTCGAGTGCCTGCAGCCAGTTGCATTCCTGGATGTGCCGCGTCGTATAGCGTTGCTCAGGCGGCACCAACGTCCATTCCAGGTCGGGAAACTCCGGCTTGTGCTCGGGCGGGCCCATATAGGTCCACACCACGTCGCCGCGCTCGACGCACGGATAGGCCTTCGCCGCCATCTGCTTTTGCGCGGCGGCGCGATGCGCGTCGCTCATCTGCGGCACGCAGGGCAGGTCGACGCAGTTGCCGTCGACGTCGAATTTGATGCCGTGATAGACGCAGCGCAGCCCGTTAAGCTCGTTGCGGCCGTAGAACAGCGAGGCGGTGCGGTGCGGACATTTTTCATCGAGCAGGCCGAGCCGGCCGGACGTGTCGCGGAACAGCACCAGATCCTCGCCAAGGAGGCGCACGCGGAGCGGCGGACCGTCAGGCTTGGCGATGCTTTGCGAGAACGCCGCCGGGATCCAGTAGCGGCGCATCAGCGCGCCCATCGGCGTGCCCGGACCGACGCGGGTCAGCAAATCGTTGTCATGCTGCGGCAGCAAGGGCGGTCCTCCGTGAAGGCATTTTGACGCCGGCGTCGGCGCGATTGCGCATATTTTGGACCGGGCGGTGCCTCATGGCAATTCGCCGCCATGCAGCGCGCGCATTCAGGGGCTGCTCCGCCCCAGCAACTTCGCGGCCTTGCGGGCGACCGCTTCGGGCGTGCGGTAAACCTCCTCGACGAAGCTCGCGATATCCTGCCCGCGCATCGGCGACAGGCTGAGCGACGCTTTCTCCACATCGGCGCGAAACGCCGGATCGTCCATGGTCGCGTCGAACGCCGCGCGCAACGCCGCCACCCGATCGGCCGGCACATCGGGCGGCGCGGCGAAGGTGCGGTCCATGACCAGCCAGCCGAAGATCAGCTGCATCACCTGCCGCTGCTCGGCGGACTTGGCGTAATCGGTGATGATCGGCACGGCGCCAAGCCGCGGATCCCTCTTGAGTGCCGTCTGCACCAGAATGGTGACGTTGTGCTCGTTGAGGCCGAGGCTATGCAGCGAATCGAGGCCGAGGCCGCAAAAACCCTCGACCTCGCCGCGCTCGAGCGCGAGCCGCAGTCCGGCGCTGCCGCGGTAGCCTTTGACCAGCTTGAACTTGGTGCCCAACAGGCTGTTGAGCACCACTGGAAAGTCGAGCGTGCTGGTGCCGGCGGCGCCGGTCACCATCTCGCGGTGCAGGACGTCGTCGAACGTCTTGAACGACGAGCTTTTGGCGGCGATGCAGACGTCGATCTCGGCGGCCGGCGCGCCGATCCAGTTGAACTTGCGGGAATCGTACTGCGCCGGCACGCCGCCGATCACCGGATCGACCGCGATGTTGCCGGCAAACAGGCCGATCTCCGAACCGTCGCGCGGCGACACGTTGAACACATGATTGGCCGCGGTCATGCTGCCGGCGCCCGGCATGTTCTGCACGACGATGTTCGGATGGCCGGGAATGTGGTGCACGAGATGCGCCGCGACGAGCCGCGTATAGAGGTCGGCGCCGCCGCCGACGTTAAAACCCTCGATCAGGTTGAGATTGCGCCCGGCATAGAACGCGGCGGCGTCTTCCGCGTGCGCGGCCGGAAAGCACGGCAGCGCGAGGGCCAAGGCACACGCCGCCCAGATCGCCAACCGGCCCACAGCTATCCGCATCGTGCCGCCCCTTGTGCATTGATTTAGCACGGCATTGGTCGGATATTAAGACGGCGCTTTTGCGGAGGCGGGCTATGGTTCGTTTCGCGACTCTGGGCGGAATCCTCTGCCTCGCCGTCATGGCTTCGCCGGCGAACGCCGGATGCGACTTATCCGAGCATTGCTGGTGGCAGGCGCACCACGCCATCTACCACAAGCACAATCATATCGCATTCCTGGAGGCCAACCCGGCCGTCGACGACGGATACAAGGGCCCGGTCATCACCCACCTGCACCACAAGATCCTGCGCATCCGCAGCGCCATCGGGCCGCGCTGGCCGCACTGGCCGGTGCCCTGCTGCTATAACAGGAAGCCGATTTATATTCGGTGAGATATCGTCATTGCGAGGAGCCCCGAAGGGGCGACGAAGCAATCCAGATTCCGTGCACGCGACCCTGGATTGCTTCGCTGAGTTTACCATCGGGCCGGGCACTTCGGCCCGGACCCGTTGGCTCGCAATGACGAGGCGGCAACTACATTAACAAACTTGTCGTGCATTACTCCGCCGGCGTCATCGGCGGTGCGCCGAACAGGCGCGGCAGCAGCCGGGCGCGCCAGCGCAGCACCGAGTGGCCGAAGCGGTCGAGGTACAGATAAACGACCGGTGTGGTGTAGAGCGTCAGCAGCTGGCTGATGAGAAGCCCGCCCACGATCGAGATGCCGAGCGGACGGCGGATTTCGCCGCCGTTGCCGAAGCTCAGCATCAGCGGCACCGCGCCGAGAATCGCCGCCGAGGTGGTCATCATGATCGGGCGGAAGCGCAGCATGCAGGCCTGGAAGATCGCGTCGTAGGAGCTCAGGCCGCGTGTGCGTTTGGCATCGATGGCGAAGTCGATCATCATGATGGCGTTCTTCTTGACGATGCCGATCAACAGAATGACGCCAATGGTGCCGATGACGTCGAACTGGGTGTGGAACAGCATCAGCGCCAAGAACGCGCCGACGCCGGCCGAGGGCAGGGTGGAGAGTATCGTGATCGGGTGGATGTAGCTCTCGTAGAGGATACCCAGCAAAATGTAGACGGCGGCGATCGCGGCGGCGATCAGGATGAGTTCGTTGCGCAGCGATTGGGCGAACAATTGCGCGGTGCCTGAAAGTTCGCCGTGGATCGATGCCGGCACGTGCAGGTCGTTGACCGCCTTGGCGATCTCGGCCGAAGCCTCGCCCAGGGTGGCGTTGGGCTGCAGGTTGAACGATATGGTCGAGGCGACGAACGGGCCCTGATGATTGACCGCGAGCGCGGTGTTGCCGGGGCCGTAATGGGCGACTGCCGACAGCGGGATCATGATCTCCTTGGTGGTCGAGACCGCGGCGCCCGAGGACGTGGCGCCCTTGCCGGTATTGGCGAGCGCGTTGGTGGCGGCGTTGCGTGCCGAATTGTTGTTGGCGGTCGCCGCCGCGGTGGCGGTGGCGGACGTCCCCGGGCTTGCCGCCGCGGTCTTGGCGGCTTTGCTGACCGTGCCGGCCGGCAGGTTCGACACCGCGGTGCCCGAGGCGCCGCCGCCGGAGGTCGCCACGTAAATGTCGTCCAACGACTTCGGGTCTTTGGTGTAGCGCGGGTCGATCTCCATGACGACGTGATACTGGTTGATCGAGCTGTAGATCACCGACACCTGGCGCTGGCCGAAGGCGTCGTAGAGCGTGTTGTCGATCTGCTGCGGCGTGACGCCGAGGCGCGCCGCGGTATCGCGGTCGATGACGATGTCGGTCTCGAGCCCCTTGTCCTGCTGGTCGGAGTTCACGTCGGCCAGCACCGAGCTGTGCTCCAGCGCCTGCACCAGCTTGGCCGTCCAGGTGGCAACGTCTTTGGGGCTGTCGGATTGCAGCGTGTATTGGTACTGCGCGTTGCTTTGCCGGCCCCCGGCGCGGATGTCCTGTACCGGAAACAGGAACAGCCGGCCGCCGGGCACTTGCGCCAGCTTCGGCCGCAGCCGCGCGATCACCTGATCGACCGGCGGGCGCTGCGAGATCGGTTTCAGCGACACGTAGACCGAGCCGGTGTTGAGTTGGCCGAAGCCGCCGCCGCTGCCGGCGCCCGTATAGCCGACAACGTGCTCGACGGCCGGATCGGCCTGCACGATGTCCGTCATCTGCCGCAGCTTTTGCGTCATCGCCTGGAACGACACGCTCTGGTCGGCCTGCAGCGCGCCGATCAGGCGGCCGGTGTCCTGCTGCGGAAAGTAGCCTTTGGGAACGATACGAATGAGCACCACATTGAGCGCGATCGCCGACAAGAAGATCACGAACACCAGCCGCCGGTGATGCAGCGCCCAGGCCAGCGAGCGTTCGTAGGCGCCCAGCACGTATTCGAACCAGCGGCCGCGTTGCGGCGGCTCGCCGGCACGGCGCTGGCGCAGGAACAGCGAACACATCATCGGCGTCGTGGTCAGCGAGATCGCCAGCGAAATCAGGATCGCCAGCGACAGCGTCATCGTGAATTCGCGGAACAGCCGGCCGAGCACGCCGCCGAGGAGCAGAATGGGCGTGAACACCGCGACCAGCGACAGGCTGATCGACAGCACGGTGAAGCCGACCTCGCGCGCGCCGCGCAGCGCCGCCTGCATGCGCGGCATGCCCTCCTCGAGATGGCGCGAGACGTTTTCCAGCACCACGATGGCGTCGTCGACCACGAAGCCGGTGGCGATCGTCAGCGCCATCAGCGACAGAATGTCGAGGCTGTAGCCGAGCAAGTACATCGCCCCGAAGGTGCCGAGGATCGACACCGGCACCGCCACGCTCGGGATCGCCGTGGCGCGAATGTCGCGCAGGAACAAGAACACCACCAGCGTGACTAGCGCGATCGCGATCACCAAGGTCATCTCGGTGTCGTGCAGCGACGAACGGATGGTGGTCGAGCGGTCGATGGCGATGCCGACGTTGATGTCGGCAGGCAACGCGGCCTCGAGGTGCGGCAGCTCCGCCTTCACGCCGTCGATGGTATCGATGATGTTGCCGCCGGGTTGCCGGAACAGGATGACCAGCACCGATGGCTTGCCGTTCGACAGGCCGAGATTGCGCACGTCTTCGACGGAATCGTTGACGGTGCCGACGTCGGACAGCCGCACCGCGGCGCCATTGCGATAAGCGACGACCAGCGGGATGTAATCCGCCGCCTTGGTGGCCTGGTCGTTCGAATAGATCTGATAGCGCTGGTTGCCGTCGTCGATGGTGCCTTTCGGGCTGTTGGCATTGGCAGACGCCAGCGCCGCGCGCACGTCTTCGAGACCGATGCCGTATTTGAACAAAGCCTGCGGGTGGAGCTCGACGCGCACCGCCGGCAGCGCCGAGCCGCCGATGATGACCTCGCCGATGCCGGAGAGTTGCGACAGCCGCTGCGCCAGCACATTGCTGGCGGCGTCGTAGATCTGACCCTGCGTCAGCGTTTTCGAGGTGAGCGCCAGGATCAGGATCGGCGCATCGGCCGGGTTGACCTTGCGATAGGTCGGGTTGGATTTCAGCGACGACGGCAGATCGGGACGCGCGGCATTGATCGCGGCCTGCACGTCGCGGGCCGCGCCGTTGATGTCGCGGTTGAGCGCGAATTGCAGGGTGATGCGAGTCTTGCCGACGCTGCTGCGCGACGTCATCTCGGTGACGTCGGCGATCTGGCCGAGATGGCGCTCCAGCGGCTCGGTGAGGCTGGTGGCGACCGTCATCGGGCTGGCGCCGGGCAGCTGCGCGTTCACCGAGATGGTGGGAAAGTCGACCTGCGGCAGCGGCGCCACCGGCAGCCGGGAAAAGCCCAGCGCGCCCGCAAAGGCGATGCCCAGCGTCAGCAGCGTGGTCGCCACCGGTCGCGCGATAAAGGGTGCCGAGATGTTCATTCGGCCGGCTCGGGGCGCGCCAGCGGATTGGCCGGCGGGCGCCCGGTCAGTCGCACCGCGAGACGATCGAAGTACAGATAAATCACCGGCGTCGTGAACAGCGTCAGCAGCTGGCTCACGATCAGGCCGCCGACCAGCGCGACGCCCAGCGGGTGGCGCAGCTCGGAACCGGTACCGGTGCCGAGCATCAGCGGCAGCGCGCCGAGGATCGCCGCCATGGTGGTCATCAGGATGGGCCTGAAGCGAAGCAGGCTCGCCTGATAGATCGCCTCGCGCGGCGCCAGGCCTTCGGTGCGCTCGGCATCGAGCGCGAAGTCGATCATCATGATGCCGTTCTTCTTGACGATGCCGATCAGCAAGATGATGCCGATGATCGAGATGACGTTGAGGTCGTAGCCGAGCAGCATCAGCGACAACAGCGCGCCGACGCCGGCCGACGGCAAGGTCGAGAGAATGGTGATCGGATGAATGAAGCTTTCGTAGAGCACGCCGAGCACGATGTACATCGTGATGATCGCGGCGATGAACAGGAAAGCCTCATTGGCCAGCGACGATTGAAACGCCGCGGCGGTGCCCTGGAAGGCGGTGATGAAGCTGTCCGGCAGGCCGACGTCGGTTTCGGCCTTCTGGATGGCGGCGACCGCCGCATCGAGCGAATAGCCCGGCGCGGTGTTGAACGAGATCGTGGTGGCGGGAAACTGGCCGTAATGGGTGAGCAACAGCGGCCCGGTCTTCTGCTCGATGTGCGCGATCGCCGAGAGCGGCACCATGCCATTGGCCGACGACGACGATGACGGCAGATAGAGCGACGACAGCCCGCCCAGCGAGCTTTGCAGCTTCGGATCGATTTCCAGGATGACGCGCGACTGGTTCGACTGGCCGTACATGGTCGAGATCTGGCGCTGGCCGAACGCATCGTAGAGCGCGTTGTCGACGGTGGCCGGCGTGATGCCGAAGCGGCTGGCGGTGGCGCGGTCGATCACGATGTTGGTGGTCAGGCCCTGCTGCTGCAGGTCGCTCGCCACGTCGGTCAGTTCCGGCAGCTGCGAGAGCTGCTGCACCAGTTTCGGCACCCAGGTGTTGAACTCGGACGCGTTGGCGGACTCCAGCACGAAATTGTAGGGCGCGCGATTGATCGTCGAATCGATGGTGAGGTCCTGCACCGGCTGCATGTAGAGCGTGATGCCCTCGACGCCGGAGACCTCCTGCTGCAGCCGCTTGATGATGGCGCTGGCGCTGAGCTTGCGCTCGTCATAGGGCTTCAGTGAAATCAAAAACCGGCCGGTATTGAGGGTGCGGTTGGTGCCGTCGACGCCGACATACGAGGTGAGATTGACCACGTCGGGGTCCTTGAGCACGGCATCCGCCAGGCGGCCCTGCAACGTGGTCATCTGCTGATACGAAACGCTCTGCGACGCCTCGGTAATGGCCTGGATCATCCCGGTGTCCTGCACCGGGAAAAAGCCCTTCGGGATTTGGTAATAGAGCAGCAAGGTCAGGCCGAGCGTGATCAGGGCGACCAGAAGCGTCAGCGGCTGACGGTCCAGCACCCAATTGAGCGCCCGCCCATAGCCGGCGATCACCGCGTTGAAGGCGCGCTCGGCGGCGAGGTCGAAGCCGGTGCGCTCGGCGTCGGGATGATGGCGGATCAAACGCGCGCACATCATCGGCACCAGCGTCAGCGACACGACGGCCGAGATGACGATGGTGACCGCGAGCGTGATGGCGAATTCGTGGAACAGCCGACCGACCACGTCGCCCATGAACAACAGCGGGATCAGCACCGCGATCAGCGAGATGGTCAGGGAAATGATGGTGAAGCCGATCTGCTGCGAGCCGCGCAACGCGGCGGCCATCGGGTCCATGCCGCCTTCGACATAGCGGGCGATGTTCTCGATCATGACGATGGCGTCGTCGACCACGAAGCCGGTGGCGATGGTCAGCGCCATCAGCGACAGATTGTCGAGCGAGAAGCCGAGCAGGTACATGGCGCCGAACGTGCCGACCAGCGACAGCGGCACCGACAGGCTCGGGATGATGGTGCCCGGCAGCGTGCGCAGGAACACAAAGATCACGATGACGACGAGCACGATGGCGAGCGCGAGCTCGAACTCGACGTCTGCCACCGAGGCGCGGATGGTCACGGTGCGGTCGCTCATCACATCGACGTCGACGGCGGCGGGCAGCGCGGCCTTCAGCTTCGGCAGCAGGCTTTGGACGCGGTCGGCAACCTGAATGATGTTAGCGCCGGGCTGGCGCTGCACGGACAGGATGATCGCCGGCGTCGCATTGGACCAAGCGCCGAGCTTCACGTTCTCCGGCCCGCTGACGATGTTGGCGACGTCCGACAGCCGCACCGGGCCGCCGTTGCGGTAGGCGATGATCAGGTTGCGGTACTGTTCGGGGCTGCTGAGCTGGTCGTTGGCATTGATGGTCGAGGACTGCTGCGGGCCGTCGAGATTGCCTTTCGGCGTGTTGACGTTGAGCGTGCCGATGGTGGTGCGGATGTCGTCGATATTGAGCCCATAGGACGCGAGCTGGCGCGGATCGACCTGCACCCGCACCGCCGGCCGTTGGCCGCCGCCGATGCTGACCAGGCCGACGCCGCCGAGCTGCGAAAGCTTCTGCGCCAGCGTGGTCTCGCTGAGCTCTTCGAGCTGCGTCAGCGGCAGGGTCTTGGAAGTGACCGCGAGCGTCATGATCGGCGCGTCGGCGGGATTGATTTTCGCATAGATCGGCGGCGCCGGCAGGTCCGACGGCAAAAGATTGCCGGCGGCATTGATGGCGGCCTGCACCTCCTGCTCGGCGACGTCGAGGCTCAGATCGAGACTGAACTGCAGCGTGATCACCGAGGCGCCGGCCGAACTCGCCGACGTCATCTGATTGAGCCCCGGCATCTGGCCGAACTGGCGCTCGAGCGGCGCCGTGACCGACGACGTCATCACTTCGGGACTGGCACCCGGGTAGAGCGTCTGCACCTGGATGGTCGGATAATCGACCTCAGGCAACGTCGACAGCGGCAGGAACGTATAGGCGATGATGCCCGACAGCATGATCGCCACCATCAGCAGCGTGGTGGCGACCGGACGCAGAATGAATGGCTCTGAGACGTTCATCGCCGTGTTATGTACGGGCGCGTCGGCATGGCCGCGCCGCTTTCGCCGCTATTGCCCGGCGCCGCCGCGCCGGCCGCGCTGACCGCCATTGCGCCCCTGTCCGCCGTTGTTCGGCGCAGCTGCAGGGGGAGCCACCTGCTTGCCGTCGACCGTGGTGACGTTGACCTGCAGGCCGTCGCGCAGCCGGTCGGAGCCGTCGGTGACGACACGCTCGCCGGATTTCAAGCCGCTCTCGACTGCGGTCAGGCTGATATTGTCCGGCGTCATGTAGGTCGGGCCGGTCGTGATCTGCCGCACCGCCACCTTGCTGTCCGCATCGAGCACGTAGACGTAGCTTCCGAGCGCGCCGCCGCTGGCGCCCGGTGCGCCGCGCTGGATGGCGGCGGTCGGCACCGTCACGGCGTTCTGCAGCGTCTTCACCAGGAGCTCGACGTTGACGAACTGATTGGGGAACAGCGCGTTGTCGGCGTTGTCGAACTGGGCGCGCACCTTGACGGTGCCGGTCGTGGTGTCGATCTGGTTGTCGACCGCGACCACCTTGCCGACGGCGAGCTGTTTCTTGTTGGTGCGGTCGAACACGGTGACCTGCAGCGTGCCGCCGTTGTTGAGCTGCGGCATCACGTCGGGCAAATCGTCCTCCGGAATCGAGAACATCACCGTGATCGGCTGCAGCTGGGTCACGACCGCAATGCCGGTCGTGCTCGACGGCTGCACGTAATTGCCGGGATCGACCAGGCGCAGCCCGACGCGGCCCGAGATCGGCGACACGATGTGCGTGTAGGTGATGTTGAGCGCCTGCGCGGCGATCAGCGCCTCATCCTGCTTCACCGTGCCTTCGTATTGCTGCACCAGGTATTGCTGGTCTTCGGCCTGCTGGGTGGCGATCGAGTTCTCTTTGACCAGCTTCTGGAAACGCTTCAGATTGTTCTGCGCCTGCGCGAGCAGTC
>Ga0070741_10004708_pt1 | contig 31550 bp, 28 predicted proteins | sample Coa_R1_4_FD_66440 | JGI IMG/M metagenome (GOLD analysis project Ga0070741, IMG submission 66440) | Surface soil microbial communities from Centralia Pennsylvania, which are recovering from an underground coalmine fire - Coalmine... | ecosystem: Environmental > Terrestrial > Soil > Unclassified ... | reverse complement strand
GCGGCGGGTCTCGTCGTCATGAGCGGGGCACAGGCAGCCGACCTTCCCGTCAAGGCCAAAGCGGTCGAATACGTGAAGGTTTGCTCCCTGTATGGTGCCGGATTCTGGTACATCCCGGGCACCGATACGTGCATCAAGCTCGGCGGCTATCTGCGCGCCGACGTTGTCTTCAACGCAAACTCGGATGCGACCGGCGATTTCGCGGGTCAGGCTGGCGCGCGGAATCGGTTCACGAACTATTTCACCACTCGCGCTCGTCAAGACCTGAGCGTCGATACGCGCACCGCAACCGAATACGGTGTGGTTCGTACCTTCGCCGAGTTCACGCTGAGCTGGACGACGGACAGCTACTCACCGGGAGCAGCGGCTGGCTCGACGGTTTACTCGTCGATTGGAGGCGTGTCAGCGCCGAACAACGCTAACTCGGGCGCTGTCGCAGGCGGCACCCTCGGCGTCTACTACGCGTACATCCAGTTCGCCGGGTTCACCATCGGTAAGGCGATCTCGGAGTTCAGCATGCCCTGGACCAACTATCCGGGCAACAACTTCGACGGTCTCGTTGGCGGCGGCGGCGACGTCACTGGTGTCGATCAGTTGACCTATACCGCTCAGTTCGGCAACGGCGTCTATGCGGCGATCTCGCTGCAGGATCCGACCGCTTATTACCAGGCTGGCGTGAACAACCTGAGCGCCGGCGGCGCTTTCGGTGCCAGTAACTATGGTGGTACCGCGGCTCCCGACATCATCGGCACGGTCACGGTGGACCAGGCCTGGGGTCTGTTCAAGTTTTCGGCCGCAGCGCATGACAACCACGCCGCTTATTACGGCGCGAACGAGCTCACCGGACATCCCTCTGACAAGTGGGGCTTTGCGGTTCAGGCTGGCTTGACCATCAAGAACATCCCGACGGGCCCGGGCGACACGATCAACGTGTCGGGCGTGTATACGGATGGTGCGACCCGCTACAACATCCAGGATCTGGCTTCCCAGTACGGTGCGACCACCATCTTTGGCAGCACCAGCTTGCTTGGGGCCTATCAGAGCGTCGCGTTGGGTATCGCTCCCGACACGGTGTTCGCTGCGGGCACTTCGCAGCAGACGATCCAGACCTGGGGTATGCGCGGTGCGTTCAACCACAACTGGGATCCCTACTGGAGTTCCAGCTTGTACGGTGCGTTCGCTTCCGTTCACTACGGCAGCACGGCTTCGGCCCTCATCTGCAACAGCACGTCGCTGGGCCTCCCCGCTCTTGGCCTCTCGGCCTTGGCTGCGCCCGGCGGTACGATCACGGGCTGCAATCCGAACTACGACATCGCACAGCTCGGCTTCATCACCCGCTGGACTCCTGTCAAGAACCTGACCTTCTCGGCCGACGTGACCTGGAGCCACATCGACCAGAACATGACCGGCACGGCTCTCACCAGCTTCGCATCAGTCGGCAAGCCGACGGCCGTTTACGAGTTCAGGAATCAGGACAACGTGCAGCTCTTGACCCGCGTTCAGCGCAACTTCTGACCGAGGCCTCCTGACGGAGGATCTCAACGAGCCCCCGGCAGGCAACTGCCGGGGGTTTTTCTTTTGTGCCGAGCATGAACGACAGCTTGGAGGGTGCATTCTTGGCAGGGGAGTTGAGCCTCACCGTGCCGAAGTTTTCACACGGGTCGACGCGGCTGAGGGGCATCGAATCGGGTTGGTGCCACGTCTACGATTGGCATCTTGCAGTAGAGTGGCGCACCAGATACCGAATGTTTCAGACCATGTTTTTCCGAGTAACAGACCAGCTGCGATCAGCGCCGCCCACTGCGCCACGACGACGCTGAATGATTGGAGTCATGAAGAAGATGTACCATCGTTGTTGCCTTCTTGACCGCGACCTAGGCACTGTCGTTCATGTATCAGAGGCTAGAATATCGATGGTCCGCTCAGCCGCGAATGGTCGTAGAGACATTCGAGATGCACTCTCCTCGTCGCGGAGTCGGCTAGTTGCCTGAGAGCCAATTTCGAACAAGATAGAGGATTGGCTGAGTGGTCCAGCCGATCGTGATCACCGATTTCAGGCCGTCGTGATCACCCATTCCAGAGTTCGTGATCGCTATTTCCAGCGATCGTAATCGGGCACAACCAAGAGGTGCGCATCGCTGACAGTCTGCCACCGGGGTAGCTCGGTCTTTTGCCCAACCGCGGAGGATCGAGATGCCGACGGAGAGAAACTGCACGCGCCACATTCGCGAAGTTCTATGCCTGCACTACAGCGTCGGCATGTCGCAACGCGCCGTTGTATCGACGGCGCCGGTCGGGAAGGGCCCCGTTTCCATATAGACGGCTTCCATCAGGCGAGCGACCAGCGTGTTATCGGAACAGAGGCGGGCTGATCAGCTCGCGATGCACAAGCGTCCAGTCCGGATGCGGACGCTCGTCGCTGGACCGATCGGAAGGCGGCGGAAACGGGCGGTTCTCGAGCCGGACGTCAGGCCGGCGCGGGGGGCTCAGTTCACGTACTTGCTGACCGTGCATCGGGCCAGACCAAGGCTACGGTCAGCTCGATCTCAGCCTAGGGGATGTCAGCAAAGGCGCGCAGTGAGTTGGCAACTTCGCGCCATGCTCCCAGATCTGGCGTGTGCATCCGGAGAAATAAGCTAGTCACGCGCACGGCCGTCGAGGGCGGCAAAAACGAGAAGCGCCCGTATCCTTTCTCATATTGCCAAGCGATGACATTCCGCGCCGAAGTCGATTCAACTCTCCAGCTTTGTGCCCGCGTTGCGCGCGACAATGTGGGCGTTGCTGCTCGCGTCGAGCAACGGCCGACGATGGTTGGAGCTGATCGGGAGCATCTAGGCGCTGTATCTGGAGCGATGGGGTGCCGGGAGCCGCCAGAAGAGAGCAAGGAAGTATCGGGTCGTGAGCTGAGCTAAACCAGCGACCGATTTCCGACGCAAGGAACCTAGCGTCCGCTTTGCCCCGAATCCGATCGGTCGCGCCGCAGCCGCGAAATGACCCGATGGGCCAGAGGTGGGATGACGCAGAAAGCGTCAAAATCGCTTCCCGTGATGTCTCGCTCTCGCCACAGTTGAAAATCCCACCGTTGCAAGCGGGGCACAGTATTTCAGGACCAAACGAGGTACAAATCGCGTTGGAATTGAGCGTTTGCATCATTTTTTGGCGGTCGCGGCCGGATTTTTTTGGACGCGACAGGGATGGAGATCACGAATGAGGAAATTTTGGTTCGCGGCAGCCATGGGCTTCGCCGCATTCAGTGTGGCCGCTCCCGCCTCAGCGGCGGACCTGGCGGCGAAACCCTATGTCAAAGCGCCTCCCGCGCCGGTCGTTGCGGTTTATGACTGGACCGGTTTCTACATCGGGGCCAACGGCGGCTGGGCACAGAGCCATAGTTGCGTCGATTTCATCACGGCTCTCGGGACATTCGCGAGCGGTTGCGGTGATCGGTCCGGAGGGGTTGTCGGCGGCCAGATCGGCTATCGTTGGCAATTCAACCAGTTTGTGGTCGGTGTGGAAGGTCAGGGCGATTGGGCCGACCTCAAAAACACGCGCGTCAGTCTGTTCAATCCGACGCTCTCGACCACAGCAAAAACCGACGGCATCGGCCTAATCACTGGCCAACTGGGCTGGGCGTGGAACGCGGCCCTGCTGTACTTCAAGGGCGGCGCAGCTGTTACCGGCAATCGCCTTACCATATTCGACAACACCACCGGGGTCGGTCTGGTCTCAGCAGATAGCACGCGCTGGGGAGGCACAGTGGGCGTCGGCTTCGAATACGGCTTCAGCCCGGGCTGGTCGGTCGGTGTTGAATACGACCATCTGTTCATGGGCCACAACAACAACTCGTTCTCCGTCGTCGATCCGCGCCTTGCGGCCGTACTCAACGACCGGATCAGCCAGGACGTGGACATGGTCACCGTACGCTTTAACTACCGCTTCGGCGGCTGGGGAGCACCGGTCGCGGCCCGTTACTGATTCCCTACCACGAGCGACTTAAGCCCCGGGAGCCCCCTGGACTGCGCGGGGGGCTCACGTCCGGGCAATCATCAGACCCAATTCCAGGTCGAATCGAAACTCGTAGCTTCGAACGCCAGCGCTTGGGAGAGACTGTCCACCTGGTCATCATGGCGGCCGTGCGGGAAGCCCAGCAATTCCGACTCAAGCTCCGCCAGGAACGGAGCGGCGGTTGGAAACCACACCCGACCGGCGGCGAATTTGCCCTGTTGCACGTAAAGGCGGCCAATTTTGTCGCGCTGGACCTTGACCAGATTGACGACAAAATCGCCCCTCCTCCGGAACTCCTGCGCCAGAGCAGTGCCGGTCGATGCATCTTCGATCAGGATCTGGTAGGGCTGGAAACGACGGGCGAGCTCGATCGCCGTATCCTTGAGGAGCGGATATTCGAATCGATCTCGGACGACATCGAGAAGATAGTAATTGCCGTCGGCAACCAGCCAGGTCGTGCAGACCGACCAGTCATTCTTGGCGCCGTCCTTGGCGGCCACATCCCAGCTCTGGATCACCCGGCTGCCCGGAATGCGCGCCGGCGGTTGGTCGTAGTACCGCAGCCAAGTTCGCTTGATCATGGTGCCGCCGGCCGGAACGGGCTTTTGAAGATATTGTGCGAAGAACGTGTCGGGACCGAGGCTCTCCCGCAGCCTCTGCAGTGTATCGAGCGATTCGTGTGCCGGATGCAGCGCCTCGCCGACAGCGCGATTGTAGCTCTCATTTGGGCCGATCGGGACTTGTTCCTCCAGCTCGGCGATCGCAGGCAAGCTCAGCACCTGCCAATCGTTCGACGCGGCGGCGAGAAATCCGCACAGGTCGTCGATGTGGACGCGCTGCATGACGACAATGACCGCGCCGGTCTGCTTGTTGTCGAGGCGCGAGAGCAGGGTATTTGTCACCCATTGATTGAGGCTGCCGCGGCGTGCATCGGACTGCGCATCGGCGGGCTTCTGCGGGTCATCGACGATGATCAGGTCGCCCCCGAGTCCTGTCAATGTCCCGGCAACGGAGGTCGCCTTGCGAAACCCACGCTCGGTCGTGGTCACCTCACTTTCGGTGCTGCGCTCAATCTGCATTTTTGGAAATGCTCGCTGGTACCACGGCGAATGCACGATAGCGCGAAAGTCACTTGCATGCTTGCTCGAGAGCTGATCCCCATAGCTGATCGCGATGATGCGACGCCACGGCTCATGGCCCAATAAAAATGCCGGGAGCGCGACCGAGATCATGATCGATTTGAGATAACGTGGCGGCAGGTTGATGATAAGGCGGGTGAGCTCGCCGCGTCGAACCCGATCAAGCTGGTAAGCGATCGCCTTGATGTGCCAGTTCGGAAGGAAGCGGGCGCCAGGATTGAGATCGAGAAAACACCGATAGAGGAAAGTTACGAAATCCTGGCGCAGGATTGTGTCTGCGAGCGCGAGGTCCTGGTCGATCATTTGCCGTCTCCTCGCTTAAATTGCTCCTCCAGTTCTCGGGCGTAAAATTCCAAGACCTTCTTGTCGTTGCTATCGGGCACGGCGATTGCTGGCGGTTCGGACGACTCCGCGAGCATCTTGCGGTTGAGCAGAAAAGCCGCGAACTTCGGGTTGCCCAAGAGGGCGTCCTCGGCGAATCGGAGCAAAATGGCTTCGAGCAGACTCATGGTCCGTACCTTGCCGTCCTGGCGAACCTCGAATCTCCGGCTCAGAAGCTCGGCGATGATCGTCGCTTCGTTTTTCGCCCCCTTTGGGCGGCCGCGCGGGTTGCCGGATCGGCCAGGTTTGAATCGGTGTTCGACGGGTGGGCGGCCGTAGCCAACGTCAGGTCGCTTGGCAGGCGTGCGAGCGTGGTGCGCCCGCAACTCATTGCGGAGGGTCATCTTGCCCTCCCCAATTCCCTACAGGCCACGATAGATTTTTCGCTGCGCTTGTTGGGGCAACGGACCGTGGTTGGTATGGATCGAGCCGTCATGTTGCTGCTCCTTGTGAAAAGGGAGCCATACATATGCACCACGACCGGCGCGGGCGGTAAACTGAATTAAAAAGTTAAACAGAACAAGAAGATCGTGCCGAGGCCCTTCGCTTTGGGATTCTGAATCCCACGGCGATCAGCCCGTTGCGAAGCGTCTCAATGGAAATCGAGGTCGGGAAGGGCGCGTAATGCGGCATGAGATCGCCCGGCTTGAAATAGCATATCTCACACGGTCGTATGCCTGCCACATCAAGGTCGCGAAGCCGTTGATTCACGAGGTAGTGGGCCTGCTTGAGTCGAGGAATCAGCGAACAGAGGTGAGCATACTCCTGCGCCGAGCGATTATATCGATGTTCACCAAGCGACTGGAGCAGCAGGTCTATCGCGAGCTCTTCGAGGGGCCTTGCCGGACGATACATGGGGCGCTCTCCTTATCCATAGATAGGAGCGAAGCGCCGAATAGGCTATGCTCTCCTCGAGAGGCAGCCCGCTCCCGGAGTTCAGGGGAGCTGCAAAAGTCCCTGTTGCCATGAAGGCTTTCCCTCTTTCGTTAATTGATCAGTCCGTGATGACTTGAAGGAGGTGTTGAAATCGCGCGAATTCTCCTGCCGTTCTGCCACTTGGTGAGCGTGCGGGCGACAATTTCCCTGTAGTTTTGCCTGTTAGCAGGGAAATTGAATCCGCTTCCCTGTTTTAGCTGCCTGACAGCCGTGCCGCACCGACGATGCGTCCGTCCGGCGCCTCCAGGATGACCGCGACATCCTCGCCTTCGGGGAATTTCTCGCGCAAGGTCAGCGGCGATCCCCGCCAGTCGGCGATGCTGCGGACGGAGCGCACCACATTGGCTTCATCGAGCGTCCGTCCGCCATTCTCGCCGCGGCGAATCGGGGTGGTGTGGTCGTGATCGAAGCCGATCAGGAGCAGCCTGCCGCGGCCCTCGCCGGCGCCGACGTCGATTGAGACGCCATCCGCGGCCTTGGCCACGTGCAAGCTTGCTGCAGTCGTGCTCCGCCGCTTCGCAGCGTCGATCGCCGCGCCGACATCCTCCCGGTGCGAGCCGACATGGCTGGACGCGCCGTCGACCACGATCTCCGGCGTGTAGGAACCGTCGCCGAAGCGATGGCCGTAAACGTCCTGGCGGGAGGTCGCCTCGGCAAGCGAGAACGGGTCCTTCCAGCCGAGCCGGTCCCAATAGGTGACGTGGAACGCGAGTGGCAGCACGTCGGCGCGGCTCCGCGCCAGCTCATTGAGATAGGCGTTGGCGGGCGGGCAGGACGAGCAGCCTTGGGACGTGAAGAGTTCGACCACGACGGGCCGCTCGGCCGCGCTGGCGGCAGAGGCGGTTAGGCCCAGAACGGCCAATGCGGCAAGGTGACGATAGAACATGATGCCCTCCGAGGCGTCTTGTTGAGACAAATTTTCTCTGCATTGGAGGTTCGTGTGTTCCGGGCCGCCCGTTACCGCCGACGGGGAACACAAGGCCGTGAGAGCCGCAGTTCGGGGCCTGGGTCGCGGGCATGTCCCCAGGGAAGGGCACTTGGCCTCGGTGCGCACATTGCGGAGCCCGTTCATCTCACCTAGACTCGATAGCGCTTCTCTCGGGCGTATTCAGGGGTGGCGCCACCGGCCGGAACTCGGTCCGGTCATGCGGTCCCATGGTGAACTCGATTGAGAGAGCAGGGGGAAATCGGGACCAGTTCGTTGAACGCCTATCCATGAGCCAGGCCACGCCAACGGATTTTTCGTCCGACAACCGCGAACGAACCATTCTCACCACCGATATCGTCGGCTCGACTGCGCTGACGCGCCGCTATCCCAACGACATGATGGCGGCAATGGATCTGCACGACCAGATCCTGAATGCCGCGATCCGGCGCCATGCCGGCAATCCCTTCCGAAGCACCGGTGATGGCGTGCTCGCCTCGTTCGACCGTCCACTCGATGCGGTGCTCGCGGCCATCGAGGCGCAGCGCGAGATGCGCCATGTCAACTGGGGGCCGACCGGGCGGCTGCAGGTTCGCTTCGGCATCCACACCGGGCTCACGCGCGCGCGCGGCGAAACCGACTTCTTCGGCCCGGCGCTGCCGACCGCGACGCGGCTGCAGAGCGCCGCCAATGCCGACCAGATCCTGATCTCGGACGCAACGGTGCAGCGTCTGGCGAGCGACCTTTTGCAGACGCCGTTCCAGCTGGCTGATCTGGGCGAGCATCATTTCAAGGGCATCGAGCCGATCCGTGTCCACCAGGTCACCGCGGCCGACCTGCCCAACACTTTTCCGCCGATCGGCGGCAAGCGCGAGACGGCAAACGGCAACCTGCCGGCCAATCTCTCCTCGTTCCTCGGCCGCGAGCGTGAGCTCGACGAGCTTGCCGCGCTCGCATTGGAATCGCGCCTACTGACCCTGGTCGGCCCGGGCGGCATCGGCAAGACGCGGCTTGCGATCGAGTTTGCCCGCTCGCTCGAGCCGTCCTTCGCGGGAGGCGCCTGGCTGGTCGATCTGACCGCGCTGGAGCGCGACGGCGACGTCTGGCCGGCGATTGCGGACGCGCTCTTGATCCCGCCATCGCCCGGCGTGGAGCCGCGCATCCAGGTGCTGGAGCGCCTGCACGATGCGCGCGCGGTGCTGGTGATGGACAATTGCGAGCATGTGCTCGATCCGATCGCGGACGCCGTCACCGAGCTCGGCTCGGCCTGTGGCGAGGTGTTCCTGATCAACACCAGCCGGGGCACGCTCGGCATCGAGGGCGAGGCGGTGTACGAGGTCACCTCGCTCGATTCGCGCGCGCAGGATCGCTTCGGCCAGTCGGCGCCGGTGCGGCTCTTCATCGAGCGGGGCAGGTTGGCCAACCACCGCTTCCAGCCTGACGGCGACGACATCGCCAGGATCGCGCGGATCTGTGCCGGCGTCGATTGCATTCCGCTCGCGATCGAGATCGCCGCCGCGCAGCTGCGCCAGCGCAATCTCGACAGCATCGAGAGCGGCATCAACAAGCCGCTCGACCTCGCAGCCGGCGGCTTCCGCCGCCGCGTCGGCCGCCATCGCACCCTGCGCAACACGCTCGAATGGTCTTACGATCTGCTCGATCCCAACAGCCGCAAGGTCTTGCAGCGCATGTCGGTGCTGTCGGGCTCGTTCCATGAGGAGCAGCTGCTTGCGATCTGCGCCGGCGACATGGCAAGCGAGTTCGACGTGCTGCGCGGGATCGACGAATTGATCGAGACCTCGCTGCTCGGCCGCGATACCGCCAACCTGCGGCGGCTGCGCATGCTGCAGACGGTGCAGGCCTTCGGCCGCGAGAAGCTCGAGGAGACCGGGCTGCTCGAGACCGTGGAAATGCGGCATGCCGAGGTCTATGCCGCGCGGGCGAAGAAGCTTGGCGAGCAGATCGCGACCATGCATGAGAGCAAGGCGGCGAACGCGATCTATGACGACATGCCGAATTTGCGCGCCGCCTTCGACCGCGCCCTCGCGCGCGATCTCAAGCTCGCCGCCGAACTCGCCGCGCCGCTGTTCCTGTTCAACTATTGGCATCGCGGCGCCGAGACCGGCAATTGGTATGAGCGCATCATGGCGCGACCCGCCGCCGACAGGCTTTCGCAGGCGCCGATCCTGCTCGCGGCCGCGGCCGGACACGCCTTTCATGATGAGGGGGATCAGGCCAAGGCCAACGCCTTCATTGCACGGGGCCTCGCGGCGGAGGCCGCCGGTCTGGAATCAGCCAAGGGATGGCTGTCGCACGTGCTGGGCCAGATGGCGCAATGGTCCGGCGACCCCAAGGCCTGCGGCAAGAACCTCACGGCCGCGATCGCGGAGGCCCGTGCGGCCGGCAACGTGCCTTGCGAGGTGATGTCGCTCTGCATGATCGCCAACCTGAAAGCGCGCACCGGCGATCCGGACGGAGCAGCCGAAGCCGTTCGCCAGGCCAGCGAGATAGGGCAGGGGCAGGCGGTGCTGCCGCCGACCCTGATGGGCTACATCCATTATGCCCGCGGCGGCGTTGCTGCGGACTACAACGTCGCAATCGACGAGTTCGAGACCACCGCCGAATGGGCCAAGATGGCGGGCAACCATCTGGGCGCGCAGCGGGTCAAGCAGCTGATTGCCGACCTCAAGGCGGCGCATGCCCCGCCGGAACAGGCCTTCGACATCTATATCCAGTCCCTGATGGAGCTGCCGAGCCACGGCACCACGTTCTACACCTGGCTCACCATCCGCTCCCTGGTGCTGCCCCTTGCGGCGCTCGGCGCCTATGAGCAACTGGCCGTGCTGGCCGGGGCGCTCAAGGTTTCGCCCTTGAAACTCGACCGCGCGGCGCGCGAAGCCGTCACAAAAGCGAGGGACAACCTGGGAGATGTTGCATTTGAAACTGCAGCCGAACGTGGATCAACCTTTGACCCCACGGAAGCGCGCAGGTACATCATAGAGGCGTGGCGGCGCATGACCGCCAATCGGACGAAGACGGACGCGGCGAAGCCTTGAAGAGGTGGTCGTCCGTCCTGGGGAGGGGGCATGGACGATACACCTTCTGCTCAAACATCCGCCGCGCAACATCCGACAGCCCAAAACAACGCAGCGCCAGACCCTTCGGCGAGCGATCTCGTCCAGGCCATCATTGACGACTTTCCCGATCACAAGCCGGGGACGCGGCCGATCCACACCATCGGGGTTGGTGTTGAAGGTTATTTTGAAGCTTCAGATGTGGCGCGAAGCTATTGTCGCGCTGAGCATTTCGGCGGGCAGCGGGTGCCGGTTTCGGTGCGCTTCTCCAACGGCTCGGGCAGTCCGGTGCAGCACGACGGATGGAACGACGTGCGCGGCATGGCGACGCGCTTTCATTTACAGAATGGAGCGACCGACCTGATCGCCATGACGCTGAACGGCTTCTTCGTGCGGACGACGAAGGAGTTCATCGCGTTCACCACGGCGGCGCGGCAGCGGCCGGTCAGGAAGGCTTCACCCTGGCAGAAGCTCCTGGACATGCTGCAGCTCAAGCCGCCGCTGCCCGATCCCCATCCCGGGCAAACCGCAAGCGGCGATGCCGGCACGCTGGAATATGCCAATGCGCATCCCGTCGCCCAGCTCGCCGTGTTCCAGGCGGGGTCGATCGGGGCGCCGGTCAGCTATTGCCGCGCCGCCTATCACGCCGTCCACACCTTCATCGTGACGGACCCGGACGGGGTGCGCCGCCCGGTCCGCTTTGCCTGGAAGCCGGTTGCGGGCGTGCGCAACACCGATCCCACCCTGCCGCCGGTCGACAATTATCTTCAAGCCGAGATCCGCGAGCGCCTCAAGCAATGGCCGGCGCGGTTTCTTCTGATGATGACCATCGGCGAGAGCGGCGACGCGTTCGACGATCCCACCGTGCCGTGGCCGGCCCACCGCGTGCGGGTGGTGATGGGCACGCTGACCTTGACCAAGGTCGCCGAGGATCAGGCGGCGGCAGCCGAGCACATCAGCTTCAATCCATGGCGGCTGGTCGACGGCATCGAGCCGTCCAACGATCCGATCCTGCTGGCCCGCCGCGACGCCTATGAGGAGTCGCGCAAGCGGCGCGGCGGCACGGCGTGCCCCTTCTCACATGGAGCGCAGTAATGGCCGGGCTTGCCGAGTGGTTCGAGCGATTTGTCGACCAGCTTCCGAACACGCGCATCATGCAGTTCGTGGCAGCGTATGTCCTGGTGCCGTTTTGGGCCTGGCGCACGCCGGTGAAGCCGCAGGCGGGCGGCCCGCATTATTCGGTGCAGCCGGGCGACAATGTGCAGCACATGATGAACCTGATCATGCCGCTGAAGGACAAGTCGGCGGTCGGCCGCGCCAAGGCGGCGCTGGCGATTGCCGCCAACAAGGACGAGATCTATGCTGGCCTCGACAATGTCGGCACCGTGCATTTCGCCCGCTTTGTCATAGTCGGCGACAATATCTGCATGTTCTCCGTCTATGACGGCGACTTCACCAATTACATCCGCGATTTCATCGCCACCATCGGCAGCGTGTTCGATGCCGTGGTGGGCCTGGTCGAGGGCGGCGAGGACGTCATCCCCTCCGAAAGCAATGTCGAGAAGTTCATCGACTGGGTGCACGCCCACGACCTTTACCAGGTCTCGGACCAGGCCACCGACCTGTTCCGGGACATCGAGGCGGTCAGCGGTGCGACCGAAATTACGAGGGATCTCAGGCTGTTGCCGCGGGATTTGATCCTGCAGCTTCATGTCAACCCCAATGTCTCGCTGGGCAGCGGGTATCGCGCCTATCCCGGCTATTCGGTGGCCGAGGTCCGCAAGCAATTCGGGATCGGATGGTAAGCCATGTTCGACGTTGCTGACGTGCAGGGAAACATCCTGCGAGGCTACCGCCAGCCGCGGGTGCGGCATCTCATTCTGTCCGTCGCCGACGTGACGGAGGCGCGTGCCTGGCTCGGCGCCACGGTCTCGGGCAGTGGCGGCGTGCCGCAGGTGACCTCGCAGGCGCCCTGGGATGAAAAGCCGGCGACCTGTTTCGACATCGGCCTGACCTTCGAGGGCTTGCGGGCGCTGGGCGTTTCAAGCGCTTCGCTTGCGAGCTTCCCGACCGAGTTCGTGGAGGGCATGACCGCGCGGGCGCTCAAGCTCGGCGATATCGGTGACAGTTCGCCAGAGCATTGGCCATCGCCATTCGACAAGCCTGATGACATTCACCTGATCGTCTCGCTCTATGGCAGGGAGACGGCCGATCTCGACCGCCTCCAGGGTCAGGCCTTGCAGCACGCGCGCACCTTCCGCCTGCTCGGCACGCGCGACGGCGACAATTTCAACGGCGACTATGTGCATTTCGGCTATCGCGACAATATCTCCCAGCCGCGCTTTGCCGAGATCCATGATCCCGCCGACTATCCCGATCCACAGCCCATGGCGCCGATCGGCACCGTGCTGCTCGGTTATCCCAACAATTTCGAGGGCCTGTTCTGGCGCGTGCCAGATCCGGTCGCGCTCGGCCGCAACGGCTCGTTCAACGCCTTCCGCGTGCTGGCGCAGGACGTCGTCGGCTTTGAGAATTATTTGACCGAGGCGGCGAAATATCTGCTGACGCAAAAGGGCGTCGACGAGTTGCTGCCGGAGGGCGACGAAGCCAGGATCGGCGAGGGGTTGTCGCGCGAGGGCGCGCTGCGCGAGATCGTGGCGGCGCAGATGTGCGGCCGCTGGCGCAACGGCGTGCCGCTGGCACTCTCGCCCGACACGCCCAATCCACAGCCGCCGCTGCCCGTGAAGGAGTTCAACAACTTCGATTACCCCGCGGCATCCGGCTGTCCCTACAGCTCGCATGTCCGCCGCTCCAACCCGCGTAACGCGCAGATCGTCCAGCGCGTGGCCAACAACAGCCGTCGCCTGGTCCGGCGCGGCATGCCCTATGGCCCACCTTACGATCCCGCAACGCCCGACGCGGCAGATAGCCCGGAGCGCGGGCTGCTCGGCAATTTCATCGGTGCGAGCCTCGGCGCACAGTTCGAGGCGATGTGCACCGACTGGGTCAATGTCGGCTTGCAGGATCCGCGCGTCACCGGCTCCAATGATCCCCTGATCGGTGCCAATGCGCCGGAGACCAGCTGGTTCGATCTCGTGCTCAAATCGGGCACCACGTTCCGCCTGCGCACGCTGCCGCGCTTTGTTCGCGCAAGGGGCGGAGCCTACACCTTCTTGCCGAGCATTACGGCGATCCGCTACCTCGGTTCGCTCGGCAAATAGCGCCACGCCAGGGTTGAATCGGGAGGTAACGGAATCGGGCATAAAATGCCGTGCGTGTGCGCACGGCGCACGCGTTTTTGCCTAAATTCCGCGCCAATTCGCGGAGAACGCAGGCTATTCGAATCGCAGAGGAATTCTCGATTTGCGCCTGTAATCGTTTGAATCAAATCGTGTCCGGTTAAAGCTTTCTGCATTCGCCACATGTGTGACGACGTGTTAGGAAGCCGTCGGGGTTGGTTCGGGTGACGCGACCATTGGGGGTTGAAGGTATGAGTTCCAGGGGGACCGGATCAGACATGAAGATCGCACCGAAGCGGTCGCTTCGCGTTGGCGTCATCGGCGCCGGCGTGATGGGCACCAATCACGCCCGCGTGCTCGCGGGCTTGCCCGACACCAGCCTCGTCGGCGTGGTCGATCCGTTGCCGGCGCATCGTTCGCGCGCCGCCGATCTCACCAATTGCCGCACCTTCACCGGGCTGGATGAGCTGATCGCCGAGGGCGTCGATGCCGTCAGCATCGCCGCGCCCACCCATCTGCATCACGAGCTCGCGCTCGCCTGCATCGAGAAGAAGATTCATGTCCTGGTCGAGAAGCCGATCGCCTCGACGGTCGAGGAGGGGCGCGAGATCGTCGCCGCTGCGCAAGCGTCCGACGTGACCTTGATGATCGGCCATGTCGAGCGCTTCAACCCGGCGGTTGCCGCCATCAAGCACGCGATCGCGGGCGAGGACATTCTCTCCATCGGCATCACCCGGGTCGGGCCGTTCCCGCCACGCATGTCCAATGTCGGCGTGGTCATTGATCTGGCCGTGCACGACATCGATCTGATTCGCTGGTTCACCGAATCCGACATTGTCGAGGTGCAGCCGCAGCTCTCCAGTGCTGTCGCCGAGCGTGAGGATATCGCGCTCTTGCAGTTCCGCACCGCCAACGGCGTGCTCGCCCACATCAACACCAACTGGCTGACGCCGTTCAAGGCGCGCAACGTCACCGTTGCGACCCGCGGCAAATATGTCATGGGCGACCTCTTGACCCGCCAGGTCACCGAATGTTTCGGCTTCAAGCCCGACGGCAGCTATTCCATGCGTCATCTGCCCGTCGGCCATGACGAGCCGCTGCGCGCCGAGCTGATCGCCTTCCTGCACGCGGTGCGCACCGGCGGTGTGCCTGCGGTCACCGGCGACGAGGGCGTCGCCAGCCTTGAGATCGCCACGCGCTGCCTGGAAAGCTCGCCCAAGCCCGCGGCCGCGCCGACCTCCCGCAAGGGGCCGCGTCGCGTGGTCGGCTAGCTTCACCCATGTCGATGTCACAACCGCTGCAAGGGTCCACGAACCAGCACATGAACCAGCATCTGCGTCCGCAACCCATTCCCTTCATCGATGTCGGCGCCCAGCGCGCCCGGCTCGGCAAATTGATCGACGAGGCGGTCTCCCGCGTGCTCACGCATTGCCAGTTCCTCGGCGGCCCTGAGATCACCGAGCTCGAAAAGCAGCTCGCCACCTTCTCAGGCGCCAAGTATGTCGTGAGCTGCTCGAGCGGCACGGACGCGCTGCTGATGGTGCTGATGGCCAAGGGCATCGGCGCGGGCGATGCCGTGCTCTGCCCGTCCTTCACCTTCTGCGCGACGGGCGAAGCGGCGGCGCTGACCGGAGCGACGCCCGTTCTCGTCGATGTCGACGAGGAGACCTTCAACATGGATGCGGCCTCGCTCGCCCGCGGCATCGCGGAGGCAAAGCGGCGCGGGCTGAAGCCGAAGGTCGTGATCCCGGTCGATCTGTTCGGGCAGAGCGCCGACCATGACGCGATTGCCGAGGTCGCCGCGGCCGAAGGTCTCTTCGTGCTCGACGACGCCGCGCAAGGTTTCGGCGCGAGCTACAAGGGCCGCAAGCTCGGCTCGATCGGGCATGCCACCGCAACGAGCTTCTTCCCGGCAAAGCCGCTCGGCTGTTTCGGCGACGGCGGCGCCATCTTCACCGATGACGACGAGCTTGCCACCGCACTGCGCAGCGTGCGCGTGCACGGGCAGGGCACTGACAAATACGACAATGTCCGGCTCGGCCTGACCGCGCGGCTCGACACGATGCAGGCGGCGATCCTGATCGAGAAGCTGAAAATCTTCGAGGACGAGATCGCAGCCCGCAACGCCGTCGCCGAGCGTTACGCGCGTGGCTTGGGGAATGTGGTCAAGGTGCCGCATCTGAAGCCCGGCTGCAGCTCGGTCTGGGCGCAATACACCATCCGCCTGCCCAAGGGGACGAATCGCGACGCGTTCGCCGCCGCGCTGAAGGCGCAGGGCGTGCCGACTGCGATTTATTATCCGAAGTCGATCCACCAGCAGACCGCCTATCGCCATTTCCCGGTCGCCGATGGCGGCCTGCCGGTCAGCGAGGCGCTGTCGGCCGACGTCATCAGCCTGCCGATGCACGCCTATCTGGACGAAGCGACCCAGGACCGCATCATCGCCGCCGTCCGCGGCGCGCTGGCCTGATCTGTCGCCACCTGCTCCGCAGCCATCCTCCCCTTCCAGGGGAGGATGAAGAAAAGTTCTTCCCTTCAAACTCAAGCTCACTTCGTCTAGAAGCGGCGCATGCTTGGGCGCATTTTCACGGTCGGCGGCTATACCCTGCTTTCACGGCTGACGGGGTTCGCCCGCGATATCATGCTCGCGGCGATCCTGGGCGCGGGACCGGTAGCCGACGCGTTCTTTGTCGCGTTCCGGCTGCCCAATCACTTCCGCGCCATCTTTGCCGAGGGCGCCTTCAACGCCGCCTTTGTTCCCGCCTATGCCCATGTCCAGGGCGGCAAGGGCGAGACGTCGGCAAAGCTGTTTTCCGACCGCGTCTTCACGCTGTTGTTCCTGTCGCAGGTGGTGCTGCTGGCCCTGGCCTGGCTGTTCATGCCGCAGCTCATGACGCTGCTCGCGCCGGGCTTCACCCATGACGACGCGCAGCGCAATCTCGCCATCGCGCTCACGCGCATCACCTTTCCCTATCTGCTGCTGATCACGCTGGTGACGCTCTATGGCGGCATGCTCAACGTGATGCATCGCTATGCCAGCGCCGCCGCCGCCTCGATCTTTCTGAATATCTCGATGATGGCGACGCTTGCGATCGCCGCATTCTTCCCGACCGTGGGTCACGCTGCCGCCTGGGGCGTCCTCGTCTCCGGCTTCCTGCAATATTTCCTGCTCGCCGGCGATCTCGCCACGCATGGCGGCCTGCCGCGGTTCGCCCCCCTGAAGTTGGATGAGGACATTCGCGCCTTTTTCCGCGCGCTTGGCCCGGCCACGCTGGGCTCGATGGGCACGCAGGTCGCGATGTTCGCCGACACCATCATCGCGACATTTCTGCCGGCGGGCGCGCTGTCGGCGCTCTATTATGCCGACCGTCTCAATCAGCTGCCGATCGGGGTGATCGGCATTGCCGTCGGCACCGTGCTGTTGCCGGAAATGTCGCGGCGGATCACCGCACATGATCATGAAGGTGCCATGCAGGCCCAGCGCCGCGCCTTCGATTTCACCCTGTTGTCAGGCGTGCCCTTCGTCGCGGCCTTCCTCGCCGTGCCCGACGTTATCACGCGTGCGATGTTCGCCCGCGGTGCATTCACAAAGACAGATGCAGCCGCAGCCGGCGCGACGCTCGCGGCCTATGCGGTCGGGCTCATTCCCTTCGTGCTGATCAGGAGCGCGGTTGCGACCTTCTACGCCCGCAAGGACACCGCGACACCCGTCAAGGCCTCGCTCACGGGGATCGGCGTGAACGTGGCGCTGAAGCTCCTGCTGATGGGACCGCTCGCCCAGGTCGGCCTGGCGCTTGCCACCGCCATCGGCGCCTGGATCAATCTCCTCCTTGTGCTCGGCTTTGCGGTGCGGGCCGGCTATCTCGAGCTGAACCGCGCGCTGGTGCAATCGCTTCTCAGATTTGCGTCGACCGGAGTCCTGCTCGCCGCGGCGCTGTGGCTGACGGCCAGATTTGCTGCGGCGCATCTTTCCGGGCTGACCGCCTTCCGTGACGAAATCGTGCTGCTGATCCTGGTGCTTGTCGGGGCCGTGATCTATGCCGGATCGATCCTGCTGCTGTTCGGCCCGAGGTGGCTCAAGACGCTGGTGCGGTAGCGTCCCGTCCTGCTCGATCGTGAATAACTGTAAAGCGTCATTTGACATATGCAAAAGTTCGCTTTACAGTTCTCGCCGAACGATCAGTGAGCAATGATCGAGAATTTCAGACACAAGGGACTAAGGCAGCTTTTTGAGGACGATAACGCCAAAGGCGTTAGCGCGGAGCATGTACGCAAGCTCAGGCAGATTCTTGCGACGCTGCACGCCGCAGAGACGATTGAGGCGATGAGGTTGCCGACATTCGGGCTGCATCCGCTGAAAGGCGACCTGAAGGGATTCTGGGCGGTCACTGTCAGGGCGAATTGGCGCGTCATCTTCCGCTTCGAGGAGGGCAACGCGTCCGATGTCGATCTTGTGGACTATCACTGAGGGAGAAGATTATGGAGATGAAAAATCCTCCCCATCCCGGCGAGTTAATCGGCGATACTCTTGGAGAGTTGAAGATTTCAATCTCGGAGGCCGCGCGGGGGCTTGGTATCACGCGCCAGCAGCTTCACAACGTGATTGCGGGCCGCAGTGGCATCACGCCGGAGATGGCCGTGAAGCTCGAAAAGGCGATCGGCAGCACCGCGGACACGTGGCTCAAGATGCAGATGAGCTACGACCTGGCGCAGGTGCGCAAGCGGCCGATCAAGGTGAAGCGCTTGGCGCCTGTTTGAAGTCAAATCAGTTCTACCATGATCCCCTTTATTACCCGGCTGGAAAACTCACAAAAGGTGCTTATCGCAGGCTGTGGCGGCGGTTTTGATGTTTTCGCCGGTGTCCCGCGCGCTCAATATTTGCGGGCGAGGGGCAAGAGCGTGGTCTTTGCGAACTTCTCCTTCACCAATCTCTGGATGTGCGGCGGAGAACGCATCGCGTCCACCCTTTGGCGCGTCGACCGGCAGTCGAGCGAATTGCCTTATTTTCCTGAGAAATGGCTGGTCGAATGGCTGAACAGGAATGAGCGGGCGGCGCCGGTCTATGTCTTCGCAAAGAGCGGCGTCGTGCCGTTGAGCTCTGCCTATGAGTTGATCATCCGCGAGCATCAAGTCGATCTCGTTGTGCTGGTCGACGGCGGCACCGACAGCATTATCTTCGGTGACGAACCGGGAATCGGGAGCGCCATCGAGGACGCCGTTTCGATAGTGGCTGTTAGTCGGGCTGCAGGTGAACGAGCGGTGCTTGCCGCGCTCGGCTTTGGTATCGATCACTATCACGGCGTTTCGCACCATGCGTTCCTTGAAAATGTCGCACGGCTGACGCGCGACGGCGATTTCCTGGGGGCATTCTCGGTGCAGTCGGGCACGCCGGAGGCCGACGAATTTCTTGATCTCATCGACTACGCCAATCAGCGCCAGCCCGTCCATCGGAGCATCGTATGCAACTCGATTGCGAGTGCCTTGCGCTGTGAATTCGGCGACTATCATGCGACCAACCGGACGAGTGGAAACGAGCTGTTCATCAATCCGCTGATGTCGCAATATTGGACGTTTGCGGTCCAGGGAATTGCGCATCACATGGGCTACGCAAATCAGATCGTGGAGACCGACCGGTTCGAAGATGTCAAGCGGGTGATTGAGCTATGGCGCGAGACGGTCGAACTGAGACCCCATCGACAAATCCCGTTGTGAGGTCTCGGTCAGGGTGTCGCGTCTGTACCAATGGCGCACTGCGATAGCGGTCGGATTGATAGCGTTCCACTAAACCCTTTGCACAGCACGGCAATCCGCTGCAATATGCCTCGCAAGTCACAATAAGAAATTGGAGATGAGATGGCTGCTCCCATCAAGTTCGGCGTCGGTCAAAGTGTCCTGCGCAAGGAGGATGACGCACTGATCCGCGGCAAGGGCCGCTACACCGACGACACGGCGCCGCAGGCCTCGCTGCACGCGCTGGTGCTGCGCTCGCCACATGCGCATGCCAAATTCACCATCGATGCGAGCAAGGCGCGCACACTGCCCGGCGTGGCGCTGATCCTCACCGCAGACGATATCGCCGATCTCGGCGGCCTGCCGTGCCTGTTCAATTTCGAGGTCGATCCGTTCACCGGCCCGCCGTACCCGATCCTTGCAAAGGACGAGGTGCGGCATGTCGGTGATGCCGTCGCCTTCGTTGTCGCCGACAGCATCGATCACGCGCGCGACGCCATCGAAGCCATCAACGTCAACTGGACGCCGCTGCCGGCGGTGTCCGGCGTTGCCAATGCGGTCAAGCCCGGTGCGCCGCAGGTCTGGCCGGACAAGCCCGGCAATATCCTGTTCGACGTGCCGATCGGCGACAAGAAGGCGACCGAGGAAGCCTTTGCCAAGGCGCATGCGGTTGCGGAAATCTCCATCGTCAATCCGCGCGTAGTCGCGAGCTTCATGGAGACGCGGGCCGCGGTCTGCGAGTACGATGCCAAGCGCGATCATCTGACGCTCACCGCCGGCAGCCAGGGCAGCCATCGCCTGCGCGACATTCTGTGCCAGAATGTCCTGAAGATCCCCACTGACAAGATGCGGGTGATCTGCCCCGATGTCGGCGGCGGCTTCGGCACCAAGCTGTTTCCGTATCGCGAATACGCATTGCTTGCGGTCGCTGCGCGCAAGCTGAAGAAGACGGTGCGCTGGGCGGCCGATCGCTCCGAGCACTTCGTGGGTGACGCGCAGGGCCGCGACAATGTCACGACAGCGCGGATGGCGCTGGCCGAGGACGGCAAATTCCTCGCCATGGATGTCGACCTGATGGGCGACATGGGCGCCTATCTCTCGACCTTCGCGCCCTACATCCCGCACGGCGGCGCCGGCATGTTGCCGGGGCTCTATGACATCCAGACCTTCCACTGCCGCGTCCGCACCGTGTTCACCCACACCGTGCCGGTCGATGCCTATCGCGGCGCGGGGCGGCCGGAGGCGGCTTACGTCATCGAGCGCCTGGTTGACGCGTGCGCGCGCAAGCTCGACATGACGCCGGATGCGATCCGCAGGAAGAACTTCATCCAGCCGAAGCAGCTGCCGTACAAGACGATCACCGGCAAGATTTATGACTCCGGTGATTTCGCCGCGCACATGAAGCGGGCGATGGACGTCGCGAACTGGAAGGAGTTTCCCAAGCGCGTCAAGGCCGCGAAGAAGGAGGGCCTCGTCCGCGGCATCGGCATGTCGAGCTATGTCGAGATCTGTGGCACCATGGGCGATGAGACCGCCAATGTGCGGCTTGATCCCAATGGGGACATTCTTGTCTTGATCGGCACGCAGTCGAGCGGGCAGGGTCACCAGACCGCCTACGCCCAGATCGTCGCCGAGCAGTTCGGCGTGCCGCCCGAGCGCGTCCATGTCCACCAGGGCGATACCGCCGAGATCGCAACCGGGCTTGGCACCGGCGGCTCGGCCTCGATCCCGACCGGCGGCGTCTCGGTGCAGCGCGCCACGACCGAGCTCGGCAAGCAAATGAAGGTGCTCGCAGCCGAGGCGCTGGAGACCAGCGCCGCCGATCTCGAGATCAACAATGGCGTGGTGCGGATCGCCGGCACCGACCGCTCCATCAGCTTTGCGGATCTCGCAAAGCGTCCGGGCGGCGACAAGCTGAACGGCAGTGCGACCTTCAACAGCGCCGACGGCACCTATCCCAACGGCACCCATATCGCCGAGGTCGAGATCGATCCGGCAACCGGCATCGTCAGAATAGTCAACTACGTCATCGTCGACGATTTCGGTGTCACGCTCAATCCGCTGCTGCTCGCCGGCCAAGTGCATGGCGGGGTGATGCAGGGGATCGGGCAGGCCCTGATGGAGCGGGTGGTCTATAGCCCGACCGACGGGCAGCTGATCACCGGCACCTACATGGACTACGCGCTGCCGCGCGCGGCCGACGGCGTCGCCTTCCATTTCGAGACCCACAACATTCCCTGCAAGACCAATCCGATGGGGGTGAAGGGGGCGGGTGAAGCCGGCGCGATCGGCTCATGCCCGGCGGTCGTGAACGCCATCGTCGAGGGGCTATGGCGCGAATACAAGATCGACCACATCGACATGCCGGCAACGCCGGAGCGGGTCTGGATCGCCATTCGCGAGCACCAGCGCCGGCACAGTTTGTGATGCTGGAATGAAGGGCTCGGCGTGGGGTTTCTGTCTTTGTTTGAGCATGATTTCTTCGGAAAAGCGCTACACACTTTTCCGGATCATGCTCTAGGCAAGCCTCGCCAGCAAAATGGTCAAGGTTGAAATCAGGGGAATAGGATGAAGCGAAGTATTGTAGTTGCCGGCGCCATTCTGATCGGTCTTGGTGCCGTCATGGCGGCGGGGGACCAGGTCAAGGACACCCAGGCGATGATGAAGGGCAACGGCAAGAATGCCGGCGCGCTGTCCGCGATGATCAAGGGCGAGAAGCCCTACGATCAGGCGACGGTGGATGCGGCACTCACCCAGTTCTCCGAAACCGCCGCCAAGCTGCCCACGCTGTTTCCGGAGAGCATCAAGGACAAGCCGTTCGACGGCGACTACAGCCCCTCGTCCAAGATCTGGGAAGACAAGGCCGGCTTCGCCGACCACATCGCAAGCTTCAGCAAGGTGGTGAGCGACGCCAAGGGCAAGATCAAGGATCTCGACACGCTCAAGGCCGAGCTTGCCGTCATCGGCAAGCAGTGCGGCGGTTGCCACGAGACCTACCGCATCAAGAAGACCTGAGTTTGCGATAACCTGCGCAGCGGACGGAAAGGGCGGATGCCGATGCATCCGCCCTTTTTGCTTGTGGACACATTCCCTGCCTTCAAGCCCGCTCCGGCCGTCATATCCCGCGAAAGCGGGGTATCCAGAGGCGTCTGAGCTTAAGCCGTCTCTGGAATACTGGATCGTCCGCTTTCGACAGTGGCGTGAGACTTAGACAGCGGAGTTCGCCCTACTACTTCGCCCCTTGTTACTTCGTTACCTGCCCGCGGATTTCGCCGCCGGGATTGGCCGCGGTGTGGACGTTGACATAGTACTTGCCGGCCTCGAGATCGGCGGCCTGGGCGTCGGTGAGCGTGGCGCTGCCCTCGGCGGGACTCGTGCCAGCGTTGGGGATCGCAACGGCGACGCCGGCATTCTTGCCGGGCTCGGCGGGCCCGTGGAAATGCGCCGCTGTGGCGGGTCCGCTCAGGCCCGAATAGGTGAGCTTCCAGGAGAGCTTCTTGCTGGCGGGGTCGTAATTGATGTCGGCGGTGCCGGTCGCGGTGCTCGCATTCGGCGGCACTTCGGATTTCGCATCGAGTGTCGCCTTGAACGTCTCGGCACTGGCGGCGCCGGCGAACAGCACCGCTGCTCCCAACGCAAATGCAGCAAACATGGCTTTGGTCATGGCTCTCTCCCTGTTGTTGTCGCCACGATTTCACAACAATGGCCTTTGTGGGTTTATTCCCGAAAAAGCGGCAATCCCGCCACAAATCGTGGCACAATTTGATGACTGGAGTAACGGCGGCACCGGCCCTAAGGTTGCGACCGGACATGACGGGACGTTGGATGCCGCGCCGGACCTTGCTTGCCGCCCTCATCGCCGCCGGGGCGGCGTTCGGCCTGTATTGGTGGCTGACGTCCGTGCCGCTGGCCGGCGCCGTAACCGCCCCCGCATTCACGCCCGACATCGCCAACGGCGAAGTGATCTTCAACGCCGGCGGCTGCGCGTCCTGCCATGCCGTTCCCAACCAGCCCGACCGTTTGAAGCTCGGCGGCGGACTGGCTATTCCCTCGCCCTTTGGTACCTTCTACGCACCCAACATCTCGCCCGACAAGGCTGACGGCATCGGCCGCTGGCGCGAGGAGGATTTCGTCAATGCGGTGATGCGCGGCGTCTCGCCGGAGGGGACGCACTACTTCCCGGCCTTTCCCTATACCTCCTATGCGCATGCGCGGCCGAAAGACGTGCGCGATCTCTTCGGCTACCTGAAGACGCTTCCGCCTGTCGCAGGCAAGGTGCGCGACCACGACGTCCCGTTCCCGTTCAACATCCGCCGCAACATCGGCATCTGGAAATTGCTGTTCTTCGATCAACAGCCGTTCGCGCCCGATCTGTCGCGCTCGGCGGCGTGGAATCGCGGTGCCTATCTCGTCAACAGTTTCGGCCATTGCGCCGAGTGCCACAGCCCGCGCAATTTTCTCGGCGGCATCATCGCCTCGCAGCGCTTCGCCGGCGGGCCCAATCCGGAAGGCGAGGGCTGGGTGCCCAACATCACCCAGAAGGGCCTCTCCGACTGGAACGAAAAGGACATCGCCTATTTTCTCGAGACCGGCCAGACGCCGGACGGTGACAGCGCCGGCGGCTCGATGACCCGCGTGATCAAGAACATCTCGCAATTGCTGGAGGCAGATCGCGACGCGATCGCGACCTACGTCGGGTCGCTACCGCCCGTCGAAGGCCCGCCACGGCCGAAGAAGAAGACGGGCGAGGGGAGCTAGGCAGGGGACGCCGACAATTGCTCCCACGAGCTCCCAACCATCACCGTCATCCTGAGGTGCCGCCGCGTAAGCGGCGGCCTCGAAGGGCGACGGCCCGGCTCTCACAGCGGGGCCGTACATCCTTCGAGGCTCGCTTTCGCGAGCGCCTCAGGATGACGGTCTGAGATGGTCGGGTGATTGAGTTGAATAGACGCTACAGCTTATCCACCGCCCTGAAACTGCCGTCGGGCTGGATCACGGTCAGGAACACGCGCGGCGGCTGCTCGCGGGCCTTGTCGCCGAAGGCGATGACGTCACCGCCGATGTCGAACCGGCCGACGTCGTGGATGATCCGGAGCAGGTCCGCGCGGGTCGGGTTGGGGCCGGCCATCTCGAGCGCCTTGGCGGCGAGGCGGCCGGAGAGATAGCCTTCGAGCGAAATGAAGTCCGGCGTCAGCGCGGGGTCGAGCGCTTTTTCTGCGGCCTGGTAATCGGCGACGAGCTTCAATCGCGTGTCCCACGGAAACGGCACCACTTCGGAGACGATCACGCCCTTGCCGTCATTGCCGAGCTCTCTCGCCAGCGCCGTGGCACCGACAAAGGAGATCGCGACAAAGGTCGGATTGAAGCCGCGTCGATGTGCGAGCTTGATGAACTCGGCACAGGGGCCGTAGGTGCCGACCATCACCACGGCGTCCGGCTCGGCACGCCGGATCGCCTTGAAGGCCGCGCCGACCGCACGGGTGTTGCGTTCGAAGGTGCCTTCCGACGCAAGCTCCATGCCGCGCCACGCCAGCGCCGTCTTGACGCCGGCGAGGCCGTCACGGCCGAACGCGTCGTCCTGATAGAAGATCGCGATGTTCTTCAGATGCAGGTCTTCGGTGAGATGCTTGATCCACGCCTCGGCCTCTGCGCTGTAGCTTGCGCGAATGTTGACGACGTTCTGGAATTCGGAGGCGCGCAGGAACTCCGCGCCGCTGAACGGACCGATGAAGGGCACGTTCTTGGCGGCGGCGATCGGCACTGTCGCCATCGAGGTCGGGGTGCCGACCGCGCCGATCAGCGCGAACACCTTGTCCTCCTCGATCAGTTTTACGGTGGCTATCACCGACCGATCCGGATCGTAGCCATCGTCGCGGCTGATCAGTTCAAGCCGGCGGCCGTGCACGCCGCCCTTGGCGTTCACCTCGGCAAAGGCGGCCAGAATCCCCTGCCGCATGCCTTGCCCCAGCGCCGAGGACGGTCCGCCGAGCGCGGCCGCCTGGCCGAACAGGATGGTGTCCGCCGAAATCCCTACTTCGTCTGCGGTTGCAGCCAACGGCAGGCTCGCGCAGGACGTGAGCACAAGGGCGGCGAGGACCGAGACTGTTGATGGCCGCATGGCGGAGCTTATCGGAGTTCACTTAACCAGCACACAGCAAGCCTACCCGCATCGGGTGAAAAGCTTGCTAATTCAACGCATTTTGTCAGCCGTACGAATGCGGAGAACAGCGGTCAATATTCGCTTTTACCACCGCAGATCGTTAACTACGCGCCGATCACGTCTCGGTATTTTCCCGGATTTTTGCAAGTTTTTAACTGCGCCCACTGTCGATAGACGAGGACGGATTTGTGAGCCGTTTGGGGACCTCATTTGCGGGCGGGCGTGGAAGGCGAAATTGGCGAAAGCACCGGCGGAGGGCGCGAGGGTGCGCCCGCCGAGCGCCGCCGCAGGTCGGTCTCACGCTTCGAGCTGTATCGTCCCGCGCTGATCGCCGCCTGCATCGGCATTGCGCTGTCGGTTGCCGGCGCGTTTGCGGTCGCCCAGTGGGAGAACAGGCTGGCGCGCGCCGAGTTCGAGGGTCTTGCCGAGAACCAGGCCATCACCATCCAGAACGGCATCAACGAATATGTGGGGCGGCTGATCACGCTGCGCACGCTGTTCGAATCCGCCAACGAAGACATCACCCGCAGCGAATATGAGACATTCAGCCAGCGCCTGTTTCAGGGCCATCCTGGCCTGGTCCGGGCGGCCTGGGTGCCGCGCGTCAGCCACAAGGAGCGTGCCGAATACGAGGCCGCAGCCGTGGCGGACGGCATCTCCGGCTATCAGATCAAGACCTTTGCGGACGGGGCCGCGGCGCCGCTCGCGGACGAATATTTCCCGGTCTATTTCTCCACCGAGCCGAAGACCTCGGTCGTCTATGGGCTCGATTACTGGAGCTTTCCGGAGCGGCGCGCCGTGCTCGAACGCGCGCGCGACGATGATCAGGTCGTGGTGTTGCGCACCCGACTTTACGAAACGCGCCACGGCACCGTTCCCTACGGCGTGATGGTCGCAGTGCCGGTCTATGCCAAGGGCACCTCGCGCACGACCGTCGCCGACCGCCGGCGCAACCTCAATGGCTTCGTTATCGGCATTTTCGATCTGCCGCAGCTCGTCAAGGCGGTCCGCACCGCGAGCCAGACCCTGTCGGCCATCGCCATCGACGTCTTTCCGCCGCAGACTATGGCCGAGGCGGCGCTCGAGACGATGGCCGTGCCCGATTTCTCCAGCCATGCCTCCCATGCCGGCGTGAGGACCGGGGCGCCCTGGTGGGCCACGCTGAAGATCGGCGACACCGCGTGGCGGCTGCGCGCCGCGCCGATATCCAGCGGCCTGCGCATCGACCATCACGCCGGCGCACTGGCGCTGTTCGGCGCAGGGGTGGTCACCACGATCTTCCTTGCCATCTATCTCGGGCTCGCCAGCCGCAACTCGCTGCAACTGTCGCTTGCCAACCGCCGCGTGCTGGAGCTTGCGCAAACCGATCGTCTGACCGGTCTGCGCAACCGCAGCTTCTTCCTGGGGGCGCTGCAGGAGATCACGATCGGGACGGGGAGCAGCGGCTACGCCGTCCTGCTGCTCGACCTCGACCGCTTCAAGAACGTGAACGATTCGCTGGGCCATGCCGCGGGCGACGAGCTGCTCCGCCTGGTTGCGCTGCGGCTGCGGTCGACGCTGCGCGACGGCGATGTGGTGGCGCGGCTTGGCGGTGATGAATTCGCGGTGATCCTCGCCGGCGGCGCCGACATGCACAAGCTGTCGCTCGATCTGGCGCGGCGGATCTCCAAGCTGATCGCCGAACCGTTCGAGCTGCTCGGCCAGCGGGTCGAGATCGGCACCAGCATCGGCATTGCGCTGTCGCCCGAGCACGGGCTCGACCAGGAGCAGCTTCTGAAGAAGGCGGACCTTGCGCTCTATCGCTCCAAATCGGCGGGCCGCAACTGTTACACGATCTATGACCAGGCGATGTCGGCCGAGCTCGAGGCGCGCAACACGCTGGAGAGCGATTTGCGCGATGCCATCACGCTTGGCCACTTCGAGGTGCACTACCAGCCGTTCTACAATGTCGAAACCCGCCGCCGCCGCGGCGTCGAGGCGCTGGTGCGCTGGCGCCACCCGGTCAAGGGGCTGATCCCGCCCGACCAGTTCATCCCGCTTGCGGAATCCACCGGCCTGATCGTTCCGCTCGGGGAGTGGGTGATCGCACGCGCCTGCTACGATGCCGCCGCCTGGCCCGACGACATCAAGGTCGCGGTGAACCTGTCGCCGGTGCAGTTCAAGCAGGCCGAATTGTTCGACGTGATCCAGCAAGTGCTGAAGAACTCGCGGCTGAAGCCGCAGCGGCTCGAGATCGAGATCACGGAATCAGTGCTGCTGGAGCAGGCCGCCGAGAACCACAGCTTCATCGACAAGCTCAAGAGCATCGGCATTTCGCTCGCGCTCGACGATTTCGGCACCGGCTATTCATCGCTGCGCTCGCTGACCGCTTTCCCGTTCGACAAGATCAAGATCGACAAATCCTTCGTCGCCAACTTGAGCAAGCAACAGGGCTCGTCCGCCATCATCTCCTCCGTCGTGACGCTTGCGCGCGGACTCGGCATGTCGATCACGGCGGAAGGGGTGGAGACCGCCGAGCAGTTCGACCACCTGCGCTCGCTCGGCGTGAACTTCGCGCAAGGCTATCTGCTGGGGCGCCCGATGCCGGCGAGCCAGCTCGATGGCCACTTCCGGAATGACTACGCCAAGCGGAATGCGGCCTGACGGTCCATCACCGTTACCCTGAGGTGCTCGCGACAGCGAGCCTCGACGGGCGACGGCCCCGCTGTAGCATACGGCCCGTTCATCCTTCGAGGCTCGCTGCGCTCGCGCCTTGGGATGACGGATGGAATGGCTTGAGCCCTAACCCGTCCCGAACGCCTTGAAGGTGATGATGGTATGGGTGTCCTGGATGCCGGGCAGCACCTGGACCCTTTCGTTGACGAAATGGCCGATGTCGGTGTCCTTGTCGACATAGAACTTGACCAGCAGGTCGTAATTGCCCGCGGTGGAATAGATCTCGGAGGCGATCTCGGCCTCGGCAAGCGCATTGGCCACCGTGTAGGACTGGCCGAGCTTGCACTTGATCTGGACGAAGAAGGGAACCATCGAGCGCATCTCCTGAAAGGTCGGCCCAGTATAGCGCGTCGGACGCGGGAGGGGACCCTTTTGCGGGCGGCAAAGGGCCAGATTTGCAGGCATCTGGCAAGCCAGCTTGCTGCGATCCGCACCTCGCGCTATCACACCTCATGACCACGCCCGTCGCGCTTTCCATCGCCGGCTCCGATTCCAGCGGCGGCGCCGGCATCCAGGCCGACCTCAAGACCTTTGCCGCGCTCTCCGTCTACGGCGCCTCCGCCATCACCGCGCTGACCGCGCAGAACACGCGAGGCGTGAGCGCCATCCACCCGGTACCGCCGGAGTTCGTCACCGCCCAGCTGGACGCGGTGTTTGCGGACCTCAGTGTGGGCGCGGTCAAGACCGGGATGCTCGGCGGCCGCGCGACCGTTGATGCGCTGGCAGCCGCGTTCAAGCGCTGGTCGCCGCCCTTTGTCGTGATCGATCCGGTCATGGTCGCAACCTCCGGCGACCGGCTGCTGCCGGCCGACGCCGTCGACGCGCTGCGCACGAAGCTCATCCCGCTCGCCGCCATCATCACCCCGAACCTGCCCGAGGCGGCGGTCCTGCTCAGCGAGCCGGTCGCTGTCAGCGATGCCGCGATCGAGAGCCAGGGCCGGCGGCTGCTCTCGCTCGGCTGTTCCCACGTGCTGATCAAGGGCGGCCACGCCCATGGCAGCGAGAGCATCGACTATCTGATCAGCGCAAACAGCACCGTGCCGCTCGCAGGGCCGCGCTTCATCACGCAGAATACCCATGGCACCGGCTGCTCGCTCTCCGCGGCAATCGCGGCCGGGCTCGCCAAGGGCGAGGACATGGAAACCGCGGTCCGCAATGCGAAGGTCTTCATCAGCGCCGCGATCGCCTCGGCCGATCGCTTTGCCGTCGGCCACGGCCGCGGCCCGGTGCATCACTTCCACCGCTATTACTAAGATTCTTCCACCTGCCCCCTCCAGGGGCGGGTGGAGCAAGGTGGAAGCGTGAGACTCCAAGTGCCGCTGCTCATCGATGAGCGATGTCGAGCAGATCGGAAATCCGGTAGGGCTTTGCGAGAAAGTTGATGTCGGAGACGTCCGGGGGCAGTGCGGCACGGCCGGCACCGGAGACCACGATGATCCGCAAGCCGGGACAGCGTTGCCGGGCGAAGCTCGCAAGCTCGATGCCGTTGCCCCGGCCTGCAAGTTCGACGTCGGTCACCATCAAGGTGAGCTCGACGCCGAACCGGGCGACGACGAGCTCGGCCGCTTCAGCGCTCTCGCACTGAATGACATCCATGTTGTCCTGCTTCAACGCGTCGCTCAACACCTCGCGCTGCAGCGGATCATCTTCCACAACCAGCGCCAGCGACGGAACGCCAAAGTTCATTCTCAGCCTCCGCTATTCAGACAGGTTAATGCGGGGAGGCTGGTGCGGTTCGCGCCCAGCGCGCAAGGAGATGTCGTGTTTTCAGAAGTGTGCAGATCTGCACCGAAGCGTGCACTCGGCACGCCCCGAGGCGCGGCGGTCTCAAGCGCCGCTGCTTGTCTCGTCCGTCGTGCCGTCCCTGCTTCTGGCGGCGATCAGGCTCTCGACTTCGGCGGCCATCTCAAGCAGCTGCCGCGACAGCCGGGCGAACAGCGCGCGCTTGGCATAGTCGGTGGCGAGGTTGCTGATCAGCTCGCACTCGGCTGCATCGACACGAAGCTTTTCCAGTTTCTCTTGGAGATCTTTCATCGCGCCACTACAGCATGGTCCAGCCCGCAGCTGGTGTTCAGAAGTATACACTCGCTGCGGCGCATCAGTTGAATCTCGTGGATCGTCATCGGTCGCCTCGCGTGTCGAACGCGCGGCGGGCTGGAACATATGCGTCTCCCCGGCGTCATCCCGTTTTCCGAGGGTGCCATCTGAAGGAGGATATCATGGGCTTTGGAAGAGGTGCGTTGTTGTGGCTGTTGGGTGTGCCGCTGCCGATCATTCTGCTGCTGGCGCTGTTCTGGCACCACTAGACAAGAACGTCTTCGGAAGCGCCGCGTGAGCGGCGCTTCTCGCATCTGGGAACAATAATTCTTGTTAATCATTCTCTCCGCACCTGAACGATCTGGAGGAGAGGAACAGATGCGGAAGTACCTGCTTGCTGCGGCGATGATCGGCGCGCTCGCCACGCCGGCCCTCGCGGACGACGTCGGCGTTCATGTCGGTCCCGTCGGCGCCGGCGTAACGGTCGGCGAAGCGCCGCCGCCACCCGATCACACCACCACCGTGATCAAGGAGCGTGAGCCCCGCGAGGATCGGACGACGGTGATCAAGAAGGAAGACGAGTTCGGCAATCGCGAGAAGACCGTCATCCATCACGATCACGACTAGCGCATGATCGACAAGGCGGAGCGCTGCCGTGCGCCGGAGGGCCCATCGCGCCCGTTCCAAACCATCATGCCATGGAAGACCCAAAGCGTGGCCACGCGTGGCTGCGCTTTGGGAGCAAGGCTCCGGTCGCCTGGCGCATCGGAGCCTTCATTCCCTTTACCCAATGTTTCGGGAGCCGTTCATGACTGCGCTGACGAATGACAGGTCATCTGCATCGGCGGCCATCCGGCGGGTGATGGAAGCCTACGAACTGGTGCGCGATCGCGACGCCGCGGAGGTCGCGCATGCGCGTAGCGCGTTGACGCGGCACATCCAGCAGCTCGTCGCCGCGGGCGAGACCGATGAGGAGCGGCTCGCGGTCGCCGGCATCATTTACCTGAAGTCGCTGCCAACCGCCCAAGCCGTGTGAACATCGGGACGAGGCCCGACGGGTAGTATCAGTTCGATCTACCCGTTCCCGGACAAGAGCTTCGTCGAATGTCTCGGCGAACCAGGCGATCGTGTCCGCGTCGATCGTATCATTCTTTGCCAGGCGCCCAGCCGAGCGGGCGAAGTTACGCACCCGCTTCGGATCGACGATCCGCA
>Ga0070741_10004707_pt1 | contig 31551 bp, 23 predicted proteins | sample Coa_R1_4_FD_66440 | JGI IMG/M metagenome (GOLD analysis project Ga0070741, IMG submission 66440) | Surface soil microbial communities from Centralia Pennsylvania, which are recovering from an underground coalmine fire - Coalmine... | ecosystem: Environmental > Terrestrial > Soil > Unclassified ... | reverse complement strand
AAGCATCAGGTGCGCGTTCTTCGGCGCTCCTGCCGCCACAAACCACGGCGCGCGCGTCAAGTACGACGCCTGCGTGATCAGCAGCACTGCCCCGTATTGCGGGCTCTTCCAGAACGTCTGCGTCCAATCGATCGTCCCTTCCTGGATCGCACGGTTCGCGCTGTTCGGTGAGTTCAACCCGCCAAAGCCGATCGTCGGCTGTACAGCCAGCGTTGATGAGATGTCCGTGAACGCGTTCCGCTGGAAGTAGTTCCCACCGTAGTAGAAGCCGAATTGCGTCTTCTTTCCTGCCTGCAATTCCGACCCGATCGTCATCGCTCCAGCATGAACCATCGATACATCAGCGCTGCAGCCTGTTGCCGTTGTTCCCACAATCGTGCATGTCGATCCCGGACCGCTGATCGGCACGACCACCACTTGCGGTCCCAAGCCGATCATGTAACGGCCAGCACCTGTGCCCCACATCCCGTTTGCCAGAATGCGGAACCCCTTGAACAGTTCAAAGTTGAACGCGCCATGGAAGGTCCCACCAATACCGGTGTTGTGAACAAAAGACGCCGTTGGCGTATTGGATGGCGCCAGCACCGTGATCTTGGCCGAAGTCAGAATTCCTCCCGCTTCAAAGTGGAAGTGCCTCCCATTGCGGCCCGTGTCCCAGGCAAACTTGGTGTGCAGATCAGGAAACGCGCTCGGTACTCCGGTTGCGTTGGTGCCATTCGCTCCGTCAAGTTGCGGTCCCAATTGAGCACTGAAGGCCGCAGGCAAAAGCACACCACCGGTCGTAAACTGGTCCGGGTTCTGCATCTCCACGCCCCACTGGAAATTGTCGTTAAAGTGATAGACCGCGCGGAACAAGCCAGCTCTGGTATAGGGAATGCCGACGTTGATGTTGGCGTCCTCATTCAATGTAACTGCCAAATCGGCCGGTGCAGGCGACAAGCCTACACGGTTCGGCGTTTGCAGGCCCCAGCTCTGTCCACCCAGGAATTCCCAGTTCCCGCGCTTTAAATCCAGCCAGTACAAACGCAACCGGTTGGTGTGCGGGTTTGACGTCACAAACACGTTCGTCGCATCGTTGCCGTTGAAGTCGCCTTCAAGATAGCCGGTCACATTGTTCTCACCGTAGTGGCCCGTAATCTTCAGGTTGTAACGGGAATACTGGCCGGTGGTGCGGAACTCCGTCAAATGTCCCTGCACCGTGTTGCTGAACGGAATGCCGCCAAACGGCGTGGTGATGTTGCCACCCGTGTTGGTTGAGCGGAAGACGTTTTCAAAATCGACGAACCCGCCCGGCGTAAACTCCGTGCCGCCAATGCGGAACGACAGCGGTGATTCTTTCGGCTTCTCCGTCTCCTGCACCACCGTGTTGGTGTTGGTGGCTGTGGTTGCGGGAGCCGCCGTGTTGTGTAGAGCAGCATCGGCCATTCGTGGCGTCCCCGAGGTCTTCTCCTGCAACTGCTGTTGCAGATTCTGGATCTGCTGCTGTTGCTGGGAGATTTGCGCTTGTTGGGAGGTGATGGCCTCACGCAGGGACTTCAGTTCGTCTGCGACTGACGAATTCTGGCCTTGCCCCCCTCCGTCGCCGCCTGACTGCGCCAGCGCCATGCCAGCCGCCAAAACCAGGAAACCTAACTTGGGTAAAACTCTCATGAACTCTCCTTTAATTGGAAATCGTTTTTTTCAAAGCCCTTGTAAAGAAAAAGACCGACATCTAAATCCCGATTACAGTAAATTTGCGGGGATTCTAGTCCAGTGGCTACCAGACATAACAGAAGATTGTTAAAGGAAAACAAAAATTTACCTTGATTGCGGAAATAGGACTATTCACGTAAGTACATGTACCCCCTGGTAAGGCATAAAACGCTTGCTGTGGGGCTTTTCTCCGCTTCCCATTTTGGAACCTTGGTCGTAGGACCACTACTTTTCAGCGGCAACAAGTCCGGCAGCCATCGTTTTTAAAGCCCGCAAATCCAATTTGCCGGTGCCCAGATAAGGAATTGCATCCACATGAAAAAATTGGTCTTTCTTGGGCTTCCACAGGGCCGGCAGATCGGATTCAGCAAGCCGGGCCAGCACCGGCGCCAGATCTTCTTCAGACAAGGTATGCAGCACAACGATGCGTTCACCCTTCTTTTCATCGGGGACTGCGGAAACTGAAAACACCTGCTCCGCCCTGCCGGAGAGTTCGTTCAGCTTTTCTTCAATCTTGATGTGCGGCACCATCTCACCACCAATCTTGCTGAAGCGGCTGAGCCGGTCCGTGATAGTCAGAAAGCCATCTTCTTCCATAGTGGCAATGTCGCCTGTGGTGTACCAGCCGTCTTTGAGCACTTCCGCGGTCTTCTCCGGGCGGCCAAGATAGCCGCGCATCACGTTAGGGCCCTTCACCAGCAGCATTCCCGGCTTGGCCAGCGGCAGCAACTCCTGCGTTTCGGGATCGACAATACGAACGCTCACTCCCGGCAACGGATGGCCAATGGTCCCGCGACGCGCAGCCACCTGACGAAAGCCGGGTGCGCGGAAGTCCCGCCCGTTCACGGCAACGACCGGGGCGCACTCCGTGCAGCCATAACCTTCCAGCGGACGAATGCCAAAAATGTCTTCAAATTGAAGGGCCGTTCGTTCAGGAAGTTTTTCTGCGCCCACCAGCACGTATTGCAGGCTGCCAAAATGCTCCGGCGAACAGCGCCGCATATAGGCCTGCAAAAACGTCGGGGTCGCGATCAGGAAAGTCACGCGATACTTGGAAACCAGCTCGCTGATGGAAGTGGCATCGAGCGGGTTGGGATGGAAGACTACGCCGATCCCGTGCACCACCGGCAGCCACAGCCCAATAGTGAAGCCAAAGGAATGGAAGAACGGAAGACTTCCCAGCACCTTATCATCGCCGCCAAGCATAAATACCTGCGTGACCTGGCGAATGTTGGCAAGAATGTTGTGGTGCGTGAGCATCACGCCCTTGGGATCGCCGGTGCTGCCGCTGGAGAAAATCACCGTGCCCAGGTCTTCATCAATATGGCGTTTCGCGCCCAGCGCTGATTTGAGTAAATGGTAAGGCAGCGTCCAGGAAAAGATCAGCGATACTAGCTTTTCACTTAAGCGAGGCTTGTTCAACACATCTTCCAGCAGCAACGTGCGCCCAGGGATTTCAATCTTGGGAAAGCGCTCCAGAAAAGCTTTTGAGGTGACAACAGTCTGTAGATTGCACTGCCGACTGCATGACGCAATCACTTCATTGCTGGCGGTGTAATTCAAATTGACGGGAACAAGACCCAGCAGCATGGCCGCATAGTTCACCAGCGCGCCGCCTGCTGAAGGCGGCATCAGGATTCCGACCATCTCTTGGTCTTTCCACAGCGGCTTCATACGCCGCGCCACAAAAATGGTTTTTACCAGTGCGCCGCCGAAGCGCATTTTGGGGACGCGCGCATCCGCCATGGCAAAGCGCCAGAAATAGCGGCGAGCGCTGCGCACAAACGCGCGATCAAGGGTGAATTTAGGATTGCGGTCCGCGGCAAAGGCTTCGCTCTGCAAGTCCTGAACTGCCTGTCGTACCTCAGCCGGAGCGGCAGTCGAGGTAAGCCATTGTCCAAAGCTCACGGTCACCGGATACGGCACGCGCCGCGGCACTTTCCAGAGAAATCGATTGCGCTCAAAGCTGAAGATGCTACCCCACACGCCATGCAGGTTCACGGGCACAATCGGCGCATCCAGGCCTTTGATGATCCGCTCCATGCCGCGCCGGAATGGAAGCAACTGGCCGGTGCGGGTGATCTGTCCCTCAGCAAAGATGCAGACGATCTCGCCGTCACGGATGGCGTCGCTGGCAGTGCGAAGAGAGCGGATCATATCGCGCGGTCGCAGTTCAGAAGAGATGGGAATGGCCTTCATCATCCGGGCAAACGGTTTGATGATGGGCTTTTCATAAATCCCCTGAAACATCAGGAAGCGAATGGGCCGGTCAGTGGAGGCCAGAAGCAGCAACACGTCAACGAATGACATGTGGTTGGAGACAAAGAGCGCCCCGCCTTTTTCAGGAATGTTGTCGCGGCCCAAAATCTTGATGCGGTAGATCGTGTGCGTAAGGAAAAAGAGCAGCAGCCGCAGAAACCAATCCGGCAACAGATAGAGGACGTAGATTGTTCCTGCCAGCGTAATGATCGCGCCGGCCACAAAGACGCCGCGCGGATCAAGATGGCCAAAGCTGGTGAAAACAAAGTAAGCGCCTGACGCCGCTACTCCTGCAACAAAAGAGAGCAGGTTCGCTGCGGCGATCACGCCGCCCTTTTTATCAGCAGGTGGACGATGCTGGATGAGCGCATTCACTGGCACGGCAAAGAAGCCGCCAAAAATTCCCAACCCTGCCAGAGCAATGGCAGCAGGCAAAAAACTGTGGGGCACAATACCGACTACAGCCGCCATCACGGTCATGCCGAAAGCTCCCAGCGGCATGAGGCCGTACTCAATCTTGTCGCCAGAGAGATAACCGGCCAGCAAACTGCCAATCCCAATGCCCAGCGCCAGCGCGGCATCGAGCAGCGCAATGTTCGATGGATCAAGATGAAGCGTCTTCTTGCCAAAGACAACTACGGTCTGGAAAAACAGCGTGCCCAGGAACCAGAAATAAGTATTGCCGATCACCGCCAGCCAGAGCGTGCGGTCAAGGCGCATGAGCCGTATCTGCTCCCAAAGGCTGGCAACAAAGTTCGGTTGAAATTTGGCTTGCGGAGCTGCCGCCGGCACTTTGCGGATCGCCATGCTGCAGAGCAGGCCCAGCCCTGAAGAACCCACCAGCCAGACTGCCACTTTCCACTCGCGGCCCTGAAAGACTTGTGCCAGCCATCCTGCGGCCATGGCGCCGGAGATGATGGCAAGAAAAGTTCCCAATTCAATGACACCGTTACCCCAGGAGAGCCATTTCTCCGGTAGCAATTCAGGCAGCAGCCCGTATTTTGAGGGACCAAACAATGCAGCTTGCGTCGCGGCCACAAAAAGCACAATCAGCGGAAGAGGAAAATGCGTAAGCAACAAACCCGGATGTCGCCAGAGATCAACTACTTCTCCAAGATATTGCTGCTGCCTGGAGGTCAAAGCAAAGATCGCCAGCACCATGGCGGCAATCTCAATCACCTTGGTTGCAATGGTGACTTGCCGCTTGCTGAACCTGTCTGCCAGAAATCCGCCAGCCATGCTGAAGAGTACCAGGGGCAGGAAGAACAAAAACGAGATTAATGAGACCAGGGTATCGCCGCGCGCTTCTGAAATGGTTGCGCCCATCACCATGAAGGTGAGCAGGTAACGAAGCACGTTAAGGCTGAATGCGCCTTGAAATTGCACCAGGATCAGCACCCAGAAGCTGCGCCGCCAGTGTGCTTCTACCGGCTGCTGAACAGGGAAACCACCCTCCTGCGCTGGATAAGAAAGTTCTGAATTTGTAGCTGGAATCTGCTGAGACATAGTTTCAGTGGATTGGTGGGGGACATTCTGGCATCACTTCCGCTCTATGTAAATGGCTGCACAGGGCAGAAACGCCGGAGAGCACCCCAATCGTAACCCTTGGTTACCAGCGTAACCACCAACAATCCCATTGATTGGCCTAAAGTTAGAGCAACCAGGAGAAGGACGCAAGGTTGTTTTCCTTTTCCACCAGACAAAGTTATTCGTGCCCAAAAACACAACATTGTTTGGCGCAAAAAAGGAGATGGATTTACATGCGAAGCGTAGTTTTTCGCAGCGCAGCGCGCTGTATTGCGCGACTACGGAGGCCCAGCAGACCGCGACGAAACGGAACCTTGCTGGAGAAGTTCGGGCTGTTCATTTTTTTATTAGCCGGCTTGAGTGCGGTGCTGTTTGCTGCCGAGCCGCAAGGTGTTGTCTTAGTTGGCGCGGGCTCAAGCGTGCCACTTCCGCTCTATCGCAAATGGGCTGAGCAGTACAACCAGAGCAACGGGAATGTCCAATTGAAATATGTGGCAATGGGCAATGCTGAAGGCATCGTCCAGATCACACACGGCGTTAGCGATTTTGGCGCGGGAGAAGTGCCGTTATCCACTGAAGATCGTCGTACGGGCTCGTTGACTGAACTGCCCGTGGTGATGATCGGCATTGTTCCTATTTACAACCTGCCGGGAAACCCGCAACTGCGTTTTTCCGGCGAGGTCTTGGCAGATATCTATCTGGGCCACATCAAAAACTGGAGTGATCCTGCCATCAAGAGGCTGAACCCGGGAGTTAATCTTCCCAATCTGGCGATTGACGTGATCTACCGTCCTGGCGGCAAGGGAACCAACTATGTCTTTACTGAGTTCCTTTCCAAGGCCAGTCCAAAGTTCCGCGACCAAATTGGGAGAAGCGCTTCACCCAAGTGGCCCGTTGGTCAGCCTGCTGAGCGAAGCTCTGACATGGCAGACAAGGTCAAGAGTGCGCCGGGAGCACTTGGATATGTTGAATTACAGTATGCGGACGATAACGGGATTTCGCATGCGAGCGTTCTGAATCCGGCGGGCAAGTTTGTGAAAGCCTCAGCAGAAAGCATTACTGCTGCGTGTGTTGCCGTGGAATCCCCGGCGTGGGACAAGCTTTCCGCGTCGCTAGTGGATGCACCTGGCGCAGACTCTTACCCCATCTCCAGTTTCACGTGGCTTTACGTGCGCTCAAGCACGCGAGACCAGCGGCGCACGTCAGCCCTGGTTGGATTGCTTAACTGGGCCTATTCAGATGGACAAAGCATTGCTGTTCAAGAGGGCTATTCGCAATTGCCCAAGCCACTTGTTGTGAAAGTTCTTTCCAGGGTCAATTCCATGCACTAACCAAGGGAGTACCCATCGGAGTGAATGTCAACTGCCAAGTGCAGAGAAAAGGAGGAAACAGTATTGAAGACGCTAGTTGAAGAACAGGAAATTCAAAGCACTAGTCAAGCGCCCGTGCGCGATCAGATAAGCCAGGAATTTGCGGGTGCGTGAACTTCACATGCACCAGGAGCCAAAGATAGTGGCTGCTGCTGTGAAACCATCGGCAGACTGTTATGAAAATTGTTTGGATCTTGCCGCTCTATTTCTACCTCGCGGGTAACATTTGCGCGAAAGGAAAAAAGCCTGGCTCCGGGGCCAGGCTTTTATTTTGCTGCAGAATTTAGAACGTCATCAGCTCTTTTTCCTTGGACTTGCAAAGCTCTTCCATTTTCTTGATCTCATCATCGGTAAGCTTCTGGATTTCTTCCAGTGCGCGGCGCTCTTCATCCTCGCTGATTTTTTTGTCTTTCATGGTCTTTTTGATGGCGTCATTGCCGTCACGGCGGACGTTGCGGATCGCTGTGCGATGGTCTTCAAGAATTTTATTGAGGTGCTTTACCATCTCCCGGCGGCGTTCTTCCGTGAGCGGCGGCACGGGAATACGAACCATTTTGCCGTCATTCTGCGGGTTAAGCCCCAAGCCGGCGGAGCGGATGGCCTTTTCAATTTCACCCATGAGGCTGGGATCGTAAGGCTGCACCGTAAGCATTTGCGGCTCTGGCGCGTGCACGGTAGCAAGCTGGTTCAGCGGCATCTCTGAGCCGTAAGCTGGAACGCGGACTGGGTCCAGCATGTGCACCGTCGCCCGGCCGGTGCGGGCAGCCGCCAGGTTAGTGCGGAAGTCTTCCACCGCTTTATCCATGCGGCCCTTGAGCTGAGACTAAACTTCTTTCAGTGCGGGTATGCTTGCTATTGCTGATGGCGACATAACAAAGCCTCTGCTTGGATTTCAGAACGCTCGATTATACAGCCAAGGCATGGCAGTCGACGTTGTGCACGCCACCTCAGGATTTTTTTGTCGCGCCGATCCGGACTTGCCCATAATTGAGTAGGCTCACGATCGCTACTCCGCCCACGATATTTCCCAGCGTTGCCGGAAGCAGCCACTGAAAATAATTGCTGAATTGGAGATGGCCGGAGAGGACGGCGCCAATGATTTCAGCGCTGCTGGCGATGCAATGAGAAAAGTGTCCTGCGCCCACAATAAACGTCAACATCCAGATGACCGCGATCTGCCCGATGGTCCAGTGGCTCGCGCTTACCATCCAGGCGACCAGCGCAATCAGCCATCCCCCAATAACTGCCTTGGCGAAGATGAGCGTAAAGTGGCCTGCGGCGGCTTTCAGGCCCAGCCCAGCAAACGCATCAGCGAAGTTATGGGGCAGCGCTCCGGTCTTCATTATCAGCCAGCCAAAGAAGACCGCGCCAGCGACATTGGAGACAAAGACTGCAGCCCATAGTCGCAGAGTCGCGAGCACGTGGCCGCGTTCATCAAGCGCCAGGACCACGGGAAACAAAGTGTTCTCGGTGAAGAGCTGCGCCCGCCCAATGATCACCACGATGAACCCGATGGGATAAAAGAAGAAGGAGAAAAACTCCTGGATAGGCCCGTCGCCCAGGTAGCTGATGGCTAAAGCCACCCCAAGCCCGGTGAGGCCCATGCTGATGCCGCCGGCGAAGCCGGAGAAGAGAAGCCCGGCTGTAGAACGAGCCAGTTCTTCCCTTCCGTTCTCCAGCACCTGCTCCAGGATTTGCTCGGCGTTCCGCCGCTTACTCTCTTCCATCGCAAGGTGAGATGCATTTGCCGGGATAGCCGTTCGCAGGCTGCGCATCTCGGCATGGCAGCGATTGATATTTTAGTCAGACTCCCCCACAAAAGGCGCAAAGACATGGAGGAAATCGGGGGAGGGCAATGAGTCTTCAGAAAACGCACGCTTGCCGATATTTCTAAAAGTCAGCTGCGGCCTAAATCTTCAGCCAGTGTTACTTTCTTTGTCGCAGTTTTGCGTTGCAGCAGCCATGCGTGCCACAGGATGCGCAGGGTGGCCAGCACTGGAATTGAAAGAAATACGCCGATCACGCCTGCCACTTCACCTCCGGCCAGCACACCAAAGAGTACGGTAAGAGGATGAAGCTCCAGCGTGGTGCCCATGATTCGCGGTGAAGTTACATAGTCCTGAATGCCGCGCCAGATCAACAGAAATATCAGCAGCCAAAATAGATGGTTATAACCGGCAAGCAGCGCCACCGCCAGCACAATCAACCCGCCCACAGCAGGGCCCACGACCGGGATAAATTCCAAAGCTCCTGCAGCGGGACCCAGCGCAAAAGAATAAGGAACGCGCATGATCCAGAGCACAAACGTGATTACGACTATCGCCAGGCCTGCCAGGGTGATTTGGACGCGGATGTAGTGGCCCACCATCAGGTTCATCTTGCCCAAAATTTCAGCCACCAGGCTGCGCACGCGTACATCTTCAATTGAATTGATGAATCGCTGCCCCAATTGCTGCCCGTCTTTCAGAAAGAAGATGGCCAGGATAGGCACCAGCAGAAGCCACCACATGCTCTGAATGCTGCGCACCGCGTGGAAAATAAGGTTTTGCGCTGCCGTTGCCAGATCACCGCGATGGGCCTCAAAGAAAGAAGAGAAACGTTCAATTGTGGCCTTGCTCCAGCCGTGCTTTGCGCCGAGCTGCTGGATGATGTCACCAGAGTTGAGCCGTTGCGCCCACTCTGGAGCTTGCTCCATGAGTTTTTGCCCTTGTTGTATTACTTGCTCGCCCACCAGAGCGAAAGCCACGCCTAAGCCGATGATTAAGGCCAAATACACAACGGCGATCGCAGCCGGACGCGAGCCTTTTAACAATATCTGTAACCGCGAGACCGGCGCTTCCAATAAATAAGCAAAGAAGATGGCGAAGAGGAAGGTGATGATCGCGCGCCATGCCGAATAAAGAAATAACAGCGCCAGGGCAAATACCAGTGCCGTAAGCAGCGCCTGCGCCGTTTTTTTATCGAAAAGCTTCAAAGTCCACCAGATTGCAGCGTGCGTGATGGAAGACTGCGCACAAGCTTACCTTACACGAAGCTGGACCTGAAATAAGATAATGATTAGTGCGGACCTGGATACACAACCGCCAAAAATCCCATTTATGCCGATAGGTATGTAGAGAATGCCTGAATTGCCTGAAGTTGAAACCGTTGCTAACGGCCTGAACAAACGCGTGGCCGGAGACCGCATTGAGTCAGTGTGGGTCGGCAGCAAGCCAGAGCCGCTGAAATCGACGGCACAGGAGATTGCAAGGACGCTTGAAGGAGCGCAGGTGGCAGGGGTGCGCCGCGTGGGCAAGCACATTGTCTTTGATCTGCAATCAGAGAAACATCCGGGCAGCCAGTGGATTGTGCATCTGGGCATGACTGGCAAGATGCTGGTGGTAAACCCGCAAACGGAAACGCTTGCGCACACGCACCTGGTGGCGAAGTTGCAGTCAGGCAGGGAGCTGCGGTTTGTTGATCCACGACGCTTTGGTCGGCTGGAAGTACGGAAGGGCGGCTTTAGCGGCCCCGGCTCTGAGCCGTTACAGATTTCTATCGATAACTTTGCCAAGCTGTTTCATCGCAGCAAAGCGCCCATCAAAGCTGCTCTCCTCAACCAGAAGCTGTTGCACGGCGTGGGAAACATTTACGCGGATGAAGCTTTGATTCGCGCCGGTATCAGGCCGCGCCGCCGGGCAAACTCGCTGACGCAAGCGGAACTCAGCAAGCTCCACGCGGCGCTGCAGAAGGTGCTCAAGGCAGCCATTGCCGCAGGCGGATCATCCATTTCCGATTATGTTGACGCCGATGGGGAAGCCGGCTTCTTCCAGATTCAGCATCGCGCCTATGGCCGCGAAGGCAAGCCTTGCCTGAAATGCAAAACTCCAATCAAGAAGATTGTAGTGGCGGGCAGAGGGACACATTATTGTCCGAAGTGCCAGAAATAGCACTCAGCATGAGCCATTGATCTCATATTGGATCTTTCTTGTGTCGCCGGTCCACAGCTCATGCTCCAATCTCGGGGATGAAATCATGGCCTATAATCACTTCCATAGTTCGGGCCCTGGTCTTAAGCAACTAAAGTATTCGGCATCCGAAACCATCGTTGTGAATGAGATCAATTGCTGGGTGCTAATAGGAGAAAGAAAATGCAATTTGGACTAAGCGAAAGCCAGCAAATTTTAAAAGACACCGCCCGCAAGTTTTTTGCCGGTGAGTGTCCCATTGCCGCTGTGCGCAAAATAATGGAGACGGATGCAGCCTACGATGCGGGACTATGGGCAAAGCTGGCCGAGCAGGGGTTCAACGGCATCATTGTGCCGGAAGAGTACGGCGGCATGGGCCTGGGGAAAGTGGAACTCATCCTGCTCATGGAAGAAGCTGGCTACGCGCTGCTGCCGGGACCATTTTTTTCGACCGTGGCTTTGGCTGCTCCTGTAATCGACGCACTGGCCACACCAGCACAGAAGAAAAAATATCTGGAACCAATTGCTGCCGACAAGGCGCGCTCAACTCTTGCACTGGTTGAAGCAAACGGAAGCCGGGATGTTTCGGGCCTTCAGCTTTCCGTCGCAGGCGATAAGCTGACAGGCACAAAGCTGTTCGTGACCGATGCGGCCGTAGCGGATTTTATTATCATGGCCACACGCAACGGCGTGTTTGCCGTGGAAGCCAAAGCTCCCGGCCTGCGAATTGAGCCGATGAAAGGGATGGACCTTACGCGCAAGATCTACTCTGTTGAGTTTAAGAACACACCGGCAGAAAAGCTTGGCGGCAGCGGCAGCCTTGATCAAGCGCTGAACATTGCCACGGCGGCGCTCTGCGCAGAAATGGTAGGTGGCATGCAGCGCACGCTGGAAACGACTGTGGCTTATGCCAAGACGCGCAAGCAGTTTGGCAAACCTATCGGAATCTTTCAGGCGGTGCAGCATCTCTGTGCGGATATGTACCTGGAGACAGAAAGCTCACGCTCCGCCGCGTACTATGCCGCCTGGGCGCTGGAAGAGAATACGCCTGACGCCGCCACTGCTGTCTCGGTGGCTAAAATGTACGCGAGCGATGCCAGCCGCACCGTGGGAAATCGCGGCATTCAGGTCCACGGCGGAATGGGATTTACCTGGGAGAACGATCTTCACCTTTACTATCGCCGCGCCAAGGCTTCAGAGACCATGCTAGGCGATGCCATCTTCCATCGTGAGCGGATCGCGCGGCTGGTAATTGACGCTGGTGCAACAGACAAAGGCGCAGAAGATTCACAGCGATCAAGCAACATAATGCGCCAGTCGCGACCAGCGTAATGCCGGGCCGGAACGTGGCGATGCCCCATACGGTGGTGATCGCCGGAGCAGGCCCGACAGGGCTGACGTTGGCGGGCGAGTTGGCGTTGGGTGGTGTTGACGTTGCCATTGTCGAGCGGCGCATCAGCCAGGATCTCGCCGGCTTGCGCTCAGGCGGCCTGCACTCACGCACAATCGAAGTCTTCGATCAGCGCGGAATCGCGGAGCGGTTCCTCTCACAGGGAACGAGAACTCAAAGAGTGAGCTTTTCCGGGATTCAACTGGACATCAGCGACTTCCCCACCCGGCACAACTACGTGCTAGCGCTCTGGCAGCTCCACATCGAGCGCATTCTAGCCGATTGGGTCGGCGAACTGGCAGTGCCGATCTATCGCGGACGAGAGGTGACGGGCTTCACGCAGGACGAGACGGGCGTCGATGTAGCACTGTCCAATGGCGATTCGCTGCGCGCGGAATATCTCGTCGGATGCGACGGAGGACGGAGTCTTGTCCGTAAGACAGCCGGCATAGAGTTTCCTGGGTCTGAGCCTACCACCAGCAACCTGATCGCCGAAGTCCAACTGGCTGAGGAGCCGCCGGAGTGGGGCATCCGCCGGGATGCGACCGGCATTCATTCCCTCAGCAAGTTTGATGAGGCGAGGGTCAGGGTGCTGGTCACCGAACAGCACGTTGGGCACACCGGGCAACCCACGCTGCGCGATCTGAGTAAGGCGCTGATCGCCGTGTACGGAACTGATTACGGAGTCCACAGCCCTACTGTGATCTCCAGGTTTACTGACGCGACAAGACAGGCTGCGGCTTACCGCGACAAACGGGTCCTGCTGGCCGGCGACGCTGCCCACGTGCATCCACCGGATGGTGGGCAAGGGCTCCAGACAGGTGTGCAGGACGCGGTGAATCTGGGATGGAAACTGAAGCAAGTGGTCAAAGGGATATTGCCGGAAGATCTGCTGGATACCTACCATTCCGAACGCCACCCAGTCGGGGCCCGCGTGTTGCACAACACCATGGCGGCAGTCGCGCTTCGTCGCGCCGATGAGCGCACGAAGGCACTGCGCGAAACCATGTCTGAGTTTCTCAGCATGGATGGGCCTCGCAAACGATTTGCCGGGGAGTTGTCCGGTTTGGGCATTCGTTACAACCTCGGCGAGGGGCACCCGCTGCTCGGACGTCGCATGCCTAATCTCGATCTGGTCACCGCTAACGGCCCGCTGTGGTTCTTCACACTGCTGCACCATGCCCGGCCGGTGCTACTCAACCTCAGCGCGCCCGGCGGCTTCGATATTACTCCATGGGCAGATCGGGTTCAGTTGATCGACGCCAAATATGCCGGCACTTGGGAGCTGCCGGCGATCGGGGCGGTCTCCGCTCCCACCGCTGTGTTGATTCGGCCCGATGGATATGTTGCGTGGGTTGGAGACCTAAACCAGCAAGGACTTGCTAACGCGCTGACCACTTGGTTCGGACCGCCTGCTGCTGTGTAGCGCACCGGCCATATCCTACGGTCGTAAGGGCGCAAGTTTGCAAACGGCATCGGCATTTTCAGGGGATGGAATTACCCTATTTCGCTGATGTCGCCGCTCCACCATTCTTCTTTTCTGCCAGAGACTGATAATAGCCATCAAAAAAATCGAGTCCCACCTTGTTGATGTTGGAGTGAATGGCGATCTGATCGCCAAATTCCAGTGACTGATCAGCAGTGGCGTTGTAAGTGGGCCACTTCGGCAGGTCGTCTCCATTCGGATTTCCCGTTTTAGCGAAGTTCACCCAGTAGCTTGTGATAGCGTCGCTCAGCTTCTTGTCAGTATCTTCCCAGGGAAACGGCCAGAAGAAGGTCCCAAACACATAAGGAAGTTCTGAGGCATGGAAGGCGCGAAGACGCTCGCTCTGCGGACCGGGCGGACGTCGGCTGAAGTAGTAGAGAAATGCGGGCTGGTGCCCGGTCTTGATGGCCATGCGCGCCCAGGTGCGCATCTCCCAGCCAAAACTCTGGTCGCGGAAGGCAGAGTAGAAGGACTTGACTGCCTCTTCGTCGGTAGCAGCGGGGTAAACCTTGAGCATCTGATCGGCATGAGCACCATACCGCTGATGCACGCCGGTTGTGAACACGATCGCCTTCATGTTCACTCCTTGCGGCGCCAGAGTAGTGCCTTCATCAGCGTTGTAGCCGACAATCAACGGAACGTCATTCTGCTTGCCTTGAGCGAATATTGTGGCAATGTCCTGTGGGAGCACGTAGCCATCGACGATCAATCTCACTGTCTCTGTCTCGCTGGCTTTGAGCAGGTTTATAGGAGACATGGCCCGCAGCTCTTTTAGAACGTCGGCATAGGCTGATGCTGCGGCACTTTCAGATTTCTGGGAAGAGTCGGATTTTGGTGGGACAACATCGGGAGTCAGCAATCGGCCCAGTTTGTCTCCTTCCTTTTCTGCCTCATCCAGGGACTTCATTGGTTCAAACGATCCGCCGCTTTCGCCGATGGCGCGCTGAAACAGGCCTTTCGCAAGCGGGCTAGCCATAAGCGCATTCACTGCCCATGAGCCGGCTGATTCGCCAAAGATCGTTACCTTGCCGGGATCGCCGCCAAATGCGGCTATGTTTTTTTTCACCCAGGTTAGCGCGGCGATCTGATCGAGCAGCGCGTAATTGCCGGAGGCGTGATGTCCGGACTCAGCGCTGAGGCCCGGATGCGCGAAGAACCCAAATATCCCCAGGCGATAGTTGATGGCTACAACTACCACGCCTTTGCGGGCAAGGACCTCGCCGTTATACGCGCTCGTGTTGGCTGTGCCGCGGGTAAAGCCTCCGCCGTGGATCCAGAACATGACGGGAAGGCGATCTTTGGCAGATTTTGACGGCGTCCAGATATTGAGGTAGAGGCAATCTTCACTCAGCGGCGGCAGCTTGGCCTGGTAAATGGCTGCAGCGGGCGGGTAGGGAGTTTGCCAGCAGGCATTGGAAAACTCCGTCGCCTTGCGGACGCCTTTCCATGGCGCCGGCGGCTGTGGCGCTTTCCAGCGGAGATCGCCTACCGGCGGCGCTGCATAGGGCACACCAAGATACACGCGGACTGAAGCAGATGCGCCGTTGGTCCCGGCAAGCAAGCCTTGCTCAACCCGCACAGGATCTGCGGTTGCCGCAAAGCCGGCAGAGATGAATGAAAGAATAGCCAGAGCGAGAAGTGCAGAGCTTAAACGAGTCCTCATAGGAAAGCGTGTTCTCATGGAATGGATAAAAGCTAGTTGAACGAAGGAATTTGCTTGCCGCTTTTCGGCTTGCCGCCGTCGGGCTTTGCACCTTCGCGGGAAGCCGCAATAACCTGCTGCTGCGCAGCGGCCTCTGCGGCCTTCTGGTCAAGAATGCGTGTCTGCTGGTAGGTATAAGAGATGCGATGGATGATGGTAATGGTGGAGAGCACAGCCAGCACCCACAGCACCGGCGACATTGCACCCCAGCGCGCAAACAATGCGCCGATAATCACCAGCACAATCCGCTCCGGCCGTTCCATAAATCCGACCTTGCAGGAGCCAATCAGGGATTCGGCACGCGCGCGTGTGTAGCTGACCATAACAGAGCTGACCATTACGAAGGCCACCAGCACCAGATAAAAGAAGTGGTAGCCGCGCGCATAGTAAACCAGCAAACCGAAGAACAGAGCCACGTCACTGTAGCGGTCAATGACCGAATCAAAAAATCCGCCAAAGGTCGTAACCTGGCCGGTGGCCCGCGCTACGCGACCATCCACCATATCGAAAATACCGGCGCCGATAATGACCAGACCAGCATAGAGAAACATGCGCACGTGGTTCTGCGGATTGGCATAACCAAAGAGAATTGCTGCAATGATATTGATGACCAGCCCCAGGAATGTAAGCACGTTAGGCGAGATTCGGGTAAGCGCAAGGCCGCGAACAATCGCATGCAACAATACGCGGCAAGCTCTTCCAAACGCCCCGGTCCAGGTCATGAAGCCTCGTCGTGAATGGTGATCAATTGCAAAACTTCCAGTTCGCGATTTCCATTAGGAGTGATGACAGTCGCGGTATCGCCCACCTTCTTGCCCATCAGTGATCTTCCAATAGGTGAAGTGGTGGAGATCAGCCCCTTGGAAACGTCCGATTCTTCGCTGGTTACTAATGTGTAAACAATCTTTGTTTCTTTAGTATTGTCAAAGACAGTAACTTTTGAGCCGAAAGCCACGCGGTCTTTAGGAATGTTGGTTAGATTGACCAGGGCCAGTTCAGCCATGCGCTTCTTGAGCTGCCCCAGGCGCGCGTTTACGAACTCCTGGCGCTGCTTGGCCATGTGATACTCAGCGTTTTCGCTTAGATCGCCCATGGCGACCGCTTTCTTGATCTCTTTAGGAAGCTCGTGGGCCAGCTCATGTTCCAGAGCACGAATCTCCTCTTCCAGCTTCCTTTTGATGTGTTCTGGCATGTCTCTGGGAAAAGAATACTCCTCTACAAAAAAAGCTGCCCTTGGCAAAACGCTAATTATAAACCTTTCGGCCTGAATACGTTAAGTGGATGGGCAGAATCCCGCACTGAATTATTTTCCGCCAGGTTCCACTAACGGGCCTATGAATATTGCCAAAATGGGTGAAAAAGTTTATAATGTTTTTTGTCTGATGTTCCCCCGCTGAGTCCCCATCTAGGTGTTTATGAATGGTAATTTGAACTTCCAAATAGGCGACAAAGTAGTTTATCCAAACCATGGCGTAGGGGTAATCGAACAGATCAGCAGCCGAACCATCGGCCCCAATGTCCACAAGTTTTATCTGCTCAAGATCAAGGCCAGCAGCTTGAAGGTGGAAGTCCCTTTCAACAATGTGGGAATGGTTGGCCTGCGCCCAGTGGTTAAAAATGGCGAAGTCACTAAGATCCTTAACTTCCTGGTTGATGGCCAATGTGACAACCATCAGGACTGGAAGTTCCGCTTCAAAGAAAATTCAGACAAAATGCGCACCGGCTCCCTGCTGGAAGTTGCAGTAGTGCTGAAGAGCCTGCTTCTCCTGGCCAAGGACAAGCCGCTCTCCTTCCGTGAAAAGAAGATGCTGGAGCGCGCGCGCTATCTGCTGGTTACGGAACTTGCCATGGCCCGCAATACTGAAGAAGCTGAAGTGGAAGACCTGCTCACTAAATCGCTGGCCAAGTGCAAGCTGAAGTTCCCTGAAGTGACGGCAGACGCCTAATCTTCTCTCGCTTCGCTCCAAACCGCCAGGCATCGATTTTCATGGTTGCCGCCTTCCGTTCCCGATGCAGGCGGCTTGGCGCGTCAGCCGGCCCTCGCCGGTCTAGTTTTGTTCCAAAGGTTTAACAAGAGCGCTTTTCTCCGTACCGGGATTTTCAGGGCTGCTTCTCCTGCAGAAAATCCAGCGATGTCCTTCTATGTCTGCCACACGATAGAGCTCTCCCGGCCCACTCCTCACTAGATTTCTGGTCTTTGTAAACGATCGCTCAACAGTAGCGCTTATTCTTGAATACTACAAAGTGGACTTAGTCCATAATAATGGTCCATATGGAAGTTAACGTACATGAAGCCAAAACCAATTTCTCCAAATTGCGCCAGCGGATAGCCCTCGGAGAAGAAGTCATTATCGCAAAAGCGGGAGTGCCTGTCGCGAAGTTGGTTCGTTTTACAGTCAATCAGGGCAAGATGATCGTGCAAAAATGCCCTGTCGAAACCCTGTGGTGTGGTAAATAGTTAAGGTTCCATGCACTTTACGCGGCTTCGTCGGGCCTTCTGGCAGGCCTTTCAACACGGGCAATTCTCGGTCGCTAAAGGGGCGGCCTACTCGTCGATTCTTACGCTGTTTCCTGCGTTCCTTGTGGTCACGTCGGTACTGGAAGCTTCACATCAGACTGCCGGCTTCCTGCAGCAGATTTCCGCTGCTGTAGGATGGGTATTGCCGCCCGGATCGCGTTCCGCGGCACTCTCATTTTTCCAGACCAAGCAGCACCATGCAACGCGGATCATCTACTCGGCCTCTATCGTGACATTGCTGGCGGCCTCCGGGGTGATGATCTCCTGGATGGACGGCTTTCGCAAAGCCTATGGCATGGAGGATACCTGGGGCTTCTGGAGGGAGCGCCTGATCGCACTTTATCTGGTACTGCTGGGGCTGGTTCCGCTGGGCTTTGCCACCATTCTGGTTGCTTTTGGCAATGCGGTGGAGAACTGGGTGCAATCCGGGACCATGCACCTGTTCCGGCCACTGGTCTTGCTGGTATGGGATGGCGTGCGCTGGAGCATTGCGCTGCTTACGGCCATTGCCCTGATGGCGCTTATGTATCACCACGGCGTGCCCAAGACACAATCATGGCGGCGCGTGCTTCCTGGGGCCGTCATGTCCGGCGTGCTGTGGTTTCCGGCCACCATGCTCTTTGGCTGGTATGTGCGTGATTATGCGACCTACAGCGTGGTTTACGGATCGCTGAGTGCGGCGATTGCGCTGCTGGTATGGCTTTATATTGTCTCAGTGATTGTGCTGCTGGGCGCAGAGATGAATGCCCAGTGGTATCCAAAAGCGCCTGATCGTGCGAGCAAAGAAAAGAAGGTAGAAGCGATTTGACCAGCACTATTAAAAGTACAGAATCTAACCAATCCAGCCCTGAACGTAATCCCGCTGCTGTTGCCCGCAAAGCAAAGATCGTCTGCACTATTGGCCCGGCCAGCAACTCTGAAGCTGTTTTGCGCGACCTGATGCGCGCCGGCATGGACGTGGCCCGGCTGAATTTTTCTCACGGCACGCATGAAGAGCACGCGCGCACTATTGATCGTCTGCGCAAGGTGGCGGAGAAAGAAGGCAGAAGCATCTGCATCCTGCAGGACTTGCAAGGGCCAAAGATCCGCACAGGAAGATTGAAGTATCGCACGCCGATTGCGCTCAAGAAGGGCTCGAAGCTAACGATTACGCCACGCGATATAGCCGGCACGGCTACGCTGATCTCCACCACGTTTAAATCACTGGCGCAGGAAGTGGACCCCGGAGAGCGCGTGCTGCTGGCTGACGGGCTGATTGAACTGCGCGTGCTAGCCGTGAAGAGCGATGACGTGGAGTGCGAGGTGATCAACGGCGGCATGCTGGGCGAGCACAAAGGAATCAACCTACCGGGAACAGTGGTCAATGTGCCTTCGCTCACGGAAAAAGACGAGAAAGACCTTGAATTTGGTCTGAAGCATGGCGTCGATCTGGTTGCTGTATCGTTTATCCGCACGGCTGATGATGTGCGATTGGTGAAGCGGCTGATACGCGTGCACAACGCCGATGCGCTGGTCATCGCCAAGCTGGAAAAGCCCCAGGCTGTCGATCCGCAGAATTTGGAAGAGATACTGGACGTGGCGGACGGCGTGATGGTGGCGCGCGGCGACCTTGGAGTTGAAATGCCGCCGGAGAAGGTGCCGATCATCCAGAAGCATGTGATCCGCCGCGCTGCCGATTGGCGCAAGCCGGTGATTACGGCCACGCAGATGCTGGAATCGATGATTGAAAATCCCCGGCCTACGCGCGCAGAAGCCAGTGACGTGGCTAATGCCATTCTTGACGGAACGGATGCCGTGATGCTTTCAGCGGAGACGGCCAGCGGCAAATATCCGCGCGAGGCCGTGGCCATTATGGCGAAGATTATTTTGGAAGCGGAATCGGCCAAAGAAGATGTGATTTCGCGCCGCCGACAACACCGGTTGCTTTCCATTTCAGAGACCATTTGTGAATCCGTGGCGCACGCGGCGCAGGACCTGGAGATGAAAGCGATTGCTGTTTACACCGAGACTGGCACAACGGCGCGGCTGATCTCCAAATACCGGCCCAAACCGCCGATTTACGCATTTGCCGCAACTTCTGGTGTATGCGCCCGGCTCAACCTGATGTGGGGTGTCCTGCCGCTGACGTGTGAAATGACGCCTAACTCAGAAGAGATGGTGCACAACGCAGAGCGGCTGCTGTTGAAGCTACATGCTGTGCAGGCAGGCGACGTGATTGGCATTGTGGCCGGAACACGCAGCAGCAGCGGCTCAACAAACTTTTTGCGCTTACACGTGGTGGGCGCAGGAGAGCATCAGGGACAAGAGGACCGCCGCAAGATACCGCGGTTGAGACCGCGTGCAGAGGAGAGAAGGAAGAGGTAGATTTTTTCTGAAACCTCGAGCGAAGCGAGAGGCCCCTATAGCGGCGGAACGTTAAAGATATGGGAAAGATCTGGCGAGAACAGTCGCCTGAATTCTCTAACATTTTCGTAACGATATGGATCCCTCGCTTCGCTTCGGAACTAATTCACCCATCCGCCTTTGCTGCCGCCGTTTCCTTTGGGCTTGTCATCCGGTGGACGGAAGTTGCCGTACTCATCGAAGTAATCTTTTGGGTCCTGGCCGTGCTTCTTCATATAAACCTGAAACTTCCTGCCGGCCCTGCGACGCTGCCAGCGATGATAGCGATTCCTGAAGCTGTAGGAAGTTTCAGAGAAGGCAAATAACAAGCCGCGCCTGGGAACAAATTTAACGTAGATGTAGCCAAACAGGAGTCCGCTAAGCTGAGCAATATTGGCTGTGCCGCTGGTTGCAAGGGCGCTAACGAAGGCGATGAATGCCAGAACTCCCACCAGATATTTCAGCCTGATCGAAATCGGAAGCGGGAACATATAGACTTCCTGCTCGCCAAAGAGCATGGCAGTGGCCATTAAAATGGCGTAAATTGCGCCCCATGCTCCAAAGGCGGGACTTCCAGGATTCAGGTGAATAAAATTCCCCAAGCCATAAACCAATATCACTGTTCCTATGGCCGCCCCTACGATTCCGAATAAATAGAACTCCCAGAACTTGCGGCTTCCCCAGGCCACTTCAAGCATTGACCCAAACATCCAGAGCATCAACATGCTGAAAATGAAATCCCAGAAACCGCCAGAAAGAAAGCCATACGTTACAAGCTCATAAATCTTCCCATGCACAACATCGTGAGGCGCGAGCACGAGAAAATCAAAAATCTCGTGTTCGATACCCTGTTTGCCAACCGCTCCCAGAACAAGCAGGAGAACATAGATTCCGGCATACACGGCGATCAATATTTTGATCGCCCGTGTGAATGGCGGAAGTGAAAGTGTCATCGAGCTGGGCATATTTATCTTTTATCTTTCCGGTTCAGGCATCACGATGACGCTTTTGTGGCCCTTGGCATCCACGGAGCGCACGCCGAAGATCACGTTGTCCTTTGAGTCTGGCAGATCGATTTTAGTTTCTGTGGTGCGGGACATGTTCTCATCAGAAAAATCCGCATCCGTGGTTTTGCGCCACAATACTTCGTAAGCCGTTGCGCCAGGAGCGGCCTTCCATTCAATTTTGGAATCATTTTCCAATTGTTTGGTCAATAAATGAACGTCCGTAGGCGGCGCCGGAGACGATGCCAGAGCGGCCAGCGTTGCCGCATTGAGCCGGGCAACGTTGGCTACGTAGTCAAAATCCACAAATTTCAGCAGGTCTCCATATTCGATGCCGTTTTCCGTGCGCAGGGTCTGGTGCTGATGGTTGTAGTCTTCACGATATTCAGTGAACCGCACAGCAGGAAAGCCCTGTTCATTGAAGGAAATATGATCGCCGCCGCGCAAATAGCGGTCGCGGCGAAAGATGAGCTTGGGGGTAAACTGCCCGAAATCGTAAATCTCGCCGACCGAATGAATGAAACGGGCTAGCTGCCGGGAAGGAGAGTCATTTTCACCACCAACGGCACGTATGCGGCGCAGATCGGAGTCAGTGGCGGTTGCAGGAATGCCTTCAGAAAAAACGCGGACCCAGTTCTTGTTTTGCAGGGTATCGCCGGGCGTGGTGTTTCCGCCGACAATGTCATTGTTCAGCACGCCTTCCAACTGCCAGCCTTGCTCTTTGGCCATCTTGGCAAAATGCGTGCTGCCGTTCAGCCCTTGTTCTTCTCCAGCCACGGTCAGGAAGATAATAGTGGCAGGAAACTTGTGCTTACTGAGCACGCGCGCACATTCAATTGAAACAGTGGTGCCGCTGCCATCATCGTTTGCGCCGGGCGCTGGGTCCGTGGAATTAAATATGTCAGTGTTGCGCGTATCGTAGTGCCCTGTGACCAGGTAAATGCGCTTGGCTTGCTCGGGATCAGTGCCTTTCAGAATGGCATAGACATTCTGGATCTCAGTTGGTTTGTTGATCCGGTCTCTAGGCCCTTTTGGCTGTTCAATAAAAGTATCGGTCTTGACTTCAAGGCAGCCATTGCATTCTGATGAGATACGCTCAAATTCTGATTTGATCCAGTTGCGCGCGGCTACAATGCCCTGAGGGGAATCAGCAGCCCCGGGGTTGTTGACTGAAAGCGTATGGCGGGTAACAAAGCTGACCAGCTTCTCATCAGTCCGTCGAGCGCTTTGCGGAGAGACGTCTTTGATAACTTGAGCGATGACCGGATCGCGCTCCTGTTTTGATGAAGCAGAGTTCTTCTCTGCAGTCTTGGATGCGGTTGGTCTATGGTGCTTCTGGGCAACGGCCAGCAGCGCAGGCAGCATCAGAAGCGCAATCGAGATAATTAAAGCGAGTTTAGTGCGGGGGTGCGAAAATAGCATTCATTCCCTCATTTGAAAACTTGACGACAACCCTCAGAGATTCTAAATATAATCACATGGCCCTGGCCACCTTTGTGACGAATCCCAAGGAGGAAAGAAATGGCAATTTGCCCGGAGTGCGAAACCGACCTCGACTTGGACGAGGAAGAGCTTGATGAAGGCGAGATTGTTTCCTGTCCAGAATGCGGTTCGGATTTTGAAGTAGTTACCACTCATCCGTTGGAATTGAATCCCGTCGGCGAACTTGACGAGGATGAAGAGGACGAAGACGAGGACGAAGAAGACGAGGACAGTGACTACTAAACAGCACTGCCCTGGCCGCACAGCCGTTGTGTGGCTGGCGCTGTTAGTGTGCCTTGCGTGGCTACAGCCCGTGGCGCTGGCAGATAAAAAGCCTGAGAAGTCGGAAAAAAGCTACGGCCTCATCTTCGGCACAGCGTATGGGCCGGATGATCATCCCCTTTACGGGGTGAAGATCACGATCCGGCCTGAAGGCAAGAAACATCCCAGCTGGGACCTGTTCTCCGATCATCGGGGTGAATTTGCCCAGCGTGTTCCCGCCAAACCGGCTGACTACCTGATTACAGGGGAAGCGGAATACGCTCCCGTGGGAAAAGACGGCAAGCCCCAAATGTCTAAAAAGAAAAAGCTTAGGGGTGAAGCCAAGGTGCATGTCGCAGGCGAGGAACGCGAAGACATCGGCCTGCATCTAACAGAGTAGCTGCTCAAAATACAATTGGGTCAGGAGGACAATTGATGAAAAGGCAATTTGGCATTGTTGTGCTTGCGCTGGTGTGCCTTTCCATGCTTCCACTGGCCAGTGCTTCTGCCGTGCTGCAGCGCGGACAAAACGAATCGCGCACGCTGATTGGGCATGTACTCACCAAGCAGGACGATCCAATCCAGAAGGCGGTCGTTTACCTGAAAAATACCAAGAGCCTTGTGATCAAAACGTACATTACAGATTCCGATGGCAGCTATCGCTTTCCTGGACTGGCCACCAACGTTGATTACGAGGTTTATGCTGAGCACCAGGGCGCGCGCAGTGACACCAAGACGCTGAGCGGCTTTGACAGCCGCAAGCAAGCGAACATCACGCTCAGAATCAAGTAGGATTTCGTGCGAAAGCAAAAGGCCATCTCGCGGGATGGCCTTTTTATTTGAATTTAATTTAAAAGCGCTTATTCCTGATCGTTCCCTGCGCGCTTCCAGTTAATGATATCGCCCAGAGTGGTGGTTGCGCTGGAGCTGGAGGCAGGACGCTTGTAGGCTTCCACATCAGCGCGGCTGGCTTCTTCACCCACTGCCCGCAGGCTAAGACCAACCTTCTTTTCCTCCTGGTTCATTTTGATGATCTTGAAGTCGTGTTCCTGGCCCGCGCCAAGCTGCACCGGGGTTCCATTGGAGTCAGTGGCTTCAGAGTTGTGGCAGAGGCCTTCAACGCCTTCAGCAATTTCAACAAATGCGCCAAACTGTGCCATGCGCAGCACCTTGCCGTGAACCACGTCGCCAATGCGATGCGTCTGGAAGAAAGTCTCCCAGGCATCAGGCTGAAGCTGCTTTACGCCCAGCGAGAGCCTGCGCTGTTCCGGCTCAATGCCCAGCACCACAGCCTTCACCTTTTCGCCCTTTTTCAGGACTTCTGAAGGATGTTTCACGCGCTTGGTCCAGCTCAGGTTGCTCACGTGAACCAGCCCGTCGATGCCGTCTTCAATCTCAATGAACGCGCCGAAGTCGGTGAGGTTGCGCACACGGCCTTCAACGGTTGAGCCAATCGGATACTTCTCGTGCAAGCGCTCCCACGGGTTCGACTCAAGCTGCTTGAGTCCGAGCGAAATGCGGCGCTCGGTGGAATTTACGTTGAGCACTACGCACTCGATCTCATCGCCAACGTTCACCAGCTTTGAAGGATGTTTCATGCGCTTGGACCACGACATCTCGCTCACATGGACCAGGCCTTCAATGCCTTGTTCCAGCTCGACAAAAGCGCCGTAGTCGGTAACGCTCAGCACGCGGCCTTTTACGCGTGCTCCAATCGGATAGCGTTCAGCGGCATCAAGCCACGGATCGGGCGTGAGCTGCTTAAAGCCGAGCGAAACGCGCAGCTTGTCACCATCAAACTTCAGGACCTTCACTTGGATCTGGTCGCCAACGTGGACCAGATCGCGAGGATGCGTCAGGCGGCCCCAGGACATATCCGTAATGTGCAGCAGGCCGTCAATACCGCCCAGATCAACGAAAGCGCCGTAGTCAGTAAGGTTCTTGACTGTGCCGGTCATAATGGCGCCTTCCGCCAGATTCTCCAGGGTCTTGCCGCGCTTGGCAGTAACTTCTTCGTCCAGGATGGCCTTACGGGAAACAACAATGTTGCCGCGTTTTTTATTCAGCTTGATTACGCGGACCTCAATCTCGTGGCCCTTCAGCGATTCCAGATTACGCACTGGATGCACGTCAACCTGTGAACCCGGCATGAATGCCTTTACGCCGATATCCACGGAGACTCCGCCCTTTACCCGCTCCACCACTGTGCCTTTTACGGCTTCTTTGGAGTGGTACGCCTTTTCAATGTTCTCCCACACCCGCACGCGCTGCGCCCGTTCATGTGAAAGCAGAACGGAGCCTTCTTCGTTCTCGCCGCGCTGGACCATGACTTCAATTTCCTGGCCCGGCTCAAACTTAATGTTGCCGGCGGCATCGGTAACTTCTGCGATAGGAACCAGTCCTTCAGATTTAAAGCCGATATCGACAACAACGTGGGTTGGGGTGATCTTGATGACGGTGCCCTTAAAGACATTGTCTTCACTTGGCGCCGGCTCAGTCTCAAGGGTGTACGATTCAAGGGCTGCGGCAAAGTCTTCCATGTGCGTTTCTTCTTTGTGAGCTACACCCGCGCTGGGCTGCTCAGTGGATTGAGTTTGAGATTCATTCCCGGACATAGTGGTTACGTTTTCGTAGGACTGAGGAGAGTCGGCGGAGCTGTTGGATTCAGCTTCGGACGAATGATGATAATCGCTGCGTGCTGTGTGCTCGACCAACGTTTTTCCCTTTCGCCAATGGACCTAAAACACGGCTGGAACTCGCTTGAGAGAGGCAGTAGTGCTGAAGGCGGACTCGGGACTCCGAGTCCCACTGGTACAAATCTCTTCCAATTTCCCGGAAGGCTTGAGAAACCAGCGGCCGGATCTTACGGCAGTCCTAAATAGGCCATAAGACTCCTTCGACTATAGCAACGGCCTAGGGCACTGTCAAACGCGGAAGTGCTCTAAAATTGCTTAAAGACCCTAACCCATCTGGTATCTTTTCAGGACGATGGATTTCCTGTTTACCCCCTGGCGTTATGCCTACGTCACGGCCACCGTGAAGCCCGGCGAATGCGTTTTTTGCGCTATTTTACAGGCCAAAAATGACAAGCAAAATTTGGTGGTCCACCGCGGCAAGCATTGTTTTGTGCTGCTTAACGCGTTTCCTTACACTTCCGGCCATACCATGGTTGTGCCTTATGAGCACGTTGACGAACTTCAAAAATTAACAACTCCCGCCGCTGAAGAAATGATGGCCCTGACGCAAAAATTAGAGGGCGTTCTCCGCGGCCTTTATCACCCTGACGGTATCAATTTGGGAATGAATCTGGGCAAAGCCGCAGGAGCCGGCGTGGCCGCTCACATCCACATGCACATTCTGCCCCGCTGGATGGCCGACGTGAATTTCATGACCTCTGTAGGCGAGACGCGGGTTCTGCCGGAAGACTTGCCGACTACCTATAAGCGAATTCGCTCGAAATTCTGAGCTTCACGCGGATCATCTTCGCGATTCCTGAATGCAACAGAAAAGCGATGTTCGGCAGCTCTCGATTCAGGGCTCTCTCAGCCGTTCATCCTCGCATCTTAACAATCAAGACGTGACATAAGGAGAAGTTATGCTGCCCCATTACGGTGTTCTTCGCGAGTACAAGTTTGAAGAGGAAGTGGATGATCTGCGCAATGATGAAGTTTACGGCGTGAACGATGAAAAGCTGGGAGAAATCTCTGACGTGATTTTCGATCATTCCACTGGCGATATTCGCTACGTGGTGCTCGATACAGGTGGCCTGTTTTCCCGGAAAAAGGTGCTAGTACCATCAAGCCGTATCAAGCCTTATGGAAACCATGAGGACAAGTTCTATGCCGAGTTGGATAAAGAACGGCTGGAAATGCTGCCTGAATATGACGACAAGATGATGGCCGAGGGCTACGACTGGTCCAATTACGAAAAGGAATATGAGAAGCGCTGGAATGACGGCACAGTCATGTACAACAAAGACACGGGCCGCATTGTTACCCCTCCAGTGGAAGAGGTGGAAGGAGCGCGCCGCACGCCGCTGACTCCGGAAGGGCGGGAAAGCCTGAAGCGCGATTTTACCCCGGCAAAAATGGGCAAAGAGGATGAGCTTCTTGGCGTTGCTTCCGGCACAGGAAAGACCACGCTGCAGCCCACCAAGGCCTCCATTGCCGGGAAAGAAGATGTTCAGAAATCTGATAAAGAATCCCGCCCAGCTCCGGAGTTTGCCACCACGCCGGAAGTGCCTTCTGCAGGTGCGCCAGAAACCCTGCGTGAGCCACGCATTTATAAGGTTGACGAGCCTAACGAGCGCCGACCCGCCCAGGAAAATAAAGATAAAGGCCCTCGCTGGGCAAACTTCCAAAACAGCTTGCGTGCCCGCCGCGGCAAAATTGTGGTTGGCTGCAAGCGTTGCGGATCGCAGGAAAAAGTCGCCTGAAGCCGCATGGCATTTTGTGGGGAGGGGTACCCCCCTCCCCGATCATCCCATTACATTCCAACTGGTCCAGCACGCGTGGTTTTCGCGTGACTCGCAAAAAGTCATCCAATCTGGCGTGGATCCGCGCGTTTCACATTGGTATGAGCAAAGTCATCCCAGCCAGACGTGCGTGATTCGCGGCGAATGATCCCCACCCAGCCTTTTTCATTTTCTGTTGAAAACAAAGCGCTTCTTCCATTCGACGCTTGCATTACCCTTGCGCGACCCAGGCGTGACGCTTGGGTCTCCCTTGGGTCAACCGGCGTCACCCAATCCCAATCGCAGACCCAACCTAACAGCAGTAGGTCGCAAACTTCTCAGGAGTGGTTTAGCTGATCGCCGATGGCTAAATTTTCAAAGAACTCGCCTTGCTCACCCCTCAGGGCTGACTTACTTTAACGCACTTATTTAGGCGAATCAATTGCGAAATAGTACATCTTGACAAGACCAAAGCTGGGGCGCTGTTCGTTTTTCACACATGGTTCCAACGAAAATCGGTGTGAACTGGGTGGCCGCAGGATCGATCTTATCGACATGGCCGACATTTGTGACGCTCTCGGGATCTCGCTTCTGGACCTCGCTAAACGCTTTGACCAGCTTCGTAAAGCCCGTTGATTCTTTTCGCGAATTCTAGTTTTAGTATCTGGCCAACCTTGTTATCTCCATCGATTGTTTGTCCAATGGGGATGGAACTCGACCGGAATAGAGATCACCGATTTACCTAAATTCCTGCCACAGCCAGCGCATTCATAATGTTCTTTGCGCTCCTCAAGAAACGTAGCGCAGCAGGGGCAGAACCACTTTCCGCCGAGGGCAGAGGCGGGAGAGGAGGTTGTTCCTCCACTGGTCGCGGCAAATTCCCGTAATCGTCTGGCGAGGTCTATCGATGTGGGCATTCGGCCTTTAACACATGTGAATATGTTCCCTTCTTCCACCATCACATCCCCACATTTGGGACAATACATTTGGGCTTTGGCCTCGACTTGATACTAAAATAAAATCGGGCTGGATTTCTCCAGCCCGATTGTTTGTTGATTAGGAAATGATTGTTTACTCGGCAGCCATCTCTTCGGCTTCGCCTTCCTGGCGCAGAAGCTCGAGCGCACGCTCTGCTTCGGCGTATGCCTGTGAGACTTCTTCCTGCACCTTGGCGGCAGCCTGCTCGAGCTCCGGAGCCAGCTTCACACCGCGATAGTGCTCCATGCCCGTGCCTGCCGGAATCAAGCGGCCCACAATGACGTTTTCCTTGAGGCCGCGCAGATGGTCCACAGCACCCTGAATTGAGGCTTCCGTAAGCACCCTGGTGGTCTCCTGGAACGAAGCAGCGGAAATAAATGACTCCGTGGAGAGCGATGCCTTGGTGATACCGAGCAATAACGGACGGCCCGTTGCCGGACGGCCACCATTAGCGATCACCCGGTTATTCTCTTCCATGAAGCGGAATTTATCGATCTGCTGCTCCAGCAGGAAGCTGGTATCGCCCACATCTTCCACCTTCACCCAACGCATCATTTGGCGGACAATCACTTCAATGTGCTTGTCACTGATAGTGACGCCCTGCAGACGATAGACTTCCTGGATTTCGTTCACCAGATAAGCCTGCAGTTCCTTCTCACCGAGTACGGCAAGAATGTCATGCGGGTTGAGCGGGCCATCCATCAGCGGCTCGCCGGCGCGCACGCGCTCGCCTTCCTGCACGTTGATGTGGACGCCCTTGGGCACCGAGTATTCTTTTTCGGTTCCGTTATCGGCCACCACGTAGATTTTGCGCTGGCCCTTGCTCACTTCGCCGAATTTCACCACGCCATCAATTTCGCTGATGATCGCGGTTTCACGCGGCTTGCGGGCTTCAAACAGCTCAACCACGCGCGGCAGACCACCTGTGATGTCCTTGGTCTTGGTGGTTTCACGCGGGATCTTTGCCAGCACGTCGCCTGGATGCACCTCATCGCCATCCTGCACCATTAAGTGCGCGCGAGACGGCATGAGGTAACGCCGGGTTGATTTGCCTTTGATCGCGATTGCCGGCTGGCGCTTTTCGTCCGGCGACTCGCCCACCACGTGGCGGGAAAGCCCGGTCACTTCGTCCACTTCTTCGTGGAGCGTCACGCCTTCCTGCAAGTCTTTGAACTGCACAGTGCCGCCGATTTCGGTCAGGATAGCGAAGGTGTATGGGTCCCACTCTGCCAGCACCTGGCCCAGATTCGCCTGCTGCCCATCCGTGACTTTCACGCGGGCGCCGTACACGATTGAGTACCGCTCTTTTTCGCGGCCTTTATCGTCCACCACGGCAATTGATCCAGCGCGGTTCATTACCACCAGATCGCCGGTTTTTGATTTCACGGTTTGCAGGTTAATGAAGCGAACCATGCCATTGCTGCGCGCTTCCAACCGCGACTGTTCAGACACTCGCGACGCCGTACCGCCGATGTGGAAGGTACGCATCGTCAACTGCGTGCCCGGCTCGCCGATGGACTGCGCCGCAATCACGCCGGTTGCCTCGCCCAGCTCAACCAGCCGGCCTGAGGCCAGGTTGCGTCCGTAGCAGGCGATGCAAACGCCGCGCTTGGATTCGCAGGTGAGCACGGAGCGGATCTTCACCCGTTCAATGCCGGCAGCCTGAATCGCATTGGCCAGCTCTTCCGTGACCTCTCCGTTTACATCGACAATCACGTTGCCTTCGTAGTCCTTGATCTTCTCCAGCGAAACGCGGCCCACAATGCGGTCGCGCAGCGGCTCAATGATGTCTCCAGCTTCAACAATGGAGCCTACATAGATTCCGTCCACGGTGCCGCAATCCTGCTCGCTGATGATCACGTCCTGCGCTACGTCAACCAGGCGGCGGGTCAGGTAGCCTGAGTCGGCAGTCTTAAGCGCCGTGTCAGCCAGACCTTTACGCGCGCCGTGCGTTGAGATGAAGTATTGCAGCACGGTCAGCCCTTCACGGAAGTTTGCCGTGATGGGCGTCTCAATGATTTCGCCCGAAGGCTTGGCCATCAGGCCGCGCATACCGGAGAGCTGGCGAATCTGCTGTTTCGATCCGCGAGCGCCGGAGTCGGCCATGACGTAAATCGGGTTCATCTGGCCTGACTTGTCCAGCTCCTGCATGTTGCCGAACATCTCGTCCGCGACCTTTTCCGTCACGTTTGACCAGATTTCAATCACCTTGTTGTAGCGTTCACCATTCGTGATGGCGCCGTCAAGATATTGCTGTTGAACGTTGATGACCTGTTTTTCCGCGTCGCGCACCAGGCTCTTCTTGTGCTCCGGAATCACCATGTCATCAATGCCGATAGAAAGACCCGCGCGTGTTGCATAGCGGAAGCCGGTTTCCTTTACCTCATCCAGCATCTTGACCGTTACTTCCAGGCCAAAACGCAGATAGGTGTAGTTCACCAGCTGGCCAATGCCTTTCTTCTTGAGCAGGCCGTTGATGAATGGCATTCCCTCAGGCAGATGGTCATTCAAAATCGTGCGGCCCACGGTCGTATTGATGTACTGCCGCTCAAAGTTGACCGGCTCTGTGTGAACGATGTCCTGGTCGTCGTACGCCTGTGTCAGGTCGATGACCTCGCCGCTGTAGCGCAGGCGAATCGGTGTAAGCGTCTCCACTTCACCAGCTTCCAGCGCAAGCAGCACGTCTTCAATATTTGCGAACGCGCGGCCTTCACCTTTTGCGCCCGGCTTGCTCTTGGTCAGGTAGTAAAGACCAAGCACCATGTCCTGCGTGGGCACGGTGATCGGCTGGCCTGACGCCGGTGAAAGAATGTTGTGCGATGACAACATCAATACGCTGGCTTCAACCTGGGCTTCCGGCGACAGCGGAATGTGTACTGCCATCTGGTCACCGTCAAAGTCTGCGTTAAACGCGGTGCAAACCAGCGGGTGGATTTTGATGGCCTTGCCTTCCACCAGCACCGGCTCAAATGCCTGAATGCCCAGACGGTGCAGCGTTGGAGCGCGGTTCAACAACACTGGATGGTCTTTAATTACTTCTTCCAGGATGTCCCAAACAATCGGTTCCTGCTGCTCCACCATTTCCTTGGCTTGCTTAATG
>Ga0070741_10004706_pt1 | contig 31552 bp, 24 predicted proteins | sample Coa_R1_4_FD_66440 | JGI IMG/M metagenome (GOLD analysis project Ga0070741, IMG submission 66440) | Surface soil microbial communities from Centralia Pennsylvania, which are recovering from an underground coalmine fire - Coalmine... | ecosystem: Environmental > Terrestrial > Soil > Unclassified ... | reverse complement strand
CGCCAGCCAGGCTCAGCTGGCCCGGTCCGCTGCGGGCCATCGTCAGGTCGGGAGTGGAACTCCCGTCACCCCACGAGGTCGTGCCGTCGGCTGTTACTTGCCAGCGAGGGTTGGCGTCGCCATCAACGAGAGCGGAGAAGCCGACATCGGTGGCGGCCGACCCAGTGAAGGGGTAAGGCGAGCTCGCGGCGGCCAGCCGCATCCGGAGCGATGGTGCCAAGCCCGCCCCAAGGTGCGCGTGGTCGCGTTGGCGAGCAACGAGGGGGACCAGGCCAAGGATCGACCCCAGACCAGCGCTCCGCAGGATCTGACGTCGGTTCAGTTCCCGTGCAGTCGCATCCGCGACCGGTTGCTTCGCATCGCCTGTGCCCGCATCGGACTCCTCGGCGGTCGCCCGGCCTCGAGTCACGGTAGGTCGATCTTGAGCTTCTTGCCTCCCTTGCTCGACAAGGCGTCGAATCGCCTCGTCGCCACACGGTGGGCTGCCTCCAACTCCTCGAGCGTCGACTGCAAAGCTGCCAACTCAGATTGAATTGCCTCCCGCTCCGAGGCGTTCAGTCTGGTCGGCCCTCCCTTCAGCCAGCTCTCGCGGCTCGTTGCCTGCGCGGCCATCTCGGCGTGCTTTTCTTCGATCACGCCGATCCAACCGTCCAGAAAGGCCATCTGAACCTGGGTCGACTCAGCCGACGTCAACCCAGCCGAGGCGCTGATTCTGCCCGCTGCCCTCCGCAGCGACTTGGCTTGGTTCTTGACGGCGTCGTCGGTGACCTTGAGCTCTTTGAGGACGTCAAGGTCACACTCTCTGGCGTATGCCAGTTGCTCGGCCTGGAGGGCCTCGGATTTGAGCTGAGTCGCGCCCACGACCTGGGCGTCAACCTTCCGGTACTTCACTGTGTCGCCTGCACTCCCGCGATCCCTTTGTGGCCTGCGCGGCGCCGACACTATCGCCTCGGTAGCTGGCCCCGTGGTCGGCTTGGGCCGCAGCAACCGTGTTGGTCATCAAATTTGCCCGCCAAAGCTAACCTGACCGGTCGACGCAGCTTCGTGGCTGCTTAGGAGGAGACGGATCGGACCTTGAGCAGAGCACGCAGGCCCGGAGTAGCCGTGTTCGGGTGTGGCGGCTGGGGACAGAACCACTTGCGGGTCTGGGCCGAGCTGGGGTACCTCGTTGCGGCATGCGACGCGGACGACTCGCGGCTCGCTGTGGTCGAGAAGGACTACCCCGACATCGCCACTTCACGAGATCCGACGGAGATCCTGTGCCTGGACTCGGTCGACGCGGTCGTGGTATCGAGCCCGGCGCAAACTCACCATGACCTGGCCGTCCTCGCTCTCGATGCCGGAAAGGACGTCCTGGTTGAGAAACCCATGGCCCTTTCCGTCTCGGATGCCGAAGACCTGCTGCATCGCGCCGAGCAACAGGCGCGGGTCTTGCTGGTCGGACACGTGCTCGAGTACCACCCAGGCTTTCGTGCGCTCCGGCAGCTCGTGGACGAGGGCGTTCTGGGCAAGGTCCTGTATGCCTACTCGCATCGACTGAATCTCGGCCGCGTGCGCACCGAGGAGAATGCCCTGTGGAGCTTCGCTCCTCATGACATCGCGCTCTTTCTTCGTCTCTTCGGGGAGGTGCCCGCGGCGGTCTCGTGCCGCGGCGGCGCGTTTCTGAGCGAGGGCGTGGCCGACGTCACGATGATGCAGCTCGAGTTCCCTACCGTCGAGGCCCACATCTTCGTGAGCTGGTTGCACCCGTTCAAGGAGCAGCGGCTGGTGGTCGTCGGGAGCGAGAAGATGGCCGTCTTCGACGACACGGCGCCACCGCACGAGAAGCTCCGGCTGTTCACCCATGAGGTTGAGTGGCGATCCGGGCGCGAGCCAGTCGCCAAAGCGATGGGTTCCACGTCGGTTTCGATCGAAGCGGGCGAGCCACTACGGCTGGAGTGTGAGCATTTTATTCACTGCATCAGAACCCGCGAACGTCCAAGAACCGACGCGCAGTCTGGGGTCAACGTCCTTCGTGTGCTCGCTGCCGGCAGCGAGTCACTTTCGAGGCAAGGCGAGTCCGTGCGAACATCCGACCGACCGTCACGTGTTCAGGTACACGAGACAGCAGTAGTCGACGCCGGCGCGGTCATTGGTGAAGGCAGCCGGGTGTGGCACTTCTGCCACGTGATGGCGGGTGCACAGATCGGTCGAGACTGCGTGCTGGGCCAGAACACGTTCGTGGCCGGTGGAGCGTTGATTGGAGATGGCGTCCGTATCCAGAACAACGTGTCGATCTACGACGGCGTGGTGCTGGAAGACAGCGTGTTCTGCGGACCTTCAGCAACTTTCACGAACGTCGTCACACCCCGCTCCGAGGTGAATCGGCACGGTTCGTTCGTCGCGACACGTGTCAAGCGTGGCGCGTCGCTCGGTGCCAACTGCACGATCGTCTGCGGGGTCACAGTCGGCACTTATGCCTTTGTGGCAGCGGGTGCCGTCGTAACGACAGACGTTCCGGATCACGCTCTCGTGATGGGCGTGCCCGCGCGGGTGGTCGGCTGGCGCTGCCTGTGCGGCGAAGCGCTCGCAGGCCGCGATGAGAGGATGGGTTGCGAGGTTTGCGGCCGCGAGTTCAGTATGAAGGAGGACGACGCAGGCGCCATAGTGGTTGTACTGGCGGCTGTCGGTGGTGGTGAATCGTGAGGGTCCCCTCAGCCGATCCGTCTCGATTCTATGAACGGCAGCGAGATGCGATTCTCGGCGCAGTTGACCGGGTGCTCAGTTCAGGCCAGTACATTCTTGGCTCTGAGGTGGGAAAGTTCGAGCACGCGGTGGCGGAGTTTCTCGACGTTCCTCACGCAATCGGGGTCGCGAGCGGCACGGACGCGCTCGCGTTGGCGCTCCGGGCCCTCAATATCGGCGAGGGCGACGCGGTCATCACCTCTCCATTTACGTTCTTCGCGACGTGCAGCGCGATTCTCAGCGTCGGCGCTCGCCCCGTGTTCGCGGACGTCGAACCCGACTCCTTCAACCTCGATCCTCAATCGGTCGAGTTGGTCTTGGAGGATCCGGACAATCAGGCGCGGGGCGCCGACGTACGGGCGGTGATCCCGGTCCACCTGTTCGGGCTCGCGGCTGACCTGAAGAGCCTGGCGGACCTCGCGGGCGTCCACTCGCTGCGCATCGTCGAGGATGCCGCGCAGGCCTTTGGGTCGCGATACGGCAGCAAGCAAGTCGGCACCATCGGCGATGTCGGATGTTTCTCGTTCTTTCCCACCAAGAACCTTCCCGGCTGTGGGGATGGTGGGCTCGTGGTCACCGCCGACGCCGAGGTCGCTGAGAGGGTCCGCAGCCTCAGGGCCCATGGCCAATCCGAGCGGTACCACCACGTGCGGGCTGGGGTGAACAGCAGACTTGACGCGGTCCAGGCGGCAATCTTGGGTGTCCGTTTGCAGTCCGTGAGCGACGAGCTGGATGAGCGTCGCGCAATCGCCGCGTCGTATACGGCGGCTTTTGACGATCTCAGCGGAGTGACGTGCCCGAGATCCGAGGGTACCGACGCCTCGTTCAACCAGTACACGATTCGCGTCAGCGCCTCTGTCCGAGATGCGTTTCGGGCCGAACTGCTTGGGCACGGGGTCGAGAGCGCTATCTACTATCCGATCCCCCTCCACCTTCAGCCTGCGGTTGAGCACCTTGGCTACACGCGTGGCGACTTTCCTTACGCCGAGCAGGCCGCGGCAGAGGTGGTTTCGCTCCCGATATTTCCTCTGATGGAGCGCGCTGAGATCGACCATGTCGTTCGCGCGGTGAGATCTTCGATCAAGGCGGTGACGTGAGGGCAGAGTCGTCCGGTGAGCTGGCGGTCGAATCCTCCGAGTTTTCTGCTGATCGCAGACCGGAAGCCGCTTTCGACGCGCACCGTTGCTGGCCGCCGACAACCGACTATCGGCGGCTGACTAAGCCCGGCGAACAGACCGACGACCTCGCGCCCGCAGGCAGCGAGTTTCCCCGCAACGTCTCGGTGGTCACGTTGGCATGGAATGAAGGCGTCAACATCCGCCGCGCTCTCCAGAGCGTTTCGGGCGCGAATGATCGGGTCGTCGTCGACAGCGGCAGCACTGACGCAACTGCGGCGATTGCCGTGGAGGAGGGGGCACGTGTCTTCAAGCACGGGTTTGTCACTTCGTCCGGACAGCGACAGTGGGCACTCGAGAACGTCCCGTTTGCAAACAAGTGGGTCTTCGTACTTGACGCCGACGAATGGGTGCCTCGGTCGCTCGCGGCCGAGGTCGCGGCTCTGGTCGAAAGGGGTGACTTCGCTGCGGCAGCCGCCCGGACTCGGATCGTCTACGAAGGCCGGTGGATCCCGCGCAGCACGCTCTACCCCTCATGGACCGTGCGGCTTCTCAACCGGGACCGAGTTCGCTACGAAAATCGGTCAGTGAACGCGCATCCCGAGGCTGATGGTCCGATCCTTCAGATGTCTTCGGATGTTGTTCATGAGGATCTCAAGTCGCTGAGCCTCCGAGTTCGAAAGCTCGAGCGATATGCGCGCCTGGAGGCCGTTGAGACGCAACGATGGGCAGGGTCTCCACTTCAGGCCGTGAGGCAGGCCAAGACGTTGCGGCGTCGCATCAAGGTGATCCACTCGCTTCTGCCACTGCGCGCCACCGCGAAGGCAGTGGTGCTGTTGGCTCGAGGCGGCGCGTTCGAAGGCAGGGCTGGGTGGCATTTCGTCGAGGAGTCCTGGCATCAGGAACGACTCACGGCGAGATACGTGCGGGAGTTGCGCGCCCAGACACGAGGCGACTCCACGGTGGCTGAATGAGCGCCAAACCACGGGGCCTCGCACTGGCATGCTGGCCAGTTGCTGCCGCGATCGGAGCGCTCAGCAGTATCCAACTGCCCGTCGCCCTGGTACTCGGTGCGATTCCTCTTTTGGCCGTGACCTTGGCACTCCCGACCTGGTTGCCGGCGCTCGTCGCTGGCATGGGTCTTGCCCCACTCTTCGGTCCGCACTACGTCGTTGTCGCTTTGCTGGTTGTGGCAGCGGCGGCCGGTGGCCTCGTGGGGCGGCGGTATCCAGGTCGGAGTTCCACCTCGCTGTCGATCGTTGCCCTCGTGGGCTTTCTCGCCCTGTCTCTCGGTTGGACCGACGCTCCGCTGAAGCCGGCCTTGATCGCCTTGTCGCCGTCGTTGACCCTCCTCCTAGGTTGCGTTCGGTGGCCGTTGGGCAAGCGAACCATGCTTCTGGCGTTCGTCGCGGCGGGGGCCTTGCACGCTGCGTTCACCCTCTTCGAGTTCGCAGCACTGGGCGCCGCCGTGCGCGTGACTGAGAAGGGGCCGTTCGGGCTCCCGACGCTCGTTGTTGGTGGCGTCGCCGCCGCGTCGTTGGCAATTACCGAACGCCCTTCTCGCCGACGCATGCTGGCTGTGTCGGCGGTGATCGCAGCCGCGATTCTCGCCACGCAGACCCGTGGTATGGCTATTGGCTATCTGGTCGGAGTGGTGTCGTTCCCGGCCATCACCGCGCTCCGAACCCTGTCCCCGACACAACGTCAGGGAATTCAGCGGAGAGGTCGAGCTGCGTTGATGGCGGCGGTCCTGTTGATCGGCTCCCTGGGCATCATTTCGGCCGTCGTCGAGAGCTCGGGAGGGAGATTCAGCCTCTCGAGCATCGGCTCTGGGTTCACCGGACGGATAGGCGAGGCGTCTTCCGGCGTTGCCCAGATTCGGAGCTCGCCCCTCATTGGCCACGGGGTTGGACACAACTTCGACAACCCAATTGTCGGAACTCAGCGGGATGTCAACTACGTCCACAACTCGCTGATCTACTTCGGGATAGCAACCGGGTTGCTTGGAATCGGCTTGTTTGCAGCTTTCCTGCTACAGGCTGGCCGACGGAGTCTCGCGAACGATGAAACACCGTACGGCGCGGCGATGGTCGCGGTGCTGATCGGGGTGATCGTGTACAGCCTGACGTCGGCACTGCAGCGCACGCTTCATTTCAACCTGTTCCTGGCCGCCATCGCCGGAACGGCAGACTCTCGTCCTGTGGAGGGGGTCGCGGCCGAAACCACCCCGATCGCAGCGACCGCTGGCGAAGCTTGACATGTGCGGCGTCGCGGGACTTCTGGTCGAGGACGAGGAGGCATCTCCACGCCACGAGGCCACGGTCGAGCACATGGTGGACCAGCTCCTGCACAGGGGCCCCGATGGCCACGGGGTCCATGCTTCCGGCCCGATCGTGTTCGGCCACACGCGACTCGCCATAATCGATCCCCATCCGCGTGGCCTGCAGCCCTTCGTAAGTCCGGATGGCAGGTACGTCCTGTCGTTCAACGGTGAGATTTACAACTACCGCGAACTTCGGTCGCAGTTGAGCCGGTGGCGCTTTCGCACTGACGGTGATACCGAGGTTCTCTTGGCCGCTTGGGCGGCAGCCGGCGTTGACTGCTTGCCGCGTTTGAGAGGGATGTTCGCGTTCGCACTCTGGGATGCCGTCGAGCAGCGCCTGTTCCTGGTGCGAGACCGGTTCGGCATCAAACCGCTCTACTACGGGCGATTGCCGGGCGGAGGAGTGGCATTTGCTTCCGAGATCGCGCCCGTTAGATCGGCTGGCGTAGTGGGCGAGCCGTGTCCGCGTCGGGTGCTCGAGTTCATCGACTCTGGTCGCGTCGAGGGTGACGGAACCCAAACGTTTTTTCACGGCATCGCCCAGGTAGCAGCCGGAAGTTATGTGACGTTCAGCCGAGAAGGGACGAGCGCTTCGCATCGCTATTACTCGTTGCCCGCCTCCATGGTCGCCTCGCCCGAATGCAGTGCCGGAGAGTTCGTCAAGAGCGTGGCCGAATCCGTCACATTCCATCTGCGTTCAGATGTGACGGTCGGTTCCTGTCTCAGCGGCGGCATCGACTCGACGACCGTAGTGTCGATGTGTCGGGACCAGCTCGAGGAGCAGGGTGCGCAGGTGGTCTTCACTGCCGGCTCGGAGCAAGCGGATCTCGACGAGCGTGAGTACGCCCGCGCTGCTGCGCAACGCCTCGGTATCCGGATTGTCGAGACTATTCCGACGGGTCGTGGCCTCGTCGAGGACCTTCCGTCTTTGATTCGCGCGCAGGGCGAGCCGTTTCCGGGGTCGGGGATCTACGCGCAGTGGTGCGTCATGCGCGCGGCGGCCGGGGAGCGAGTCAAGGTCATGCTCGACGGTCAGGGTGCCGATGAGCTCCTTGGTGGCTACAGCCGACACCGGTTGGCCTGGGCTCTTGATGAAGCGCGCCATGGTTCGCTTGGCCGAGCCGGGCGAGGACTCATGGGAGCGGGATCGCCACTCCGACTTCGACACGATCTGCTCCCTGCTGCATGGGCGATAGTCGATCGACGCACGGCCCTCCGCCGTCATCGGCGTGAGACAGGCCCTTCGTCAGCCTCTCGAGACCTACAGGCGGGATGCGATTGCGACGAGGCCGATGACGGGAAGATCGGTCCGACGCCGATCAGAAGTCAGTTCGACCGCGAACGACTTCAAGATGTGGCGTGGCGGACGCTGCCGGGAATACTCAGGTATGAGGATCGCAACTCAATGAAGTTTGGCATTGAGGCGAGGGTCCCTTACGTCGATCATCTGGTCGCTGAGCGAGCAATGTCGATTCCTGCCGCTCTACTGTTCGAGAGAGGTTTTTCGAAAAGCCCGCTGCGTACCTACCTTCAGTCGCACCAGCTGGCGCGCATCGCTGGTCGTGTTGCCAAGTTGGGGTACGCCACGCCGGAGCAGGCCTGGTTCCAGGGCACTCTTGGGAACTTCGCGCGAGAGGTTCTGACTGACAGCAGCACCGTTGACAGCGGCCTCTTCAACCCGGACGTCTTGCCTCACCTGGTTGGCCAGGCGCGTGAGCGCGGCTCAACGGGCCAGGCCTGGCGCACCCTGTGTGTCGCCCTTTGGTACCGCTGGGTCGTAGCTGGCGACTCGTTCTCTCCGAGCCGGAAGCTTGGGACCGGCTCATGAGGACAATTGCCGCCGCGGATCCGTGTCAGTGCGGGGAGACGGCAGCCTCGCGCCTGATGCGGGCGTCGCTCCGGTCGTCGGGGTTGATCGTCCGCTGCAAGAACTGCGCGCTCGTTCGAACCGACCCTCGACCCTCGACGGCCGACCTCGCGGTTGGGCTCTACGACGAGGACCGGACGGCTTACTACGACATGAACGCGGCCAACTTCAGGGCCGGCGCGACGCTCGTGTTGTCCAGACTCTTCGCTCAGCAAACCGTGCATCGTCTGCTGGATGTCGGCTGTGGGCCGGGGACGTTTGTGGCCTCCGCACGCGAGATGGGCATCGAGGCTCACGGTATAGAGGTGAACGCGAACGACGTTGCGTACTGCGCGGCGCGGGGCTTGGGAGACTCCGTACATCGACTCGATCTCGACGCCGCGGCATCGATGCTCGGCACCTTCGACGGAGCCGTTATGAACCACGTGCTCGAACACGTGGATGACCCGGTGAAATTCCTTCGAACTGTCGGTGGTCTTCTAGAGCCGGGAGCACATTTGGTGGTCGCCGTTCCCGACTACGGAAGTCTCAGTCGTGTGCTTCTCCGTCAGTACTGGTACGGCCTTCAGCCGACGACGCATCTCTTCCATTTCGAGCGAGAGTCCTTGGCGCGTGTGATTATCGACGCGGGCTTCGAGCTGCGATCCATCGAGAGCCGCACAACGGTCGGTACCGAGTACCACACGCACCGTCCTCGGAGTCTCGGTAGACGTGCCTATGCGAGTGTTGTGCTTCCGCTGAGCGAACGAATCGGAAGGACTGATCAGCTCATCGCTGTCGGAGCCCGGACGTAACGACTCAGGCGAGAAAGCGCGGTCCAGGTGGCTTCAGCAGTGTCGGCAACTACTTGATTGCCACGATGCCCAGGTCCAGTCCCAACCACGGGAGGCGACGGATCAGCCATCTGGGCCAGTAGCGCGAAGCCACCTCCAACGCTCGTCCTTGGTGTTGCTGGCCCACTCCGCCTTGGAGAAGGTCAGCGAAGCAAACAAACGATCGAACGCGGGCGGATCGAAACTGGCCGACGAGCTGTCGCGCCTCGGCCACGGTGTAGCCCTTGGTGCCGGGTGACTCCAGGTGCTCCGCGTAGGCACGGCTCATCGACACGCGGTAGCGGGCCATGAGCATCAGCCCGACCACAGACGGGCGGTGGTAGATCATCGCCCGCAACTCGCCTCCTGGTCGAAGTACGCGGTGCACCTCTCGGAATGCGGCAGCTGTGTCGGGCGTGTGGTGCAGAACGCCCCACGAGTAAACAAGATCGAAGGAGTCGTCAGGAAAGGGCAGACGCTCTGCGTCAGCCACCGCGAGCCCGTGCGGCAGCGCCTCTGCAGCGAGGCGTTGTGCCGTCCACTCGACCGCGCGCGGTGAGAAGTCCACCCCCGCCAACTTCGCACCGCTGCGTGCCCATTCGGCATGATCAGCGCCCATCCCGACCCCGACTTCGAGCACGCGGCGGCCGTTGGCGTCGAAGCCGGCGAAGGGGCGAAGGTATGGCTCGAGGTTGTACCGCGCTTGCGCCTGGGAGCGCATCTGCTCGAGCATCGACTCGCCCTCCGCGTATACCTCGCCGCAAGAGGCTTCGTCCCAAAACTCCCGCACCGCTGCCTTCGAGTCCTGCACGGCGCACAGAGTAGAGCCCACAGCCTCGTGGGCGTAACCGGCCCAACTCGACCGCACGCGTGGCTACAGCCGGGCGAAGGCCAGCACGGCGGGACCGATCAGGGTGAGCGCCGCCAGCCAACCGACACCGGCCTGAAGGCTTGCTGTACACGCCGCTAGCGACACGCCGGCGACGTAGATGCCGAGCGCGTTGGAGACTGACACGGCGCCAACAGCCAGCGCCCCTCCCGTGCCAATCGCTATGGCAGTGAGCACCCTTGTTCCCAACCTCCCGCTCCGATCGGTGGCAGCCACGGGCCAGAACACCCAATAGACCGGCATCACCGCCGCGCCGGCTGCGACCAGGGCGAGGTGTTCAGCCAGCTCAGGGAACTGCTTGCCGTAGACGTGGCTGACGACGGGCTCGCCGAATCGAATCCCGACAGCAAGGACGAACCCGGCCATCGCAACCCACTTCCACAAGCGCCGCAGCAGCGGGAGCCACTCTGGGCTCCCGCGTTCGCCGGCGGCGAGAACGACTGCGCCGGACAGTGGGATCAACGCCTGAGGAGCATTGAGGATGGAGTACGACAGTTTGGTGGCTCCAGCAAGTCCTGGCGCCACACTGGCAATACGCAGCACCGCGATCCACTGGACGACCGAATTCAGGTACGAGGGCCACGCTTGCGAGCGCAGCCCGGCGACGATTAGGCGCGAGGCTTCGCCTACTTGCGGCGATTGAAGTGGCCGCCGTTCGGTGAGCCGCACCAGAAGGGCAGTCCCGGCCGCGATGACTCCGCTTGCGATGGCAATCGTCTCCGGCGAGGCGGAGCGAGAGAGTGCGATCGCAACTCCGAACTGGGCGAAAAACATGCCGAGGCCGGCGAGAAGTGCAGTCCGAGCAGCTCGGGCACCGTAGGCCTGGTGCAGCACGGCTGCCAGCGAACTCAGACCCAATGCCATAGCAGACGCCGCAAGCAGCACGCGGAACGACGCGCCCGACAACAAGCAGATCGGCACGCACACCAGAAGCGTGGCTCCGATCTTGCACAGCATGTAGCCGTCGCCGAGTTCCAACGACTCCGCACGCTCTCGCACTGCCCGCAAGAAGGCAATATCGGCAGGCACTCCGACCGCGGCCACCGGTATGAGGGCTCTCGCCAGAATCGTCGAATAGGTGCTGTAGCTGACCCTACCCATCGCAAGCGGTAGGACGAGGTTGCCGAGAGCCAGTCCTGCGAGCGACAACAGCTCGACCGCGCTGCCGGTCCTGAGCATGCTCCCGGTCACGAAGCGCCGCAGACGAGCCACGAGGGCCTCGCCCGCAGCATGCTGGTCCACGGCTCGGAGGGTAGCCTCTCGCGCATTCAGGACTGGCGAGTCCGTCGTTCACACGACACCTCTTACCGCGCGAGATTGGAGAGCTTGTGTGCGGTCTGGCGGGATTAGCGACAACGAGCCAGGTCGAGTTCGATCATCGCGCAGTAGTGGCGGCGCTCCGCCATCGCGGGCCGGACGGCTCGGGCTACGAGAGTTGCACAACTGAGGCCTGGGCATGGCATCTCGCCCACACAAGGTTGTCGATCGTTGACCTCTCGAACGCCGGGACGCAGCCGATGAGCACCGAGGATGATCGGCTCGTCATGGTGTTCAACGGGGAGATCTACAACTCACCAGAGTTGCGGGCCCTCTGCCTGGCTCGGGGCCACCGATTTAAGTCCGAGATGGATGGGGAAGTCATTCTCCATCTCTGGGAGATGGAAGGGCCGGCTGCCCTTCGCAAGTTGAATGGGATCTTCGCTATAGCGCTTGCCGATCGTGAGACTGGCGAGCTCTTCCTCGCACGAGACCCGCTAGGAGTGAAGCCGCTCTTCTTCAGCTCGGACCGTCACAACACGATGCGGTTCGCGTCGGAACTCTCGGTGTTCGAGACCCTGGGCTCATCGCATCGATCGAGCGACGTCGTCGGTCTCGCCCAGTTTCTTACGTTTCTCTGGATTCCCGATCCGCGGACACCCTATGAGGGCGTCGAGTCGCTCAAGCCCGGTTACCTGGCTCATTGGCGTCAAGGGAACGTCGAGGTCAAGCCGTACGCCGATCTCTTACTGCCAGAGTCCCAGTCGAAGCGGTTCGATGCCGACGCGGTCGTGAGGGAAACCGAAGCCAGGTTCACCGCAGCTGCTCGGCGTCAGCTGCTCGCCGACGTCCCGATAGGGCTCATGGCATCGGGGGGTATCGACAGCGGACTTATCTGGAGCGCGACCCGCGACTCGATCGCGCGGGCCTATTGCATCCAATGGCCCCGTGATGATGCGGGCGAGAATCTCGACGAAGACACCGAAGCCGTCAAGGATCTCGAGCAGCGATTCGGAACCGGCGTCACCTATCTGCCCGGCGAGAACGCTGACAGCCCGACCCTGCCGCCGAGCGGCGATCTCTTCGCCGACCCCGCATACGGACTCACGAGGCTGATCGCATCGAGTGCTAGCAGCGATGGCCTCAAAGTCCTGCTCTCGGGGCAAGGCGGGGACGAGCTCTTCGCAGGCTATAGGCGTCATACGCTCGCGCCTTGGATCGCGCGCCTGCGACTGGGACGCCTCGCCAAGTCGGCAGAAGGGCTTCTCAAGCGGGTACCCAGCAAACGAATCGCCGTCGAATACGGTGCTCGACTGATCCGCGCGGCCGGCGAGCGCGACCCCTTCCGCGGCTACATGCAACTTTGTAGCTACAGCTCGGCCGAGGACAGGGCTCGGGTTCTCGATTGCACAGTCGCGGAGGTGTCAGACGATGTGGTGTGGCAACGGCACCGCGAAGTGTTCGACATGACCTCGCCGCAGGCATCGTTTCTCAGACGAATCATGGCGGTGGACTTGACGGTCTACATGCCCGGATTGGGGCTCGCCTATGTGGACCGCGCCGGCATGGAGTTCGGGGTCGAGATCCGCGTGCCCTGGCTCGACGTGGAGTTCGCACGCTGGACCCTTGCGCTTCCTGACGACGTGCTTCTGCGGCGGGGTCGCGGGAAGTGGGTGACCCGAGAGTTGATGGCGCGGCAACTGTCTCCCGAGCTGGCGCACAGACGGAAGCGGGGTTTCGCTGCCCCGACGCATACCGTTCGTACGAGCGATGAGGCACAGGGAACACAGGGGTTCCGTCAAGCGGTCTACTTCGATTTGGCGTCGAGGGTATTGCGAGCTCACCTCGCGTCGGGTTCGCTCGCGGCTTCTGCGTGAGGGATCCGGCTCCGGTACGAGTCAGCCGCGAGCAACGTGATCCGACTTGAGGAGATGAAACTTGCTGCGACCTCGCGCCCATCGCCGTCGAGGCAGGCCCGGTGGAATGCACGAGCCTGCGCAAGATGACCCTTGTCGCGACCGCGACCGCCCACCCTCGTTCCGTCGAGGGTCGTCTCGGCGAAGTCCTTGATCGTCGCCGAGTGCGAGCGTCCCAGCACCTCGACGTACTCCTTCGGTGTCTTCGCCGAACCTCCGGCGGAATATGTGATGGCCGCGACTGAGCCGTCGAGATACGTCAGTGACACAACAAGGCCACCACTGAGCAATGCCTCATCGGTGGACCCGCTCGCCGTGACAGATGAGACAGGTTTGCCGACGATCGCGGAACACGTGTCGATGAAATGACATACCTCACCGACGAGACGCCCGCCCTGCCGGCGATCGTTGTACCAGTGATCTGGCGGCAAGGTGCCTGCATTGACTCTGTAGGTGATTACCAGCTCGCCGGCCCCCGAGGCCAGGTGGCTCTTCACGCGGGCCACAGGTTCAGACCAACGACGGTTGAACCCGACGAAGAGCACGCCGGCGCTTCTTCGCCACGCGTCCTCGACATCGTCGAGTTCGTCGATCGTGAGTGCTAGGGGCTTCTCGCAGAACACGTGCTTTCCAGCTCGAAGCGCCTGTGCAGCGAGGCGCGCGTGCGAGTCATGGGGCGTGGCTATGACGACAACATCGACGTAGGGGTCCTCGATGACGGCATCGGCCCCTGTGACCGCTACCTCGAACCCCGCCGCCTCAGCCAAGCGGCGTGCGGAAAGACCCGAGGCAGAGGCCACGGAGACAAGCCGCTCGAAGCCGGCCTCCTTCAGCGCCGGAACAAGCACCGATGAGGCGAAGCCTCCCGCGCCGATGACTCCTACGGCCAGGTCCGAGCTTCGGTGTGGCGTGGGATTGAACCGAATCGGTTCGTCGGGAGTAGGAGCGGCCGGATAGGTCAGTTGCACTGCAACGTAGGGCTCGGATCGGCTCTCGAGCAGTTCATAAGCGTCGGCGGCCTGGCCAAGTTCAAACCGGTGAGTCACCAGGTCGCTCACTCGCAATCGCTGATCAGCGAGCAGGTCGAGGACGGCCTCGAGGTTGCGGCCCTCCGTCCATCTGACGTGGCCGGGCGGGTAGTCGACTGCCCAGTCCTCGTAACTGGTGTCGTACCGACCGGGCCCATACGAGCGTGCGAACCGAAGCGACAGCTCCTTCTCATAGAAAGGTGTGCGCTCCAACTCAAGTCCCAGATCGCCCACCAAGACGACTGTCGCTCGGTCCCTACAGAGGGCCGGTGTGCGTTGAATCACAGCCGACGAGTGACCGCTCGCCGCAAGCAAGACTGCGTCCGCACCTCGTCCACGCGACCAACGGAGCACCCGATCGGTCGTATCGGCTCCCGCTTCCTCTAATCCGAGAGCACCCGCCTTCGCGGCACAATCCACTGCGTGAGCACTCACGTCGATGCCAGCCACCTCGCATCCCGACGCTTGTGCCAGTCGTACCGCGAGTTGGCCGATGAGGCCGAGTCCGATGATCACTACGCGGTCGCCTGGTCCGATGCCAGCGAGCCTCAAAGCATGCAACGCGACAGAGGCGATTGTTGCGAACGCTCCGTCCTCCGCGCTCACCCCGTCCGGTAGGGGTACGCACAACAGGCCAGGCACCGCCTGGAACTCTGCGTGGTTCGCTTTGCCCGCACCGCCGGTCGCGACGAGTTGGCCGGGGGCGATTGCCGCAACTGCTTCGCCTACCTCGATCGCGATGCCGGCCGCGGAGTAGCCGAGTGGCATGTCGCTGCCCAGGCGGCTACGGACGGCTCGGAGGGTCTCGAAGGGACCATCAGCCCGCGCCTTCCGCACGACCTGTCGCACGAGGTCGGGTCGAGCCTTGGCCTTCGCCAAAAGGTTGGACTGCGCCAGGCCCGTGACCGCGCGCTCGGTCCCGGAGGAGATCACGCTGGCCAACGTCTGGACGAGGACCTCGGTCGGCCCGATCGTGGGTCTCGGAACCTCGACAACGCGCACTGGCCCACCCGAGACTGATTGCACAACTTGACGCATCGAGTTGATCCTACGGGTTGATCGTCGTCGTGAGCAGGAGTGGGAGCGTTCCTTCAACTGACGTTGCAAACAGCGTCGCGTCGCGAAGCCGTCCGAATCCCGTGGCCACGACCGTCTCGGACTTCACAATTGGCGAGCTTGCCGTGACGCGCAGGCTCTCCGATGTCGCGTAGAGACGGGCTGCGACCCGATGCCGACCTGCTCCACTGACCGTGTCTTCGATCTGAACCTGATCGGCGGTCGCGGTGATGCGCCGACAGTGGCGCGGCCTCCCCGGCAGATGCTCATACCCCGAATGCGAGGCGACAAGTACGACCGTCCCGTCGGTGACCTCGGTGCGCTCGAGCCGCGGACGAGCGCGGCGCCCGGCACGGAAGGTCCCCCACACCTCCGTCTGGTTACAGTCGTCCACCTCCACGGTGTTGTGTGCTCCCGTCGAGCGCTCGTGCGCCCGCCGCGAGCCTTGATACGTCGACGTGCCCGAGTCCACGACGACGCGCTGGCCGTTGAATGACAGCTCGAAGCTGAGGCAGTCGGCGTGGGCGTGGGCAGGGAGCTCATCGGGGCACGGCAGGCCAACGTCGACCACCAGATGGAGTTGGGGGCTCGGACGCATGATCACGTAGCCTGACGGTTCCAACACCGTCAGCGGGGAGGTGTCTGGATTGATCGGTGCAAGCAGTCGCAGCCGGTCGTGACCAACGAGAACACAGTCGTTGAAAAGGGGCACGTCGCCGTCGGGCATGAGCATCGCTCCCAACCAAACGCGCATCCGATGAATGGCGTCGGCGACACCGGGCACGGGAGGCAGGTGGGCCGCTGCCAGGAGATGTTCGATGTCGAGCAAATCGCCGAGAACCTGGCAGTGATACGAAGGCGATCGTTCGTAATGACCACCATCGGGCAAGATCTGTATCTCTACCTGCCGAGACAGGTGACGGGTCGCGATGGACATCAGGTGTTCATTGGCGAAGAACACGGCGAGGCCCACGAGAGCTTTGAGGTTCTTGATGAGATGGTTGCCGCCAACATCCAGCTCGAGTTGAGTCCGGAGGAACCGGGCATGCAGCAGAAGATCTTCGACGAACGACGCCTCGATCGGTGTGGTTGAGACGAGCTGCCGAAACTGCGCGCAGAAGGTCCACGCTCGCAGCGAGGTGACATAGGGCGACCACGCGTCTCCTCGGCCGAATGTGCTGCGAGACCGCCAGGACTGCCACACAGGGACGAAAGCCTCGGGATCTGAGTACCCGAACGCCCACTCGAAGTAGTGCAGCTGGTAGCGCCAGAGTTGATCCGCTTGCTGCTGATCCCAGTCGTTCTCGACGCCGAGGTCGCGCTCGATCTCGTTGAACCGAAATCGGGGGAAGGGTGGCTGTCGCCAGTCTTGCAATAGCGCGTCGATAGGGGTGAAGGTTTCCGGCCACCCGACGTACCGTCCCGCAGGTGCTCTGAGCAGTCGTTCGCTCGTAGCGGGGATCAGCCGGAGAACACGTCGTTGCGCTCGTAGCCTCGCCCGGTGCATCAGCTGCGCCGGCCGCAGATGACGAATCGTCCGGGCGAACGTCATCGAGCGGGCGATGTACTTCATCTCAGCGCGGCGGCCTCTTCCGCGATACCGATGGCGAAAGATCGGGGGGTATACGAGAGATCATTGCGCGCCGGAGTGATGTCGAATGACTTGTCCTCCGCCAGTCGCTCCAACTGTTCCGCACGCAAGCGGGGGCGGCGAGCGAGCCGTTCGTACGCTCGCACCGCATGAATTGCGAGACCAAGTGGGACGGGTAGGAGCCGAACATGACGACCCGACGCAGACGCAGTCTGTTCGATGATGTGTCGAAGACTTAGCGGATCCGGACCCGCAACGTCGTACGCACGGCCCACGGAAGTGTCCCGCTCGAGCGCCACGACTATCGCCTGGGCGAGATCATCGACGTGCACGGGTTGTTGAAGACGGCGTCCGCCGCCCGGCACGGGCACTACGGGGGACCGACGGATCAACTGAAGGAGGCGCCAGAGATTTCGGTCTCCGGAGCTCCCGTAGATCATGGTCGGCCGAATGATGGTCCAGGCGAGGAGGCTCTCCCGTATCGCTTCCTCGGCTGCGGTCCGAATCGACTTCGAGCGGGCGTCGAGTGTGGTGAAAATCGCTGTGGTTGACACGAATACACCCCGACGTATCCCGGCGGCATCTGCCGCCGAGAGGATGGCCGGCGCGTGACCGAACCCGAGCGACGCGAGATTCACGAGCGCTTCGGCTCCGCTTGAGCGGAACGCGTCGTCGAGTGAGGCCGGGACATCGAGGTCCCCGGGAATCGCCGTCGCGCCCAGAACGCGAACTCGTGACGCTGCATTGGAGCTGCGGCTCAACGCCGATACCTCGTGGCCGGCAGCGACGAGTTGCGGGATCACGCGACCACCGAGAAAGCCGCTGCCACCGGTCACATGGACCCTCACCTGAGGAGCTGCCTGTAGGTATCCGCCAGCGTCGCACGACTGAATCTTGACTCCACGAATTCGCGGCCTCGTTCGCCCATGCGGCCGCGCTCGTCGGGGTCCGCCGCCAGGTGGCGGATTGCTTCGACGATGGCCGGCACGTTTTCGGGTTCAACGACGTACGCCCCGGCCTCGGCGAGGATCCGCGCAGGTTCGCCGCGCACGGCGCCGACGACCGCCTTGCCGGCGGCGAGAAACTCGAAGAGCTTTGACGGGATGAACGTGCTGAAAAGTGGGACGTCGCGAAGGGGAACGAGGCAGATGTCGGCTGACGCCACGATGCCGGGCACGTCGGCACTGGGAACTCCCGCGAGCAGCGAAACATTGGTGAGATTGAGCTCTGACACGCGCGCTTCGAGCTCACGTTTCGCAGCCCCTTCGCCGACGAACGCGAACTTGATCGGTTCGTCGCGCAGCACGTGTGCTGCGTCCGCGATTGCCGTCAGGCCGTGCGAGATGCCATGGGCGCCGATATAGAGAACGAGTGTGTCTTCGGGGCCGGCGCCCAGGTGTCTCCGAGCGTCGGGCATCACTGTCTCCGCGGGAGCGAAGCGATCGAGGTCCACCCCGTTAGGGATCGTGTGCACCTTCGCAGATGGGATACCCCGGTGCGTGATGTGATCCTTGAAGCCCTCACTCACGACGACGACCTCGTCAGCTGCTCGGTAGGCCCTGAGTTCGAACGATTCGAGCAACCGGATCAGCCTCCGATTGGTGAGCACTCCGAGTTCGACGAATATCGCCGGCCAGAGGTCGCGAACCTCGACAACGAGCCGTGCTCGCTTGATTCGGCTGAGCAGCCACGCGGATCCGATCGAAAAGAAGGTGGGCGACGACACCACGACGACATCCGGCTTGCCGACAAGGCCGGTGCCGAGCAACACGCTCGTCGCCATGAATGACAGGTGGCCGAGGGTCTTCTTTACGAATCCCTCGTTTGGGGTTGCGTAGAGCCATGTACGCACGACGCGATAGCCATCGACTGACTCACGGACGCGGACCTTGCCCTTGTACGCAGGCGGGACGATCCCCGTCGGATGGTTTGGCATGCCCGTCAGCACGGTGACTTCCTCGCCGGACTCGACCCAGAATCGAGCCAACTCGCTGAGTCGAGTCTGCGGCGCGCCGATCTCTGGGGGAAAGTAGTGACTAACAATCAGGATGCGCATCTCAGGTGGCGGCTACGGCCTTGCCCCTCTGACGGTCGTGCCATCCAATTACGTGCTTGGGCATTGTGACGTAGGCGACAAGGACGAGGGCAAGGCCAGCGTCAGCGGCTACACGGGTTGCCGTTGAGGCAACCATGCTCAGCGTGCCAAGGGCCGCGCAGAGAAGCATCGCACCAGCGACAAATGCGGTGGTGAACGCGTGCGACCAACCCATCGCCGTGAGGCGTTGGTAGACGTGGCTGCGATGTGGCTCCATCCATCGCTCGCCCATGCGGATACGGCGCACAAGCGTCGTTGTCGTGTCGGCCAGGTAGACCGCGACGAGGCCACCCATTGCCTCGATCGGTGCCCCTCCCCGGAGGCCCAACACGATGAGCACGGCAATCCACGCACCGATGAAATAGCTCCCGACATCGCCCAAGAAGACTCGGGCTCTCGGAAAGTTGAGTGGAGCGAACCCAAGTGCGACAGCAATCGCAATGAGCCCGCCCGCAGTGAGGGTGTCGAAGGTCCGAGCCGTGCCGATGATGACGAAGCCGCTACCCGCGACAAAGGTTTGAGCCAACGAGATGCCGTTGATCCCGTCCATGAAGTTGAAGCTGTTCGAGAACGCGACGAGCCAGACTACGACGCCGGTGCAGAAGGACACCTTCCAAAGAAGCGCGCCGGTGAGGTCATCAGCGAGCCAGGGGAGCGCCGCGGCTGCGACCAGAAACTGCAGAACGAGGCGCCGGGTGGGGCGGATCCCCCAGACGTCTTCTCCGAGACCAACGAGGCCGAACCCAGCGGTGGCGACTATCAGCCCGGCCGCTGGCGTCCCCGACAGGCTGTTGGACACGGCGACAGCCGCGACGGCGGAGACGGCGAGCGCGAACCCTCCGCCCCGCGGGGTGGGACGGTCGTGCGACGACCGCTCGGTGGGGTGGTCGAGGATTCGCCGACGCCGCAAGAACAGGAGTGTGAGCGGCGCCAGGACGAGACTCAGTCCGAATGCGAGGTAGACACTGCGATCCATCTGTCATCCCTATATCAGGAGCGCGACCGAGGCGTGATGATGGTAGTGGCTTACCGAGGCCTCATCGGTACTTGTAGCGTCTTTGCGTGCAGGTCCTGTGTGTAGCTGGCGCCCGGCCGAATTTCATGAAGGTGAAGCCCGTCTTCGATGCGCTCGCGGCGCTGGGGGCACGTACGGCTCTCGTTCATACCGGGCAGCACTACGACCCGCGCATGAGTGATGTCTTCTTCTCGGACCTCGGCATGGCCCCGCCCGACGAGCACCTCGAGGTCGGGTCGGGAACCCACGCCGAGCAGACCGCACGGGTCATGGTCGCGTTCGAGCCGGTCCTCGAGCGACGTAGACCCGACATCGTCGTGGTCGTCGGGGACGTCAACTCGACGATGGCGTGTGCCCTGGTAGCGGCCAAAGCTGGAGCTCTCGTGGCGCACGTCGAGGCAGGGCTGCGAAGTCGCGACTGGTCGATGCCCGAGGAGGTCAATCGGGTTGTGACCGATCGAGTGAGTGACTACCTGTTCGCTCCCTCGGGCGACGCGGCCGACAACTTGGTTGCCGAGGGGTATCGAGCCGATCAGATCCACCTCGTCGGCAACGTGATGGTGGACACGCTTCTCGCCAATCTCGAGCGAGCGAAGCGGAGGCCGGTCCTCGAGGAACTCGGTCTCGAGGCGAAGGGCTACGGCCTCGTCACTCTCCATCGCCCGAGCACCGTCGACGTGCCAGCCACGCTTGCTGAGGTTCTTGGTGCGCTCCGAGGCGTCGCAAAGGACTGTCCGCTGGTCTTCCCAGTCCACCCTCGAACACGACACGCAATCGCCACGATCGGGCCCTTGCCTGGTGTGAGGCTGATCGAGCCCGTCGGATACCTCGACTTCATCGGCCTCGAAGCCCAGGCGCTCCTCGTGCTTACGGACTCAGGCGGGGTGCAAGAGGAGACCACGGTATTGGGCGTCCCATGCCTCACGCTGCGGGAGAACACTGAGCGCCCGATCACCGTCACGGAAGGAACCAACCGACTCGTTGGCACGACTGCTGAGACAATCGTGGCCGGGGCGCGCCTCGCACTTGTTCAACAAGTTGAGCTTCGCCGGCCTCACCTTTGGGACGGACATGCGGGGCAACGGATCGCGGACGTACTTCTCAACACCCCCGGCTCATCGCCGCCTCTGCGACCCACCTCCGTAACTCCTGGCCGCTAACTCCGGCTGTCTCCGCGGGCTGTCACCGGCGGGCTGTCACCGGCGGGCCAGGCGGCGCTTTTGCGACTTCGACGGCTCTCGCTCGGTGTAAGTGCCGTAGCCGTACCCGTAGCCGTACCCGTAGCCGTAGCCGCCCTCGGCACCCACCCCATTGAGCACCGTGCCGATCAGCGGCGCGTCGACCTGTCTCAACAACTCGACGGCGCGCCCGAGCTGCTTACGGGTGGTTGAGCCCGCTGTTGCAACGAGAAGGGTGGCATCCACCCGATTCGAAAGGACGGCCGCGTCGGTCACGGGTAGGACCGGGGGACAGTCGATGAGCACGAGATCGCACTCATTCTGAAGTGCGGTGAATACCTCCACCGTTCTTCGGCTTGAGAGCAACTCGGACGGATTCGGGGGCGGAGGCCCAGACGCGAGAACGACGACACGGGTCTCGCCCGGGACCTTCTGGAGCGCTCCAGAGAGCGGGATTTCGCCGAGGAGCACCGACGTGAATCCGAGCGTGTTCGAGACACCAAAGAACTCGTGAATCCGTGGTCGCCTGAGGTCGCAGCACACCACGATCACCCTCTGGCCCGCCCGCGCCAAGGCCACGGCGAGATTCGCCAACGTCGTGGTCTTGCCCTCGCTGGCGGCTGGACTTGTGATTTGCAGTGTCTTGAGGGGCCGCTCGAGCCCCATGAACTGAATCGATGTGCGGAGCGTCCGGTACGCCTCGGCCGCGGCTGAGGTCGGTTCCTCAATGGAGACGACGACGGGCGTCTCCTTGTCTCTCCATGCGGCGACCGCGGGCACGAGTCCAAGGACTGGGGCGTCGGGGACAATCCGATCGACGTCCTCCTTTGACTTGATCGAGTCATCGAGATATTCGAAGAGGAACGCCAGGCCGGTGCCGAAGATGAGACCGATGATGGCCGCGAGCGCGCCCGTTCGTTTCGGCCTCGGTGTCACGGGAGACGTTGGCACCGACGCCGAGGTGACCAGTTGTGCGCCGCCGGAGTTGAGTGACGCGTTGACAGACAGCTGATTGAGCTGCTGCTGGAACACGCCCTTCTGTTGGATGAGCGAGTCCCGCTGAGGCCCGAGATTCGTCGCGACGGTGTCTCTCCCAGCCGACGGTGCGGCCGCGATCTGGCTGTCGATTGCCTTGATCTGCGCGTCGAGCCCGCTGATCTGGTCCTGAATCTGCTTGCTCGCCGCCAGTGAGTCGCTCACGTTCTGGCTACGCCGGAAGTTGATGTATTCCGTGGCGTAGGCGTTTGCGATCTCGGAGGCTTGCTTTGGATCGGTGCTCAGGGCGTTGACCTCAACCACATCGGTCTGACCAACCGGATGAGCGGACACCGCAGGTGCCGTACCTAGTTTCTTGCGAACTGCTTCCCTGACGGGTTGGCTCTCTAGGACTTGAATCTCTGTTTGGACATTGCGGTTGGGGTCGTTCTGCTGGCCTGTGTTCGGGTTGAAGAGCGACTCGGTGATTCTCGGCTGCAACAGGAGCTCGGCCGTGCCTCTATAGACGGGGGTCTGAAGAAATGACGCGACGAGCGCCGCGGCGATCACGACGAGTGTGGCTGCCGCGATGAGCCATCCGCGGCGGCGAAGGATCCGGATGTAGTCGCGCAACTCCAGGCCGGTGGTTTCTGTTTCAGCGGGCACTGATCAGAACTCTACTGGTCCCGGCTACCGCCCTAGGAATGGTCCGTCACAATCGACTCTGCGGTACATCGAGATCGGTCCTGACCGCGAGGTCGCGCATGGCGGCCGCCGCGGCACCGTCATCGAGCTCCTCGGCCAGCGCTGGAATCAGGGCCGGACTGAGGGGCTCGACGCCTACGTGGGAGATCAACGGGTGGATGGGCCGCTCGTCGGGCTCATCGGGGCTGTGCAGGACCTCGTGCAACTTCTCGCCGGGCCGCAATCCGGTGAACACCACCTTGACCGAGCGCTTCTTCATTGCAGCGAGGCGCTCAGCCAACTCGACGATGCGCACTGGCGTTCCCATGTCGAGAATAAGCGCCTCGCCGGGACGGCCGATGGCGCCTGCCTGAATCACCAAGCCCACGGCCTCCGGAATCGTCATGAAGAACCTGGTTGCCTCGGGATGCGTCACGGTGATCGGGCCCCCCGCGTCCGCTTGGGCTTGGAAGGTCTCGAGAACGGAACCACGACTCCCGAGGACGTTGCCGAAGCGCACGCTGAGATAGGTGCCATCTCGTTTGGCGGCGAAGTGCGCCGTGAGCCGCTCGGCGATTCGTTTGGAGTACCCGAGAATGCTGATCGGCTCCGCAGCCTTGTCGGTGGAGATGTTGACGAAACGGTCGACGCGGGAGGCTGCCGCCGCCTCGAGCGTTGTCAGCGTTCCCACCACGTTCGACTTGACGGCTTCACGAGGATGCCGTTCGAGGAGGGTCAGGTGCTTGAGTGCGGCGGCGTGGAACACGACTTCTGGTTGGCGCCGCCGAAAAAGGTCGATCACCGCTTCGCGATCGCGGAGGTCGAGAAGCACGAGACTCGACGACTCGAGGAGGGCGCGGCCCTCGATCGACAGCTGGACGGCGTGCAGAGCGGACTCGTCCCGATCGACCATGATGAGCTCGGTCGGAGCGAAGCGGTAGATCTGCCGGCACAGCTCGGAGCCGATCGAGCCACCCGCTCCAGTCACGAGTACCCGCTTACCGGTGAGGTAGCTGGCAATGGCGTCGACATCTGTCTTGATCTCGTGGCGACCCAACAGGTCGGCAACGGTGATGTCCCGAATGTCTCCCACACCGACCAACCCATCGAACAGCTCGTTCACCGGGGGAAGCACCTTTACCTCGAGCCCGGCGGCCACTCCGAGGTCGTTCAGCTCGGAAATGAGCTCGGCGCGACCACGGGGGATGGCAATGAGCAAGACGGTGGCCTCAAAGCGCTCGGCGGCATCGGTCATGCCTGAGCGGCCACCCACGACAGGAACGCCCATGAGGCGCAGGTTGCGCTTTCGAGGGTCGTCGTCGAGGAGTGCCACAGGCACATAAGGGCTCTGAGGGTCGCGCAACATGGCTGCCAAGACCTGCGCTCCGCCGTCGCCGGCACCAAAGACCAACGTGCGCGCCGCGGCGTCGCTGTCGGGCCTTCGGAGCGATTCGAGGCCGAGCCGCCATGAGTAGCGGGCAGCAGCCATCAAGACGAGTGCGGCCAAACCGCCGGCGATGGTTGCGCTGATCGGCACGAGCCGCGCCCCCCGCCCGGGGACGGTCACGTCGATGACGAACACGATGGCAGTCGAGAGCGCGATGGCGCGGGCAAGTGCCGCCACCTCCTCGAACGACCCGTAGCGCCACCTGCCGATGTAGAGCCCCGACACCAGCCCGCCCACCACTTGTGCCATGGCGGCGAGGGGCAGCAACAGCGCCAGGCCCCGCCAGTTGACGTGGTCGGGGCGGAAGTCGAACCGTGCGAAGGCAGCGAATGTGAGTGCGATCGCCCACGCCACAATGTCGAGAGCGGCCTGAACGCGCAGGCGGTGGAACGCAAGCCATTGGACCGGCTTGGTCGCCCACGCCCTTCGGAGTCGTTCAATCACAGTTATCCAGCACCCTCGACCACATCGCTACGTCCGCCGGCACCGGAGAAAGGCTAGCGGGCACGCCTTGCCCGAGGCTTGACCGCTCGACGCTTCCCGGCCAACCCGATGGTCCCTGCAGTCAATGCAAGCACGACAGTGGCGGCAAGCCCGAGACGTCCCGGCGAGGTCTTCTGCTTCTTTCTCGTGGCGACAACACTCCGCTGTCGCGGAGGCGCCGGGGCAAGGGAGCCTGTACCGGGTGTCGGCAACGAAATACGAGGAGGGGTCGTACCGTTCGGCCCGTCGGACGGGCCGCCGACTGGGGTCGGCGCGCACACGGGTGGACACGGGCCCGGAGGGGCACAGGGTCCAGGGTCGCATGGGCTGGTGGTCGTGGGCGGTGGGAGTTGCTGAGCAAGGACGCCTGCCGGAGAGACGCCCGACATCACGAATCCGGCTGCTACCAACACGAACAACCTGCGGGCTCTCATGTGGGCAGCCTACGTTCGCTAGTCGGCATCCTCCTCGTCGCTTGATCGGCCGGCTTTGAACTCCTGCGACGCTCGACCGACAGCGCGAGCCAGTCTTGGCAACTGCGTAGCGCCGACCAAGAGCAAGACGATTGCGAAGATGATGAGAAGTTCCGGAACTCCGATCACTGTGGTCTCAGATCCGGTTGATGACGGCCTCGTAGTGGCGGGCGGTGGTGACCTGCTCAACGGGCACCACGAACAGCGCGGTGGAGAGAACCCCCGACTGCAGCTGGTAGATGCCCTGGGGCATGGCCGAGGCGGTAGGGGCGCTGAACAGCAGGGAGAAGCGGTTCTCGTCGCCGGCAGCGGCCCAAGGCAGGTCGGCCACCTGCTGCAGAACCGCGCTGGTGTTCCCGCCCGGCCCCGTCATCTGGAATGACGAGCTGACGAAGGGCGACCAGGTGGAGCGCACGAGCGGGACGCCCACAGCAGGCGTAATGACCGGTGGCTGCGTCGGCGTGGTCGGTGGCGTGATGATCGGTGCGGGAGTCGCCACGGGCGTGGTTCCCCGTCGCGACCGCCAGCGCGCCAGCGCCTTCTGGCGGGCGTTTCGCCCGAGGGCGTCCGCCATCTCCACCTTGGCCAACGCCGCCCCGAGCAACAACCCACCGGCCGACTTGAGCAACCTTCTTCGAGAAACGCTCATGCCCTCGCTAACCTCCCGGGCGAACCCTCGTGCTGGAAACCTTCACGCTCGACACCTTCGCCGGCCGCCTCGGCCAGCCCTTCGTGGTGACCCACGACGGCGACGAGCTCGAGCTGCGGCTCCACCTCGCCGAGACCGGGGGCGAGCCTGCGACCCCGGGTGGGCGGACGCCGTTCTCGCTCGAGTTCCTCGGGCCCCCGGCCCCTGTGCTGCCGCAGGCGATCCATCCCCTCGAGCACGCCGAGCTGGGCCCGTTCGAACTCTTCCTGGTCGCGCTCGGCCCGGGCGACGGGGGCGCCATGCGCTACGAGGCGGTCTTCAGCTGACATCGGCCGCCTCCGTCGTTGCCCGCATGCGCAGGTAGACGTCGCCCTCGTCGACAACCCGGAACCCGAGCCGGCGGTACAGAGCCTGGGCAGGGTTGAACCGCTCGACGTAGAGCTCCGCAGGCACGCCTGCTTCAGATGCCTCCGCCAAGACGTCACGCAACAGCGCTGTGCCGATACCTTGGCCCCGGCAGTCGGGCAGGAACGCAATGTCGATGACGCCGATCACGTCGGCGCGCCGATGCACGTAGAGCCGGCCCGCGGCTCGGCCGTCGACCTCGACCACGTCGAGGGTGGCCCCTGGGTAGTTGGTCGTGTAGGCGTGGTGCTGGGCCTCGAACTGCTGGCTGAGGAAGGCGTGCTTGGTGGCGTCATCCCAGGGCACCTGAGCCAGTTCCTGGTCCCGCGTGCTGGCGTAGAGGGCGAACAGGAACTCCCGGTCGACGTCGGTGATCGGGCGCAGCGTGACCGTGGGCGATGAGGTCGGCGTCATGAGCGGGGCGGGAAGATCCCCTGGAGTGCGATGCAGAAGTTGAGGGTCAGGTAGGGCGCCAGGTTGTTGTGCGGGAAGCTCGAGCCGGCCGGTGTCAGCGGGGCCATGCCGACGAGGTTCTGGTTGGTGATGGTCTGGTAAAGCGACGCGCCCACAGACTTACCCAGGGCTTCGCCGTTGGGCGTGGCGTCGAGGCCCGACTGGGTGGTGGCGTCCATGACGTGGCTATGGGCGGGCATCTCGCTGCTGAGCAGTGTCACGTTGTCGGACCCGCCGAACTCGCCGAGGTCGTGGGGGCTCAGGCCCGGCCCCTGGCCGCCGCCGCTGTGCATCGCCGCCGCGCCCTGGAGGTTGGGCAGGCCGAAGGTCGTCGTTCCGTTGCCGCCGTAGTTGGTGCCGAGTAGCGAGAACAGGGCGGTGTTCTGGCTAATGAGCATGAGCTGGCCGTTGCAGAACGCCCACCCCTTGGGGGCGAAGTTGAAGGGAAATATGCGGATCTCGGCCAAGAAGTTGTCTGCCACCGCGGTCTCCTACGTCTGGCTCGGGAACACGCCGAACAGGCTGATGATGTAGTTGAGGCACTGATAGGGCTGGAAGTTGTTGTGAGGTAGGGAGCCTCCCGTCGACGCGATGGCGGCCGTCGCCATCGGTGTGGTGGGCGTGACCCCGCTGATGTAGGGCGTGTAGGTGGGTGTCTGCGCCACCACGCCCGATGCATCGGCAGTGGACGCGTTGTTGGGCGACGCGAGCGCGGTGTGGCTGTGGGAAGGGATCTGGTTGATCGTGAGGACCACTGTCTCCGCCCCGCCTGCCTCGGCCAGCTGGTATGTGCCGCCTCCGCCGGTTCCCTGGTGGAGAGGGAGGCGGCCTCGCAGGTCGGGCAGGGCGAAGGTGGACTGCCCGTCGCCCCCATAGGTGGTGCCGATGAGGTTGAACAGCGTCTCGTTCTCCGAGATGGGCAGCAGTTGGCCGTCGCAGAACATCCACCCGGCGGGTGCGAAGTTGCCGGCGAAGATCCTGATCTCACCGACGTAGGGCTGGCTCATCGCGGCTCCTTAGGTCTGACTCGGAAAGATGCCCTGGAGGGCGATGATGAAGGACAGGGTGAGATACGGCTGCTGGTTGAGGTGGGGTTGATTGCCGCCGCTCGCCGCCACCGTCGACGGGTGCAGGCTGGCGGTGGGCGTGGCTTCCTGGGGTCGGTAGGTGAGGTTGAGGGGGCTGGCAAGCACGGCGCCCGAGGGCGATACGGCGTTGCCGGGCTGGGACGAAGCGATCGGGTTGTGGGCGTGGATCGGCGTCTCTGCCAGGGTGAGCGTGTGGGCGATCTCGCCCCCTCTCTCCGCAAGGCTGTGCCCGTTCCCGGTGTGCATGGGATGGCGGCCCCGCAGGTCGGGCAGGCCGAAGGTGGTGCGCCCATCGCCGCCGTAGTTGGTGCCGAGCAGAGCAAAGAGGGCCTGGTTCTGGTTGATCGGCAGCAGCTGGCCATTGCAGAACGTCCAGCCCTTGGGCGGGAAGTTGAAGGAGACGATCCTGATCTCGCTGAGGTAGGGAGTGCCCATCAGATCTCCTAGGTGGGGATTGCCGCGCAGAAGTTGGCGGAGACGCCGGTGAACGAGGTGGAGGCAGCCGCGCCGACCGAGGCGGCCGACGCGTTCTGCGACTGCAGGGACGCCTGGGCGTTCGCCGCCGATTGGGTCCCGCCGGTGAGGCCCTCGAGCTCGAAGGTGGACGTGTTGGCCTGGTTGCCGTAGAGGCCGAAGAAGCCGGCACCGCCGGCATTCGTGGTGTTGGACGACACCCGGGCGCAGACCGTGTTCACCGTGCGCGACTGGACCCGGATGGCATCGGAGGCGCCGGCCAGGACGCTCACGTTGTTGGAAGTCACACCCACGTTGAGGGTTCCACCCGCGCCCGAACCGCTGCCGGCGTCGGCGTAGATGCCGTAGTCGAGCCCCACGTTGCTCACCGTGTTGCCCGTGACCAGGGTGTTGATGGCGGAGTTGGACGACTCGGCGACGCGGATGCCAAAGCCGGAGACGCCGGCGCCGGCGTTGTACACGGTGTTGTTGGCTACCTTGCCGCTCATGGTCGACGTATTCCCGGCGAAGACGTCGATGCCCGTGCTGCCCAGCGGAGCGTTGGTCGCGCCGTCCGTGCCCACCTTGTTGTTCTCGATGTCGAAGATGTTGAGCGCCGTGCTCGCTGCGGTCGCCTCGATGCCCTGGTTGCCCTGGTTGGCGGGTGCAGTTCCTGCGGTGATCACGTTGCTGTTGATCGTCACAGTCAGGTGCGCGGTGTCGGCGGCGTCGGCCCGCACGGCGATGGTGCGGTTGCCGCTGAACGTGCAGCCCGAGACCACGACGCCGTTCATGACCGCGGCGCCGTTGGCTTGGATGTTGATCCCCACGTTGCCCGAGCCCGTGCTGTTGTTCTTGATGAGGCAGCCGGCGCCGGAGATGTTCAGCGCGTCAAGCGTGCCAGAGCTGTTCACGACGCGGACGTTGTCCTCGAACGAACCACTGACCTCGGTGTTGGAGACGGAGTTGAGGGACCCGCGGAGGTCCGTGAGCAAGAGACCGGCCTCGCCGAGGGAGTTGGCGTTGTTCTGGAGGCGATCCGAATTCAGCGTGAGATCCGTAACCTGTGTGCCGGTCAACCCGTTGTCGCCACTCGCCTTGACGTCCACGCGGTTCAGTGCGACGCCCGAGACGAGATTGAGTCTGACGCCGTCGGCAGTCGAGTTCTGGATCGTGCCTCCGGACGCGGCCGTGCCAGTGCCCGTCACCGAAAGCCCGCCGGTCGCGCCGGTGTTGTCGAGGCTGATGCCGTTGACGGCGCCGTTCGACGAGATCGACTGGAAGGTGAGCCCGCTCGCAGAGATGGTCGTGTTCGAAACCTGGAGAGCCCGGCTCGTGGTCGTCGACAAGGTGTTGCCCGTGCCCTTGACTGACACCGTCCCGCCGCCGGTGGCGACATAGCCAGCGACGGCGCCGGTGGTGTTGACGACCAGGCCGCCTCCGGTGATGTCCACCGTCGCGCCGGTGTTGGCTGACAACTCGACGCCTGCGCCGAGGCCGGTGCTGATGTTCTTGTGGGCGCCGCTCAACGTGATGGTGCCGCCGGTGTTGTTGTGGACATAGATGCTGCCACCCGCACTCAAGGGGTTGACGTCGCCGGAGAGCGTGACGGTGCCGCCCGTCTTCGAGGCGACCTCGGCTGCAACTCCCGTCGCCCTCGAGATCGAGCCGCTGTAGGTGAACGAGCCATCCTGGCCGCTGATGAGCAGCGCGGGTCCGGATGCGGGCGACGACAGCGCCCCGGAGCCCAGGCTGGCGGCGCCGCCGCTGCTCGCCACGCCGGAGAGCGCCACGTTGTTGGCGCCGCCGGACGACGTCACCGACGTGAATCCGCCGCTGAGCGTGCCGGTTGTCAGCGATAGCGCCTGGCCGGTCGTGTTGATGACGACTTCGCTCACGTTGAGCAGGCCGAAACTCGAGCCGCTCAAGGCGACGCTCGTGGCAGTGCCGAGGTTGAGGCCCCGAATCCTGTTGTTGAACCCAAGCGTGACGTCGTTGGATGAGGCCGCGGCAGTGGAGATCACTGGCGCGGTACCGCCCGTGGTCGGCAAAGCGAGGCTGTCGGTCGGGGGCGTGAGCCCCGTGATCGCCGCCAAGCTCGCCGATGCGCCCTTGCCGAACAGCCGCTGGCCGTCCTGGAGCGTGAGCGGCCCCACATAGTCGGTGGCCGTATTGCGGTCGAGGAAGATGTTGTCGTTGTCGGCCGGGTGGTCGCCCACGCCGTCGTTGACCGCTTGGAGGCCAGCCAGCGTGTTGAACGGGCTGGTCATGCGGCCGTCGCCGGCGGGACCAAGGTTGTTGTCGACGAACCAGATCATGCCGGTAACGGTGAGGGTGAGATCATGAACTGACGAACAGGCGGACGACGGGCTTCCGTTGTCGCACACCTTGAACTTCACGACGTCGACGCCGTCGTGCCCCGGCTTCGGGTTGTAGGTGTAGCTGCCGTTCGGGTTGATGGTGATGTCGCCGGCGCTCGCATTGCTCGGGTCGAGCTGAGCAGTGAAGCTGTTGCCCTCCGGGTCGGTGACGCCATTGAGAAGCCCTGTCGCCGCCGGGACATTGATGGCGACATTGCCCGTCACCGCATGAGCGGCGTCAGACACGTTGGGCGGCTGATTCGGCTGCACCGTGAATGGCGCCGAGGTGGCCATGCGGCTGTAGCTGTTGTTGGAGAACAGCCGCAGCTCGTAGGTCGACCCCGGTGTGGCGCCCGAGGGGACGGTGATCTGCACCGACCCGGAGCCCGCGCCGGTGGTGGGCTTGAACGTGACGTACGCGGTGTCGGCCGTGGCTGACGAGGGATACAGGCCGATGAAGTCGCCCGCGGTGGCAGGGGCCACGTTCGACCAACTCGCCGTGAGCGGGGTTGCCACTGATACCGGCGAGGGCGACTCGGTCAGCGTGGCGGCTTGCACCGAGAAGGGGGCCGAGGTGGCCAGGTGGGTGTAGGAGCCATTGGCGAACAGGCGCAGCTCATAGGTCGACCCCGGCGTGGCAGTGGGCGGCACGGTGATCTGCACGGACCCCGATGCCGTCCCGGTGGTGGGCTTGAAGGCTAGATAGGCGTTGTTGGCAGCGGCCCCCGACGGGTAGAGGCCGATGAAGTCACCCGCGGTGGGGCTGGCGACACCGGACCAGTTGGCGGTGAGCTTCGCCCCGGCACTGACAGGGGATGGCGTCTCCGACAGGTTGGCAGCCTGCACCGTGAACGGCGCCGAGGTGGCCATCCGGCTGTAGGTGTTGTTGGAGAACAGGCGCAGCTCGTAGGTCGACCCCGGCGTGGCGCCCGCCGGCACGGTGATCTGTACGGAGCCAGAGCCCGCGCCGGTGGTGGGTTTGAAGGTGAGGTAGGCGCTGTTGGCCGTGGCCGATGAGGGGTAGAGGCCGATGAAGTCACCGGCAGTCGCGGGAGCGACGCCCGACCAGGTCGCAGTCAGCGGCGCCCCGGCGTTGACCGGTGACGGGCTGCGAGTCAGCGTCGCTGCGGCCACCGTGAACGGCGCCGAAGTGGCCAGGCGGGTGTAGGAGTTGTTGGCGAACAGGCGCAGCTCATAGGTCGAGCCCGGCACCGCG
>Ga0070741_10004705_pt1 | contig 31554 bp, 24 predicted proteins | sample Coa_R1_4_FD_66440 | JGI IMG/M metagenome (GOLD analysis project Ga0070741, IMG submission 66440) | Surface soil microbial communities from Centralia Pennsylvania, which are recovering from an underground coalmine fire - Coalmine... | ecosystem: Environmental > Terrestrial > Soil > Unclassified ... | reverse complement strand
GGCAGCATCGCCGCCGAGCACGCCCTTCGGCAGCGAGCAGACGAGGATCTTGCCGTCGGCGACGATCTGTTCGAAGTCGGGCGCTTCGGGCTGACAGAGGACGTGGCGCAGCTGCCGTTGTGAGAGGAACGCCCGCAGCTTGTTCGCGAGCGGCGCCAGCGCCTGCTCGCGCTGGCCGGGGGAGAACTCGTTCCACTGACGCCAGAACTGCGCCTGCGCCACCGGGTCGTGGACCGCGTAGCGGCCACGCTCGGCCGGATCGGTCAGCAGCCCGAGTACGCCCGCGAGCGTGGGCGTTGGAGCGTCGCTCCGTCCGCCGGTCAGGAGTGTGCCGAGCGCGGCGCGGAGGATGTCTTCCGAGCGCGGACCCCAGAAGCGCGTGAAGAGGCGCCGGAAGATGCCGGTGAGGGCGTCGACGTGCAGGTCGGCTTCCTCCGGCCGGCAGGCGAGCAGGTTCAGCGCGGGCGGATGACTCTCGTCGCCGAGGTCAAGCAGCTCGACGTCGTCGACGCGTGCGGCAGGGATCCGTTGCAGCAGTCGCTGCACAAGGTCGCGCTTTGGGTCGAGCAAGACGAGGCCGTATCCCGCGTTGATCCAAGCGAGCGCGAGATTGAGCAGCCACGTCGACTTGCCACGCCCCGTGGGGCCGAGCACGTGTACGTGCTCGAGCAGCGCCTCAGGCGCGACGGCAAGTTCGTCGCCGAAGCCCTCCCGATCGATCCGCCCAAGCACGATCCCGTGCCGCGGCGCGTCGGCGGCCGGCGCAACGCGGCGCGCAGGCGGCTCGGCAAGCGACAACGGCGCATCCGCCGCGCGCTCCGGCAACGGGAGCAACATCGCTGCTTCGGTCGGCGTCAGCAGCAGGCGCGTGCGAAGCGGCGGCAACCACTCCCGCAGCCGCCGCCAGAAGAACGGCTCCCACGTGCGTTGCAGGCGGGCATGACCGTGGAACGGCGCGAAGCTCGCAGCGAGGAAGTCGCGCCGGCCATGCGCGCGCTCCCGATCGGCTGCGATCCCGACGAGCCGCAACGAGCCCGCGAACAGTGGCTCGGCGGTCTTCTGCTCGAGCAGCTTCGCGCGCTCCAGCGCCAGCTGATCGGGGGGAGTCGGCGGAGGGGCCGACCGCTGCGCTGCGGACGAGCCGCCGATCGGCAGCACGGCATCGGCGAACTCCCCGACGAACTCAGCGCCGAACTTCAGCGGCGCCGGCCAGACCGATTGCGATCCCGGACGGCGCAGCTTGCGGGCCCGGGCAAACGAGCGCTTGCGCGCGCTCGCGGGCGCCGGCCGGAGCAGCACCTGGACGATGGCGCCTTCTTCCTTGCTCCTGCCGGCAAGCGCAGCGAGCACCATCCTCGACGGGTCGCTCTTGTGCTCCGTCTCGAACGGAAGCGCCGGCAGATCCTCCGCGATGAGCGTGGCAGTCGACATGACGCTGCCCCAAAGGCCGGCCGGGCCACGGAGCTCGGGATCGGGACAGCGTTCGACGCTCGCGCCGCGCAGGGTCTCCGCGAGGGCGTCCTGGACATCCTCAGCCGGCACGCCACGCGAGCAGAAGAGCTCGACGGTGAGGCTTCTGCCGGTGGTGAGGAAGGCGAAGCCGAACCACGGCGCAGCCCGGAGCAAGCGTGGATGCAGAAGCTCCGCGAGCGCCCGGAAGAGGTGGACGAGCGCGTAGCGATCGGGCTCCTCCGGCAGCGTGACCTCGAAGCGCGTTCCGGCGCGGGCCAGCCGGCGTACGCCGATCAGCCGCGCGAGGCGGACGGCGAGGTAGAGCGCCGCGACCGAGGCGCCCGCGATGGCGACGATCTCGAGCACATGCAGCGCATAGAGCGCGAACACGTGCATGTAGTGGCCGGGGTTCTCGAGGAAGCGCGGGAGCGAGAGCGGCTTCCTTCTCGGGACGTGATGGTGGTGCGGCCGCCTGGCGGCGGCGAGCACGAGCTGGTGCTTCATGAGTCCTCCCCTGGGCGATGCGGGTTGGCTGTGTGGCATGGGCGTCGAGGGTGCCGTACGGCACTGACCCGCAACTGACACGCAGCTGACACGGCGCCGACACGCGGCTGACAGAGCCAAATCTCGGGTACGCAGGGCTGCACGTTCGGGATCAGCGACATGACCCGACGATGCCCTGGACAGCTCGCCAATTACTGCCCAGGAACTGCCCACCCGGGCTCAGCAGCCGGCCCAGCGCGGCCGATACAGCCTCCGTGGCCTACGAGGTAGACAGACGGCCCGGGACGTGGGTCCGGGAACAGACGACCCGCCGCGAGCGACGGATCTGGATCGGCCTCGCCGTCGGCTTCCTCGTCACCGGTGCCTTCCTGGCCCTCGCGATTGGCCGGCACGTGAGCATCGCCGTCTCGGCCGCCTTCTTGGCTGCCGTCCTACTCGTGCGCCCCTACGTCGAGGGCTACGTCGACCGGCACATCCGACTGCGCTCCGGAACCCAGGCCGAGATCGCAGTCGGAGAGACGCTCGAGCAGCTCCGTCGCGACGGCTGGATCGTCATGCACGACATCGAGCGCCCTGGTGAGGCGAACCTCGACCACATCGTGAGCGGCCCAAACGGCGTCTACCTCATCGAGACAAAGGCTCGGCGCTATGAAGACCGTCACCTCGGTCGGGTTAAGGGCCAAGCTACGTGGCTCCACGATCAGCTCGGCGTCTGGGTGACGCCGGTGATCTGCATTCGCTCGCGGCGAGGCGGGCCGTTCCGGACGAAGCGCGTCTGGGTCGTCCCGCTCGGCGAGCTCCTCGAGTGGCTCAAGGCACAGCGGAACACGCCGGTTGCGTTCGAGCGACTCGCGCGTTTCGCGGATCGTCTCTGACCGCTGAGCTGGAACTACGCCGGCCAGATGACAACAATGGGGCCGTGGCTGTTCCGGCAGGGTCGGGCAAACGATGACCGAGGGCGCGCTCTCATACCTCACGCCTGAAGCTCAGGCGCGCGTCCGCGTCGACGAGATGCTGACCGCCGCCGGGTGGGTCGTCCAGGGCTATGGCGCTGTCAACCTGAGCGCCGCCCGCGGCGTTGCTGTGCGGGAGTTCGTGCTCGCGCCCGGTCACGGCCGTGCCGACTACCTCCTCTTCGTCGACGGTGCGGCTGTCGGTGCGTTGGAGGCGAAGAAGGAGGGGGAGACGCTCACCGGCGTCGCCTGGCAGACGGCGAAGTACGTCGATGGGATCCCGGACGACGTTCCGACGGCGCTCGAGGGTGCGCTGCCGTTCGTCTACCAGTCGACCGGCACCGAGACGCGGTTCACGGACACGCTCGATCCGGAGCCGGCGAGCCGCGAGGTCTTCTGGTTCCACCGTCCGGAGACGCTCGCCGCCTGGCGGGACGAGGTCCGCCGCTACCCGGGAGCGCCGACGCTGCGCCACCGTCTGCGGCAACTGCCGCCGCTGGTCGAGACGGGCCTATGGCCGGCCCAGGCGCGCGCGATCCGCAACCTCGAGGAGTCGCTTGCGGCGAACCGGCCACGGGCACTGGTCCAGATGGCGACCGGCTCCGGCAAGACCTACACGGCTGCGAACATTGCGTACCGGCTCGTCCGGTACGGCGATGCGCGCCGGATCCTCTTCCTCGTCGATCGCGCAAACCTCGGTCGGCAGACGTTGAAGGAGTTCCAGGGCTTCACCGTCCCCGACTCGAACCGGAAGTTCACCGAGCTCTACAACGTCCAACACCTCGGCTCGAGCCGAGTCGACGATGTCGCGCGGGTAACGATCTCGACGATCCAGCGGCTCTACATGGCGATCCGTGGCGAAGAGCTATCCGAGGATCTCGACGAGGCGGGCGCCTACGACGTCGAGCCGTCCGCGCCGGTCGAGGTTGCCTACAACCCGGACGTGCCGCCGGAGACGTTCGATGTGATCATCGTCGACGAGGCGCACCGCTCGATCTATGGGGTCTGGCGGCAAGTGCTCGACTACTTCGACGCCTTCGTGATCGGGCTGACGGCGACGCCGAACAAGCAGGCGTTCGGCTTCTTCAACCAGAACCTCGTGATGGAGTACACGCACGAGCAGGCCGTCGCCGACCAGGTGAACGTCGACTTCGACGTCTACCGGATCCGCACCCAGATCAGCGAAGGCGGCAGCACGGTCGAGGCCGGCCTCTTCACAGAGTTCCGCGATCGCAAGACGCGCGCCCGGCGCTGGCAACAACTCGACGAGGACGTCAGCTACGGCGCCGAGGCCCTCGACCGCGCCGTCGTCGCCAAGGACCAGATCCGCACCGTGCTCGAGACGTTCCGCGATCGCCTCTTCACCGAGATCTTCCCCGGCCGCACCGAGGTGCCGAAAACGCTGATCTTCGCCAAGGACGACTCACACGCCGACGACATCGTCCAGATCGTCCGCGACGTGTTCGGCAAGGGCGACGACTTCGCGGCCAAGATCACCTACAAGGCGACCGGCCGCAAGGCGGACGAGCTGATCAAGGCGTTCCGCAACTCCTACAACCCGCGCATTGCCGTCACCGTCGACATGATCGCCACTGGCACCGACGTGCGCCCGCTTGAGTGCGTCTTCTTCATGCGCTCCGTCAAGAGCCGCACCTACTTCGAGCAGATGAAAGGCCGCGGCGTCCGCGTCATCTCAGACGACGAGCTGCGTACCGTGACACCGAATGCCTCGAAGGACCGGTATGTGCTTGTCGACGCCGTTGGCGTCACCGAGACCGACCTCGTCGATACACAGCCGCTCGAGCGCGAACCGACCGTCCCACTCGACAAGCTGCTGCGCCGGATCTCGTTCGGCTCCCGTGAGCCCGATGCGATCTCGACCGTTGCCGCTCGGCTCGCGCGGCTGGAACGGCACCTGACGAGCGACGAGCGGAGTGAGCTTGAGCAGCTCGCCGGAATCCGGCTCAACGACCTTACCCGCGGCATGGTCGAGGCGCTTGACCCCGACCGCCAGCTCGCCGCAGCACGCGAAGCGTCGGGCAAGGCAGAGCCCGACGTCGACGAGCTCGCCGCCGCGACTCGGCAGCTCTTGGATGCGGCGGTCGCGCCGCTCGCGACCAACCCCGAGCTTCGTGAGCGCCTGGTCGAGCTGCGCCGTCAGCAAGAGCAGATGATCGACGCCACCTCCGCCGACGAGCTGATCGAAGCCAGCTACTCAAAGGACGCCACCGATCGGGCTCGCGAGACGGTCCAGTCCTTCGAGCGTTTCATCGAGGAGAACAAGGGCGAGATCGTTGCGCTCCAGGTGCTCTACTCGCGTCCGCATCGCCAGCGGCTCACGTTCGCCCAGATCAAGGAGCTCGCTAACGAGATCGCGAAACCGCCGCGCCGGTGGACGCCCGAGCGCCTCTGGCAGGCATACGAAGCGCTCGACCGGTCGCGTGTCCGCGGCTCCGGCCGACGCGTCCTCACGGATCTCGTCACCCTAGTCCGCTTTGCCCTCCATGAAGATGACCAGCTCGTCCCTTACCCCGACCGAGTCGCAGAGCGCTACCGGGCCTGGCTGCTCCAACAAGAGAACCAGGGGCGCGAGTTCACGCCCGAACAGCTCGCGTGGCTCGAGCGGATCCGTGACGTGATCGCTTCGTCGCTCGGGGTCAGCCGAGACGATCTCATCGGGCCGCCGTTTGCTCAACGGGGTGGGATCGGCAAGGCGGTTGAAGTCTTCGGGGAGCAGCTCGAGCCGTTGCTCGAGGAGTTGAGTGAGGTGCTGACGGCATGACCGAGCTACCCGTCGGATGGACATGGACGACAGTGGGCGAGTTGGGCGATGTGATGCTCGGCCGCCAACGAGCGCCGAAGTATCACTCTGGACCCAATATGCGGCCGTATCTCCGCGTGAAGAACGTCTTCGAGAATCGGATCGACCTCTCCGACGTGATGGAGATGGACTTCTCCTCGGAGGAGTTCGAGCGGTACAGGCTTGAGCCGGGAGACATCCTCCTAAACGAGGGCCAAAGTCCCGAACTCATCGGGCGCCCGGCCATGTACCAGGGAGAGCTGCCAGGAGCCTGTTTTACGAACTCGCTGATTCGGTTCCGCGCGAAGGCGGCGATCCAACCGCTCTTCGCTCTTTACCTATTCCGCCACTACATGCACTCAGGACGCTTTCAGCGGGAGGCGCGGATTACGACCAACATCGCGCATCTCTCAGCGGGCCGTTTCGCATCCATCGAAGTCGCTCTTCCGCCGCTCCAAGAACAACGACGCATTGTTGCAACCATCGAGGAGAACTTTCCGCGGCTCGACGCCGCAGTCAGCGCGTTGAGATCGGCGCAGGAGCGTGCGGCGATCGCTTGCCGATCGGTGCTCGCAACAGCGTTCTCGGGATTCTCGGAGACGTATCCCCTCGTCTCACTCTCGGAGTCAGACCGACCAATCTGTTACGGGATCCTCAAACCGAAGACCGTCGGTGAGCTGGTGGTGCCGTATGTCGAGGTTAGAAGCATCCGTGACGGACGGATCGATGCTGGCTCACTTCACCGCACGACCACCGCCCTTCATGAGGAGTTTGCCCGGTCGAAACTTCGCGCGGGGGACGTCGTCATGGCGATACGGGGTTCGTGGGATCGCGCGGCCGTAGTGCAACAGGAGCTCGACGGCGCCAACATCAGTCGTGACGTGGCACGGATTGCGCCGATCGCGGACCTCGATCCGCAGTTCCTGGCCCACTACCTGGCGTCGCCGCTTGCCAGCCGCTACTTCACTAGCGTTGCCCGCGGTGTTGGCGTGCGCGGCGTGAACATCTCGGACTTACGTCTCTTGCCGGTCCCGTGCCCCTCAGCCGCGGTTCAGCAGGAGACGATCGGACGAATCGATATCGCCCTCTCGTCCCTGAACGTCGTCACGTGCGACATCACCGCGGGTCTCCGCCGGGCGGTCGCGCTGCGACGCGCGATACTGGCTAGTGCGTTTCGAGGGAATCTGGTGCCCCAGGATCCGGGCGACGAGCCGGCTGAGTCGCTGATCACTCGTACCGCCGATGCTGGCGACGCTTCGCCGAAGAGGCCGCGGTCATTGGAGAGGACGCCGGCTTGAGCGCCAACGGGAACGGCCTTGTCCAGCGCCTCTGGAACTACTGCAACGTCCTCCGCGATGATGGGCTCTCCTATCAGGACTACCTCGAGCAGCTCACGTTCCTGCTCTTCCTGAAGATGGCGGACGAGCTGACGCGCGAGCCGTGGGATCGCGATCCGTTCATCCCGGAGGGGCTCGACTGGCAGAGCCTCAAGGTGCTCGACGGCGACGCGCTCGAGGCGCACTACATCCGCATCCTGCGTGAGCTCGGCCAGGAGAAGGGGATGCTCGGCGTCGTCTTTCGGAAGGCGCAGAACCGCATCCAGGATCCGGCGAAGCTGCGCCGGCTGATCGTCGACCTGATCGACCGCGAGCGGTGGATGACGCTCGACGTCGACGTGAAGGGCGACGCCTACGAGGGACTACTCGAGCGGAACGCGGAGGACTTGAAGTCGGGTGCCGGCCAGTACTTCACGCCGCGGGCGCTGATTCGTGGAATCGTCGAGGTGATGCGGCCCGAGCCTGGAATGACGATCTGCGATCCCGCTTGCGGCACCGGTGGCTTCCTGCTCGCCGCGTACGAGTGGATTGTTAGGAACTTCGACTTCCTCGACCCCGAGCAGCGCCAGCACCTGCGCTTCGATGCGCTCAAGGGTTGGGAGATCGTCGACAACACTGCGCGCCTCTGCGTTATGAACCTGCTCTTGCACGGGATTGGCTCGGAGGACGCGCCGAGTCCGATCGAAGTCGACGACGCGCTCAAGGCCGATCCAGAGGCGCGGTTCGACATGGTGTTGACGAACCCGCCATTCGGGCGGAAGTCGTCGATGACGTTCGTGAACGCCGAGGGCGATGCGGAGCGCGAAGACCTTGTCGTGGTTCGGGACGACTTCTGGGCCTCGACCTCGAACAAGCAGCTCAACTTCCTCCAGCATGTGAAGACGCTCGTTCGCCCGGGCGGTCGGGCGGCGATCGTCGTGCCGGACAACGTCCTCTTCGAGGGTGGCGCCGGCGAGACCGTGCGCCGGCGGCTGCTGCACGAGTGCGACGTCCACACGCTCCTGCGGCTGCCGACCGGAATCTTCTACGCGCAAGGCGTGAAGGCCAACGTCCTCTTCTTCGATCGCAAGCCGGCGAGCGAGACGCCGTGGACGAAGGAGCTCTGGATCTACGACCTGCGCACAAACCACCACTTCACGCTCAAGCAGAACCCGCTCCGACGCGAACACCTCGACGATTTCGTCCTCTGCTACAAGCCCGAGGCGCGGCCCGAGCGCCGAGAGAGCCCGCGCTTCAAGCGGTTCACATACGACGAGTTGCTCGCTCGCGACAAGGTCAGCCTCGACATCACCTGGCTCCGCGATGAGTCGCTCGAGGACGTCGACAACCTCCCCCCGCCAGGCGTGATCGCGCAGGAAATCGTTGATGACCTCGAGGCTGCGCTCGCCGAGTTCGCGCGCATCGCACAGAGCTTGGGCGACGCCCCGTGACCCGCGGGTCCAGCCTCGCCGCGACCTCAGCTGGCCTCTAGTAGGTATCCGACAGGTTCAAGCTCCGCATCCTCCTGCTCGATCTTTGGGCCGCCTCGATCCCATCCCGTGAGTGGATGATGCGCGTGCGCACGCCCTCCGAGCGGGGAGCAAGTTTCCGCTCGAGCAGACTTGCGAGTCTCCGCTCGTGAGTTGAGACAACGAGCTGACGTCGAGCCCGGATGTGGCGGCACAGGTCGGCGAATCCGAGCGCGTTGACGTCGTCCATCGATTGCAGCGGATCGTCCAGGAGTAGGAACGGAAGACCCTGCTGATCAGCTGTCCAGCTCAGGGCTAGAAAGTACGTAAGCGCTGCCACATTCGCCTGCGAACTCGAGAACACGAGCAGGGGATCGCCGGTAACACCGCTCTCCGGATCCTTGACAAACGGATCCGCGACTCCACTCCGGTAGGAGACACCCATCTCGAATCCGAGAGTCGTGAATGCGGGGTGAGGCGCGAGCCGTCCGAAGATGTCGTCGACCACAGGCTGAAGGACCGCGAATCGCTCTCGGGCCACTCCAGCGACTGCGCGCGTAGCAGCGCCGGCGAGGGTCTTTGCCGATTCTGCCTGTCGACTCTGCTGTGCCGCCCGCTCTGCGAGTTCAGTTGCGGCCGTCCGAAGCGCGTCGACACGACTGCGCTGACGTTCCACTTCATCGCCAAGCCCTGACGTGGCGAGGAGGGACGCAAGGCGATCCGCGGTCGCTGCAACGTGATCCGCCGACCGCATCAGCAGGTTCAAGGCGTCAGCTTCGCCGCGCGTAACGGCTTCTCGTGTTTCCGGACGCAGCGGAGCATCGCTTGAGCCGAGCCCGGCGCAGGAGTGTCGCCACCGTTCGCGATCGGCCTTGACGGTGTCGATTCTGCTCACGGCCGCCTCCTGTGACTCAAGGCGCGAGCGCACCTGTTCTCGATCCTGCTGGAGTCGTGTTACTAGCTGTTCGGCTGTGAGACTCGCGTCGGCGAGCCCGGTCAGATCCTCGCCTCCGGCGTCGATCAGCTCACGAAGGTGCGCTTCGACTTCGCCGGCATTGATCGTCTGAGCGCAAACGGGACAACGCTCGCCAAGCAAAGGGATCGCCCGCGCGGCGAGTTCTGCCAGGTCGCTCGCGCGTTGCTGGGCGCTTGTGTACCGCGCATTGGCCTGCTCGACGACGCGCTCAGCGTTAGCGACCTCCTGATCGAGTGCTGTCAGTTTCTTTCGGAGCCCCGCGAGCTCGTCAGCATCGACCTCAGGTGCGGTGGTTTCCTCGTCGCGGAGACGGGCGTCATCGGATGCGAGCTGTTCGGCGGTCGCACGTATCCGACGGGCGAGTTGGCCCAGTGCGACGGCGTCCGCTGATTGCGTCGGTAGGTCACGAATGTCGAATCCGGGAGCTCGTTGCGCGAGTTCGACGCGCATTGAAACGAGCGCTTGAGATATTTCCGGCAGCTCCGCGAGCCGCTGTTCTAAGCGCGCGAGCTCTGCCTCGGCCGTGCGCAGCTGTTGCTCGGTCGTGGCGTGATCGTCGCGGGCCTGTTTTGCTGCCCTTCCCTGCTCCTCTGCCCCTTGCTTTGCTTGGTCTTCGAACCCAGCGATCTCCTCAAGTCCCAAGAAGCTGGCCATGTGGCGGTAGCGGTTCTTGGGTTCGTCCTCCAAAACTGCACGTACGACGTCCTGTTGCAGGACACCAGACGTGAGGACGGCGTCACGGAGCGAGATCTCCGGGTTCTTCAGCAGGCCGACCGCGAGCGCGCCTTCGGCCTCAGTGCCTACCAGGGTTTCCTCACCAGCCTCCCAGCGCAACTGGGTCTGGCGATGGTCGCCCGTCCGGGTCACGGTCACGACCCGTTCGTCGAGTCGGAAGGTGACACTCACGCTTGCGAGCGCTCCGACATCGGCGAACCGGTTGACGATGTATTCGCCGCTTCGGCGACTTGCGAGGCTCGCTAGACGGCTCAGTGAGCCGAGCAAGAGCCACTGGATCGCATCGAAGAAGCTCGTCTTGCCCTTACCGTTGGAGCCGCTAACGACGTTTGCGGAGGCGTCAAGCTCGATTGTTTGGCGGTCACGAAACCCGCGGAAGTTCTCGATCGAGACCGAGAGAATCGTCGACGGTTCAGGATTCATCTATCTCGCTCTGGCTGCGGTAACTCGTTACGGCTGCCTCTGCCTGGTCGTGATCGACGCCGTTCAGAACAAGCTGCTCGACTAGCTCGTCGAATGGAGGGCGCAAACCTTGCACGGGAGGCTTCTGGAGGGGCAGAAACGTCGCCAACGCTGAAGCAACTGCCTCTTCATGAGCTGCGGTTCCCAAGGCGACGATGCGGCGGATCGATCGAGTGTTGTGCTGTATACGCACAACATCTGGACGCCCTCGCTCTTCAGCGCCCGAAGTCGAAAGGAGAACGACGTAGGAGTCCCATCGTTTCGCTCCGAGGCCGTTGTCTTGAAGCAGCCGCCCGAGTGCCTCGACCACGTATCCCTCGAGCAGCAACAGATCGTCGAGTTCAAGTCCTGCAGCGATGCCTAGGACAAAGAAGTCGCTCTCCGCAAGGAGCCACGTTGCATCCTGGAGGCCTTCGACCTGACGCTCTTGGACGCGGAAACGGTGACGCTCGAGTATGCGACGAGCGAGAAGCAGCAGGCGCGTATCGAGTCTGACCTCGGTCATGCTGCTTCGAGCACCTCGTCGACCCAGGTGAGCCGAATCGAAACTTGTTGCTCTCCTCCGATCAATTCGTCGGGTGCGGCATCAGGATCAATGACATCGATGCCGCGTAGTTCGCGAGGCTTGGGACCGCGAACGGAACTGGCCGCGACGAGCATGTGAACGTCGTCTCTCGGCCCGATCCGCCCGACCACGCGGCCTGCGCGGTCGGAGAAGACTGTTTCCAAGTCGCTGCTGGTAAGCCGCTCCCGACAGATAACGACCTCGAGGCGCTCTTCCTCTATGGCCACAGCGCTGCCGGCGAGGAATCGGATTGTTGACGTTCCACCCTCCTTGCGGGCGAGCAGACCCACGGCCTCAAGGGCCGAGACCGTCCCCGGGGCACGAACGACCGACTCTCCGACGCTCCAGCCCACGGCGGCACGTCGCAGCCACGCGAGTGCCTCGAGAGCCGTCAGTTCCACAAAGGCCTCTACAACCGCCGCCGTACACTGGGGCGGCTCGGTACCTGCCGGGCCGCGAAGCTCGCGAACCAGCGACATGACCCACTCCCGGGCTAGCTCGTCGAGGAAGGCATCCGCTGTCTTCGCGATCCGGCGCTCCTCCGGAAGGTCCGGCAGCAAGGTCTTCCACGCGCTCGCATCCCAGTCGGCGAGGATTCCCGGCGACACAACGCGTACGCGGGCGTGCTCGACGAGCTGGGCGAGCTCGGTGATTCGCAGCCTCGCATAGTCGGCGACGTCGCCGATTCCGACGAACACCATCGTCGACTGTGCAAGCTCCGCCTGAAAGTAGATCTTCGTCCAGAGAGGTGCGTCGCGAAGCTGCCTGGAAGTGATGAGCAGGGTTTCGGGCTGCGTACAGCAACCGTGGATCTTCAGGACGAACTGGCCGCGAAGGTATTCCGCCTCGAGCTCGTTGCGGGCTGCAGAGATGTACTCGACGCGGCGCCAACTCCGCTCGACGCAATCATCCCAATTGGTCAAGAGAAGCCGGACCGCATTTTCGGCGACGAGCAACGCCAGGAGAGTGTGGGCGAGCTGGGGAGGAGCTGTGGAGAAAGGCGCAAGCTCCAGCACTACGCGCTGCACGGCCGCGAGTCCATCATCAAGATTGGCCGCTGCGTCGGCGACCGTGAGCAGGTCACCGGTGTCGGCGCAGACGTAGCCATTCACCCGCTGGAAACGTTCGTCGAGGCGGTGCGCGAGCTCAGCTCCGCTCGGAAGCCCCGCGGGAAGGCTTATCCCGGCGCCTGCGCACACCGCGAGGCGGCAATCGCGAGCCTCACTCGCGAGCACTAGAACGGCGGCGTCTACCGGCTCGCGGAGGGGCTGCCCTTTGTCCACCGGGCAATCCTATGCCGCCGAAATCCGAGGATTCCAGCGGAGTCGGCGGTGTTCGTCTCAGAAGCGCGGCCGCTTGACCGCGCCGGTCAGCTCGTGCGCCGTGAGGAGCCTGAGCCCGCCGACGCTGTTGCGATCGCTTCAACCAGCCCCGGATTCTCTGCGGCGAACTCTCGCACTCTGCGCATGACCGACTCTCGTTCGTATGGCTTTAGGCGAGCCAACCTCTCTTCGTAGTCAGTCCCGAAGAGCGGGCCACGTCTGAAGCTGAACAACCGAAGCAACTGCAACATCGCAGTAAGGGCCGGGCCGAACTCGGCCGCCTGCTCCGTTGCTCGCTCGAGTTCGAGCCCGCGACGGCGTGCCCAGATGGAGAGTGCGCTCCATTCTCCGATCGCCAGGTCAACACTGAGGGGAGCGTCGCCGATGAGTGGGAGGACGTCCTTTCGCCCGGCCAGGCGTGCGAGCACCTCGATAAGGGCGGCCACGTACGGCAGCAGCACCTGCGACTCGGAACCTGCCCTGCGAATCTCGTCGTCAGTTGCTTCGCTCACGGCAGCCCGAATTGCCGGGAGTGACAGCGCCTCGAGAAACCCGTTCAGCTCGCGCCGCGTCTCGGCGTCAAGGAGCTGGCTGGCGATCGCCCCGAACCCAGTGGCGGATACAAAGGCCGGTACCCATCCCTTGGCCTCGCCGAGGAAACCCGCGACGATGTCATAGAACGCGTTGTCGTCGATACCCGACTCCCTCAGGTGACGCGCGATTTGACGTCCGCGCTTGGACGTGCGAAGCATGTCGGCCGCTGCAACCACAGCCTCTTGCTTGTTGAGGATCTGTCGAAGTTCGTCCTCGACGCGAAGGAGGTACTCATCGAGCGCTTTGCGGACGAGCGAGGGTTCCACGGATAGACCCCTCGCGTGCAGGATGAGGACAGCGTCCCGAAGTCTGCGGCGCGCCGCGAGAACATCGGACAGCTCGGCGACGAGGTCTACGACTCCGGCGTCGAACGAGGACTCAGAGCCTCTCCCGCGGCCCAGGTAGCGCCGCTCGTATTTGAAAAAGCCCGCCTGCCGCCATCGTTCGATCTGGCGGGGCTCAACGTCGGTCCCTCGCTCCGCCAGCGTTTCAGCGAGACGACGATCGGTGGCACTTGGTTGCCGCGGCACAGCTCGATCCTATAGAACAACCCGCGAGATGGCCAATCATTGACCTCGTGGCGGGTGCCGGTGACGATGGTCGCATCGTGATGTTCGTCGGATTAGGGAGGTTGAGATGTCGAAGCAACCGGACAAGACCGCCCAGGCGATCGGGGCGGGGATCGCGTCGTTCCTTGGGGTACTGCTCGGTGGTCTGCCAGGCGCGCTCGTCGGTGCGGCGGTCGGCCACTGGGCGACCGGAGAGGCGACCAAGCGGGGCTTCTGAGCTTCGGACACGGTCATCCTAAGCAGCCCCATCGGGCTCGGTGACCTCGGAGGTCGGTGACGTTCGATGTCACCGAGCTCCCACCCAGCGGAGCCGCTTCACGGCGCCGCGCAGCTCGTGCGCGTTGACGCGCGTGTAGCGCTGGGTCGAGTCGAGGTGCTTGTGGCCGAGCAGCTCTTGGATCTGGCGCAGGTTGGCGCCCGCGCGCAGCAGTTCGGTGGCGAACACGTGCCGGAGAGTGTGGGGGGTGACGCGCTTGCGCTCGCCGACGCCGCTCGCCTCGACGTAGTGCCGAAACACCTGCCCGAGCTGCGTGTAGTGGAGGCGGTTGCCCTGCACACCAACGAAGAGCGCCTGGTTGGAGAGCGGCACCCTGGTGGCGTAGTACTCGGCAAAGAGCGGCGCCAGTGCGGGGTGGATGGGGATCGTGCGCTGCCGGCCGCCCTTCGCCTTGCGCACCCGCAGCAGGCGGCGGGCGAGGTCGACGTCGTCCCAGTCGAGCCCGACCAGCTCGCCGCGGCGCAGGCCGCCGTAGGCCATCAGCGCGAGCAGGAGCCGGTCACGCTCCGGCTTGCCGGGGAAATGGCGCTCCCACAGGTCGCCGCGGCTGGGCTGGGCGAGCAGCCGCTCCAGCTCGCCCATGCTCAGCACGTCCGGCAGCACCTCGCGCTTCTTGGGCGTGCGCAGCGGCAGCGCCGGGTCGCGCTCGAGCCGCTCCTCCTCCATCAGGAAGCGGAAGAAGCACTTGAGCGCCGCCGTCGCCCGCGCCTGGCTCGACACCGCCGGCCGGGTGCGTTGCTCGTCGGCGAGGAAGGCGCGCAGATGCGTCACCCGCACCTCGCTCAGGTCGCGGATGCCCTGACCGTGCAGGTGGGCGAGACAGGCGGCCACGTCGCGTTCGTACGCCGAGCAGGTCATCGGCGCGAGGCGCCGCTCCAGCGCGCAGAAGCACAGAAAATCGGCCAGTTCCTGCGTCCAATCGTTCATCGATCCTCCTTCGGGCAGGCCGAGGGCTGCTGCTCCCAGGAGCGCTACGGCAGTCCGGCTTACAGGCCTGCTACCGAGAAGCCCCGCGCGAGCGGGGCTTCTCCATTCAGCTACCGGTAGCGGCGGAGAAACCGCAGCTGCCGTTCGAGCAGACGCGCCGCTTCGGGTCGACGGTCGACCGCCGCCATGAACGAGGCGGCGATCCACGCGGCGTAGACCGGTAGCGCCTGCTCGAGCAGCTGCCCGTCGTGCGGGCCGTAGGCGGCGAGCGCGGCCCGGGCCGCTGCGTCGCGCCCCTGTGAGCGGTCGCGCAGGACGAGCGCCGCGAGGTCGTACTCGCGCGGCCCGCGACACGCGGTCTCGAGGTCGTGCCACACCGGCCCGCCGGCGGTCGGGATGCAGTTCAGGAGGTGCGCGTCGCCGTGCAGCGCCTGACCGGACGGGAGCTCGCGTGACGCGAGCTCGCGGAGCAGGTCGACATCGGCGGCCGGCGCGAACGCCTCGAGCATGCCGAGTACGGCTTCGGTCCGGTTCGCGGCGGGGAGCTCGCCTTCGTAGTCCGCGAGCGCGTCGTGGATCGTCCTGAGCTCGCGGCCGGCGGCGGCCGGGTCGAGCTCGCCGTCCTCGACGATGTAGCGCCAGAAGACGAGCGTGTGCCCGCCGTGCTCGTGCGGGCCGGGGTCGAGCAGGTCGGTCGGCTCGATCACGCGCGCGCCCGCCGCGCGGAGATGGCGGGCGACGTCGAGCTCGCGGACGACGTCCGCCGGGTCGACGCCCGGGGCTCCGCTCGTCACGCGCGCGACGAGCGGCAACGGCCGCAGGTGCACGAGCACGTGCCAGGCGCTGCGCAGGACGGCCGGATCGCCGGGAGAAAGCCCAGCTGCGCGGGCGACCGCAACCGCTGCGTCGACTGCGCTCACGACCGGACCGTAGTGGCGAAGCGCTTGCCTCGTGGCCGCGTCCCGCAGGCGGGCCGGAGCACGGCAGCTGCTCGAACGGCGACCGAGGTCGCTCGCTACTCGAGCAGGCGGTCGAGGCCGCGCGTCACGCCGACGCGCCCGGCGACCGAGCGCACCGCGAGCAGCGTGCCCGCGACGTACGGCGCGGGCGTCTCGGCGGCGTCGTGGCGGATCGTCAGCCGCTCGCCCGCAGCGGCGAAGACGACCTCGGTGGAGACGACGAAGCTCGGAAGCCGCAGCGAGTGCACCTGCGTGCCGGCGACCGCGGCGCCGCGCGCTTCGCGCGCGCCGAGCACGTCGTCGACCGGAACCGGAGCAGCCGGCGCGCGCACGACGCCGAGCCGCTCCGCGAGCTCCCGCGCCGTGCCGCTCGGCGCGTCCGGCTTCGTCGCGCTCGCGAAGTCGATCACCTCCCACGCGTCGAGATGACGCGCCGCGTCCACTGCCGCCCGCAGCAACAGTGCCGCCGTGAGGGAGAAGTTCCCCGCCGCGATCACGCCGACCTCGTGTGCCCGCGCGGCCGCATCGAGCTCCTCGTAGTCGGCCGCCGAGAGCCCACTCGAGCCGACGACGACGTTCACGCCACGCTCGATCGCCGCGACGACGTTCTGCTTCACCACGGACGCGTGCGTGTAATCCACGAGCACGTCGGTCGGGACGGCATCGAGCGCTGCCGCGACGGACGAGTAGCTCGCCGGATCGGAGCGCGAGACGCCGGCGACGAGCTCGAGATCGTCCGCGGCGCGCACCGCTTCCGCGACCGCGCTGCCGGTCCAGCCGGTCGCCCCGGCGACGCAGACGCGAATCGCCATCAGCCCGCGAGGAACTCCTCGACGACTTCGGCGAAGCCGTCGACGTCGCCTTCGTCGAGCGGCAGCGAAAGCGCGATGAAGCCGCGGCGTGCGTACGAGTAGCCGCGCTCGAGCGCGTGCAGGTGCAGCAGCCCGCGCAGCTCGGGGCTCGACGGCAGGTCGGCGATGCTCCGCACCGGGCCGCGCGTGAAGTGCAGCCCCACGAGCGAGCCGATGCCGGTCGCGCAGAAGTCGATCTCCCGTGCGCCCGCGAACGCGTTCAACCGGTCGCGCAGTCGATCGCCGAGCGCATTGACGCGCGCCAGCTCGTCGTCGGTCAGCACGCGCGTCAAACCTGCCGCGCCGGCGGCCATCGTCAGGACGTCGTTGTTGAACGTGCCGCCGTGCGAGAGGGCGTCGGGCCGCGACGGGTCGAAGCGCTCCATCAGGTCGGCGCGGCCGCCGAACGCGCCGAAGGCGAGCCCGCCCCCGACGTACTTCGCGATCGTCGTCAGGTCGGGACGGATCCCGAGCCGTTCCTGCAGACCGCCGCGCGAGAGCCGCGAGCTCATCACCTCGTCGAAGACGAGCAGCACGCCGTCGGCGGCGGTCGCCTCGCGCAGCGCCGCGAGGAAGCCCGGCTCGCCCGGGATCACGCCGGCCGAGCCCTGCAGCGGCTCGACGATCACGGCCGCGAGCTCGTCCGCGTGCCGTTCGACGAGCCCCGCAGCTGCGGCGGCGTCGTTGTACTCGCCGACGAGCCAGTCGAAGGGGACGTTCAGAGGCGATCCTCCCTCGGCGAAGAGGAAGACGCCGCCGTGGTAGCCGCCGCGGAACGCGAGCACGCGGCTCCGCCCCGTGACCGCCCGCGCGAGCGAGAGCGCGAGCAGGTTCGCCTCGGTGCCGGAGTTGCAGAAGCGGACGAGCTCGATCGAGGGGAAGCGCTCGCAGACGGCCTCCGCGAGCAGCGCCTCGTAGCGGTTCGGCGCGCCGAGCACGATTCCGTCGCCGAGCGCCTCGCGGATCGCAGCGGCGATCACCGGATGCGAATGGCCGTAGAGGCCGGCGGTGTACTCGCCGAGCAGGTCGACGTACTCGTGTCCGTCGGCGTCGACGATGCGCGCTCCCTCCCCGCGCACGATCGTGAGCGGGAACGGCGGCTGGTGGATCGTCGTCCGCGTATTGCCGCCCGGCAGGAAGCGGGAGCGCTCCTCGTGCAGCCGCAGCGACTCGGGGTTCGACTCGATGTAGCGCTTCTCGGCGGCCGCGAGATCGGTCGTCGTCAGCACGCTTGCGATCCTACGCCGTTCGTTTGCCTTTTGAGCGGTCCGGGCATTTTCCACGCCACACATCGTGGGTCGACGCGGGGGAGCGGCCCGAACGGCGAAGGAGGATCGATGCGCAGTTCCATTGCGCTCCTCGCCGCCACGGTCGCCGCTCTCGTGTCGGCCGCGACGGCAGGAGCTACGGTCGGTTCGTCCGCGCACGGGCAGCTGCTCCAGGTGCGTGCGAACACGAACGAGAGCAGCAACTGGTTCGGCTACAACATCGGCTCGCTCGAGCGCGGAGACACGCTCTTCAACTCGGTCACGGGGGACTGGACGGTTCCGACCGCGACTGCCCACACCGCCGGCCAGGCGGAGTTCTCGTCCGACTGGATCGGGATCGGCGGCGGCTGCGTCGACGCGGCCTGCAGCGTCGGCGACAGCACGCTCATCCAGACGGGCACCGAGCAGGACGTCGACGCCACGGGCGCCGCGAGCTACTCGGCCTGGTGGGAGCTCGTCCCCGTCACGTCGGTGACGATCACCACCATGACGGTTGGGCCGGGAGACCACATGCACGCGTCGATCGCGGAGCTCGTGCCCGACTCGAACCTCTGGACGATCACGCTGCAGGACGTCACGCGCGGCGAGACGTTCACCCAGAGCGTGCCCTATAGCTCGACCCACCTGACCGCGGAGTGGATCGAGGAGACGCCGCTCATCCTCGGGACGGACGCCGGGTTCGCGGCGCTGCCCCAGCTGACGAGCCCCGTGTTCGACAACGCGACGGTGAACGGCGCGCCGGCGAAGCTGACCGCGAGCGAGGAGATCGACCTGATCGACTCGTCGAGCAACGTGATCGGCGCGGCCTCCGCGCCTGATCCCGACGCGGACGGCTTCAACGCGTGCACGTGGGCGACCACGTGCGCGGCGCCGACCAGCGGCTAGGAACGTGCGGCGTCTTCGTGGCGCTCGCGGATCTCCGTGAGCGCCACGAGGCCCGCGTGCAGCCCGGCGAGCTGCTCGCCGGTCAGCGCGTCGGCAAGCTCGGCGTCGATCGACGCGACCCCGGCGCGCACGGCTTCCGCCGCGGCGCGCCCGCGCTCCGTCAGCTCGACGGTCATGCGCCTGCGATCGTGCTCGTCGGTTCGCCGCTCGAGGTAGCCACGCAGGACGAGCGTGTCGACCAGCTGGCTCGCAGCCTGCTTCGAGACGCCGAGCTCGCGCACGAGGCCGCCGAGCGGCGCCTCGTAGTTCGCCATGCCCCCGAGGATGAACGGGCCGTTGCGGGGCAGGTCGTCGAAGCCCCCTGCGGCGAGGTTTGCGCGGATCGCGTTGCCGTAGGCGCCGCGCGCCGCCCGCAGAAGCGCCGGTATGCCCGGGTCCGTCACCCCGCGAGCATAGGCCCGTGGCCCCAGTTCGTCAAGGAGCTTGACGGTCAACCAGACTGACGGCGGCTCAGTACGCGTGCCCGGTGACGGCTTTCGCGATCGCGAAGCTCGCGACGATCAGGACGATCGTCAGCAGGACGATGATGCCGATCGCGATCGGAAAGGCCCGCCACGGATGCTCGTCGAGCTCGACGTGCGGGTGCGGGACGTGCGGGTGCGGCAGATGATGGGTCGACACGCGACACCACCTCCTTCCCCGGGAGGATAGCGCCGTGCAGATCTTCGCACCGGGCCGCGTGAACCTGATCGGCGAGTACACGGATCTCGTCGGCGGTCTCGTCCTGCCCGTCGCGCTCGAGCTCGGCATCACGCTCGTGTGGGAGCGCGCGGAGCGCACGCAGCTCCGGTCGGCCGGCGCGCCGCCCGGCTGGGAGCGCTACGTGGCGGCGGTCGAGCGCGAGCTCGCGACGGGGGCGGCGATCCGCGGCACGCTCACCTCGACCCTTCCGATCGGAGCCGGCCTCTCGTCGTCGGCGGCGCTCGAGGTCGCCGTCGGGCTCGCGCTGTGCGCGGCCGCGGGCGTCGAGCTCGAGCCGCTCGAGCTCGCGCGCCGGCTGCAGCGCGCCGAGCACGCGGCCGTCGGCGTCCCGTCGGGAATCATGGATCAGGCCGCGTCGCTCCTCGGCCGCGCCGGTCACGCGCTCCTGCTCGACACCGGCTCGCTCCGCTACGAGCACGTGCCGTTCCCGGCCGGGCTCGCACTCGTGGTCGTCGACTCGGGAGTCGCCCGCTCGCTCGAGGGCTCCGGCTACGCCGAGCGCAAGCGCGAGCTCGAAGCGGGGCACCCTCGCCGGCGCCGCCACGTCGAGACGGAGAACGAGCGCGTGCTCGCGGTCGCGAACGCCCTGCGCGCCGACGACCGCTCGGCGCTCGGCCGGCTCTTCCGCGCCGGCCACGAGAGCCTCCGCGTCGATCTCGAGGTGACGACGCCCGAGCTCGACGAGCTCGTCGAGCTCGCGTATGCGCACGGCGCGGTCGCGGCGCGGATGACCGGCGGCGGCTTCGGCGGCGCGATCGTCGCCCTCGCCGAGCGCGACGGCGCGCACGAGCTCGCCGACGCCCTCGTCGCCGAGTACAGCGGCGACGGGCGCGCCTACGTGTCGCGCGCCGCCGACGGCGCTAGAGCGATCGAAAGCTGAGCGTCTCGCGCGCGCCGCTCGCACCGGAGCGGACGATCGCGTCGCAGATCTCCGCGGCGCGGTAGCCGTCCTCGAACGTCGCGCCGTACGGCGCGACGTCGGTGTCGTCGGCGATCGCGCGGAGCAGGTGGTGCAGCTCGTGCACGAACGTGTCGCCCCAGCCGATGATGTGTCCCGGCGGCCACCAGTGCTCCCAGAACGGATGGTCGCTCTCGGAGACGAGCACGGTCTTGAAGCCGCGCGCGCGGTCGCCGTCCGCACGAAACACCTGCAGCTCGTTCAGCCGCTCCATGTCGAAGGCGAGCGACCCCTTCGAGCCGTTGATCTCCCACTGGAATGCGTTGCGACGTCCGAGCGCGAGGCGCGTCGCCTCGATCGTGCCGACGGCGCCGTTCTCGAACTCGACCGCAGCCTCGACTGCGTCGTCGACGACGCGTCCCTCGACGAACGTCTTCACGAGGCCGGTGACCGACGTGAGCTCGCCGGCGAGGAAGCGCGCGAGGTCGACGACGTGCGCGCCGAGGTCGCCGAGCGCGCCGGAGCCCGCCTCGCTCGGGTGGAACCGCCACGTGTCGAGCGAGGGGTCGTCGCCCCAGTCCTGGAGGTAGCGGCCCCGGAAGTGGCGGAGCTCGCCGAGCTCTCCGGCCTCGATCAGCTCGCGCGCGAGCCGCACGGCCGGGACGAAGCGGTAGTTGAACGCGCAGAGGTGCTTGACGCCCGTTGCGGCGACGCGCCGCCAGATCTCGTAGCTCTCGTCGGCGTCGCGGCCGAGCGGCTTCTCGCAGACGACGTGCTTGCCGGCCTCGGCCGCCGCGATCGTCGGCTCGGCGTGCAGCGAGTTCGGTCCGCCGTTGTCGAAGAGGCCGATGCGCTCGTCCGCGACGAGCTCGCGCCAGTCGGTCGTCGCGTAGTCGTAGCCGTACCGCTCCGCCGCTTCGGCGACCGCCTCGGCGTTGCGGCCGGCGATGCCGACGAGCCGGGGCTCGAGTGGCGGCGGCCACGTGATGTAGGCGAGCTTGCGAAAGGCGTTCGAGTGCGCCTTCCCCATGAACGCGTAGCCGAGCATGCCGACGCCGATCTCCGCCATTGCGAGATAGTAGGGGTATGGCAGCGGCGCCGGTCAAGTGGGGAATCGTCTCGACGGCGAACATCAACCGGAACGTGATTCCCGGCGCGCAGGCGTCGGACAAGGTCGACCTCGTCGCCGTTGCGAGCCGCACGCAGGACCGCGCCGACGCGTACGCTGCGGAGTGGGGCATCCCGCGCGCGTACGGCTCGTACGAGGCGCTGCTCGAGGACTCCGATGTCGAGGCGCTTTACATCTCGCTTCCGAACACGCTCCACTGCGAGTGGTCGATGCGCGCGGTCGAGGCCGGCAAGCACGTGCTCTGCGAGAAGCCGCTCACGCGGCGCGCCGCCGAGGCGGAAGCCGTGTTCGCCGCGGCCGACCGCGCCGGGCGCGTCCTCTCCGAGGCGTTCATGTACCGGCACAACCCGCAGATCAAGCGCCTGCGGGAGCTCGTCGACGAGGGCGCGGTCGGCGAGCTGCGGCTCGTGCGCTCCGCCTTCAGCTACGGGCTCTACGACGAGGAGAACATCCGCCTGCGCACCGACGTCGAGGGCGGTGCGCTGATGGACGTCGGCTGCTACACGGTGTCGGGCTCGCGGCTCCTCGCCGGCGAGCCGGAGCGCGTCTGGGGCGAGGCCTGGTACGGCCCGAGCGGCACCGACTGGGTGTTCACCGGCACGATGCGCTTCCCGAACGACGTGATCGCGACGTTCGATTGCGGCACGGCGCTCCCGAACCGGCACGAGCTCGAGGCGATCGGCAGCGAGGGCTCGCTCTACGTCGCCGATCCGTGGCACGGAAAGCTCCCCGGGATCGAGGTGCGACGCGAGGGCTCGACCGATCGCATCGACTTCGAGCCCGTCGACTCGTACCGGCTCGAGCTCGAGAACGTCAGCGACGCGATCCGCGGCGAGGCCGAGCTGCTGCTCGGCCGCGACGACGCCGTCGCGCAGGCGCGTGCGCTCGAGGCGCTGCACGCGTCGGCGACGACCGGCGCGCCGGTCTCACCCTGAGCGCTCGATCGCGCGCAGCGCGAGCGCCTCGTCCTCCTCGCCCGGCAGCCCGCTGACGCCGACCGCGCCGACGCGTGACTCGCCGTCGAAGACGGCGACGCCGCCGAGGAAGAACGTGAAGAACGGGTCGAAGCTCGCGCGCTCGACCGGGTCGCGCGCCTTCTCGGCGAGCTCGCGGGTCGTCCGCGCATCGCTGCGCGCCGCGGTGTAGGCCTTGCGCCGGGCGTTCAGCCGCGTGTCGGGCGCGGCGCCGTCCATCGTCGCCGCCGCGACGAGCTCGCCGTGGGCGTCGCAGACGTAGACCGAGACCGGTCCAGGCGCGTCGGAGACCACGAGCTCGACGATCGCCTGTGCCCGCTTCAGCTCCATTCGGCGATTCTCGCGCACTCGAAACCCGGCCGCATCCGGGCTAGCATCGAGGAGGCGATGAGCGTGCACGCCGCACCTGCGCCGGGCGACGGCCTCGCGCTCACGATCGGCGGCCGGGCGTACCCCGTCCTCCTGCCGAAGCTGCGCGATCCACGGCTCCATCTCGCCGCGACGATCACGTCGCTGCAGGTGATCGGCCAGGTCGGCTTCCACTTCCAGCTCTCGATCGCGCAGATCCTGATCGCCCTCGGCACGACCGCGGTGCTCGAGGTGGCGATCGCGCTGCAACGCCAGGCTGTCCTGCTCTGGCCCGCGAGCGCGCTCCTCACAGGCAACGGCGTCGCCTTCGTGCTGCGCGTGCCCGGCACCGCGCACGGCGACTGGTGGAGCACGCGCGGCTGGTGGATCTTCGCCGCGACCGCGGCCGTCGCGCTGCTCTCGAAGCACGTGCTCGTCTGGCGCGGCGCGCACGTCTTCAACCCGTCGAACATCGGTCTCGTCATCTGCTTCCTCGCGCTCGGGCGCACGCGCGCGGTCCCGCTCGACTTCTGGTGGGGACCGATGTCGCCGTGGCTCGTCGTGGCGCTCGTCGTGATCGTCTCCGGCGGCTTCGCGATCCTCTCGCGGCTCCGGCTCCTGCGCGTCGCACTCGGCTTCTGGATCTCGTTCGCCGCCTCGCTCGCGATCCTCGCCGCCGCAGGTCACGCGCTGGCAGCGCGCTGGCACCTCGGGCCGGTCACCGGCTTCCACCTCTGGTACGTGCTCGTCACCTCCCCCGAGGTGCTCGTCTTCCTCTTCTTCATGATCACCGACCCGAAGACGGCTCCGGCCGGCCCGCGTGCGCGACTCGTGTATGCGGTCGCGCTCGGGCTGCTCGCCGTCCTGCTGATCGCCCCGACGACCTCCGAGTTCGCCGCGAAGGTCGCGCTGCTCGGTGCGCTCGCGATCGTCTGCGTCGCGATGCCGGTTCTGCGTGCGCTCCCGCGCGTCGAGCGGCGGCTCGTCTACGCGCTGCCCGTCGCGCTCGCCGCGTACGTCGGCCTGCTCGTCGCCGTCACGCCGTCGGCGCCCGCCGAGGCCGCCACCGCGACGGCGAGCGCCCGCGACCTGCCGGCGATCCACGTCCTGCACTCGCCGGGCGTGCAGTCGCAGCTCGACGAGCCGACGGCACGCGTGATCGCGACCGCGCTCGTCCAGGCCGTCCCGACCGCCGGCGGCCCGATCGACCTCTCGCTCGTGCCCGGCACCGACCAGGGGCCGCCGGTCGCCGTCGCGCAGGTCGGCGGAGCGACGTACCGCCTGCACGAGACCGGCCTCGGTGTGTGGTCGCTCGGCTCCGACACGGCGAAGCCGCAGACGCCGCCGAGCGGCCCGACGATTGCGGGCTACCGGCTGAAGAACGTCGCGGGCGCCGTCGGCCTCGACTTCAGGCAGGGCTCGTTCCGCTACGGGGTGTCGAGCGACTACACCGCGATGATGGGCGGCGGCGTCTGCTGGATCGACTACAACGGCGACGGCTGGCTCGACCTCTTCGCCGTCAACTCGTACGCGAGCGCGGACGCCGCGCGGTGGCAGGCGCACGGCGGCCTGCCGCGCACGGCGCTCTTCGAGAACGTGCACGGCCGCTTCCGCAACGTCAGCCGCGCGACGCACGCCGATCTGGCCGTGCAGGGCGACGGCTGCGTCGCCGGCGACCTGAACGGCGACGGCAGGCCCGATCTCGTCGTCACGACGACGCAGGGCGTCGACATCCTCTGGAACACCGGCCGCGGCACGTTCCGCACGGAGCGCCTGCGCGCCGCGGGCTGGTACGCGGGTGCGGCGATCGCCGACGTGAACGGCGACGGGCGCCCCGATCTCTTCGTCGCCGGCTACAGCGACCCGAGCGAGCCCGTGCCCGGCTCCCTCGCGGGCTTCCCGACGAACATCGCCGGCGTCCGCGACCTGCTCTACCTGAACGAGGGCGGCGGGCGCTTCCGCGAGGCGGGCGTCGCCGCCGGGCTCGAGTCTGCGGATCCACGTCACGGCCTCGGCGCCGAGTTCGTCGACGCGAACGGCGACGGTCGCCCCGATCTCTACGTCGCAAACGACGAGGATCCGAACCAGCTGTACGTGAACGTGCCCTGGCCGGGCGGGGCGAAGGCCGATCCCGCCGGGCTCGGCTTCCGCTTCGAGAACCGCGCGCAGGCGCTGCACGTCGCCGACCCCTACGCCGGCATGGGCATTGCGAGCGACGCAGGCACCCTCTTCGTCACGAACTCGCGCCACGAGCCGTCTGCGGCGTTCGCGCAGCGTGGCGCGACGTTCGCGAACGCGCGGCCCGACTTCGACCGCGCGCTCGGCACCGGCTTCGCCGGCTGGGGCGCCTCCTTCGTCGACCTCGAGAACTCGGGGAAGCCTGCGCTCGTGGTCGCGACCGGCGCGATCCCCGTCACGAGCCTCGCGCGCGACGCGGAGCCGCTGCGTGTGCTCGGCAGGTCCGGCGGCGCGTACGAGAACGCACCGGGCGCGGGCGACCTGCGCGTGAACGGGCGCGGTCTCGCGGCCGCGGACGCCGACAACGACGGCCGTATGGAGGTCGCGGTGAACACGATCGGCGGCAAGCTGCTGCTCCTGCAGGCGCAGGGCCGCCTCGGCCACTGGCTCGACGTCGCGCTCTCGCACTTCACGCCGGGCGCGGTCGTCACCGCAGTGCTGCCGGACGGACGTCAGCTGCAGCGCACCGTGCAGGCCGGGAGCAGCTATCTCTCGTCGGAGGATCCGCGCGTGCACTTCGGTCTCGGCGCCGCGACGTCGGTCGACCGGCTGATCGTGTGGACGCCGGCCGGGGGCATCGCGACGCTCCGCTCCGTGCGCGCCGACCGCGTCGTCACCGTGCGCGTCCCGGCGCCGCGTCCGGCTCCCACGCCCGGCGCGAACGCGCCCTGCCGCGCGCAGCCGGCCCGGTCCGTTGCCCGCTACTGGGACGAGGCCGCCGTCGCGGCCCTGCGCACCTCGGGCCTCTCGCAGCCGGTGCAGGCGCGCGACCTCTACGACCTCTCGACCGCGATGCTGCGCGCGCAGGGCGGCGGCCCGACGGCGATCGGCTACGCCGCGTACCGTCTGCTCGTGTGGCGGACGTCGTTCGGCTCGAACCTCGCGCGCACGTTCGCCTATCTGCGCAGCCGTTTCTGCGGCTCCGTCGACGACACGAGCACGACCGGCTCGTCGCCCGCCGCCCTCGGCAACCGGGTCGCGGCCGCGGCGATCGCCGCGGGCGCGCACGACGGATCCCTCGAGTCGCTGCACTACGTCGACGCCGACTACACGCCGCAGAACGCGCCCCTGCAGGTTGCGGCCGCGGGCTCCTCGATCCACGACGCGACGTTCTGGCAGCCGCTGGCCCGCGGGCGGCACTCGCAGACGTTCCTCGACGCGCAATGGGGCCGCGTGCGCACCGCCCTGCGGACGCTCCCGTCCGCGGGCGCCCCGGCGTACGGGCTGCCGTCGGGCGCCGTGTACAAGCGCGCAGCGCTCGCGGTGATCCGCGACACGTCCGCCGCGCACGCCCGCACGCGCGTCGGCGCGTCGCCGCTCGCGTGGAACCTCGTCCTCGACCGCCTGCCGACCGCGACGCTCGCGACCGACCTGCACCGGCTCGTCCTCCTGAACGCGACGCTCAACGACACCGCGGTGGCGGTCTGGCGCGCGAAGCGCCGCTACCAGGCGCCGCGCCCGATCTCGATGATCCGCTATCTCGCGTCCACTCGGGCGCTGCCGGTCGCCCGCGGCCTCGTCGAGCGTCGCCACGGGCAGCTCGTCGTGCGCAGGCTCGGGCGCTGGGTGCCCGCCGACCGCTGGACGCCGCCCGCGCAGACGCCCGCGTCACCGGGTGGGGCCTCCGAGCAGAGCGCCTTCTCCGCCGCCGCGAGCCGCGTGCTCGCCGCGCTGACGGGGCGCTCCTTCGCGGGACGCGCGGCGCAGGCGGGCGCGGCGGCGCTCGCCGCCGGGATCGAGACGCCGGCCGACGCCGCTGCGGGGCAGGAGCTCGGACGTGCGGTGGCGCGCGAAGAGCTAGCGCCCTGAGCGCGCCTGCAGGCGCCTGGCGAACGTGTCGAGCGTCACCGCGCCGAGCAGCACGAGGCCGGTGATGATGTAGATCCAGCCGTTCGAGACGTTCAGCGTGTTGAGGCCGTTCTGCAGCGTGCCGATGAGGATCGCGCCGAGCAGCGCGCCGCGCACCTCGCCGCGTCCGCCGAAGAGGCTGACGCCGCCGATCACCGCGGAGGCGATCGCGTTCAGCAGCAGGTTCCCCGGCGGGAACGTCAGTGCGACGGAGTTCACCTGCGCCGCGAAGATGATCCCGCCGATGCCGGCGGTGGCGCCCGAGACCATGAAGACGAGGACGCGGATCCGCGGCACGCTGATGCCGGCGCGGCGCGCGGCTTCGGCGTTGCCGCCGACGGCGTAGACGTGCCGGCCGAACGTCGTCCACTTCGCGAGGAAGGTCAGCAGCACGAAGAAGAGGACGATGATCACGCAGGCGAGCGGCAGGCCTTCCGGCGTCGAAATGATCTTGCCGTGATTCGCGATCGCGACCGTTCCGAACGCCGCAAGCGCGATGCCGGCGGTCTTGATCCCGACGAGCAGCCAGTTCTGCTGGGCGATCTGCGTGCCGCGCGCGACGAGGAGCTTGTAGAGGATGCTGATCGGATAGAGCGCGGTGAAGATCGCCGCGATGATCCAGCCGAGCCAGGGCGAGAAGATGTAGAGGTCCGTGTAGTTGATCCAGCGGTCCTGGATGATGATCGTTCCGCGCTGCTCGAGCTTGTTCAGGATCACGCCCTGCCAGATCAGGAAGCCGCCGAGCGTGACGACGAACGACGGCACGCCGACGAACGCCACGATCGAGCCCTGCACGCCGCCGATCGCGGCGCAGGCGATCACGGCGATGATCATCGCGAGGATGCCGTTCATCTGCCAGCTCGAGCCCGGCAGCTGCAGCTCGGCCACGATCAGCGCGCCGATGCCGGCGACGTAGCCGATCGAGAGGTCGATCTCTCCGAGCAGCAGGACGTAGACGACGCCGTACGCGAGCATCGCGGTGCCCGCGGTCTGCGTGATCAGGTTGACGAAGTTGACGGACGTGAAGAAGTTCGTCGCCGTCAGCCCGAAGATGATCACGACGAGGATCTCGCCGACGATGATCGGAACCGGACCGAGGTTGCCGGTACGGAGGTTCAGCCAGGCGCGCTGGTAGAGCCCGGCGAAGCCGCCCGGGATCTCCTCCTCTTCGAGCGGAGTCGGACGGTCGGGCCCGACGACGTCGGCAGTCGTCACGCAGGCGCCTCCGCCGTCGACGTGATCCCCGAGACCTTCGTCGGCACGCCGGCCGTGATCGCCTCGACGACTGCCTGCTGCGTCGTCGTGCGGCGGTCGAAGACGCCCACGTCCCGTCCGAGCCGGAGCACGGTGATGCGATCCGCCGTCTCGAAGACGTCGTGGAGGTTGTGCGAGATCAGGATCACGCCGAGGCCCTGCTCGCCGAGCCGGCGCACGAGGGCGAGCACCTGCTCGGTCTGCGCGACGCCGAGCGCGGCCGTCGGCTCGTCGAGGATCACGAGCTTCGAGTTCCACATGACGGCGCGCGCCACTGCAACCGACTGCCTCTGGCCGCCGGAGAGCGTCGCCACCGTCTGCCGCACCGACGAGATGGTGGTGACCGCGAGCGACGCGAGCGTCTCCGACGTGTGCTGCTCCATCGGAGCCTCGGAGAGGACCTGGAAGCGGCTCACCTCACGGCCGAGGTACATGTTCTGCACGACGTCGAGGTTGTCGCACAGGGCGAGGTCCTGGTAGACGACCTCGATCCCGAGCCGGCCCGCGTCCTTCGGCCCGTGGATGTGCACCTCGCGGCCCTCGAAGATGATCTGGCCCCCGTCCGCCGCGTGGGTGCCTGCGACGCATTTGACGAGCGTCGACTTGCCCGCGCCGTTGTCCCCGACGAGCGCCATCACCTCGCCGCGCCGCACCTCGAAGTCGACGCCGGCCAGCGCCTGCACCGAGCCGAACGACTTGGAGATGTCGCGCAGCTGGAGGAGGGGTGTCTCGTCGCTCATCGCCGTGAGTGGTAGACCCGGGGTGGAGGCGCCCTGGCGGGCGCCTCCACCGTCAGTGGTTGCGGATGCTATTTGCAGTACTGCTTGTACTGCCCGATGCAGACTTCGCTCTTCTTGAGCCAGCCCTGCGTGAAGAGCTGCTTGTAGTTCGACTTCGTGATCCACTGCACCGGCAGCGTGAGCGTCGGCTCCTTCTTCTTGCCGTTCAGGCGGAAGCCGTTCGTCTTCGGCTTCTGGCCCTTGAGGAGCGCGAGCGCCGCCGCCACCGCGGCCTTCGTCTCGTTCGGGACGTACTTGTAGACCGTGCCGCTCTGCCAGCCGGCGAGGATGTACTGGACGCCCTGAGCCGTCGTGTCCTGGCCGGACAGCGGAATCGGCGGCAGGCCCTTCGCCTTCAGGTCCGCCACGACTGCGCCGGCGATGTTGTCGTTCGCCGCGATGACGCCCTGGATGTTGTTGTTCGTCTTCACGAGCATCTGGTCGAAGATGGTCGCCGCGTTGTTCGCGTCCCAGTCGGGCACGAATTGCTGCGGGCCCTTCTTCAACGCGCCGCTTGCGAACAGCTTGTTGAGGACGGCGTCGTTGCCGCTCTTGAACCAGAACGCGTTCTGGTCGGTCTGGCCGCCCCAGAGCTCGGCGACGACGGCGCCCTTCTTGTACGTCCCCTTCGCCTTCATCGCGGCGATCACGCCGTTGGCCTGAGCCTGGCCGACCTTCTTGCCGTCGAAGGTCACGTACACCGACGCTGTCCCGCCGATCACCTGGCGGTCGTAGTCGATCGCGTACCCGCCCTTCGAGGTGAAGAGCTTCTCGATCGCCGAGGCGGAGCCGTTGTCGAGAGAGGTCTCGATGACGACCTTCGCACCCTCTGCGAGGCACGCCTGCGCCTGCGCCTTCTGCTTCAGCGGGTCGTTCAGCGCGTTCGTGACGGAGGCCTTCACGCCGGCGGCCGCGAACGATTTCTTGAAGTCGGGCGCGTCGAACTGCACCCAGCGTACGGACGACTTCGTGTCCGGGAGCAGGACGCAGACCTGGACGCTTGCCTGCCGACTGGTGGGACTGGCGGTCGCACTCGTGACGACGAACGTCGTCGCGCCTGCGACGACAAGTAGCGTCAGCGCCAGCCTCATTGGCTTCTTCACAACGTCTCCTTCTGTCGGTGCGGGGGGTCGCCGTCAAACTTCACGGTCCCGTGCCCGGAAGTCAAGGGCAAACCGATCGACGAAACGGAGACCCCATGACCCTGAACGGTAAGACGGCCGTGGTCACCGGCGCAAGCCGCGGCATCGGAGCCGCCGTCGCGCGCCTCCTGCACGAGCGCGGCGTCAACCTCGGCCTCGCCTCGCGAACCGGGGACGACCTCGGTCTCGCCGGCGCCGTGGCCCGGCCCTGCGACGTCCGCGACCTCGACGCGCTCGTCGGACTGTGCGACGCCACGGCCGAGCGGTTCGGCGGCATCGACATCGTCGTGGCGAACGCGGGCGTCGGGGCCTACGGGCCGTTCCTCGACCTCTCCCGCGAGCACCTGGACGAGATGCTCGACGTGAATCTCAAGGGCACGGTCTACGCGATCCGGGCGGCGCTGCCGCACATGCTCGGCCGCGAGGGGGACGTCGTGACGCTCGCCTCGGAGGCCGGCCGGCGCGGCCTGCCGCTCGAGGCGGTCTACTGCGCGTCGAAGTTCGGGCAGGTCGGGCTGACGCGTGCGCTCGACCACGAGCTGCGCGAGCAGGGCATCCGCTGCACGAACGTCTGCCCCGGCGGCGTCGCCACCGACTTCGCGCTCGAGGAGGGTCGCGGGCGCACGCGCGACGTGCTGCCCGGGATGATGACCGCCGAGGACGTGGCCGAGCTCGTCCTCTTCGTGCTCGAGCGCCCCCGCCACCTGCGCGTCCTCGAGACGGCGCTGCGCCCGATGGGCGAGGCGAGCTGGGGCTAGCGACGACCCATGGCGGAGATCGAGTAGCCGCCCGCGAGCATGGCGGGCGCCCGCCCGGCGAGGCGTTCGGGGCTCGGCACGTCCCAGCCGAGCGAGTCTGCGAGCCTGACGATCATCGAGAAGAGGCCGCAGACCGTCGCGGCGTCGCGGAGCGCCTGCCGCGAGACGCCCGCCGCGTAGGCGGCCTCTGCGTCGGCCGCCGTCAGCTCGTCCGGGCGGAGCGTCAGGACCTCGAGGAAGGCGAGCGTCGCCGCGAGCTCGGGCCGGAGCGGGGCGGTCCGCCAGTCGGCGACGACCGCGTTCCAGGTCTCCTCACCGAGCGCGTACGACGCGACCGCGCCGTGGGAGCCCGTTCAGAACGGACAATGGTTGAGCAGCGACGTGAAGCCGGCGAAGAGCTCGCGCTCGCCGGGGCTCCATTCGGAGGGGCCGCGCATCGCGGCCTCGAGCGCGTCGGAGAAGGGCCGGCCGAAGAGCTCCGGCCGGTAGAGGAGCGTCTTCACGACCCCGAGCGGCTCGACGCCGCTCCGCTCGCGGATC
>Ga0070741_10004704_pt1 | contig 31557 bp, 36 predicted proteins | sample Coa_R1_4_FD_66440 | JGI IMG/M metagenome (GOLD analysis project Ga0070741, IMG submission 66440) | Surface soil microbial communities from Centralia Pennsylvania, which are recovering from an underground coalmine fire - Coalmine... | ecosystem: Environmental > Terrestrial > Soil > Unclassified ... | reverse complement strand
GAGGACCTGCAGGAGTCCGGGCGCATCATCCACGAGGAAGCGAACCGCATGCGCGCGCTCGTCGACGACCTGCTGCTGCTCTCGCAGATCGAGTCGGGGCAGATGGTGATGCAGCACGCGCACGTGGACCTGCGCGCCCTGCTCGAGGCGACCGTCGAGCGCTTTCAGTGGGCGCTGCGCGATGCGGAGGTGAGCGCGCACCTGGACTTCGGGTCGATGCCGCCGGTGCACGGCGACGAGCGGCGGCTCGAGCAGGTGTTCACGAACCTGATCACGAACGCGGTGCGCCACACCCCGCGCGGCGGCGTGATCACGGTGCGGGCGGGCGCCGACCTGGGCGGCGTGGTGGTCAGCGTGCACAACACGGGGTCGCTGATCCCGGCGGAGGACCTGCCGCGCGTCTTCGAGCGCTTCTTCCAGGTGGACCGCGCGCGGGCGCGCAAGCCGGGCAGCAGCGGGCTCGGGCTGGCGATCGTCGCGGAGATCGTCGAGGCGCACGGCGGGACGGTGAAGGCGCTGAGCAGCCCGGGCCACGGCACCGAGTTCGTCGTGACGTTGCCCGGGACGACGATGCCCGAGCAGCGGAGCGGCCGCGCGCCGGCGAAGGACGACGCGCGCGCCACGCGGCGGCCCCGGAAAGAGGGCAGAGGCGTCAGAAACCAGAGCGGCGTCGCCCCGCCGTAGCCGCTTCCACCGCCCGGCCTCGCCGTCGTTCCGCCTCGCTCTCGCCGCCGACTAGACTGGCGCCATGTCCGACTCGCTGACGGCGGTGATCCTCGCGGGCGGCGCCGGGACGCGCCTGCGCCCGCTGACCTACGCCCGACGCAAGGAGCTGGTACCGGTGGTCAACCGGCCGCTGCTCGAGTACCGCTTCCTCAACCTGCGCCAGCACGGGGTGACCGACATCGTGCTCGCGTGCTCGCAGGGAATGCGCGAGATCGAGGAGCACTTCGGCGACGGCGCCTCGCTCGGCGTGCGCCTGCGCTACCGCTACGAGGACCGGCCGCTGGGCTCCGGCCGCGCCGTAAAGGAGGCGGCGCGCTGGGCCGGCGCGAAGGGTACGCTCGTCGTCTGCAACGGCGACATCCTGACGATGATCGACCTCACGGCAATGCTGGAGCGGCATCGGGCGACCGATGCAACGCTCAGCATCTCGCTGGCGCGCGTCGATGACCCCTGGCACTTCGGCGTCGTCGAGACCGACGAGGACCTGCGGATCCGCCGCTTCGTCGAGAAGCCGCCGCAGGGGGAGGAGCCGAGCAATCTGATCAACGCGGGGACCTGGCTCTTCGAGCCGGAGGTGCTCGAACGCGTGCCGGACGGCGACTCGGCGCTGCGCGACGGCTTCGCGGAACGCGTGCTGTTCCCGGGCATCATCGCCGACGGCAAGCGCGTGCAGGGGTTCGAGGAGGACCTCTGGGTGGACGTCGGTTCGCCCGAGCGCTACCTGCTCGCGAACCGCCTGCTGCTCGACCGCACGACGGCATCGTGGGGGCGCGACACGATGCTCGAGGAGGGCGCCGACGTGGCGGCCGGCGCGCGCGTCACCGGGAAGGTCGCGTTCGGCGCGCGCGCGCGCATCGAGACCGGCGCGATGATCGAGGGGCCGTGCGTCATCGGCCATGATTCAATCGTGAAGGCCGGCGCAACGGTGCGGGCGAGCGTGCTCTGGGAGGAGACGACGATCGGCGAACGGGCGACCGTCGAGGGGAGCATCGTCGCGGCGTATGCCGCGGTCGGCGACGGCGCCGAGGTGCGCGACGCGGTGCTCGCGAACGGCGCCGAGGTGGTCGAGCGGTGCCGGCTGGAGCCCGGCGCGCGGGTGATGCCGAACGAGCGCGCCGGCGGGGAGGACGCGTGAAGCCGGCAGCGCGCACGGGCGAGCCGATCGTGATCGCCGACTACGACCCGGCCTGGCCGGAGCGCTTCGCGCGCGAGCGGGCGCTGATCGTCGAGGCGTGCGGGCCGCAGACGTTCCTTGCCATCGAGCACATTGGCAGCACCTCGGTGCCGGGGCTCGCCGCGAAGCCGATCATCGACATCATGCCGGGCGTGCGCGCGCTCGATGCCTTCGCGCCGGCCATCGCGAAGCTCGAGGGCATCGGCTACGAGTACGTGCCGGAGTTCGAGCGCCCGATCCCGGAGCTGGACGACCCGGGCATGCCGTTCCGGCGCTATTTCCGGAAGGACGCCGGCGGCGAGCGCGCGTTCCACCTGCACGTCCTCGAGCTGGGCAGCGACTTCTGGCGCGACCACCTGATGTTCCGCGACTACCTGCGCGCGCACCCGGAGGCCGCCGCGGCGTACGCCGATCTCAAGCGGGCGATCGCGGCGGACTACAACGCCGCGCTGCAGCCGCACTACGGCAGCATCGAGCGGAACAAGCACTACACGGACCGGAAGAGCGACTTCGTCGCCGGGACGATGGCGGCGGCCCGCGCGGAGGCCGAAGCGGCAGCCGGGCGATGACCATCCGCGCGATCTTCTACGACGCCGGCCATACGCTCGTCCGCCCGCGGCCGGAGATCGACGAGGTCTGGGACTTCCTCGCGCATCAGCTGAAGATCGAGATCGCGGCGGAGCATCGCGGCGACTTCCCGGACGTGGCGGCGTTCTTCTACGCGCGGCTGGGGAAGGACGGGCTCGGCGCCTACACCTCGGACGATGCGGCGCGCAGCTTCTGGGCGGAGTACTACGCCTACGCGCTGCGCGATGCCGCGCCCGGCCTCGAGCGCGAGGAGCTGCTCTCGGCGGGCGCGGCGATGTTCGACTGGTACGGCGAGCCGGCGCAGTGGGAGCCGTTCCCGGACGTACTCGACGCGTTGCGTGCGGCGCGCGCGCGCGGGCTCGCTCAGGGCGTGGTCTCGGACTGGGGCACGGACCTGCTGCCGATCCTGCACGCGCATGAGATCACGCGGCTGATGGACTTCGTCGTCGCATCGGCCGTCGTGGGGTCGTCGAAGCCGCAGCGCGACATCTTCCTGCACGCGCTGGGGCGCGCCGGCGTGCGCGCGGAGGAGGCGGTGTACGTCGGTGACTCCTACCTGGCGGATGTGCTCGGCTCGCGCGCCGCGGGCCTGCACCCGGTGCTGATCGACCGCGAGGGCAAGGCGCCGCCGATCGACGCGCCGGTCGTGCGGTCGTTGGGGGACGTGCTCGGCGTCGTCGATGCGATCGACGCGCGGGCGGGCGCGTAACGCGCGTTGCGCGCTGGGCCGCGTGACGGCTGCTGATCGGCCCACCCGCGCCCGCCGAGACTTGGCTTGAGTCCGGGGACCCCCGGAGAGCCCCCTGCACGCCCCTTGAGCGTTGGTCCGGGCGGCTTGTCCTCCGCTCAGCCGTAGAGCGCGCGGCGGAGGTCTTCGCGCAGGGGCGTGCCGTCGAGGCGCAGGCGGCGCGGGTTGTAGTCCGCGTGCTCGATGAGCAGGTACAGGTCCTCCGGCGTGACGCCGGCCGGCAGCGGCAGGCCGCACGTGCCGCCGGCGCCGGTGCGCGCCCGCGCGAGGGTCTTCGGCGCGCCGGTCGCGGCGTCGTGCGTGACGAGCGTGACCTCCGCGCCCTCGACCGGCGGCCGCTCGCCCGCGGCGTCGGCGTCGTTCGCGAGCACTTCGACCATCGCCGTGCGGCCGTCCTCGTGCGGCGTCACCGCGACCGCCATGTCGATGAGGTAGACGAGCGGCGCGGCGACGACCGCCTTCATGCCGGCGTTCACGACCGCCTGCACCTGGTCCGCCTTCAGCGAGGCATCGGTCGCGGCCATCCCGTGGTCCGTCGTGACGATGAACAGCGTGTCGTCGTACAGCCCGCGCTCGGCCAGCGCGTCGAGGATGCGCCCGATGCGCACATCCGTCTCGTCGAGCGCCACGCGCTCGCCCTCGGAGTGTGGCCCGTAGTCGTGGCCGACGCCATCGGTGAGCGGCATCTCGTGGAACATGAACGCGGGCGGCGGGTGGCCCTCCTCCGTGTAGAGCACGAGCGCCTGCGCGAGGCCGCGCGTCTCGATGATGGACTCGCCGTGGGCGCCGCGCTGGCCGTCCTGCTCCCACTTCGGGCTCGTGTCCCCCGCGTACTCGGCGGTGAGCGCCTTGAGCATCGCGCGGTCGCCGACGATGCGGCGCTCGAGCGTCGCGTGGTCGGCGCCGCGCGTGCACGGTTCGTGGATCGAGGCGGTGAGCGCGCCGTTCATGCCGCCGTCCCACTCGCCGAAGACGCGGTGGAACGCCTCGTACAGCGTCTCCACGCCCGGGCCGAGGAAGCGCGCCGTGTCGAACTGCTGGCCCTGCGGCGTCACGACCTCGCGCGTCTCGCGCAGGTAGTAGGTGGGGTTGACGATGTCATGGTGGCCGCCCCACGCGCCGGTGCCGATGGCGTTGTGGCTCGGCCACGTGATGCTCGGGAAGTTGGTGAACGACCCGAACTCGAACATCGTCCCGTTGCGGATCAGGCGGCGCAGGTTCGGGATGCCGTCCGGGTCCGTCGCCAGCCGGTGCTTCAGCTCGGTGTTGCTCAGGCCGTCGAGCAGGAAGATGTAGACGCGCTTCGGGGCGCCGCGCGCGGGATCGAGGATCTCGTCCAGCACGCGGCCGTCCTGGCGCTTCAGGTAGACATCGGGCGCGACGCCGCGCTCCGAGGACGTGCGGCCGGTGCAGTCGGCGCCGTCGATCAGCGGGAAGCCGCAGAGCTTCGCGATCGTCGGCGCGATGTCGACCTGGCGCGAGAGCGCGTCGGTCATCTCGCCGCGCCTGACGCCCGGCCCGGAGAAGATCAGGGGCGAGCGCGCCTGCACGACATCGAGCGCGCCGTGCTGGCCGGGCTGGCGGCCGAACGCGTACGCCTTCGGGTTCACGACGAGGTCCGGCGCGTTCGGGCTGTCGAAGAGCTGCGAGATGCGCTCGTACGCCAGCGGGTAGGTGACGTGCGCCGGCTCGATGTAGGCGACATTCGCGTCGGCCGGGTCGAAGCCGGAAGCGCGCGACGCCGCGAGCTCGTCGTCGACCGTGGCCAGGGCGCGCGGGTCCTGGTCCGCGACCGGATTCTCGCCGATCTGCTCGATGACCTCGTAGGCGTAGCCGCCGCCGGGCGCGTAGCGGCGCTCGAAGCGCACCATCCCGCGCTGCGCCCAGATCTCGTACGCGCCGTCGCGGTACGTGGCGACGAAGTCGGTCTGCGGGCCCGCGATGTCGTCGGTCAGCAGGATGCGGATGGCGCGCTCGCCGGACTCGTACTGCTCCGGGTCGAGGCCCTGGCCGGCGAGGCGCTCCGGGCCGACGGCGGTCGATGCGGTGGTGGTCATGCGCTGCTCCTTGACGTCGGGGTGAAATGATCGTCGAGCGGCCGCGCAGGGGCAACCGGAGGGCGTTTCAGCCGCGAGCTTGACACGAGGCCCCGGAACTTGACGTGCGCGGCTATGCGGCGGCGCCGGCCGGGTTTAGGTTGGAAACGGCCCCGCCCGGACAGCTGAGAACACGGAAAGGCTGGCACGGATGACGCTCGGCGAGCTGCTCGGCAACATTTTCTGGCTGGCGCTGATGGGCGTCATCCTCACCTGGGCGTACGACACGCTGAGACCCTGGTTCCGGAAGTAACTAGCTCTCGACAAGTAATGGGCGCCGGTGCTACGCTCGCCGCATGGTGAGCGAAGACATCCGCGCGCGCGTCACGTCGTACATCCGCCACCAGGCGCAGAAACCGAACGGCGAGCTGGTGGCGCTGATCGACGAGAGCCAGCAGCGCCTGCTCGGCGTGCTCGCGTCCGTCGATGACGCGACGAGCAGGCGCGCGCCGGCGGGCGACGGCGAGTGGTGCCTGCGCGACCTCGTGCGCCACGTGATCGATGCGGAGGACCTGGTGGTCGCGCTCATCGCGGCGACGCAGCGGGGCGAGGCCCCGGCGCGGCGCGGCGGCATCGGCTCGATGATCGACGACGACGGCCGGCCGTGGGCGGCGCTGCTCGACGACCTGCGGGCGACCAACGCGCGGATGCTCGACGCGACGCGCGGGCTGCCGGCCGCGGCGCCGGACGGCGCGGCGAAGCACCCGTTCTTCGGCGAGCTGGACTGCCGCGAGTGGGCGGCGTTCCAGCGCGTCCACGACGCCGACCACATCCAGCACGCGCAGCGGATCCTCGACTCCGTGCGCGGCGCGTAGCGCGATGCGCGGCGCTAGTCCCTCCGCCCCGCGCGGTTGATGCTCGCGGCGAGGTAGCCCGCCCCGAAGCCGTTGTCGATGTTCACGACCCCCACGCCGGACGCGCAGGAGTTGAGCATCGCAAGCAGCGCGGCGAGGCCGCCGAAGCTCGCGCCGTAGCCGACCGAGGTTGGCACCGCGATCACCGGCGCCGCGAGCAGCCCCGCGACGACGCTCGGCAGCGCGCCCTCCATCCCGGCGACGACGACGACGACGCGCGCCTGCTGCAGTTGCGGCACGTGCTCCAGCAGCCGGTGCAGGCCCGCGACGCCCACGTCGTAGATGCGCTCGACCTCGTTGCCGATGATCTCCGCCGTGATCGCGGCCTCTTCGGCCACCGGCAGGTCGGCGGTGCCGGCGCAGACGACGGTGATCCCCGCGAGCCGCGCCGCCGGGACCCGCTCGACGGTCAGGCAGCGGGCGAGCTCGTGATGGCGGGCGTCCGGGATCTCGGCCAGCACGGCGGCCGCGGCCTCCGGCGAGGCGCGCGTGATCAGCAGCCGGTCGGCCCGGTCGAGGACCGAGCGCGCGATCGAAGCGACCTGCGCCGGCGTCTTGCCCTCGCCGAGGATGACCTCCGGCATGTTGTCGCGCAGGCCGCGGTGGTGGTCCACCTTCGCGAAGCCGAGGTCCTCGAAGGGCATGCGGCGCAGCTCGTCGACCGCGGCCTGGACGTCGGTGCGGCCGGCGGCGACGGAGTCCAGGAGCTCGCGCAGGCGGCGCTCTTCGATGGTGCATCCCTCCCGCGGCGCTGTCGGATGAAATGATAGCAACGCCTTCCTTGACGGCGCCCGGATGGGCGTTTGCCCGGCATAACGTGTCCAGTCGATACTCAGCGCCATGCGGATGCGGGGGATCACGCGGGCAACGGCGGTCGTGGCGCCGCTCATCCTCTGGGTGGGAGTGGTGGTCGCGCTCGTCTGGCTCGCGCGCCGCGTGGACGGCACCTACTACCTCGACCTGGACAAGACGCTGCTGATGAAGGTGCAGCGGCTGGACCGCTTCGCCTGGGCGGGCCCCACCTTCGATGCCGTGAACGTGCTCGGCACATCCGCGGTGCTCGGCGGCGTCGCGCTCGCGGCGTTCGCCGTGCTGGCGCTGCGCGGGGAGCGGCTGCCAGCGCTCCTCTTCGCCGGCGCGCTGCCGATGCGCTACGTGCAGCTCCTGCTCCGCGACCTGATCAACCGCCCGTTCGACTTCGACCGCAAGCCGCTGCCGGCGCGGCTCGTCGGCGAGGACAGCTTCCCGAGCGGGCACGTCGTCGGCGAGGTGATCATCTACGGGCTCGTCTTCGCGTTCGCGGACCGGCTCGTGCCATGGCGGCCGCTCTCGGCGCTGCTGCGCGCGGCCTGCCTCGCCGCGATCGTGCTCGGCGCGCCGGCGCGCATGTACACGGGCGCCCACTGGCCCACCGACGTCGCCGGCGGCGTGCTGCTCGGGCTGGCGTACCTGATCCCCGCGCTTTGGTGCGAAGCGCGGGCCGGCGAGGCACGGCGGGGGCGCGACCGCGAGCTCGCGCGCGACGCGGGGCTCGTGCGCGCGAAGGAAGCCGCGCCGCGGCCGCCCGGGCCGCCGCCGGACGCCGCGCCGGTCACGCGCCGATGAGCTCGCGTCCGGCCTGCAGCACCTTCGGCACCAGCGACTCGTCGCCCACGACTTCGGTGTAGATGCGCACGAGCGGCTCCGTGCCGCTGAAGCGCAGCAGCAGCCATCCCTTGTCGGCGAGCGTGAACCGGAAGCCGTCGACGGTGTCGATGCCCGTCACCTTGATGCCGGCGATGCGGTCGGGGTGCGCCTCGCTCGCGCGCGTCCGGATCGCGTCGCGGTCCTCCGGCTTCAGCTCGATGTCGAGGCGGTCGTAGTAGTGCGGCCCGACCTTGTCGTACAGCTCGGCGAGCAGCTCGCTCGGGCGCTTGCCGGTACGCGCGACGAAATCGAGGAAGTAGAGCCCGGCGAGGATGCCGTCGCGCTCGGGGACGTGGCCGCGGAAGCCGTAGCCGCCGCTCTCCTCGCCGCCGATCAGCGCGTCGGTCTCCATCATCTTCGGGCCGAGGAACTTGAAGCCGACCTGCGTCTCGTACACGGGCACGTGGTACAGCTCGCCCAGGCGCTGCACCATGCGCGTCGTGGTCACCGACTTGACGATCGGGCCACGCTCGCCGCGCACGTCGAGCAGGTAGAAGGCGAGCAGGGCGAAGACCTGGAGCTGGTTGATGAAGTTGCCGCGCTCGTCGGCGATGCCGACGCGGTCCGAGTCGCCGTCCGTCGCGATGCCGATGTCGAACCCGCCGCCGGCCATCAGCGCGCTCAACTCCTGCAGGTTGCGCGCGATCGGCTCCGGCGCGTGGATGCCCGGGAAGGCGGGGTTGCGCACGCCGTGCAGCTCCGTGAGCGTCGCCGTCCCGCCTTCGAGCAGCGACGCGAGGTAGCCGGCGCCGGTGCCGTACATCGCGTCGTAGGCGACGCGCAGCCCGCTCGCGCGCAGGCGGTCGAGGTCGACGAGGTTGGCGAGCCCGCGCAGGTAGGCGCCGCGCGCGTCGAACAGCTCCACCCGCCCGTCGCGCTTCGCCTGCTCGAAGTCCACCCGCGCGATGGGGTTCGCGACGATCTCCGGAAGCGGCGCCTCGATCTCCGCGACGATCTCCGGGGCGGCGCTGCCGCCGTAGTGCGGCTTGTACTTGAACCCGTTCCAGCGCCAGGGGTTGTGGCTCGCCGTGATCACGACGCCGCCGCCCGCCTTGCGGTCGATGATCGAGTAGCTGACGGCAGGCGTCGGCACGTGCGTGTTGCTGAGCAGCACCTTGATCCCCTGCGCCGCGACCACCTCCGCTACGGCCGCCGCGAAGTCCTCGGACGCGAAGCGCGTGTCGTAACCGACGATCAGCCCCTGGCCGTCGAGATGGTGCGCCTTCAGGAAGCGCGCGACGCTGGCCGCGCAGGCCCGCACGTTGTCGAACGTGTAGTCCTCGGCGATGACGGCGCGCCAGCCGTCGGTGCCGAACTTGATGACGGTCGCCGGACGGGACTCCGTGGTCATGGGGTGGTGCGCCTCGTGCGATTCGTGCGGGCCGGGAGCGCGCACGCGCGCGCGCCTAACCGTCGCACGCGCGGGCGTTGAGGGCAATTCCGCGACCGCGCGGAAGCGGCGGCGCCCCTCGTGTTCGCGAGGGGCGCCGATGGCGGGTTGCCCGGGCTGCGGTTAGCGGCGCGCGGCGACCTTCGCCTTCGCGGCGGCCTTCGCCGAGCCAGCGCCGTTGCGCTTCGCGGCGGCGGCGCCGTTCGCGCTGCGCGCCGCGGTCCGCGGCGACTTGCCGGAGGCCTCGAACGCGCCGCACACGGTCTCCGTGATCAGCCGCGTCACCACGTAGGGGTCGCAGTTCGCGTTCGGCCGGCGGTCCTCGATGTAGCCCTTGCGCTCCTTGGCGACCTGCCACGGGATGCGGACCGACGCGCCGCGGTCCGAGACGCCGTACTTGAACTCCTTGTACGAGCACGTCTCGTGGAGCCCGGTGAGGCGCTCCTCGATCGCGTAGCCGTAGTTCTGGATGTGCAGGTCGTGCTTCTTGCCGAGCGCTTCCGCCGCGGCGACGCACGCGTCGTAGGAGCGGCGCATCTCCGCGGTCGAGAAGTTGGTGTGCGCGCCGGCGCCGTTCCAGTCGCCCTTGATCGGCTTCGGGTAGAGCGTCGCGCTGGCGCCGAAGTCCTCGGCGATGCGGTAGAGGAGCCAGCGGGCGAGCCAGAGCTGGTCCGCGACCTCGACGGGCCCGACGGGGCCGATCTGGAACTCCCACTGCGCGGGCATCACCTCGGCGTTGATGCCGGAGATCGCGAGGCCGGCCTGCATGCACGCTTCCATGTGCGCCTCGACGATGTCGCGTCCGAAGACCTCGTCCGCGCCGACGCCGCAGTAGTAGCCGCCCTGCGGCGCGGGGAAGCCGTTGTCCGGCCACCCGAGCGGCTTCGCGCCGTCGAAGAACGTGTACTCCTGCTCGATGCCGAACCAGGCGTCGTGCGACTTGTACTTCTTCGCCGTCTCGACGCAGGCCGCGCGCGTGTTCGTCGGGTGCGGCGTCATGTCCGTGAGCAGCACTTCGGCGAGCACGAGCTTGTGCGGGCCGCCGCGCAGCGGGTCCGGGCAGACGAACACGGGGTTGAGGACGCAGTCCGAGTTCTTGCCCGGCGCCTGGTTCGTGCTCGAACCGTCGAAGCCCCAGATCGGCGGCTTCTGCCCGTCCGGGACGATCTTCGTCTTCGAGCGCAGCTTCGCGGTCGGCTTCGTGCCGTCGATCCAGATGTACTCGGCCTTGTAGCTCATCGATCCACCTCTGTGCTGGTGTGCTGGCGCCGGCGGCGGTCCAGGAAGCTCGCGCGGGGTTCGTGCCACCCGCGCGGCATCGCGGCGTACCGGCCGTTGTGTCGCGACAGCCGCAATAGTACACGGCCCGTGTTACGGGCATGTTATGCAACGGCGGCTACGCTGAGATTCGTCGAGAAAGGCGGATCAGATGGGCGACGAACGCGACGAGCTGACCTACGAGGCGAGCAAGACCGGCTTCGACGGGCTGCGCGGCGGCCCGCCGGCCGCGCACCACCCGGGCACCGCGCGCTCCGACGGCGAGGACGCGGCCGCCGAGCCGGCCGGCCCGAACGCGGAGCCGGAGAAGAAGGAGCCGCCGCGCGGCGCCGCGCACGACGCCGGTGCGCCCGCGCAACCCGGCCCGCGGGCGCCGGAGCGCCTCGCCGCGGCCGCGCCGCAGCGTCGGATGGCCGACGCGCCGGGCGGCGGCCAGCCGGACGGGCCCGACGGGGGCGGCCGCGCGCCGAAGACGAAGATCTGGGACGAGGCGAGCCAGCGCTACATGGAGCGCTTCAACCGCGACCGGAAGCAGGCGACGGACGCTGATTACCACGACCTCGGCACGAAGGGAGACGGCGTGACGCGCGGCGACGCCGGCGTCGACTGAGCTTCGCTCAGGGCCGGTAGATCGGCCCGAGCTGCACGACCTCGAACGCCGAGCCCGGGACGGTCTTGAGCTGGTCGAGGTCGGCGTCGTCCCAGCGCGGGTCGGGCGCCCCGGTGATGAACCAGCTCGTCCCCTGGTCGGCGACGATCATGCCGTACTTCTTCAGCGCCTCCAGGATCACGCGCGCGTGCCCGTGGTACGCGGAGGTGTCGAACGACGCCTTGAGGCGCAGCCGCGCGCCGTACGGCGGGCGGTTGACGTCGCTGCTCGTGCCGTAGTGCGTCGCCGGGTGCACCCACGCGCGCTGCACCGTGCCGACGGTGAAGCGCAGCGCGTGGTTGATCGCGCCCGCCTGCACTTCGTCGTACCGGGCGAGCCCGGCGAAGATCGGCAGGCCGGCGGCGTCGGCTGACGTCCACGAATCGGGGCGGAGCGCGTTCGAGTTCAGGTCGAAGATCGCGCCGGAGCCCGCGTCCCAGCCTGCGCCCGCCTGTTGCGCCGCGTACAACTCGTACACCTTGCACGTGCCCTGCTGCAGCGCGATGACGTGCGCGTCGCCGGCGCCGCCGCCCTCCACCGGCGCGTTGAGCGGGACGGGCATCGGGCCGGGGTCGCTCTCGTCGCCGTACATGGTGTAGGTGATCGGCACGAGCGCCTGCGTCTGCGGGACGATCACGTAGGGGATGCCGTAGTCCGGGTTCGAGCCGAAGTCCGCGTGCAGGAAGCCGTTGCCACTCTGCATGATGCTGGCGATGTAGTTCGCCGAGTTCGCGTCCACCGGCAGAGCGGAGATGTCCTGGTTCCACGGGTTGTCCGCCGGGAAGACGTAGCAGCCGCCGGCGATGGGCCGCCCGCCGGGGACCGGCGTCGCCGTCGGGATCGGCACGACGGTCTCGCCGCGCGGGATCGAGACGCGCACCGGCGTTGCGGTCGCGAGGGCGACGACGGGCTCCCGCGTCGGCGTGCTCGTGCCGGTGGGCGTCGCCGTCGCGGTGTCCGCCGGCGCGACGGTCGCGGTGCCGGTGTCCGGGGCGTCGAGCCCGATCGGGCCGCCGCCGGAGCCGGGGAGCAGCAGGCACGCCGAAGCCGCCGCGAGCGCCACGGCGGTGAGCAGCAGGACGGCGATCGAGCGGGGCGGGTGCCCCGCAACCAGATGTCCCATCGAGTCCGTCGGCGTGCGGCCTCCCCGCGGGACCGTCCCCCGGGCGCTGCGCGAACCCCCCGCGCTCATGATCGGCGCGCGGTGCCCGGACCTGTGAGCCATGCCAGGCAGCTTCGGGCTCCCGCGTTCCGCAGCGGCGTGCGAGAATCGCGCATGCCGGTGCCGGATTCCCTCGCCGCCGAGGACTACTGCTATCTCCTGACGACCGGGCGCGTCACCGGCAAGCAGCGCACGACCGAGATCTGGTTCGCCATCGACGGGGACACGCTGTACATGCTCTCCGGCGGGCGCGAGCGCTCGGACCGGGTGAAGAACGCGCGCAAGACGCCGGCGGTGAAGGTGCGCATCGGCCGGCGCACGTTCGCCGGGACGGCGCGGCTGCCGCGCGGGCCGGAAGATGCGCGGGCGCGGCGGCTCGTCGCGGGCAAGTACCGCGCGCGCGGCCACCGCGATCTCGACGAGTGGGAGCGCGACGCGCTCGTCGTCGCGGTGGACCTGCAGATCGGAAGATGAGCCGGGCGGTGTCCCCCGGTTCAAGCTCCATCGCGACGCGCTGGTGAGCAGCACAGATGCGATGGCGCGGGGGCGGGCTTCCCGCCGAAGGAGACGATATGGCGCGCGTACGGCTCAACGAGACGCGGGACCTGCCGGAGGAGCACCGGCGCATCTTCGAGCGCATGGAAGAGCGCCAGGGCGGCGTCCTCAACATCTTCCGCGCGCTCTCGCACTGCCCGGAGCCCATGCGGCGCTTCATGCGCCTCGGCAGCTGGCTGCTCGAAGAGGGGCGCCTCTCGCCCGCGCTCCGCGAGCTGGCGATTCTCCGCGCCGGCTGGGAGTGCCGCTCGCGCTACGAGTTCTCCCAGCACGTGTCGTTCGCACGCCGTGCGGGGCTCACCGAGGCGCAGATCCGCGGCGTCGGCGACCCGACGATCCAGCTCTTCGACCCGCAGCAGATGGCGGTGCTGGCGTTCGCCGGCGAGCTCTCGCGCGACGCCGCGGTGTCCGACGCGACCTGGTCCGCCGCCGCGTCGTTCTTCGACGAGGCGGAGATGGTCGAGCTGGCGATGGTCACCGCGTACTACAACATGGTCTCACGGATGCTCAACGCGCTCGAGGTGGAGCTCGACGCGCGGGCGGCGGCGGACTTCGAGGCGGTCGGCGCCCCGTTCTGATCCGGAGGGCTGGCGGCGGCCGGCGGCCGCCGCCGTGGGATTGGCGCGCGCCAACGGTCACCCGTCCGCGCGAATCGGCGTAACGCAAGGATCACGCTCACGAAACTTGGCCGTAACACGACACGGCTACGCTCCCGCCATCCGAAACGTGCACAGCGGGAGTGAGAGAGCATGACCGACCTTTCTTCGGGCGATACGGCATGGGTGCTGGCCGCATCGGCGCTGGTGCTCTTCATGACGCCCGGGCTGGCGTTCTTCTACGGCGGGCTCGTCCGCAACAAGAACGTGCTCGGGACGATCATGCAGAGCTTCATCGTCATGGGGCTGGTCGGCGTGCTATGGGTCGTCATCGGCTACACGCTGGCCTTCGGGCCTGACGTCAAGGGCTGGGGGATCATCGGCAACCTGGACCACTTCGGGCTGAAGGACGTCGGCGCCGTCGGCGACTCGCAGGCTGGCCCGGGGATCCCGGCCGAAGCATTCATGATCTTCCAGGCGATGTTCGCAATCATCACGCCGGCGCTGATCACCGGCGCCTTCGCCGAGCGGGCGAAGTTCGGCCCGTTCCTGCTGTTCATGGCGGCGTGGTCGCTGCTGGTCTACGCGCCCGTGGCGCACTGGGTGTTCGCGGTCGACGGCTGGATCGCCCACGACGTGAAGGGCGTGGACTTCGCCGGCGGCACGGCGATCCACGTGAACGCGGGCGCCGCGGCGCTGGCGGCGGCGTTGATGTTCGGGCGTCGCAAGGGGTTCAAGGAAGAGCCGATGGAGCCGCACGACATCACGATGGTGGTGCTCGGGGCGAGCATCCTCTGGTTCGGCTGGTTCGGGTTCAACGCCGGCAGCGCGGGCGCGGCGAGCCCGGTGGCCGTCAACGCGTTCACGGTGACGAACACCGCGGCGGCCGCCGCGGCGCTGGCCTGGACCGGCATGGCGTGGCTGCTCACCGGCAAGCCGAGCGTCGTCGGCGCGGCGGCGGGCGCCGTCGCGGGGCTGGTCGCGATCACGCCGGCGTCCGGCTACGTGCAGCCGATGGAGTCGATCGCGATCGGGGGCATCGCGGGTGTGCTGTGCTTCCTGGCCGTGCAGTGGCGCACGCGCAGCTCGATCGATGACTCGCTCGATGTCGTGGCGGTGCACGGCGTCGGCGGGCTCACCGGCGCGCTGCTGACCGGGGTGTTCTGCGTCGCCGCGGCGACCACCGGCGCCAATGCGCTGGGGCACGGCGTCGACGGTCTGACGCACGGCGGCGGCTTCGACCAGCTCGGCCGGCAGGCGCTCGGCGTGCTCGCGGTCGCCCCGTACTCGTTCGTCATGACGTTCGCGATTCTCAAGGTGCTCGACCTGGTGTTCGGCATCCGCGTGAGCGAGGACGACGAGGTCGCGGGCCTCGACGTGTCCCAGCACGGCGAGCGCGCGTACATCTTCGGCGGCAGCGGCCCGGTGCTCGGCATCCCGGAGGCGATCCCGGTGCACACGCACGATGGGCGGCCGGCGACGGCGGCGGAGCACGCGTTGCAGACGAATCCCGGCGCGGCGCAGTAACGAAGGGACGCGAGGTTGAAAAAGATCGAAGCGATCATCCGCCCGGAGAAGCTGGACGACGTGAAGCACGCCCTGGCGGAGAAGGGATTCATCGGGCTGAACATCGTCGGCGTGACGGGGCGCGGCGTGCAGAAGGGCATCGTGCACGCGGGGCGCGGCGCGCAGGCGTACAGCGTGGACATGCTGCCGAAGGTGAAGCTCGAGACGGTCGTCGAGGACAAGGACGCCGACGACGTGGTGAGCATCATCCAGCAGGCCGCGTGGACCGGGAACATCGGCGACGGCAAGATCTTCGTGCTGCCGGTGGAGCAGGCCGTCCGGGTGCGGACGGGGGAGCGCGGCGGCGTCGCGATCTGACCGCCGCCGCGGCTGAACGAACGGACGAGGGCGGGCGCCCCGTGTCGCAGGAGCGGCACGGGGCGCCTTGCTTCTGCTGCGCGCATCCCCCCGCCGCCCGCAGCGTTGATCCCGGCGATCGCGCCTCGTACCCCATTCCTCCGGGATCGCGGATAACGCAGCAACAAGCGCCCCCGGCTGCGATTCTTGCCCGTAACGGGTGCCCGACTTAGGCTGATGCGCGCTGTCCGGGACTGCGCCGCGACGCGGCGGTCCTCCCCGGCGGCCTCACGCTGCAAACGAACCTGAAGGAGGCGTACTGTGGGCAACCGACTGGAGGGCAAGGTCGCGATCGTGACCGGCGGCGGCCGCGGCATCGGCCGGGCGGAGTCGCTGGCGCTGGCGGCCGAAGGCGCGCGCGTCGTCGTCAACGACTTCGGCGGCACCGCCGCCGGCACGGGCGGCGAGCGCGGCCCGGCCGACGAGGTGGTCGAGGAGATCAAGAAGCTCGGCAGCGACGCCGTCGCGAACTACGACAACGTCGCCGACTTTGCCGCGGGCGACCGCATGGTCCAGCAGGCGATGGACTCGTTCGGCCGGCTCGACATCGTCATCAACAACGCCGGCATCCTCCGCGACAAGATGATCTTCAACATGTCGGAGGAGGAGTGGGACATCGTGCTCGCGGTGCACCTGAAGGGGCACTTCAACCTCAGCCGGCACGCGGCCGTGGTCTTCCGCCAGCAGCGCAGCGGCGTGTTCGTGAACACCGCGTCAGAGTCCGGGTTGGGGAACCGCGGACAGGGCAACTATGCCGCGGCGAAGGAAGGCATCATCGGCCTGACGCGCACGCTGGCGCGCGACATGGGCGGCTACGGCGTGCGTGCGAACGCCATCCGGCCGCGCGCGGGGACGCGCCTCGTGATCAGCGACGAGATGCGCGCCGCCGCGGCGCGCGGCGGCGCGGCGGGCATGGGCCTGCAGGCGCTCGAGAACTTCGCGAAGCTCAACCCGCCGGAGGCCGTCGCGCCGTTCGTGGTGTGGCTCTGCACGGACGCGGCCGAGAACGTCAACGGCCGCGACTTCCTGGTGAGCGGGACGACCATCGGGCTGTACAGCCTGCCGGAGGTCATCGCGAAGGTCGACAACCCGAGCGGCGAGCTGTGGACGCTGGACCGGCTGGACCAGGAGATCCCGGAGAAGGTCACGAAGGGCCTGACGAACCAGTGGCCGCGCAAGGAAGAGAAGCCGGCGACCGCCTGAGGCCGCTGCTCGCGGCACGGAGGACGCTCTAGGGGCCGGGCATCACGCCCGGCCCCTCGCGTTGCGCGCGAGAGCCGGCGAACGGCGCATGCCGGCCAGCGGCCGGCCACCGGCGATCTCCCCCGCCGAGGGCTACAATCGCCACATGCCCGCGCTCCGCTTCGAGACGCCGGAAGCGCTCCTGCTCCTCCCCCTCGTCGCCGCGGCGCTCCTCGCGTGGGCGCGTCTGCGCCTGCGGCCGGCCGTGCGCATCGGGTCGGCGTCGCTCGCGGCGGGACTGCCCGTCACGTGGCGCCAGCGCGCGCGCTACGCGCCGGCGTTGCTGCGGGCGCTCGCCGTCGCGTCGCTCGTCGTCGCGCTCGCCCGCCCGCAGTCCGGCACGGCGGCGACGCGGTCGTCGCAGCAGGGGATCGACATCGTGCTGGCGTTCGACGTGTCGTCGAGCATGTCGCAGCCGTTCGCGCGCGACCGCAGCCGGCTCGACGTCGCGGAGGACGTGCTCTCGCAGTTCGTGCGCTCGCGCCAGCGCGACCGCGTGGGGCTCGTCGCCTTCCAGGGCTCGAGCCTGACGATGAGCCCGCTGACCACCGACTACGCTGCCGTCGCCGAGGCCGTGCGCAACTCCGGGCAACTGCGGCTCAAGGACGGCACGGCGATCGGCGTCGCGATCGGGCAATCAGTGAACCTGCTGCGCGACTCCGATGCCGCGAGCCGGGCCGTCGTGCTGCTGACCGATGGCGAGAACAACGTGCGGACCATCGACCCGCTCGCGGCCGCGCGCCTCGCCGAGAGCCTGGGCGTGCGCGTGTACACCGTCGGCGTCGTCAGCCTGCCGCCGGAAAGCGCCGTCGAGCGCTCGCGCGTCGGCGTCGATGAGCAGGCGCTGAAGCAGATCGCCGAGGTGACGGGCGGCACGTACAGCCGCGCCGAGGACCCGCAGGGGCTGCGCGCGACCTACGACCGCATCGATGCGCTCGAGCGGTCGCGCTTGCCGGCCGGCGCCGGGCGCACCTGGCGCGAGATCGCGCCGTATGCGCTCGCGGCCGCGCTGGCGGCGCTCCTGCTCGAAGCGGGGCTGCGCGCGAGCGTGCTGCGGGGGCTGCCATGAGCCTGGGCGCGCCGGGGTACCTCATCATGCTGGCCACCGTCGGGGCGCTCGCCGGCGCGCTCTGGCTCGCCTTGCGGCGCGCCGGGCAGGCGGCGGACGCATTCGGGCGCGTGCGACGCCCGACGCGCGCGGCGTGGGCCGGGGCGGCGATGGTCATCGCCGGCGGCGCGCTCATCGTGCTGGCGGCGGCGCGGCCGCAGTCCGGCGACCGCGAGGCGCGTGGCCCGCGCACGGGCGTCGACCTCGTGGTGGCGGTCGATGTCTCGCAGAGCATGCTCGCGCAGGACGAGGACCCGTCGCGGCTCGCCGCCGCGCAGCAGCAGGTCTCGGCGCTGCTCGACCGGCTGCAGGGCGGCGGCACGCGCGTGGGCCTGGTGATGTTCGCCGGTCGCCCGTTCCCCCGCGCGCCGCTGACGACGGACGTGCGCGCGGTGCAGTCGCTCCTCGCCGGCATCGGCGACGAGCGCGAGATCGTCCTCGCCGGCTCGGACGCAGGCGCCGCGGTCGATGCCTCGGCGCAGCTCCTCGCCAGCGGCCGCGATGGCGCGAAGTTCGTGCTACTCGTGACGGACGGCGAGGGTGAGGGCGGCGAGCTGCGCGCCGCGGCCGGGCGCGCCCGCGCCGCCGGCGTGCGCTTGTACGCCGCGGGCGCGGGGACGGAGGCCGGCGCGCCGGTGGTCGATATCGACGCGCGGTCGGGCGCCGTACGCCCGCGTTCCGGCGAGAACGGGCCGGTGATCACGCGCCTCGACTCCGCCGCGCTGCGCGATGCCGCATCGGCCGGCGGCGGGCGCTACGTCGCGCTGACCGACGGCACACTGCCCTCGCTGGCGCCGGAGCTGCTGCGCTCGGGCGCGCGTCTGCCCGATGCCCCGCCCGGCCGCGCGCCGCGTGAGCTGCACCAGTGGTTCACGATCGCCGCGCTCCTGCTGGTCTTGACCGGCATTGCGCTGCCACTGCTCGACGACCGGGCGAGGCGCGCGCAGGGCGCGAAGGCGGTGCGGCGCCTCTGGCCGCTCGCGGCGGCCGGGCTCTTCGCCGGTGCGATCTGCGCGGGCGGCGTGGCGTCGCTCAACCGGGAAGGCAACCGCCGCTATGCCGCGGGCGACTACGCCGGCGCGCTCGATCGCTATCGCGCGGCGCTCGCGCTGGACGCCTCGCTCGCCGAGTTGCACCACAACGCGGCGAACGCGCTGGCCGGCGAGGGCGAATACGACCGCGCGGTCGAGGAGGCGCAGGCGGGCCTGCGCGACGCGCCCGATGCCATGCGCGCGCGGCTGGAGTACGAGATCGGCACGTACCAGGCGAGCGCAGGCCGCGTGCAGGACGCGGTCGAAGCCTACAAGCGCTCGCTGCTCGCCGACCCCGCCGACGCCGACGCGAAGCACAACCTCGAGGTGCTTTCGCAGCGCGCGCGGCCATCGCCGACGCCTTCGCCGCCGCCCGCCGAGGGCACGCCGTCGCAGGGCAGCGGCACGCCGTCCGGCGCCGAGCGCGGCACGCCCGCCACGGACGGCACCCCCGGCGCCGGCGCAACCGCCGAAGCGACGCCCCAGCCGACCTCGCGCGAGGCGGAGCGCACGCTCGAGGAAGCGCTCGCGGGCATCGACCAGCAGTTCTCGCGGGAGGACGCGCTGCGGGTGCTCGACCTGCTGCAGGAGGCGGACCGCGCGGCGCTGCGCGAGGACGCCGCGCGCGGGATCGGCCAGCCAGCGCCGTAGGAGGGACGAGAGGACGGGCGGTGAGTGACGGGGCATCACGGATGCCGTCATCTCCTCGGCCGTCGTTCCGCCGATGCTAGAATGCAGCGCCGCGGAGGGGTCGCATAGTGGCCTAGTGCGGGCGCCTGCTAAGCGCTTATCTCGGGAAACCGGGATCGAGGGTTCGAATCCCTCCCCCTCCGCCATTCTCATGTCCATCATCACGCGCATCGTCGACTTCCTGCGCGGCCCGTCCGATGACGGGCGGCCGCCGCGTCTGCCCTCGCCCGACGCGCTGACGTTACTGACGCGCCCCAACGGCGAGCCGGAGGCGGTCCTGCTCCGCAGCATCCTCGAGCAGCAGGGCGTCCACTCGATGATCCGCAACCGCGACGCGGCGACGGCTCAGTCGGGCGCGCTCGGCCCGCCCTGGGCCTACGAGCTGTGGGTGCTGCGCAAGGACCTGAAGCGCGCGCGAGAGGCGCTCGAGATCGACGACGAGGCCGAATGAAGCGCCTCCTGCGCGCGAGCCGGCGATTCATGGGCGGACCGGCGGTGCGCGCCGAAGACGATGCCGCCGGCCGGGCCGGAGAGCATCGTCGACGCGTAGATCCGCGGGGAATGCGCGTGCTGTCGCGGGACGATGAGCGCGCGTGGAGCGTGCTCGGCCGCGGCGACGAGCGCCCCACGCGCTCCTGAGGCGCCGAGACGAAGGGAGCAGCGATGGACATCCACGGCGAGACGTTCGGCGGCGCCTTCCCCTGGCGGTCGAGCTATATCGATGTCGGCGGCGGCGCGCGCATGGCCTGCATCGACGAGGGGCGCGGGGAGCCGGTCGTGATGCTCCACGGCAACCCGACCTGGAGCTTCCTGTACCGGAAGTTCATCGCCGCGCTGGCACCGCGATACCGCGCGGTCGCGGTCGACCACCTCGGCTTCGGGCGGTCCGACAAGCCACTCGACGCGACCTACACGCTGGAGGCGCACAGCGAACGGCTCGGGCGCGTGCTCGATGCGCTGGGCCTGCGCGACATTACGCTCGTGATGCAGGACTGGGGCGGGCCCATCGGACTCGGTTGGGCGGTCGAGCATGTGGATCGCGTGAAGCGGCTCGTCATCATGAACACCTGGGCGTTCCGCGTCGCCGGCGGCACGCAACTCTTCCCGTTGCTCGAGCTGTTCCGCCAGCCGGTGGTAGGGCAGGCGATGGTGCAGGGGCTGAACCTGTTCGTCGAGGGCTTCCTGCCGGCGGGCATCGCGCGCAAGGAGCTGCTGCCGGAGATCATGCCGGCGTACCGGGCGCCGTTCCCGGACTACAACAGCCGCATCGCGACCTGGCGCTTCCCCAACGACATTCCCGTCGGCGACGGCCATCCGTCGACGCCGGCGATGGGCCGCATCCAGGACCGCCTGGGTGTGCTCCAGGTCCCCACGCTGATCGTCTGAGGCATGCGCGACCCGGCGATACCGCCGCCCGTGCTGCAGGCGTGGCGCGCCGTCTACCCGCACGCGGAGGCGCACGAGATCGAAGCCGCCAGCCACTTCCTCCAGGAGGACGCGCCGGACGAGATCCTCGCTCGCCTCGCGCCCTTTCTCGCCCGCACGTAGGCGTATCCCGATATACGGCGCGTCGCCCCGGCGGCGGTCCGCATCGCGCGCCGCCGGAGGACGCCGGGTGGCGCCCCTATCCGCGCCGGCGCCGGCCCGGCTCCGCCCGGGGTGACGCCCCGGTGTTTCCCGATGCTCCCTACGGAAATTAGGGGCGCTCCCCTACGCCTCCTGAGGGAAAACCCTTATGTGCAGCCTCGCCGCCCGCCCTGATAATCCGCCCACGTTCGCAGGGAGGTGAGCGATGGAATCGATGGCGACGGCGGCTTGCGTGCACCACTGGGTGCTCGGCACTCCGGAGGACGAGGTGGTCCGCGGGCGCTGCAAGCGGTGCGGCATGGAGCGCGAGTACCCGGCGTCGCTGGACTTCAGCGGCCCGGCGACGATCGTCGATGAGGTCGCCCGGCCGGTCAGCCGCCCCGTGCGGCTCGTGCCGGACCGGGAGCCGGGCACCGTTGTCGCCGCAGGATCGGGCGTGGTAGGGTAGCGCGCCGCTCCCTTAGGAAACCCCTAAGGGTTTGTGAATCAGTGCAAGGACCGGCGCCCGGCGCCGCATGAGACATAAAGGGGGACACGATGACGAACGGAATGGCGCCCCGTGCGCACGCGAGCCGCATCAAGGTGCTGATCGTCGATGACCACGCCGTGCTGCGCCAGGCCCTGAAGATGCTGCTCGAGAACCAGCACGAGGTCGAGGTCGTCGGCGACGCCGGCAACGGGCGGGAGGCGCTCGACGCCGTCGAGAAGCTGCACCCGGACGTCGTGCTGATGGACATGGTGATGCCGGGCCTGAACGGGCTGGAGGCGACGCGCCAGATCCGCCGCCGCTCGCCGAAGACGAAGGTGCTGATCCTCACGGGGTACATGGAGGACGAGCAGATCTTGGCGGCGCTGCGTGCCGGCGCCAGCGGCTATGTCGTCAAGAAGTCGGACGTCCAGGAGCTCCTGCTCGGCATCCAGTCGGTGCACCGCGGCAACACATACTTCAGCTCCGCGATCAGCGATGGCGACGCCGTGCAGGACTACCTCTGGCAGGCGAAGAAGCCGGAGTCGAAGTCGGGCTATGACCTGTTGACGAGCCGCGAGCGCGAGGTGCTGCAGCTCATCGCCGAGGGCTACTCGAACCAGCGGATCGCGCAGGAGCTGTTCATCAGCGTGAAGACGGTCGAGGCGCACAAGGCGCACATCATGTCGAAGCTGCACGCGCAGAACCGCACGGACCTGATCCGCTACGCCATCCGCAAGGGGATCGTCGGGCTGGAGAGCGGGCCGGACCTGGACAGCGGCAGCGAACAGGCGGTCGGCTGATGGCGCGCGCGCAGACATCGCGGACGAGGAAGCTGAGCGCGCTGATCCCGGAGATCACGCGGGCGCGGCCCGAAGAGCTGCGCGATGGCTACCTGAACCGGCTGCGGCGCCTGCTGCGGCTGCGCCGGGACCACTTCGATGAGCTGAACGAGCAGGGGCTGCGCCTGCTCGACCGGTCGATCTTCGCGGCCTACTGCGACTGCCTCGACATCGGCCAGGGCGAGGCGGCGAGGGCGGTGCTCAAGGATGTGCGGCTCACGCTCTCGCTCTCGAACCGTAAGCGGGCGTAGCTGCCGCGACAGTGGAGCATGGAAGATGGAGGACGGAGACGTCCTCCATCTGTGTTCTGGGTCACCCGGCCGCCGGCGCGCAACGCTCGCATGCCTTCGCCGCCGATCCGAATTCGCGCCGCGCCCAGGCCTGGAGCGCGTCCGTGGTCTCCGCGCAGACCTTTACGTAGTCGCGCGTCCAATACGTGCCGCGCGTGGGCCTGCCGCGGATGGTCGTGCACTGCGCAGCGTGCAGCACCAGGTAGCTCGCGGACGCCGGACGCGTGCTGTTGATGACGAATCCGTGCGGGTGCCGGTCGAGCCAGCCCAAATATTCGTCGTCGTCGTCCTCGAAGATCACCATGCGCGGACCCTACGCCTGCATGCCCCCCTGGAGCAACACGCCGTTGTGGATCAGGAAGCTGCGGACGGTGTTCCCCCACTTCGCCTTGCGGATGCGCGAGCCTTCCACCCTCGCCTGCCACTCGTCGATCAGCGCCGCGTAGCGGGCGCGGCCCTTCGTGCGGATGCGCTTCTCGCCGTCCTTGACCATGGTCGTTTCCTTGATGATCTGGTCGGGGTCGCGTCCGACGTGGCGGCAGAAGGCCTCGAGGATCGGCAGCCGCTCGGGGTCGTCGGTCGCCGGGTCGCCGCCCCAGTGCTGGCGCAGGCCGTCGAGCCAGGACTGCACGCTCTGGTACTCGAGCAGCGGGCGCAGCTCGAGCGGCGACGTCTGCGCATGGTCCGTCATCCGTGGTCCTTTCGCGTCTCGCGCCGTGTCTGGCTGGTGAGGCCTGCGGGCGGCCGCGCCGAGAATGACGCGGCTCTATCGCGTCCAGCTTCCAGCGCCCGGCGTTGAGATCGGCGCCGCCGGCTGGTATCGCACGAGTCGTCCCGCCCGCGCCATCGCCGGCGCGATCACATCGGCAGGCCGTACTTCTCGGCGAGGCGCTTGATCTCGGCGATGCGCTCGGGGTCGTTGGGCTTCGCCGGCTCCTGGATCATCTTCGCCTGCTTCAGCTCCTCGACGACCTTCGGGTCGCGCTTGAACGGCTTGCCGTACTCGCCTTCGAAGTACAGCTCCTCGAACGGCGGCCGCGGGCGCTGGCCTCCGGCGTCCCACGATTCGGCCGGGTAGCCCACGAGGATCGTCGAGAGCGGGATCCACTCGTCCGGCGTCTTGAACACTTCCTTGAGCACCGCGCCGTTCAGCGTGACGAGCCCGACCCCCAGGCCCTCATCGACCCCCGTCAGCAGCGCCTGGCACATCGCCACGCCGACGTCCATCGTCGAAGCGATCGGGTAGCCGGGGCTCTGCGTCATGGGCTTGAGGATCTGCGGATAGACGAACTCGTCGACGAACTTGTGGCTCCAGCCGTGGGTGGGCGCCAGCGCGCCGACGTCGACGAGCTCCTTGAGCCGCGACCCCTGGATCTTGTTGACGATGCTCAGGTCGTTGAAGAAGTGGATGTGCACCGGCGCCAGCTCGGTGTTGAGCGCGGCGACGGGCGTCTTGAGGCGCTTGAGCTGGTCCTCCGTCAGGTCGTCGCGGAAGCCGACGATGGCGCGCGCCCAGTGCGCGTTCACCGCGCACGACGCCAGTCGCGCCGCCTCGAGCATTTTCTGGATCTTCTCGCGCTCGACCGGACGGTCGGGGTCGAAGAATCGGATCGAGCGGCGCCGGCCGATGACTTCCTTGAATTCCATGCTGGCCTCCGGAATGCATCTCGCGCGGTCGCTGAATTGTGTGGCGGGCAGGGGTAGAGATCAACGCGCTGCGCCCGCCGCCGCAGGCTCACCGCACGGAGCGATGCTCGCGCGCGGCGCCGCGCAAGGACCGGGAGCGCGTGCCGCCCGTGGTTCTTGGCTCTGGGTTCTACGTCCGCTGTTGGCTACCGTATCGCGGAGACGCAGGGGAGGGGCGCCATGGACTTCGAGCAGATCCTCTACGAGAAGCAGGACGGCGTGGCCACGATCACGCTCAACCGCCCGGAGCGGATGAACGCCTTCACGGACGTCATGATCCGCGAGTGGGCGCAGGCCCTGGAGGACGCGCGGGTCGACCGCGACGTGCGCTGCGTGGTGCTCACGGGCAACGGGCGCGGCTTCTGCGCCGGCGCGGACCTGCGCGGCGGCTCGGGCGTCGGCGAGGCGGCGCGCGCCGAGCGGCCGCCGACGGCCGCCGATCGGCGCAACTGGCTCCGCGACGGCGTCCACCTGGTCGCGCGCGCGGCGCAACTGCTCGACAAGCCGTACATCGCCGCGGTCAACGGCGCGGCCGTCGGCGCGGGCATGGACATGGCGTCGATGTGCGACCTGCGGTTCGCGTCCGAGCACGCGCGCTTCGCGATGTCGTACGTGAAGGTCGGCCTCGTGCCGGGCGATGGCGGCTGCTACTTCCTCCCGCGCATCGTCGGCATCGCCCGGGCGCTGGAGCTCATCTGGACGGGCGACTTCGTCGACGCGAAGGAGGCGCTGCGGATCGGCTACGTCACGCACATCACGTCCGCGGAGGAGCTGATGCCCGAGGTCACGGCGTTCGCGCGGAGGCTCGCGGACGGCCCGGCCGTGGCGATGCAGCTCGCGAAGCGGCTGGTCTACCGCGGGCTGGAAGGCGCGAGCTGGCACGAGGCGTTCGAGATGGCGGGGCAGGCGATGGCGATCGCGCAGGCGACCGAGGACGCGCGCGAAGGCCCCCGCGCGTTCGTCGAAGGCCGCCCGCCGAAGTTCACGGGGCGGTGAGGCCGGTCGCGCACGGCGGCGTTTCGTCGCCAGTCGCGACCGGTGGGTAGCGGCGGCGGCGAAACCGGGGCGAGGCCCGCGGCGCCGCGCCGCGCACCGTGCGATCGGCGCGCGGAGCACGAGGGGCGCCTGCTCGCGCAAGCGCCCCTGCGGCCTTCGCCCGAATGCCTGTGGCTACGCCGGCACGGCGGCCGGCTCCGACTCGACGCGCTTGCCCACCGCGTGCGCGACCTTCGTCACGTTCTGCATCACCGTGCCGAACGTATCGAACGTCAGCGACTGCGCGCCGTCCGACAGCGCGTGGTCGGGGCTCGGGTGCACTTCCAGGATCAGGCCGTCGGCGCCGGCGGCGATCATGCCGCGCCCCACCGGCTCCACGAGGTGCCACTTGCCCGTGCCGTGGCTCGGGTCGGCGATCACCGGCAGGTGGCTCAGCTCCTTGATCAGCGGGATGGCGTTGATGTCCATCGTGTTGCGCGTCGCCGTCTCGAAGGTGCGGATCCCGCGCTCGCAGAGGATCACGTTGCGGTTGCCCTTCGCCAGGATGTACTCGGCCGCGAGCAGCCAGTCCATGATCGACGACGACATGCCGCGCTTGAGCAGCACCGGCAGGCCCGTCTTGGCGACCTCTTCGAGCAGGAAGAAGTTCTGCGCGTTGCGCGTGCCGATCTGCAGCACGTCCGCGTAGCGCGCGACGAGCTCGACGGTCGGCTCGGACATGACTTCCGTGACGACCGGCAGCCCGGTCTCCTCGCGCGCCTGCACCAGCAGCTTCAGTCCCTGCTCCTCGAGCCCGCGGAAGCTGTAGGGCGACGTCCGCGGCTTGAAGGCGCCGCCGCGCAGCATCGATGCGCCGCGCTCCTTGACGGCGCGCGCCGTGCTCATGAGCTGCTCTTCGCTCTCGATCGCGCAGGGGCCGGCGATCACCGTCACCGTGCCCTCGCCGACCTTGACGCCGCGCACCTCGACGATCGTGTCGGCCGGCTTGAACTCGCGGCTGCAGAGCTTGTATGGCGCGCTGATGCGCACCGTGCTGTCGACGCCCGGCATCGTCTCCAGGTCATCGGCGAGCTCCGGGTAGACGATGCCGACGACGCCGATGACCGTGCGCTCGGCGCCCTCGATCGGGTGGCCGGAGAGGCCGACCTCCTCGAGGCGCCGCATGACGCCATCGAACTCCTCGCGGGAGTACCCGGGTTTCATGATCACCATCATCGTGTCAACCTCCTCCGCGCCGGCGCGTTACGCCTGGCCCTGCTGGCCCAGCAGGTCGGGACGCAGGCGCTTCGCCCCCCGCAGGTATACGAACTCGATCTCGTCGGCAGTCTTCGATGTGTTGACGTGCATCAGGATGCGCAGGCACATCGGCAGGCTGCCCGGGACGTTCATCTCGTGCGCGCACATGAGGGCGACCTTCGTCCACCCCAGGTCACGCGCGGCCACCGCCGGGAACTCCGCGTCGAGGTCGGGCGTCGTGCTGAAGAAGACGCTCGCGACATCGTCGCGGTGCACGCCGTTGGCTTCGATGATGGCGGTGAGGAGCTCGGTGGTCGCCTGGAGGATGGCTTCCCGGGTGTTGTGCTCGACCGTCGTCGCGCCCCGGATCCCCCGCAACCGCATCGCCTCGTCCGTACTCCTGCCCGGGCGCCCGGCGGAGGGCGCCTCGCCTTCGGACGTGCCGTCCCGCAGTGGCGGCCTAGCGGCGTCCAAAGACGCCGGCCGCGGAGGCATAGGCGCGGCCATCGGAGGTCCTGCGGGAACCTTCGCTGGCTCTAGACGCTGGCCTCCGTACGGCCGGTGAGCACCTCAACATAATCCCGAACCCGTCGTACTCGCTCGTCCTGAGGCGATGACTCTACCAGATCGATAATCGCCGCGCCCACGATGGCGGCGTCCGCAAGTCCCCGCAGCGCCGCGACGTGTTCGCGCCGCGAGATCCCGAAGCCGACCGCGAGCGGCAGGTCGGTCTTCGCCCGAAGCCGCCCGAGGAACCCGGGCAGCTCCTCGGCGAGCTTCGCCCGCGCCCCGGTGACGCCGACCACGCCGACGCAGTAGATGAAACCGCTCGCCCGGGAGACGATCTCATCCAGCCGTCGGTCGTCGGACGTCGGCGCCGCCAGGTAGATCAGGTCGAGCCCATGGCGGCGGCAGAGCGCCCGAGTGGCGTCGGACTCCTCCGGCGGCAGGTCGACGATGATGAACCCGTCGGCCCCGGCCTCTGCGGCGTCCGAGATCAGGCGTTCCTCGCCAAGGGCGAGGAACGTGTTGCAGTATCCCATAAGGACGATCGGCACTTCAACCCCGGATTGACGTAACCGCCGCACGGCGCCGACGACCGCCGCTGGCGTCGTGCCGTTCTGGAGCGCGCGGTACGACGCCTTCTGGACGCTCGGGCCGTCGGCGAGCGGGTCGCTGAAGGGCATGCCCAGCTCGAGCCCGTCGGCGCCCGCGTCCACCATCGCCCGGGCCAGCGCGATGCTCGTCTCGTAGTCGGGGTAGCCGATGGTCTGGAACGGCATGAAGGCCACCCGGCCTTCCGCCCGCGCGGCGGCGAGGCGGGGTCCGATGCGGCTCACAGCGGCACCAGGTGGATGGTCGCGGCGAGCGGGTGCAGCAACGCCGGCAACGACGGCGCCACCGACTGGTCGCACGAGCCGCCCGCGATGAAGGCGATCGAGACGCTGTTGAACGCCAGGTGCGCGAGCATGTTCGAAAAGATGTTACCGGAGCGCCAGTACGCGAAGGCGAACACCATGCCGGCGCCGGCTATCGGGATGAAGGACTTGGGGATCAGGTGGGCCCCGCCGAACAGGACGCCGCTGAGGACGATGCCGGCGGGGACGCCCCACTTCCGGGCGATGCCGGGGAACATGAAGCCGCGGAAAAACAGCTCTTCGCAGATCGGCGCGAAGACGATGACGACCACGCTCGCCATCGCCAGCAGCGCCCGCTCATCGCGCACGCCGGACGGGATCTGCTCCGCGCACTTCGTCTTCAGGAAGTCCAGGTTGAAGAGGTCGATGATGATGCCGTAGATGACGGAGACGATGAACGCCGTCACGAACGCCGCGGCGGCCCAGCCGAGCGTCTCCCAGCCGGGCGGCTTGAGCCCCAGGCGCTCCAGCCCGCCGCCGTAGCGCATGAACGTCAGCCGCAGCGCGACGAACGCGATCGCCACCTCGACGAGCGCGCCGGTGACGAACGCGGTGGCGTAGGTCGCGTCGCTCTTGTCGGAGGTCGCGACGATCGCCGGGATGAGGGCGATCTGGCCGGCCACGAACAGCCCGACGAACCAGGCGATGCCCTCGATGACATCGCGCAGCCCCCAGTCGATGCGCTGGCCGCCGATCTCGAGCGGGGGTTGGGGCGGTGGCGGAGGGAAGGCCGAATCCGCGGTGAGAGCCATCTGCGGAAAGTATCGCCAATCACCGCCGGGAGCGCGAACCGGGGCGAGGGATGGTGGTCTGGTCGGTGGTCGGCCGCAGGGAGTGCGCGGGCTATGGGTCGAAGCAGGACAGCACCGCGTCCCAGGCCAGCTCGGACGCCACGATGGACAGCACCGCCTCCTCGCCGTCGGCCGGCGGCCCCTCGTTCGTGCTCACGGCCCACAGCACGTCGCCGTCGCTCAGCGTGTGGAACGGCTCGATGGCGCGCGACATCGACGCGTGCACCTGGCGCGCGATCTGGACCTGCGCGTGCGGGCGAAGCTGGCGGTCCGTCACTACGAGCGTGAGGGTCGTGTTGCCGGGCGGGGGCGGCGCCGCGTCGCGCGCGACGAGCACATCGCCCGCGCGCATGCGCACGCCGGACGCCGGCTCGCGGTGACCGCGGACGACCGCCCCGTCGCGCCCGACGATCGCGCCGACCGCGTTCACCACGGTGAACACCGCGATGTGCGTGCCCTCGCGCTCCAGGCAGGCCGCGCCCTGCCCGCCCGGCTCGCGCTCGAACGGCGCCGGCAGCGCCTTGCCCACGCTCGCCGAGACGCCGGCGCCCCGCGCGCCGAGCGGGAAGGCGCCCGCCTGCGCTGCGCGATACGCCGCCGCGCCGAGCGCCTTGTCCGGGTACAGCGCGTTCTGGCGCGGCCGGTAGTCGAAGATGATCCCGCCGGAGACGAGCGCGATATCGAGCCAGTCGGTGGACCAGCCGCGCTCCGCGAAGATCGCCGAGGAGACGCCGGTCGCGGCCTCGAGCCCGTACGCGGAGCCCCCGGCGAAGCACAGCGCATCGATCGCCATGCCGCCGGCGTGGTAGGCCTCGGTGAAGATCGTGGCATGGGCGCCCCCGCGGACGTCCACCGCCGCCGTTGAGCCGCGCGGGAAGGCGAACACGGTGCAGCCCGTCGGCCCCTCGGCGTACTCGGCGACGCCGACGCGGAGCGAGGGCATGCCAAGGCCGAGCGTGCGTCCGCCGGACACGATCCGCGGCTGCGGGCGCAGGCTCTCGTTCGACTCGCGCGGTGCGGCTCCGGCCACGTTCCCTCCCTCGTCGGGGGCGGCTGTCGCGAAGCTACGCGGGCGTCGTCCCGAGCGCAAGCGGTCAGCGCGGCAGGATCTCCGAGACCGGCGCGAAGCCGTAGCCCGCCGCGCGCAGCGCATCGATGACGCGGGGCAGGGCGACCCCGTCCTGCGAGTCCGCGCCCACGTGCATGACGATGATCGCGCCGGGCTCGGCCAGCTGCGCCACGCGCGCAACGATCTCGTCCGCCGTCGCGCCATTCCATCCGAGCGTGTCGATCGTCCACATGATGATCCAGGGATAGCCGTCGGCGCCCGCGTCCGCCTGCACCGATGCGTCGATGTCGCCGTACGGCGGGCGGAACAGCGGGTGCGTCGTGCGGCCGGTGATACGGAAGACCGTCGTCTCCGTGCGCGAAAGCTCGAGGGCGCGCTCCTCCGCGGTGAGCGCGGGCGCGCCGGTCGAGCGGCCGGTGAACGACGCGTGGTCGTAGGAGTGATTGATGAACTCGTGCCCCTGGGCGGCGATGGCGAGCAGCAGCTCCGGGTTCTGCTCACCCCATTTCCCCGTGACCCCGAAGCTCGCGCGGATCCCCTGCGCCGCCAGCGTATCGAGGATCTGCGCGGTGAAGCCGGCGTCGCTGCCGGCGTCGAACGTCAGCGCGACGACGCGCCGCGAGGCGTCGCCGCGGTAGACGAGGCGGGCGGGGCCCGGCGCCGGCGTGGGGCTGGCCGGTGGCGGTGCGCCCGTCGCGGATGGCTCCGGCTCCGTCGTCGGCGCTGGCGGCGTGGCCGCAGCGGTCCGCGTCGCAAGCGCCGCCGTCGCGCTCGTCGCGCCGTCGCCGGGCGTCGGGCTGGCGGGGCGCCCGCGGCCGCCGTCGCACGCGACGCCGGCCACGAGCATCGCGCCGGCGAGCAACAACGCCATCGCCCTGCGGCGGCGCCGCGCCCGCCCGCCGCCCGGCGCGCTGAGGATCGACGTTCGTGTCACGCGGTCAGTGTCGCACGCGCGAGCCGCGCCGCGCGCCGCCGTTGCGCGCGATGCCCGCCGCGGGCGCGCGACCGGCGCACCGCACGAACGGATATGCCCGCTCACCCGCCGGCGATCGCCGGCACGATCTGCAGCTCGCTCGCCGGACCGACCGGCGTGGTGACGTCGTCGGCCTCGTCGCCGTCGATCCAGACCGCGATCTCGGGTCGGATGCGCCCGCCGTCGAGCAGCCGCGCGGCGATGCCCGGACAGTGCGAATCGAGGTCGTCGATGAGCGCGCGCAGCGTCTCCCCCGTGGCCTCGACCGTGTGCGCCCCGTCGCACAGCGGCCGCAGCAGCGCCGGGATCCACACCGTCGCCACGCGGCGCGCCTACGAGAGCCCGGCCGTGGTCTCGAGGATGCGCCGCGGCGACATCGGCAGCTGCGTCTGGCGCACGCCCGTCGCGCGATAGATCGCGTTCGCGATCGCGGCCAGCGGCGGCACGATCGGCACCTCGCCCACCCCGCGCACGCCGAACGGGTGCCGCGGGTTGGGCACCTCGACGATGATCGTCTCGATCATCGGCACGTCGAGCGCGGTCGGCATGCGGTAGTCGAGGAAGCTCGCGTTCGCCATGCGCCCGGCGTCGTCGTACGCGTACTCCTCGTTCAGCGCCCAGCCGATGCCCTGGACGACGCCGCCCTGCATCTGCCCCTCGACGTACGCCGGGTGGACCGCCGTGCCGGCGTCCTGCACGACGGTGTA